>Ga0070730_10001426_pt1 | contig 23133 bp, 21 predicted proteins | sample Coa_R1_3_FD_66447 | JGI IMG/M metagenome (GOLD analysis project Ga0070730, IMG submission 66447) | Surface soil microbial communities from Centralia Pennsylvania, which are recovering from an underground coalmine fire - Coalmine... | ecosystem: Environmental > Terrestrial > Soil > Unclassified ... | reverse complement strand
TGATAGTAGCCCTCGGCCCACGGACGGATTTCAACGTCGGGATGAATCGGGATATTCTGCGCGGATTTCCCCAAGGTAAGAACCATGAAGAGCCGCGGATGGCGCTGGAAGCCCGTTTCCAGGAAAGGGCGCGAGACCGCGTTGGCGTCATGCGCCAATAGCTGCGCCTCGACCCGATGGATGCCCGGGGATTGCTGGAGCGTTTCAATGACATGCGTCAGCAACCGCAGTTCGACCTGACGCGATTCGGGAAGGCGCGTGCCGTTGGTCACGAACAGGTCGCCGATTACACCTTTGCTTCCTTCGTACACGAAAAACGAATATCCGAAGACGCGGCCACGATCGACGGCGGCATAACCTGGAAGGATTTTTGCGTCGACATACCGCAGGATCATGTCGGCGGAGCCGGAGTAATCCCAGGAGAGGACGCGGGACCACGCTTGCGTCTCATCATCGAGCAGCGGGCGCAGGTCGACGGCTGAGAAGTGTCTGAGATCGAGAATCTCCAAGCGGGCTCCCGGGTGCGGGCGGCGGCGATCCGCACTCGCAAAGGTTCGAGTCTAGATGTTTCGTGAAAACGAGGCAAACAAGGCGAATATGGACCAGCAACAGGGTTCTCACGAGAGTACGGGATTCCTGACGACATCACAGCGGATCGTGATTACCGTCACAAAATACGAGCTGAAACGCATGTAACGATTCGCACTCGTCACCCGCATTTAGCGTTTAAGCTCTTGTAGCACAATGGTTTACTGCGCACCTTCCTGAGCCGGGTCTGGTGCTCGCCCTCACGCTGAACTGTGACTGTCATCACACCTTTCTCAAAGATACCCTCGCATAATCACATCCTGCGTTGTTGAACACCGGAGTGATTTCACTCCCTGCTGGGGGCTCTCGTGGCAAAAGGACGTGTTTCGATTGTCGTTGAGCGCTGCAAGGCTTGCGGCTTTTGCGTGGAATTTTGTCCGACGCATGTGCTGGCGCTCTCATCCGCCTTCAATTCCAAGGGCTACCATCCGCCGCATGTGGTTCATCCGGAGAAGTGCAGTGGCTGCGACCTCTGCGGGATGTACTGCCCGGACTTCGCGATTTACGGAACGAAAGTGGCCGAGGCGAAAGCTCAGAAGGCCGCCGGAGGTGAGAAATGAAAGCCGATCCACATGGCGTTCTAACGGGGACGCACTTCATCGATGGCGACCACGCCTGCTGCGAGGGAGCGCTGGCGGCTGGAGCACGATTTGCTGCGGGATATCCGATCACTCCGTCAACAGAAGTCGTGGAGCGCTTTGCCGCGCGCGTGCCTACGGTTGGTGGCAGCTTCATCCAGATGGAAGATGAGCTCGCTGCGTCGATTGCGCTTCAGGGCGGAGTATGGGGCGGAGCCAAGGCCTTCACGGTCACTTCGGGCCCGGGCTTCTCGCTGATGATGGAGCATATTGGCTACGCGGCCATGACGGAGACGCCCTGCGTGTTCGTCGACGTGCAGCGCGGCGGACCTTCCACGGGTTTGCCTACGTTGCCTGCACAGGCTGACATGATGCAAGCACGCTGGGGATCGCATGGCGACTACGAGATCATCGCACTCTGCCCGAACTCTCCGCAGGAATGTTTCGATCTGACGATCAAAGCTTTCAATCTGGCGGAAGAATTCCGCGTGCCGGTGATGTTCATGATGGATGAAGTGGTGGGGCACATGACCGAGAAGGTCGTGATTCCGCCTGCGGACCAGATTGAAGTTGTACCGCGGAAACACACGCACAAGTCGGTTGAGGATTACCTCCCATACGGCACGAACGGCGATATGGTGCCCGAGATGGCGCACGCAGGCGAAGGATACAAGTTCCACGTCACCGGCCTGACACATGATGAACGCGGCTATCCCAATATGACGCCGCAGGTTCAGGACAAGCTGGTGAAGCGCCTGCAAAATAAGATTCGCATCGCCGCGGACCGCATTTGTTTGTTCGAGGAAGATCAATTGGAGGATGCAGATGTAGTCGTTGTCTCTTACGGGATCACATCGCGGGTGGCGCAGCGGGCAATCGACATGGCGCATGAACGGGGACTGAAAATTGGCAAACTGCGACTCATCACGGCGTGGCCCTTCCCGGATCAGAAGATTGCCGGGCTGGCCTCGCACGTGAAAGCGTTTGTCGTACCCGAGTTGAACCTCGGTCAGATGGTGCGCGAGGTGGAGCGGGCTGCCAGCGGCAAGGCAAGGACCTTCGCGGTACCGCACGCTGGGGGCGGAGTACACAATCCGGACGAGATTCTGAATGCCATTGGGGAGGCAAGCCGATGCTGAATGTTCTCGACGAAACCGTGAACCCGGTCGAACCGTTTCTGCGCAGCGATCGGATGCCACACATCTGGTGTCCGGGTTGCGGTATCGGCACTACCGTAAATTCTTTTTCGCGAGCGCTGATCGATTCTAAGATTGATCTGCAATCGCTGGCCTTGGTCTCTGGAATTGGCTGCACGGGCCGCGTGGCGGGTTACGTGAAGCTCGACTCGTTCCATACCACCCATGGGCGTGCCATCCCGTTTGCCACTGGCCTCAAGCTTGCGAATCCCAAGCTGAACGTTGTGGTCTACTCGGGCGATGGGGACCTCTCCGCGATCGGTGGGAATCACCTGATCCATGCCGCGCGACGCAACATCGATCTGAAGGTCATCTGCGTGAACAACTTGATTTACGCGATGACCGGCGGCCAGACTGCGCCGACCACGCCGGGACACGCGACGACCTCGACCAATCCTTACGGAACGTTTGAGCCTTCGTTCAACCTGCCGCATTTAGTCGAAGCCGCAGGCGCAGTTTATGTCGCTCGCTGGACGACTTTCCACGTGCGGCAACTGGCGCGTTCGATCAGCGAAGCTTTCCAGAAGAAGGGATTTTCGTTTATCGAAGTCATTTCGCCATGTCCAACGCTCTATCAACGCCGCAACAAGATGGGCGATGGCTTGGACACGATGAAGTATTACAAAGAGAAGAGCAAGATCAAGAACGGCGCAGCCACCAGCGATATTGGGCTTACGCTTAATGGCGAAATCGTAGTCGGTAAGTTTGTCGACCGAGATCGTCCCGACTATCAGTCCATGATGCGGTGGCAATACCAGGAGGCTCTGGGCGAGCGATACATCGAAGAACCGGAAATGGAGTGCGTATGCGGCTAACCGAGATTCGCATTGCGGGATTCGGCGGCCAGGGAGTCATCCTCTCGGCCGTGGTGCTGGGCAAGGCGGCGTCGATCTACGAGAATGGCTTCGCCACGATGACGCAGAATTTCGGACCAGAGGCGCGCGGCGGGGCCTGCAGCGCTCAGCTGGTCGTATCCGACGCTCCGGTGCTGTATCCCTACGTGACGCGGCCCGACATCATGGTGATCATGTCGCAGGAGGCGTATAACCGGTTCGCTCACGAATTGAAGCCCGGCGGATTGCTCATCATCGAGGAAGATCTTGTTCGCGTCTCGGACTTGAGAGGCGATCCCAAGGTATATGCGATCCCAGCCACTCGTTTTGCCGAAGAACTTGGCAAGCGCATGGTGCTGAACTCCGTCATGGTTGGATTCTTCACGGCAGTCACTAAACTGCTCACGGCTGATGCGGTGCGTAAGGCCGTTGCCGATTCAGTGCCACCGGCATTTCGCGAATTGAATCTGAAGGCGTTTGAAAAAGGTTTTGAGTACGGTAGTACGGCTATGGCAATTGGGCCGGCGAGACCAGAATTGGAAGCGATCGCTGTCGGAGAAGATTAGTTACACGTCGCTGGTCTTTCTTAGCACGCTTTCGGACTCTGAAGAACCAGAACTATTGCTGCACTCCTGCAGCTGACACCCAGTAATAATCCACATTCTGCGGGGCGTAGTGTCCGAGAAAGGATACGCGGCGTCCTGCTGTAGCTTTGGCGACCGCATCCATTCCGGTTGTGGGGGCGATCAGCAAATGCTCGCCCTGGGGAACATTTCCTAATTCGTAGCGTGCGATCGGCTGGTTCCGGTAGAACGCCAGTCCATACTCCAGTTCACGCTGAACTTCAAAAACCGCAAGCGGAAGCTGGTGTGTTTCCACGCTCGCCAGTTCTATGGCCAGAGGGCGCGCGGAAAGCCTCTGATCGATGGCAGTCGTTCCGATCTTCAGGACAGCCGCGACCGTCAGCACGACCGGGATCAGCGTAACGAAGCGCAGCATTCTCAGGCGCAGGCGGCCGACCAGCGTCACTACGATCGCGACACACACTACCAACGAGATCGCGATCGCGAATAGCATGGGACGCCCGAAGGGCAACCGGTGTTCCGTTATGGCAAAGCCGATAAGTACCGCCGGCACGATCGGCGCGGAGGCAACCAGAGCATGAACGATAGCCAGCCACTTTGAAACTGGGACTTCATACTCGAAGCGTTGAAGCAGATATTCCGCCAGAAGCGCGGCGCCGGCGGGAACCGCAGGCAGAATGTAGCCGGGGAGCTTCGACTTAGATATTGAAAAGAAGAAAATCGGAACTAACAGCCAGCAGCACGCAAAAAGGCGAAACTGTAACTCGACATCCGGCTCTGCGGGCGGAGCCTTGCGCTCCCCAATCCAGGTGCGAACCGACTCCACGATGGCCGCAATCACGAAGACGATCCAGGGCACCAAAGCGAGAGCGCCCACTGGCAGGTAATACCAGAAGGGTTCGGGATGATGGTAAAGGTTGGTCGAGAAACGGGCCAAGTTGTGTTCAAGAATAAATTCCCGGAAAAACTGCGGATTTTTAAGCTGGACAGCGATGTACCAGGGGAGACTAACTGCGCAGAATAAGAGAATGCCCGGCAGCCAGATGGTATTTCGAAACGGTCTCCATTCGCGCGAAACGAGCGCTAATGTCGCAATCACGAGTGCCGCAAGGAACGGCGCCACCGGCCCCTTCGCCAAGATGCCCAGGCCCATGCAGAAGTAGAAGGCAGCGAGGTAGATCTTCTTCTCACGTTCGCGCCAAGCCCACCAGGCGAGCATGCCGATGGAGAATGCAGAGGTGAGAGCCATGTCCATCGAAGCGGCGCGGGCGTAACCGACGATTCCAGCACAGGATGCTGTGATCAGCGCAGCATCCACCTCCACCCCACGACGGAACTTGCGGAAGAACAGGTAGGCAACGATTACGAGCAGCGACGCGTCTAGTGCAGACGGAATCCGGGCCGCCACGTCGCTCACACCAAAGACGCGGAAGGCGAGCATTGCCTGCCAGTAGTAGAGCGGTGGCTTCTCCAGCCAGGGATGTCCGCCGAGCGTGGGCGTAACCCAGTCGTGGCGCTCGAGCATCTCGCGCGCGACTTGTGCGTAGCGCGGCTCATCGGCGCCGATCAGTCCAAATTGGCCTAGTCCGTAAAAGAAAAGAAACGCACAGAATCCGGCGAGCAAGAGAATGTCTGTGCGGGTGCGAGCGGTCATATAGAAAATTGTTGAATTTTGATTGTTGATTGTTGAATTGAAAATCGCCCAGTGAGAAGATTGGTTTTAATTCTAGAATCACAAATTCAACAATTAACAATGATTTCTATTGTACGGAAGGGCCGCGGCCCAGTTGCAAGATCACTTGGCGAACGGCATCGGCGAGAGGACCGTCGAGCGAGCAACCGCTGGCGCATTCGTGGCCTCCACCGCCGAATCTTTCGGCAACACGAGCTACGTCGATTTTGCCCTTGCTGCGCAAGCTAACGCGATATCGCCCCTCGGGCAACTCGCGAAAGAAAGCAGCCACCTCCACGCCGCCGATCGATAAGACATAGTTCACTAACCCTTCACAATCTTCTTCGATCGCACAGCACCGTTCCATTTGCTTCTGCGTCACCCACACATACCCGATGTTTCCCTCCATCTGAAGGTTACGCAAGGCTTCGCCGAGCAGGCGGATTTTGGAGATTGAGTGCGCGAAATAGATGCCGCGGGCACAATGGGCCGGATCGGCTCCGGCCAAGACCAACTCACGGGCAAGGGCAAAGGTATTCTCGTTCGTGCCCTGGAACATAAATGATCCGGTATCGGTCATGAGCGCTGTGTAAAGGCAAGTGGCGATCTCAGGAGAAAACTTCACACCCGCTTTCCGCGCCAGGCGGAACACCATCTCGGCAGTGGCAACAGCATGCGGATCGATCCAGTTCACATGCGCGAAAGGCCGTCCGCTGACATGATGATCGATGCTGATGAGGACACGATTTTCGAGACCTTCGAGCCGTGTGCGATGAATGCTGTCGCATTCCAGGATGATCGCTGCCTCATAGCTGCCCATCACACGGCTGGACTGAACGACCTGATCCGCGAAGGGAAGAGAGCGGTAAATGCGAGGAACGCCGTCGTGCAGAACGACGTCGGCGTGTTTTCCCATTGCGCGCAGTACCTGGCAGCAGGCCAAGGCCGATCCAACGGCATCGCCGTCCGGGCGGGCATGCGAGGTCAATACGAATCTTTCGTGCTGTCCGATTTGCCGGAGTACATCCTCGAGCATGTCGCTATGCTTTTTCTCCACTGGGTTCCCTACGCATCTTCATCCGCTTCTTCGCCCTGTCTAACAACTCCTCCACGCGCGCCTGGTCGCGCTCGGAACGATCCAGCCGAAACAGGAGTTCTGGCGGGCGCCGCAATCGCAAGCGATCCGCGAGTTCATGCCTGATATAGGCTTTCGCCGCATCGAGTCCTTGCAGGCTGCGCTCCGTTTCGTCGTCATCTCCATCCACGTCGACCAGGACCTGCGCCGAACGGCCATCATCGGCGAGGTGCACACCCGTTACGCTCACCAGGCCGATGCGGGGATCGCTGAGTTCGCCTTCCACCAGCGTTTCGATTTCTTCGCGCAAGGCTTCACCTAACCGTCCACGATGATGTTTGACCCCGCGCCTCTCCACAAACCACCTCAGGTAAAACGCATGAGAATATCAGAAAAACCAGTGCAAGTGTTGAGCTTCGAACGGCTATTGTCGCGCCATTTCACGTCATCGTGATAAGTACGGAGGTAACAATGTGTTAGGGAGTGTTGGGAGGGAAGGCTTCATCGTTCAAAGTCTCGAAGTCTCAACATTCAGAGTCTCATCAACCGCGCCACCCACTCTGGGAGCTAGAAGTATTCCAAAAAAGAATCCCCGATTTCGGCGCCGTGGTTGTTGGCGATGCGGGTGGCTGCGCGCTCTACATTCTTCATTAATCCGTCGAGATAGTCGCGCGAATGAGAGATGCTGACTACCCCGACAGTTGCGCGGTTCCATAACTGTGCATCGTCGAGTTCCGCGACGGAAATGTTAAAGCTGGTTCGCAGGCGGTCTTTGAGACTGCGCACAACTTGGCGGCGGTCTTTCACAGATTGCGCGGCTTCGATGTGTAGTTCGAGGGTAAGAAAAGCGATGGGCATTCGGTCGTTGGTCGTTCGTCGTTGGTCGTTAGTTTTGCCGACGACTAACGACCCACGGCCATCGACAGATTCTACGCGATTACTTCCGCCGCCACACGCGTGGTGGTAAAGGCCTCAATTACATCGCCGACTTTGACGTCTCCATAGTTGGCGATCGAGATGCCGCACTCCATGCCGTTGGTGACCTCCTTGGCATCGTCTTTGAAGCGGCGCAGGGATCCGACCTTGCCCTTGAACACGACCACGTTGTCGCGCAGCAGGCGGACTTCGGCGTCCCGTTTGATCAAGCCATCGATTACGCGGCAGCCGGCTACGGTTCCAACCTTTGGAATGCGGAAGGTTTCGAGCACTTCGGCGCGGCCTTGATAGGTTTCCTTGATCGTCGGCTCAAGCAAGCCAGTCATCGCCCGCTTGATCTCATCCTGTAGTTCGTAAATGATCGAGTGCAGGCGGATGTCAACTTCTTCCTGCTCCGCCAATTCTTGCGCCTTGCGCTCGGGACGGACGTTAAAGCCGATAATGATCGCGTTCGAGGCCGAAGCGAGCAGGACATCGGTTTCGGTGATCGCCCCCACTCCTGAGCGCAAGAGCTTGAGACGAACTTTCTCGTTCGAGAGTTTCGAAAGCAGGTCGCTGAGAACTTCGACCGAACCCTGGACATCCCCCTTGAGGATGATGTTAAGTTCCTTCGTGCCGGCAGTCTTGATCTGCTCTGCCAGTCCTTCGAGCGATACGCGGGAACTCTTGGCCAGCGCAGCTTCGCGAGCTTTCTGTTCGCGGTATTCGGAGATGCCGCGCGCTTTGTCACGATCAGCCACGACGACAAATTGGTCGCCAGCTTGCGGCAGGCCTTCGAGTCCAATAATTTCTACCGGGGTGGAAGGCGGAGCAGAATCAAGAGCGGCGCCGCGGTCATCGAACATGGCGCGGACTTTACCGAAGACATTGCCTACGACGAAATTGTCTCCGGCATTAAGCGTGCCGTTTTGCACCAGCACCGTGGCTACGGGTCCGCGACCGCGATCGAGCTTCGCCTCAAGCACGACGCCGGTCGCCGCACGTTCTGGAGTTGCTTTCAATTCACCCAAATCTGCGACGAGACAGATCATCTCCATCAGCAGGTTGAGATTGGTTTTCTTTTTGGCGGAAACATCGACAAAAACCGTTTTGCCGCCCCATTCTTCAGGCACGAGACCGCGATCCGCGAGTTGTTTCTTGACGCGATCGGGCAAGGCCTCAGGCTTATCAATCTTGTTGACCGCGACAATGATGGGAACCTCGGCGGCATGAGCGTGATCGATCGCTTCGAGCGTTTGCGGCATGACGCCATCGTCGGCAGCCACGACGAGCACGACGATATCGGTGGCCTTTGCGCCACGAGAACGCATGCGCGTGAATGCTTCGTGGCCCGGGGTATCCAGGAATACGATCTCGCGACCGAACGCAGGCGACTCGGCATCAGTGATGCGGACTTTGTAAGCGCCAATGTGCTGCGTGATGCCTCCAGCTTCGCCTTCGGCGACATTGCTGAGACGGATGGAGTCGAGCAACGTAGTTTTTCCGTGGTCGACGTGACCCATGATCGTGACCACTGGGGGGCGCGGCACTGCCTCGGCGGCTGATTCTTCACCGCTTGCAGAAGCATCGATGTCTTTGGCCGCCTGCTCTTCGAAGGTGATCACGTTCGTATCCGCGCCGAAGAAGCGGGCCATTTCACTGGCCAGTTCGGCATCGAGAGTCTGATTGATCGTGGCGAACACGCCGCGGGCAAGCAGGCGTGAAATCAGATCTTTCGCGCGGATGTCGAGCTTTTCCGCAAGATCTTTCACGCTGATGCCTTCGGTGATGGTGATGTTGCGCGTGATCGGCATCGGCTCGTTCGACACCACCGGGCGGGGCGGCGGAACGTAACCCTTCATCGGGCCTTCTTTTACGCCTCGCGGAATATATCGCTGGCCAGGTCGACGCGCAGGCGCGCCAGGGCGGCTACCCGGACGAACCGGTCCGGGAGGTGGAAGCCCGGGGCCGACGCCGATAGGACGTGGACCTGTAGGAGCAGAGCGCGTGGGGTGCATCGGACGACGCTCACCGGGACGCAAGGGCGGGCGCGGTGCACCTACACCCGGAGCTTGTTGCGGACGGCGCTGGAAGATGGGCTGTCCGGGAACAGGCCGTCCGGGTGCCGGACGGGTCCCAGGAGCGCCAGCTTGTGCCACCGGAGCAGCCGGACGCGGTGGCGGAGCTTTGTACACCGGCCGTGGGCCAGTTTGCGGAACTATCATGCGCGGCGCTGGCGTTTGCGGCGGCGCTGGGGCAGCCGGAGGAGCCGCCGGACGCGGAGGCGTTTGCGGCGGCGCAGATACCGTAACCTGTGGAGCGGCCGGAGCCGGCGGAGGTGCTGCTGGTGCTGGAGGCACAACCGGGCGCGGAGGAGCGGCCACTGGTGCACTCGGAGCCGGAGGTGCTGCGGGTTTTTCCGGCGGCGGGGGCGTTGGACGCGCCGGAGGCGCGGGCGCTACAGGACTTGCGACCGGAGCCGGAGGTGCCGCCGGCGGCGGGGTTGGTTTTGCCGGAGCCGGAGGTGCCGCCACTGGTTTGGCAACGACCGCGGGCGTTGCCGGACGCGCCGGAGGCACCACGGCTTCTTTCTTTTGCGTGATCGCACGCAGCACATCCCCGGGGCGTGAGATGTGCGACAAATCAATCTTGGTCTTGATTTCTTCTTCGCCGCGCAGTTGACGCGCGCCGCGCGAAGGCTGGGCAGACGCTTCGGCCATACCACGGATGTAGGCCCGCACCTTTTCCGCTTCGTGCTCCTCGAGCGAACTGGAATGCGTCTTCTTCTCGGTCACCCCGACGTGCGGAAGCGAGTCGAGAATGGCTTTGCTCTTGACTTCCAGCTCTCTGGCGAGATCGTTGATTCGAACCTTACTCATCCGGCCTTTCTTTTCCCCGCGTTGTGCTTAAGTCTTCATCGCAGCCTCACGGAGTCAGCATCCTGCACCCGCACACGATTGAGATTATCCGCGGGCGACATAACTATTCAGTTGTTTCGGGAGCCGAGCCGTCTTTCGGCGCGTGCTCAGTTTCTTCTGTCGACGCTTGGGATTCCGCTGATTGAGGAACCGTCGCATCCTCTTGCGCGGCAGCTTCGGCAGCCGCTTCCGCTGAAGCCTCAGCAGGCTCGCTTTCGGCGGAACCTTCTTCCGCCACAGGCGCTTCTTCCGCGGTGCCGCCGTCCAGACTCGCAAAATAATTATTCACCGCGAGACTGATTTTTTCCACTGTCTTGGGCCCGATGCCCTCAATGGCTTCCAACTGTTCCGGCGTCATGTCGGCTAGAGCCTCGACGGTCGTCACACCCGCCGCGCTGAGCTTCTCGACCAGACCTTCGCCCAGGCCCGGAACGTTCTCCAGCGGTGTGGTGCTCTGCGGAGCCATTGCAGCCATCTGCTGCTCGACTTCCTGGCGCTTCTCTTCTTCGCTCTTGATGTCGATCTTCCATCCCAGCAGCTTCGCGGCAAGCCGGACGTTCTGGCCCTTCTTGCCAATCGCAAGCGAGAGTTGGCTGTCATCGACCACGACTTCAAGATGCTTCTCCCCGCTGTCGATCACGGTCACACGACTCACCTTGGCCGGCTGCAACGCCTTTTCGGCGAATGTCACCGCATCTTCATGAAACTCGATAATGTCGATCTTTTCCCCACGCAGTTCGCGGATGATCGACTGCACGCGCATGCCCTTCATGCCAACGCATGCGCCAACTGCGTCGACATCCTTATCCTTGGACATGACCGCAATCTTCGTCCGTTCGCCGGCTTCGCGGGCAATAGCGCGGATGACGACCGTCCCGTCGTAGATTTCGGGAACTTCTGTCTGGAACAGGTGCTGCACCAAGTCCGGCGCGGCGCGCGAAGCAACGACCCCGGGGCCTTTTGCAGCCCGCTCCACGCGAGCGATGACCACACGCACGCGCTCGCCGATCGCGAACGATTCCAGGCGAGATTGTTCCTTGCGCGGCATGCGGGCTTCCGCCTTGCCGATGTCGAAAATCACATCCGGCCCTTCGATGCGCTTCACGGTTGCGTTGACGATCTCGCCAACCCGGCCGATGTATTCGTTGTAAACCGTGTCGCGCTCGGCTTCGCGGACCTTCTGAAAAATCACCTGCTTCGCCAGTTGCGCGGCAATGCGTCCGAGGATTCCTTCCGTTGGCCGGGGGATCTGCAACTCGCCACCGATTTCCAGAGCCGGATCCACCTTGCGGGCATCTTCGAGCGTGATCTGAAGGTTCGGATCTTCCACTTGCTCGGGACTCTCCACCACAGTCTTGACTGCGAATGCGCTGATCTTGCCGGTGTCTTTATCGAGCTTGGCACGTAGATTTTCCTGCGACTTGTAGTACTTGCGCGTGGCCATGACGATGGCGTCTTCCACCGCGCTGACTACAATCTGCGGATCAATCCCCTTCTCCCGGCTGAGTGCGTCGATCGTGTTGTAGAGCTCGCTAGCCATAAAAGCCAAGTTTCAAAGTTTCAACGTTTCAAGGTTTCAAGGTCTTCGTCTTTGAAACCTTGAAACTTTGCAACTTTGAAACCTATATCTCTGGTACCAGATTCGCCTTTTCCACGTTGGCGAATTCAATTTCAATCTTCTGCCCAGCCTGCTCGCCCATCTTCTTGCGCGACTTGTGGCTGGCCACGCTCAAATCCAGCGTCAAGCGGCCGTCCTGAAAGCTTTCGAGCCGCCCTTCAAAGTGACGGTTATTATTCACCGGCTGCCGCGTCATCAGTTTCATGCGGCTGCCTGTAAATCGCGTGAAATCTGCCGCCTTCACCAACTTCCGATCAAGTCCTGGCGACGAGACTTCCAGCGTGTACGAACCGGGCATTACATCTTCTACGTCTAAAATCGTGCCAAACTCGCGGCTGAAGTTCGCACAATCTTCGTGCGTCACTCCGGCCATCGGATCGTTCCCGGCCGCGGGCTTGTCCAGAAACACCCGCAGCATTCGCGCCTTGCCCCCACCCAGGAACTCGATGTCGAGGACTTCGAGTCCGCTGGAGGCGGCGACGCGGTCCGCAATCTCCCGCACACGTTCAACGTCAAGCGCCATGAATCCAATAACTTACTGGCGGATGGCTGCAGCACCCGAAAGGGCTTCCAAACTAAAATGTGGGCTTGCGCCCACTGGTGTGCTTCGCCAAAAGCCGGTACACAGCAGTTCTCAGTTACTTAATATACGCCCGGGGAGGGGGAAAAGACAAACCCGGGGGGTGGAGCGAGAGCTTCGCTTTCAGGTAACCGCGTTGCAGTCCAGGTGTAAGATTTCTCGTTCACCGGAGTGACCGTGTCCTACCGAACATGGTTCCAAACCACCATCCGACTTAGTGTCTTGTTCTTTCTGAACACCGCAGTAAGCGCGCAGCAGGAGCCAGTCACCGCCGAGCAAGTAATCTCCAAATACATCGAGGCAGTTGGTGCAGATCGATTCTCCACGATCACGACGTTCGTGGAAAGCGGCGAGATCAACGGTAACCTGGCGAATTTCTGGCAGGGCTATCGCTCTCCTTGGCAATCTCAGAACAAACAGCGTGGCACGTTCGAGTCATACTTCAAAAGTCCGAATCTTAGATTCCATTCAACTGTGACGGAAAAGAACGAAGTGATTGCTCTCCGCGGTTGTGATGGGAGAGTGGCCTGGTACATTGATCCTTATCTCCAGCGCACCGAGTTGACGCCTAAAGCCGGAAGCGAGGGCGAATGTGAAGCAGGTTTTAGAGCACCGCTCTCTGGCTTGCGTGAGCCCAGCGCAAAGTTGCGACTGCTCAAGAAAAAGGAAATCGAGGGCCGCATGGCATGGGAGATCAAAGTTGAGTTTCCGAAGGCGGAAGGAACCGGAAATTACTACTTCGACGCGGAGACATTTTTGCTTGTCCGCTTTCAAAGGCTGGGAACAAGCGTAATCTACTCAGATTATCGCGACGTGGGCGGGATCAAGCTCCCGTTCAGCGTTATCCAAGAATTCACAAATTCGAAGCTGATTACTACGCTGCGCGAGGTGAAGATCAATGTTCCGATCGACGATGCGAGGTTTGCGGAACCAAAGGTAATTGACGGGAAAATCGCTTGGAATACTCCCAGCGCCAAAAAGGCTGAGGCTAAATCTGCTAGCGTTGCTCCGGCAAGCTCGCTTTCACCGAATAGCGAGGTCTCCCGGCCCGAATTAGCCGGTAAATCTGGCACAACGCGCGTAGTGGAAGTAAATTTCCCCAATTACACATCCTGCCCAATGCCAGAACTGGAATCGGCCGTACCCGATCTCAAAGGATTGAAAACCTCGGCCAATCAGGATCCATTAGCTGTACTCCTGGAAAAGGTCGGGGCTAAGACTTTGGAGGTTGCCCGCAACACACCCAATCTGATCTCACGGGAGAGGGTGATCGACTCCTCGCTAGGGACCAGTGAAGCCCGGCGCGATTACGATTATCTTATTCTGGCTCGTTACGATGGGAAAATGGTGAGTCTGGACGAGTTTCGGCTGGATCTCAAGACTGGGGACAAGTTCCAGACCGAAGAGGTCATCAACAAAGGATCGTTGTTCTGGAATGATTTGGAACGGGCTAGTAATGAAATCGCCGTGGCCAAGGGCCGTCGGCCGCCGTTCTCCCAGGGATTTGCCACCTCATGGGTGAACTTTTATCCTTCCAATCGATCGAAGACAACATATCGTTATTTGGGAGAGCAAAAGAAGGACGGTCATCGCACTCTGGTTCTGGCGTTTGCACAAAAGCCAGAATTAGTCGCATTGCCGGCGGTTTTTCAATATCAAGGCAAGACGGCTCCTATGTTCCTGCAAGGCATCGCTTGGATTGACCCTTCAGATTTTCGAATTTTGCATTTACGAACCGACCTGTTGTCACCCATTGCAGAGATTTCTCTTCACCGGCTGACCGCAGATATTCAGTTTGCGTTGACGCGAATTGAACAGGTACCGACGCCGTTGCAGCTGCCACGCGAGGTGACGGTCACCGCTACACTAGGTGAATCGACTACTCGGGAAGTACACCAATATTCGGAATATCGTCTATTCCGCGCCACATCAAGGGTTGTCCCCATCCCATAGACAATTCACCCACACGGGGATGCAGGCCTCAAGAAGCTCAGCGTCACCGACCTAGGCATCATTCAGGCACTTCCTCCAGCGCTCCATTTGCCTGATCTCTTCCTGCTCTCTACAATGATTGTTTACCCACGCGGCTGGGATTCCCGAGAGACAAATGATTCACTTCCCTGTTCCCGAAGCTCTTACTTTCGACGACGTTCTTTTGCTGCCTGCCCGCTCGGACGTTGTCCCTGCGAGCGTCAGCACGCAGACGCAGCTCACGCGCGAGATCAGCCTGAACATCCCGATTGTCAGCGCTGCCATGGATACCGTCACCCAATCGCACATGGCCATCGCGCTCGCGCAACAGGGCGGACTAGGCATAATTCACCGTAATTTATCCATTGAGCAACAGGCCAACGAAGTGGACAAGGTGAAGCGCTCCGAAAGCGGAATGATCGTCGATCCTGTCACCATGCATCCCACGGACAAGGTTTCGGACGCGCTTGAAGTCATGAGCCGGTACAAGATCTCCGGCGTGCCGATCACGGAGCATGGAAAGCTCGTGGGGATTCTGACCAACCGCGATCTGCGTTTTGAAACGCGCTTCGATATTCCCATTGATAAAGTGATGACCAAGAAGAACCTGATCACTGTTCCGGTGGGGACGACGCTCGAAGAGGCGGAAAAGATTCTCCACCAACATCGCGTGGAGAAGCTTTTGGTTGTCGATGACCGCTACAACCTGAAGGGCTTAATCACGGTAAAGGACATACAAAAGAAATTGAAATATCCCAACGCGGCAAAAGATTCTCATGGCCGCCTGCGCGTCGGCGCTGCGATTGGAGCCACTGGGGATTTTCTGGAGCGCGCCCAGGAACTAGCCGAAGCGAAAGTGGATGTTCTCGCAATTGACAGCGCCCACGGACATTCGACCAAGGTTATCGAAGCCGTGAAGCTGGTGAAATCGAAACTGCCCGAGGTTCAATTACTGGCCGGCAACGTTGCCACTTTCGATGGAGCCTGCGAACTGGCCCGCGCCGGAGCCGATGGCATTAAGGTCGGCATCGGCCCTGGGTCTATCTGCACGACACGCGTTGTAACCGGCGCCGGGGTTCCCCAGATCACCGCCATTGCCGAGGCCTACCGCGCGACCAAAGATTCCGGAGTTCCGATCATTGCCGACGGCGGAATCAAGTATTCGGGCGACGTCACCAAGGCTCTTGCCGCAGGAGCCAGTTCCGTCATGATTGGATCGCTGTTTGCTGGCACGGATGAAAGCCCGGGCGAATTGATCCTTTATCAAGGCCGCTCGTTCAAGTCTTATCGGGGCATGGGATCGCTGGGCGCGATGGCTCAGGGATCCAGCGAGCGCTATTTCCAGACCACCGAAGGCGACTCTTCCGCATCGGTCTCGGCGCCCGACGGCGAGTCCAACCGGCTCGCAAAACTTGTGCCGGAAGGCATTGAAGGCCGCGTTCCCTACCGCGGTTCGGTTGCCATGATCATTTACCAGATGGTCGGCGGCTTGAAATCGGGTATGGGATACTGCGGCTGCGCAACCATCCCAGAGTTGTTGCAGAAAACGCGTTTTGTGCGCATCAGTGGCGCAGGGCTGCGCGAGAGCCACGTGCACGATGTCATGATCACTCGCGAGGCGCCCAACTATGCGATTGAGTAGTGCCGATCACAACCGATATCTGAGGGTTCGACCCTGCTATGTGCTTCGCTGCAGGGTTGGATTTCCTGAATTCCATCCCGCTTGAGCGCAGAACGTCATCAGACTCTCAAAGCCTGGATCGCCGCCATTCTGTGGCTGATCGTCATCGCCACTGAATCCACGACCTATCTCTCGTCGCAAAACACCAGCAGGTTCTTGTACCCCATACTGCATTTTCTGTTTGGGGTCTCGCGCGCCGGTTTTGAGCCGTGGCATGTTTTCATCCGCAAGTCGGGACATGTCTTCGGGTACGGACTGCTGAGCATTCTGCTGTTTCGCGCGTGGAGGGAGACGGTTCCGATGCCGGGTAATCCACACTGGACATTTCGATGGGCAAGTATTGCCCTGTTGGGGACGGCAATCGTGGCCAGCCTCGACGAATGGCACCAGAGCTATTTGCCATCGCGAACAGGGCGATGGCAGGATGTTGTGCTTGACACCAGTGCCGGTCTTGCGGCCCAGCTGGCGCTCCTACTCTACTATCGGCTTTCTAGCCGGTCTTAGTGGCGTCAGCATCTTCCATCCATACATAAAGAAAAGTTTCGTCGCTGGCAGTAGCCACGTTCATGCCTGCCTTGCGGGTCGCCCGGTTCAGCGCGGACCGGACTTTTTCCTTGCTTTGTTCCAGACCGTCGAGCGGCACCTTTAGCGCCATTCCATCCCGAACCTGATGCAGGTCCGACAAAATCCTGCTGACGATGAGCTTGTGCTTCCCATTCCGTCCCCGCGGAACGTCTGGTACTGACATGGTTTTGAAGTTCATCGCTGGATTCACATTCCGTGGACTCATCTTTGCCCCCTTCCGTCGCAAAGGAATAACACACGTTAAAAAAACGTGACGTAATCGTATCATTAAATGCACGCATGTTGCAAGTACCGCAATCGGTTTACAGAATTGACGCTATCCGACTTTTTCGCAATGGGAATTTGCGCAGACTTCCGGATGGGAGTGCTTTCCCTGACGCTACGTGGCGCAGTAGGGGTCGTTGAATCATCCCCTAAAGATTTCACTCGTATTCCCGATGGCTTGCTACTTTTTAGGCGTGGCGAGAAGCGCGGAAATGGAGAGCCATGAAGCAATATTTCGAGCAGGTCCCGTTGTCGCTGGTCAAGAAAAGGATCGCAACGCATGTCGCTGTCACAGCACGCACTGCTCCGGTTCTGTGCGCGATCTGCGATGCTCCGGTTCAGTTGGAACACTGCAAGATTGATGAGGATGGCGAGGCCGTGCACGACAAATGCTATCTCGCGAGTTTAGCCAAGTCCCCCGGCACCAGGAACGGAAGAACCTCCAAGCGTTGACCACGCACGTATCTTCCTCGCAATCGCATTGGCCTTGACTCTGCCTGATCGGTCTCCTGGTCGCTAAGCAGTTCCCACGCTAGTTTTTCTCTCTTCAATCTTGCTCTCTTGACACCGGCTCTTCCCATATGTTACATATTGTAACGCTACAATGACTAACACTCATTTGAACCGTCTAAAGAACTTAGGGGAAGTCGAACAGGCTGTGATGGATTACATCTGGTCGCATGGGCCCACGACCGCAGAAGCCTGCCGCGAAGGCATCGCGCATTCCCGTCCGATGAAGGATTCCACGGTGCGCACCGTGCTGCGCCGGCTTGAGGAAAAAGGATATGTGAATCACGAGATCGACGGCCGGACTTTCATTTACCGGGCGTCGGATGAGCGGCAGAATGTCGCGGTGCGGGCGGTAAAGGGCATCATCGACCGTTTTTGCGGAGGGTCGGCCGAGGAACTGGTCCTCGGCATGGTGGATAACGCAGTCCTCAACCGCAAACAGCTTGAAGGACTAGCCCGCAAGATCGCGGAAAGCGAGCGCAGCGCGTCCGAAAGAACAGTCGGAAACAAGACCCGGAAATTAAGGACGGAATCATGACTCCCATTGACCTTTTCAGTGGATCAACTGCAGTGCTGACACAGCTCCTCAGCCTTTCTGTTCGCGGCCTCGTTCTGACGGCTGGAGCGGGAGCGGCCCTCAATGTATTTCGGGTGAAGTCTACTTCCCTGCGACTGTTTGTCTGGACCGCAGTGCTTTACGCGATCGTTGCCATTTCGATGTTTGGATGGATCTTGCCGCCGCTCCCTATCCCAACATTGGCCGTCCTTCCACGTGCCACAGTACCCAACAAAGTCGCGGCTCCGCCGAACGCCACGTTCACCTCGCCAGCTAATGAACAAGAGGCAGATGTGCTGCCGCATAAATCCGCATTCGTAACGCGAGTGGCAAGTCAGCCCACCTCAAAATTCCGCACCAGTCCGGCAGAGCCGGATACCAGGCCTTCGCCTCAGTGGTGGCGAATGATCTCATGGTTGGGCGTTGCCCAATGTATCTATTTCGCCGTCGCGGCGCTTCTGCTGGCGCGAATGCTGGTAGGCACGTTCTTGACCCGCCGTTTGTCGAGTGCGGCACGAGAGATTCGCGAGGCGCGAGTGGTGGAGCGGCTGGCTTTGCAATCGAACGCTTTGGGACTTGTCTCAGTTCCCGGGATTTCTGAATCGGAGCTGATCTCGGTACCCGTGACCGTAGGAGTGCTTCGCCCCATCATTCTGCTCCCTGAGAGTTGGCGGGACTGGGATTCCGAAAAGCTCGAGGCGGTCCTGGCACACGAGTTGTCCCACGTCGCGCGGCATGATCCGCTTACGCAATCTCTTTCGTTGCTTCACCGCGCGGTTTTTTGGTTCAGTCCTCTGGCCTGGTGGCTCGATCGCCACCTCGCCGATTTGGCGGAACAAGCAAGCGATGAAGCCGCATTAGCTGGCGGCGCAAACTGCAATGAATATGCAAGAACGCTCTTGGGATTCCTTGGGGCGCTTCAGGTCACCCCGCAACGTGTCTGGTGGCAAGGCGTTTCTATGGCCACCGCGGGCCGGGCAGAACGAAGAGTAGAAAGAATTCTCGCTTGGAGAGGAGCCGTCACCATGGGTTTAAAGAAATCCGTTGCAGTCGCGATCGTGATGTTCGCTGTTCCAGTTGTTTACTTGACAGCCGCGGTCCATCCCCTCAATAACAGCCAGGGAATGCAGACTCAAACTCCGGCAGCGCCAGGAGTTCCCGTGACGACTGCGCCCGCAACGCCGGAAAGCATTCAGCAAGAACCAGCACCGGTGATTGCCCCCGCGCCAGGCGTCTCCCAAACTCCCACCCCAGCGGCGCCGATCAGAGGACGAATCGTCGGCGGAGAATACCGTTTGATCCGGCCAATGGCACCACGATCGCATTACGCTCTGGTCCTTCCCCCCAGGCCGCCATTTGCATGGGCGAGCCCCCGTTTCCAAGGATCCCGTAATAACATCGTGTTCAACGGCTTCGACGATGAGCAGCGGTTCGTCATCGTGACGAGCAACTCAGATTCGTTCACCATGTCCGGTTCGGGCTCCGATGCACGACATGCCATGAGACTGAAGAAGCAAATCACTGGCGACTTCATCTGGTTCGAGCGCGACGACAAGTACTACGTCATTCGCGACCAAGCTACGGTCGAACGGGCCAAGAAACTCTGGGCGCCTCAGCAAGAACTCGGCGACAAACAGGAGGAACTCGGGAAGCAGCAGGAGGTGTTAGGAAAACAGCAGGAAGCCTTGAGCGCGAAAATGGAGCAGGTTCGCGTCAAGGTTCCCGACATGACGGCCGAACTCGACGGCCTGAAGGCCAAACTGCAAAAATTGGGCGCCAGCGCCACGATGGAACAGATCGGCGATCTCCAGTCCGAAATTGGAGACTTGCAGAGCAAGCTTGGCGACATTCAATCCCAGGCAGGCGAGCAACAATCCAAAGTCGGTGAGGAGATGAGTGCACTCGGCGAGAAGCAAGAAAAGCTGGGCGAGCAACAGGAAAAACTCGGCGAACAGCAAGAAAAACTTTCCGAGCAAGCATCTCGAGAGATGAGAGGACTCCTGGACGAAGCGATACAGAAAGGGACAGCTCAGCCCGAACCGCAGGTCGGCGGTTCAGGCACGCTGTAGACATCAGGAAAGAAAATGCTTGCGGGCATGACCGTAGCTATGCCTGCCTGATCTCTGATTTCAACAAAAGAAGCAGTGCCGATATACCAGCCAGGATGGCCGAGACGTAGAAAGGCAGCGCTGCACCGTAGTGCTTCCATAATTCTCCCGTGATCAGGCTGGCGGCTAATGTGGCCACACTCGTAAAGAAGAAATAGATGCCAAGAGCACGGCCACGGACCTCCGGCGACACGGTATCGACAATGAGCGCCTTTAGCACCGGCTGCGTTAGCGCATAATACAGGCCGTACACCGCCATAGTGATCCAGATTGCCAACGTCGATGGCGCCTGCCCGAAGACAAAGTAGACACCAGCAAAAATAAGATACCCGGCTGCTGCGATCCAGCGACGGGAAACGTGGTCGCTCAACCATCCTGCCGGCCACGAGCCGAGCGTGTAGGTCAGGTTGAAGACCAGGCCTAGCAGCGGCGCCAACGACACTCGGATTCCCACGTTCTGTGCCCGCATCACCAGGAACATGTCGCTCGAGTTCCCCAGTGAAAACAAAGTCACGGCCGTCAAGACCATGAAGAATGGCTTTGGCAGCCCCCGGCTTGATGCACTCACACTCTCGGGCTTCTTCCCAGGGTTAGAGGCATCACTTTCCTGAGAACGACTTTTAACCTCTCGAATGCCAAATAGTGCGACCAGAACTGCGATTGCTCCAGGAATGCCTGCGGCCCAAAATACCGCTCGCATGGAATAGCGTTCGAGAAGCAAGAGAGCCGCGAGTGGTCCTGCAATGGCCCCTGCGGAATCAAGCGATTGAATCAGCCCATACGCCGATCCGAGGCGATCCTTCCCTACCGATTCCGCGACCATCACATCCCGCGGCGCTCCGCGCACGCCTTTGGCGAGCCGATCGGTAAATCGAATCAGAAGAATGTGCCACCACGTTGTCACCACCGCGAGCAAAGGCTTGACGGCATTGGCAACGAAATACCCAGCTACGACCAGCGGCTTACGCCGATCGAGACGGTCGGCGAGATATCCGGAGAAAAGCTTGGCGAAGGAGGCGACACTCTCTGCGATGCCTTCAATCAGCCCCAGTTGCGCCGGCCCTGCCCCAAGAGAAACCAGGAATGCCGGCAGTACCCAGTAGGCCATCTCGCTAGCTGTGTCGTTGAAAAACGAGGTAGTGCCGAAGGAATAAAGGTTGCGCGTGGCGGAGGCTTGCGGCTGACGAGCGGGGTCAGGCATAGGAAGGTTTTACCACGAAGGTGCGGACGTTCGGTGAAAAGGAAAGTCAGCGCGAATAGAAACGTTCTGGCTGAGAACTGACGGATGGGTACTGCCTTCAGTACTCCGCGTCGTACTTGCTGACGGCCCAATCCCCAGCTTTGTGTTCCATGGTCAGCGTAAAGAGATCCTGATCAACACCGGGGTGATCCGGGCCTGCGTTGCTGAGCCGCTTGCCCCGATAATGAAGAATGATCAGCGGTGGCGCGTCTTCCCAATCGACCAGTTCCCAGGACGTCAGAGGATGCTGAGCCTCGGAGCTACAGATATATTTTGCGTATTTCTTGTGGTAGTCGTGCTCCCACTTATTGAGCAGGTCGTCACAATGCCCATCGCGCAGTTCGCGCAGGAACTCGTTCGCAGCTTTCTCGGTAGAGCGGTCACGCAGCGGGTTCATCTTGATGCTGACGGGAAGCCCAGTGAGCGGATCGTGATCGTCGGAGCGCGCCAGCACCGGTCCCTGATTGCTTAACCACCACAAATAACCGACGAACACAGATACCAGCAGCAGGCCGGCCCCGGCCGCAATACCGATCTGTGAGCGCGTAAAAGCCATCGCTCAAGTTTGGAAGATCGCCGGCTGCGGAGCAAGGTTACGAGCGTGAGCAGCGGAAGGACATGTACGACTGGAACAAAACGGCCTGCCGGCCCCCGGCGAAAGAACCGTCACGGATCATGCTCAGGCCGCCTGAATCCCGCATATTCGACGGCCACAGAAAAGGGCATGGCAATAAGCCATGCCCCTGATCTTTCGCCGGATCCGGACTATTCTTTCTTGTCTCCGCCTTCGGCAGGTGCGGATTCTTTTTCCGCTTGTGCTTGAGCCTCAGCCTCTTCCATCGCTTTCTTGGCTTCAGCCGCCTTCTTGGCGCGCGCTTCGGCACGTTTTTCGCGCTTCTCATCGAGCACTTTTTCACTGCCGAGCAGTTCAAGGAAGGCTTTGTCAGCGCCGTCGCCCTTGTTCCAGGCAGTGCGGATGATGCGCGTGTATCCGCCGTTGCGGTCCCCAAAGCGTGGACCGACCGTGTCGAACAGCTTCACGACGGCTTCGTCGGTCATCAGGTATCCGGCGGCTAAACGGCGTGCGGCCAAATCTCCACGCTTACCTAGAGTGATCATCTTCTCGACGATGGGCCTTGCTGCCTTCGCCTTGGGAACGGTCGTCTCGATGCGCTCTTCCACGATCACCGAGGTGACCAGATTCCGCAGCAGCGAGCGCCGATGAGCAGTGTTCCTTCCGAGTTTGTATCCTGCAACTTTGTGACGCATTTCGAACCTCAGTGGCCAGGGGCCAGAGATCAGGGGCCAGTCGCTAGGTGTCTTGCTGATCCCTGACCCCTAGCCCCTGCCCCCTGCATTTCTAGAGTTGGTCGTCCGGTCCGTAAGCAGACGCGGGCAACGGGACGTTCGATGTCGGTCCGGGCACGGCATTGCCGTGCTCGTCGATCTTCATTCCAAGACTTAATCCCATCGAAGAAAGAATCTCTTTGATCTCGTTCAGTGACTTGCGGCCGAAATTCTTGGTCTTCAGCATTTCGGCTTCGGTCTTCTGAACCAGTTCGCCGATAGTCTGGATATTGGCATTTTTCAGGCAGTTATAGCTGCGTACGGAAAGCTCGAGTTCTTCAACGGACCGGTTCAGGTTTTCGTTGTGAATCTCG
>Ga0070730_10001425_pt1 | contig 23166 bp, 16 predicted proteins | sample Coa_R1_3_FD_66447 | JGI IMG/M metagenome (GOLD analysis project Ga0070730, IMG submission 66447) | Surface soil microbial communities from Centralia Pennsylvania, which are recovering from an underground coalmine fire - Coalmine... | ecosystem: Environmental > Terrestrial > Soil > Unclassified ... | reverse complement strand
GGGCTGAGCACAAGCACGCCCTCGTGCAACGCGCCCTCGTTGATGTAGACGGCCGGCGTGCTCGTCTTCAGGCGCCGAGCAACTTCGAACGCCGTCTCGCGGCTCGCGAGCTGCAGGTCGAGCGTGGGAAAGCGGTCTTCGTCGGGCGTGCCGCGCAGGTGGGTCTGTACCTGCTCGAGGTCGGCAAGTCCCGCGGCGACGCGACGCAGGTAGGCGTGATAGCGCGGGATGTCCGCGCGCCGATAGTCACCCGCGACGAAGCAGCGCAGCGCGACCAACAGCGCGACGATTTCTTCGCGCGCAACTTTGAAGCCGCGTCCAATCCCGTGGCGCGGGAAGCCCGCCAGCCGGTCCCGGTCGATCAGGTTCGGTGGCGGATTCCAGGTTGACCAGTGTTCGTCAAGATCAAGGTGCTGTAGCGCGACCGACATGACCAGGTCACGCCGGCCGGCCAGGATGCCCGTGCTCTGCGGTCCGCGCAGACCTTTGCCGCCGCTGAAAACGACCAGGTCGGCGCCAGCGTCGATGAAGCGCCGCAGGTTGCTCGCGGGTGGCAGTTGCGCGGCCGCGTCGACGATCAGCGGCACGGCGTGACGCTGGCAGGCGGCCGCCACCTCGTCGATTGGCGGCTGACTGTCGGGCGATGCGGCGTAGGCCACCGCGACGGTGCGGTCGGTGATGGCCGCCTCGATTTCCCAGGTCTCGGTGCGGCGGACGCCAGCGCCGGCGACGCGCTCGTTCATGCCCACTTCGACCAGCCGGGCACCGGCGGCGCGCAGCGCGTGGTCGTAGCCGTTGCGCTGCTCGCGGCACACGACGATCTCATTGGGCAGACCACCGGTATCTGGCAGGCGGTCCATTTTCGCGGGGTCCAGACCGCACAGACAGGCCGCCGCGCCGAGCGTCAGGCCGGCGGCGGCCCCGGCGGTCACGTAGCCCGACTCGGCGCCGGTGACCTCGCTGATCACCGCGCTGGCCGCGCCCTCCAACTGGTCGAGCGGCATGCACGCGCGCGCAGCCTCAGCCATGGCCGCGACGGCGGCCGGATGCATCAGCGGTCCGCCAACGCGCGTCGACGTGCCAGCCGCGTTGATCACCGGGGTCAGGCCGAGATCGGTGTACACGTCCACGTGAGGTAGTGTATCTATCGAGGGGATGAACGCCATGCGTCAGGTTCGACCACTGGGCCAGATCGGCGCCGAGATCTCAGGCGTCGACGTCAGGACGCTCGACGATACGGGCTTCGCGGTCATCTATCGACGCGGAGCCGAGGGCTGGCACACCGACGGTGCGTACGATCCTGTGCCTTTCAAGGCCACCCAGCTCTACGCGATCGCGATCCCGACCACCGGCGGTCACTACCGCGACAAGTGGCGCACGGGCGACGTCGTCATCTGGGATAACCGCTGTTCGTATCACCTGGCAGCCGGTGACTATCCGCCGGAGGAAGACCGTATCCACCGGCGGGTCTCGATTCACGAACACGGACGCGTGTGAGGACCAGCCGTATGCGTGACTCAACCTACCGGGTGGCGGTCATCGGTCTGGCCCACATGCACGTCAACGAGCTGATGCGTCGGTTCGCCGAGCTGCCCAACGTCGAGATGGTGGCGATTGCCGATACAGGGGTGCCCGAGTTGAACCGGGCGTCGCCATCAACACGTGCCCACACGCTCGCCGTGGCTCAGTCGGAAGTTGGCATTCCGCGGACCTATACGGACTATCGCGTGCTGCTCGAGCACGAGCGGCCCGACATCGTGCTGCTGTGTCCTGAGCTGTCGAGCACCGCGGAGATTGGCGCCGAGGTGGCGAGCTCCGGCGCCCACATCGTCACCGAAAAGCCAATGACCGCGTCACTGGCCGAAGCCGAGACGCTCATGCGGGCGGTGCGTACCGCCGGGGTCGAGTTGATGGTCAATTGGCCCACCGCCTGGTCCGGCGCAATGCGTCGCATGCAGCAACTTGTCGAGGTGGGTGAGGTGGGGACGCTCTTGCAGGTGCATACGCGAATGGGCTCCGCCGGCCCATTCGCCACGGGCGCCGCGCACCCCGGCGTGCGCGCGGCGGTTACACCGCTGACCGACGCCGAGAAAGCCGCGACCTGGTGGTACGACGCCTCGCTGGGCGGCGGGGCCTACCTTGACTATTGCTGCTACGGCGCTGCGCTGGCCTGCTGGTTGTTCGGCCGGCCGCCGGAGCTCGCGCTCGGCGTGCGGGTGAACCTCGCCAGTCCGTTCGGCACCGCCGACGACAACGGCATCCTGATCTTGCACTTCGATGGCGGTCTCGCGATGGCGGAGGGCACCTGGAGTAGCGTCGATGCCGGTGGTTTGCACGGACCGGTGGTCTATGGTTCGGCGGCGACGTTGTCGCTGGACGGACCGGCCGCGAGTGCGCGCGTGCGAGTCAGCGCGCCCGGGCAGCCGGTGAGATTCGCGGCTCCGCTCGATCTTCCGGCGAACCGCGCCACGCTGGCCCGCGAGTTTCTCCATCACCTGGAGTCCGCCGAGCCACTCCATCCACTGCTGGATGCGGACTTCAATCTCCAGGTGATGGCCGCACTGGACGCCGGCATCCGCGCCGCCGACAGCGGCCAGCGCCAGCCGGTGCGCTTGCCGTCGCAGGTACAGTAGCCCCGAGGGGACGCCGCGGCGCGCGGTCGGCACGGCGCATCTTGTCGGCCGGCTCTGGCCCTGACGGGGAGTACACTGGCGTTCGCGTGTCCACGTACTCCGCTCGAATCAGCCGCGCCCGCGAGGTGATGGACCGCCTGGGCATCGACCTGCTGTACCTGGCTCCCGGAGCCAACGCCCAGTATCTCTCCGGTTGGCGGCGCAACCGCCCACACTTCGGCAACGTGAATTACCCCGGCGGCTGGATTCAAGGACTCTTCGTCGGTCTGACCAGGGGGCCAGTGCTCGCGGTGCCACGCATGGTGGCCGATTTCGACCTCGAGCCCGACACCAATCTGGATGTTCGAGCGCTGCCCGATCAAGGCGATCCAACCGCGTTCCTGGACGGCGTGCTCCGTGAGTTCGAGCCGCGACTCGGCGCCATAGCCATCGAAAATCGAGCCTGGAGCGAGCAGGCCCTGGCATTGCGGCAGGTCCGCCCCGATGCCGAGGTACGGCTGGCTTCGGAAGTGCTCGGGCCACTCCGGATGATCAAAGCGCCCGCGGAACTGGACCTGCTGGAACGTGCGGCGGCCATCGTCGACCAGACAATGACCGACATTGTCAGCTTCCTCGATCCCGATTCCGGACAAACTGAGCTGGATGTTGCCTACGAGATCGACCGCTTGATGATGCGCGCCGGAGCCGACGGCTCGTCGTTCGTGACGAACGTCTGGCAGATGGGACCGGGCGAACTACGACCGCTCGCCATGAAGGCCAGCCGGCGCCCGCTGGCGCGCGGCAATTCGCTGTCGTTTGACTTCGGCGCCACGTTCGCCGGCTATTGCTACGACTTCGGGCGCTCGGTCCACCTCGGGAACCCGCCAGACGAGTATCGACGCGTGCACGCCCTGGTGATGCGAGCGGCGCAAATCGGGATCGAGGCATTGCAGGACGGTCAGCACACCGCCGAGGAGGTCGATGCCCTGGCCCGCCAGGTCGTCGTGGACGGCGGCTACGGGGAGTGGTTCCGGCACCGTCTCGGGCATGGCATCGGGCTGGACGTGCATGAGCCGCCCTATCTGGATCGCGGCGACCGATCGTTGCTTCAGCGGGGGATGTGCTTCACCGTTGAGCCGAGCATTTTCATTCCCGGTCGGTTCGGTGCGAGGACTGAGGATGTGGTCGTTGTCGGCGGCGCCGAGGGCGGTCGCGTCCTCACGCACTACCGGCGCGACCTGCAGGTCGTGCCCTGAATATGCGGTTCGGCGTAACGGTACCCAATTATCGGCGATTGGCCAGCCCCGACAACCTGGTGAACGTGGCGCGGCGATCCGAGGAGCTCGGCTTCGATTCGTTGTGGGTGACCGATCACGTCGTCGTGCCCGAGGCGTATCGCGAAATGTTTGGCGCAACGGTGTTCGATCCGCTGAGTGTCATGGCCTTTCTCGCGGCGCACACCCAGCGAGTCCAGATCGGCACCGCCGTCCTGGTGATTCCCTATCGCAACCCGCTCGTCGTTGCCAAACAGCTCGCTACGATTGACAACCTCTCGGGTGGCCGCGTGGTCTTCGGCACCGGCGCCGGTTGGGCACGCGAGGAGTTCGAAGCGCTCGGGGTGGCCTATGCCGAACGCGGACCGATCACCGACGAGTACCTGCGGGTGATCCTGGAACTGTGGACCAGCGACCGACCCCACTTCGAGGGCCGCTACGTGCACTTTGACGATGTGCACGCCGAACCCCGGCCAGTGCAGCAGCCGCATCCGCCGATCTTGATTGGCGGGTATGGCAAACGCGCGATTCGCCGCGCCGTGGCGATTGGCCAGGGCTGGTTACCAGACGGGATGAGCCTGCCGGATCTCGAGCAGGCGATCGGCTTCATGCGCCAGACCGCGGCCGATCTCGGGCGTGATCCGGCGTCACTGAGCGTTGCACTCCGTACGGGCATGTATCTGACCGGCGTCGGGGGCACGGCGCCGGGCAGGACTGCCACCCCGTGGGAGCAGTCCGGCCAATTCTCAGCCGAGGCTGAACGATTGCCGTTCCGCGGGGACGTCGAGCAAGTGATCGACGACATTCGCGAAGCCGAGCGGATCGGCGTCGATCACCTGATTTTCGAGTCGCCCGTGCAGCGCGGCGACGAGCGGTTCGACATGATCGAGGCCTTCGCGCGTGACGTGATGCCGAAGCTCAGGTAAATTCGTGGCCGCAAAAAGCGGCAGGCCAGCGCTTCAGTGGTAAGCGCCTGGAACCGGCGGACGATGAAAGTGGGCTTCGGCACCTTCGTAGTGCGCTCCACACAGCATCGATGCTTTCATGCGGCCTCTCTGCGGCCAGGATGCCAGATCGACCGCCCGGCATGGTTCCATAGACGACGCACTTATTGAGTCGTGTACCCGCCGTCGACGCTGTATGCGGCCCCGGTCACGAACGACGCCTGGTCACTGGCCAGGAAGGCGACCACCGTCGCGACCTCGACCGGCTCCCCGATACGCCCGATCGGAAAGCGCTGCGCCACCCGCTCTGCCGCCTGTTGCGCCTGCTCAAGGGTACGGCCGACGCGCTGCTGCTGGACCAGCGGGGTTTCGATGGTGCCGGGGCAAACGCAGTTCACGCGCACTCCGTCCGCTATGTGGTCAAGCGCCATGGCGCGGGTGAGCTGCACGATGGCCCCCTTGGAGGCTGCGTACGCGGCCGCGCCGCGGGTGCCCACCAGGCCAAGATTGGAGGCCATGTTGATGATGCTGCCGCCGCCACCCGCGATCATATGTGGCAACACAGAGCGCGACACCAGGAAGACACCGCGCACGTTGGTGGCCATCAGCGCATCCCACTCGTCGATCCGCGCATCGACGACGCTGCCGAAGTTGATGATTCCAGCGTTGTTGAACAGCACGTCGATGCCGCCGAGATGCTGCACGACCTGGGCAACCATTGACGTCACCGCGAGCTCCTGGGTCACGTCGCACGCCACGAAAGTGACGCCGAGGTGGCGCTCCGCGGCCTCGCCGCGGTGTTGATCCCGACCGACGATCGCTACTTGCGCGCCCTCCTTGACGAATAGCTCGGCAGTTGCTTCGCCAATGCCGGACGTGCCGCCAGTGATCAGCGCGCGCTTGCCCTGCAGGAGTCGTGACTCGCGCATCGTCTTCGCCGCTACGTCCGGGGCGGGCCGGCGTCAATGCGGCGGCGGACGACATCCACGGCGAAGCTGGTCCAATCCGCTTCGATCCACCATGTTGCGCCGGCTGCCTGCCAGGGTCGGACCTTCTCCGCCGCGGCGGCCGCGTCATCGGCCGCGGTCGTCCCCTCGACGACAATGTCAAACCCTTCCAGGCTGCGCCGCTCGCCGATCCAGTCCCGCATCGCGGCGACGACGGGCGGCCCGTACTCCAGCCCGCTGCTCGGCAAGGCGTACGGCAGCACGCCGTCAAACCGCAGCACGCGCCGCATCGACTTCTCGCTCGGCCAGCCACCTACGTTCCAGATCGGAATGCGCGGCGACTGGATTGGCGTCGGCCGAAACGCCATCGGCTCAAACTTGTAATGTCGGCCCTGATACCCGAACGGCGCGCCACTCCACAAGCCGCACAGGATATCGAGGGTTTCGTCCAACCGTTCCGCGCGCACTCGCGCCTCGGTCAGCTCACCGACGCGTCCCCACCCATTGTCGTCGAGCGTGCCCAGGCCCACCGGCAGCACGAGTCGGCCATTGGACAGATGATCCAGGCTGACCGCTTCGCGGGCGACCTTCCACGGCCGCCGGCGGGCCAGCGGCATCAGGATCGCGCCAAGGCGAACCCGCCGCGTCGCCGCCGCGAACCCGGCCAGCAGCACCCACGGATCGTGCACCTCGAGCTCGTCGCCCAGATGGATGCCGTCCCAGGTGAACACGCCATCCCAGCCGGCTGCCTCCGCCGCCTTCGCCGATGCCACCTGCTCGTGCAGCGGCCCGCCGGTAATAATGATGCCGTACTTCATGTCGTTGGGCGCAAGCGCATATCTACCCGGCCAATGTCGCCGAAAGCCCCGTCGGAGCGCAAGGTGCCAGCCGCCTGCGCCGGCGCAGACCGCGTGCATCTCTGCTAGGCTCAGTGTCCGCGGGAACGGGAGGCAACAGTGTCCGATCTAGCCAGCAAGTCCGATGCGGCCGGCACCGCGCGAATTACTCACTTCGATGTCATCGTCATCGGCGCAGGCTTCGCCGGGCTCTACATGCTGTACCGACTACGCCTCCTTGGTCTGTCCGTCCAGGTCCTCGAGCGAGGCAGTGGCGTGGGCGGAACGTGGTTCTGGAACCGCTATCCAGGCGCACGCTGCGACGTCGAAAGCATGGACTATTCCTACTCTTTCTCGCCAGAGCTCGAAGAGGAGTGGGAGTGGACCGAGCGGTACCCCGCCCAGCCAGAAATCCTGCGCTATCTCAATCACGTCGCGGACCGCTTCGATCTGCGACGTGACATTCAACTGAACACGCTTGTGACGCGGGCACACTATCGCGAAGACACCAACACATGGCGCGTCACCACCGCCGATGGAGTCCAGCTCTCTGCGCGTTACTGCGTTATGGCCCTCGGCTGTCTGTCGTCGGTGAACCGGCCCAATTTCGAAGGTCTGGCTTCCTTCAGCGGAGCCTGGTATCACACCGGCGCCTGGCCCCCTGAGGGCGTCGATTTCACCGGCCAACGCGTTGGCTGCATCGGCACTGGCTCGTCTGCAATTCAGGCCATTCCGCAGATCGCGAAGCAGGCAGCGCAACTGTTTGTGTTCCAACGCACTCCAAACTACAGCGTGCCTGCCCAGAATGGGCCCCTGGATCCGGAGACCCAGCGGAGCATCAAGCTCAGCTATCGAGAGCGGCGACGCAAGTCCCGCGAGTCGCGCGCCGGCTTCCCGATGGACCCGCCGCTGCGAGGTGCCCTGGACACCACGCCTGAGGAGCGTCAACGCGTGTACGAAGTCGGCTGGCAGAAAGGCGGCATCGCGGCGCTGAACGGGTCGTTCAATGACTTGATGACCAATGCTGACGCCAATCAGACGGCCGCCGAGTTTGTTCGAACCAAGATTCGCGAGACGGTGCACGATCCTGCCGTCGCCGAAGCCCTGATACCAACTGACTATCCGATCGGCACCAAGCGCCTGTGTGTCGACATTGACTACTACCAGACGTACAACCGCGACAACGTCACGCTGGTAGACGTGAAGCGCGCACCCATCCAGGAGGTTACTCCGACCGGCTTACGCACGCGGTTCGCGGAGTACGCTCTGGACTCCATCGTCTTTGCGACGGGCTACGACGCGATGACCGGACCACTGTTCGACATTGACCTCCGGGGTACGGGAGGACACACGCTGCGGGCAAAGTGGATCGACGGACCGCGGACGTACCTCGGGATCGCGACCGCCGGATTCCCGAACATGTTCATGATCACCGGCCCAGGCAGCCCGTCGGTGCTGAGCAACATGGTGATCTCCATTGAGCAGCACGTCGACTGGGTTGCAGATTGCCTGCGCTACCTGACTGAGCACGACATCGACCGCATCGACGCGAGTCTCGATGCGGAGACGCGGTGGGTGGAACATGTCAATGAGGTGGCGGACAAGACGCTGTACCCGCTGGCCAACTCCTGGTATGTCGGAGCGAATATTCCGGGCAAGCCACGAATTTTCATGCCCTACGTCGGTGGTGTCGGGGTCTACCGACAGAAGTGCGATGAGGTAGCCGCCAGGGAGTATGCCGGCTTTGTGCTGAGTCGCGCCGGGGGGTTGCCAGCAGCGCAGCGCTAGAAGCGACCCACAGCGTGGGAGTAGGATCCGAGGCATGGCTGAGAAGACCCTCGAGGACGCGCTGCAAACCGCTGGCAATGCGGCGACAATGGTGCGCAATTCGCAAATCGGTGCGTACGTGTATCCGGTGGTCGCCACCGAGTTCAGCAATTGGCGCGACGAACAGCGCGCGTGGCGGACGTCATGCGTGTTGTTCGACCAATCGCACCACATGGTGAACCTGTTCATCGAGGGACCCGACGCACTGAAGATGCTCGCGTATCTGGGCGTCAACAGCTTCACAAACTTTACGGTCAACAAAGCCAAGCAGTTCGTGCCCTGCAGTTACGACGGCTATGTCATCGGTGACGGCATCCTCTTCTACCTGGCGGAGCAGCAGCTGGTCTTTGTCGGGCGCAATCCAGCGGCCAACTGGATCCAGTTCCACGCCGAGACGGGCGGGTACGACGTGCACACGACCTACGACGACCGCTCGCCGTCGCGGCCGATGGGTAAGCCGGTCGTGCGCGCTCTGTACAGGTATCAGATTCAGGGGCCCAACGCTCCCGACGTGATCAGGAAGTTGAATGGCGGATCCGCGCCGGCCATCAAGTTCTTCAACATGGGGGTCATCAATATTGCCGGCCGCGAGGTGCGTGCGCTGCATCACGGGATGGCGGGCACCGACGGTCTGGAGGTGTGGGGGCCGTACGCGGAAGGTGAAGAGATTCGCGCGGCGATCCTCGATGCGGGCCGTGACTTCGGCATGCAGCAGGTCGGCGCACGCGCCTACGCGTCCAACACGCTCGAGTCAGGCTGGATACCCTCGCCGCTGCCAGCGGTCTACACCGGCGACCAGATGAGGGCGTATCGACAGTGGCTGCCGGCGGCCAGTTATGAAGGCATGGCCGCCGTTGGCGGCAGCTTCGTCTCCAACAACATCGAGGACTACTACGTTACACCGCACGAACTGGGCTATGGCGCGTTTGTCAAGTTCGATCACGATTTCATCGGTCGCGCCGCGCTCGAAAATATGCAGGGCCGCCCACACCGCCGAAAGGTGACGTTCGATTGGAACGGCCAGGACGTCGCCGCCATTTTGCAATCGATCTTCGATCATGAGCAGGATCCCTACAAGTACATCGAGATGCCGGTGGCAAACTACGCCTCATCGTCGTATGACACGATCATGTGCGATGGGCGCATGGTCGGTGCGTCGATGTTCTCCGGGTTTAGCTACAACGAACGCGCGATGCTGTCGCTCGGCATCATCGACGCGGAGTACGCGGTGCCCGGCACGCGAGTGACGCTCGTGTGGGGTGAGCCCGACGGCGGCACCCCCAAAACGACTGTGGAGCGCCATCGGCAGTTCGAGATCCGCGCCATGGTCGCGCCCGTGCCCTACTCGCGCGAGGTGCGCGAAACCTATCACGCGGGGTGGCGAACCGCGGGGGTGGCGACATAATCGCCAGCGCGGTCGCCGATCGTCGCAGCTGACTGGCGCGCCGGCATCGATCTCGGTGGCACGTTCACCGACATCCTGCTGATCGACGATGCTACGGGCCGGTTCAAAGTCGGCAAGGTGTTGACGACGCCCGCAGTCTACGCATTCCAGGGCTACGGCTTGCGCTAGGCCGCGCGGCGCAGCCGGGGGTTGGCGATTTCGTCGAGTCCGGCGCTGACCAGAAACAGGCCAATGAACAGCAGCATCACCGCGACAATCGGCGTCAGCCACCACCACCACAGACCGCGCAGCAGCGCGTTGAATGTGATTGCCCAGTAGATTGTCATGCCAATGTCTGGGGCATCCTGCGGTCCAAGCCCCAGCGCCTCGAGGCCAATCGTGGCCAGCACGGCCGAGCCGACAGCCCCGACGAAGCTGGCGGCGATATACGGCAGCAGATTGGGCAGCAACTCGCGCAAGATGATGTTCAGCGTGCTCACGCCATTCAACCGGGCGACTTGCACGTAGGCGCGCTCGCGCAGTGTGAGCACCTGGGACCGGATGGTGCGGGTCGGCTGCATCCAGGCCAGCGAAGCGACAATCAAGGCCATCGCGTTGATGCTGATGACGCCTTTTATCGAGTCGGCAATGATGATCAGTACCAGCAGGCCAGGCACCGTCAAGAGTGTGTCGACGACCATCCGGATGACGACATCGAAGACACCCCGCCGATAGCCGGCCAGCAGGCCCAGGACGATGCCCATCGACAGGCCGACGATCCCGGCTATGAAGCCGATACGGAGCGTGAGCGGCAGCCCGGCCACCAGCACCGCCGCGAGGTCGCGGCCCTGATCGTCAGTTCCCAGTGGAAAGTCACGGGACGGCGGCTGATCCGGCAGGACGGACGTCGCGCGGGCATGGTCGACGTTGACCAGCAGTGGGCCGACCAGGCAAATGAGCAGCAGGGCCAGGAGCAGGACTGCGCCGGCCGTCAGATTGAGGTTGCGGCGTAGATAGGCGGCGATGTCAGGCGCTCCGGTACGCGATACGCGGATCGATCAGCGGATAAACCAGGTCGATCAGCAAGGTCGCGACGCTGATCGCCAGAATGATGATGAAGACGATGCCGTAGATCAGGAAGAAGTCAGAACCGGAGATCGCCTTGACGAGCAGCGAACCGATGCCCGGAAAGGCGAACACGACCTCGACAATCACCGACCCAGACACGATATGGCCAAGCGCGATCGCGAGTGACGTGAACTGCGGCAGGATCGCGTTCCGCACCGCATATCGCAGCAGAATCCGAATGCCCTTCAGTCCCTTGGCCTCGGCGAAGAGCATGTAGTCCTCGCCTTCGGTCGTGACCATCATGCCGCGCATGCCAAGTCCCCAGAAGCCCATGCCGGCGAGGACGATGGAGAAAGCCGGCAAGAGCGCGTGGTGCACGATATCAAGCACGAAGGGCAGGCTCAGGCTCGGTATCGCGCTCACCGAGTATCCCCCCGAAAGCGGAAAGAACGGATGGGTCACCGCCAGCGCGTACACGAGCACGAGCCCGAGCAGGTAGTACGGGATCGAAGAAAAGACGAGCAGTGGGAGCACCAGGAAACGCAGCGCGCGCGGGGACCGCGTCCACCCGATGACTGCACCCAGCAGCGTTCCAATCCCGAAAGCCAGGAACGTCGACGCCAGCAGCAGGCCGATGGTCCAGGGCAGCGCTGCCTCGATCAGGGTGATGACATGCACCGGGTACTGTGACAGTGAGTAGCCGAAGTCGAGACGGAGCACGCTACCGAGATAGCGCAGGTACTGCAGCCAGAGCGGTTGGTCCAGACCAAACTGCTGGTCGTACGACCTGACCATGTCCTCGATGCCCAACTGGAGAGCGCCCCCTTGACTGGCCATTTGCTGCAGCTGGTCGCGCACCGGATTGCCAGGCGCCAGACGGGGGATGAAGAAGTTCAGGGTGGCCGCGCCCCACAGCACCGCGACGAACTGCAGCAGCCGTCGGGAAAGATAGATGCGCATGCCGTTGACCACTGGTGGCCCTGAACCTACACTTCCCACGCTTGGGGATGCAATCAGTGGGGGAGGAGACGCTGCGGTGACTGGCAAAGCTCGTATCTCACGACGGCGCGCTCTGTCGATACTCGGGGTGGGTGGAACGGTCGCGGTACTCTCGGCGTGCTCAGCAGGCGCTCCGAGCGCCAGCGCGCCCGGCACCGCCGCCACGTCTTCGGCTCCGGCCGCCGCGCCCCAGGGAACGCCTCCACGGAACACCACGGCCGCGGCTACGACCGCGGTCGGTGGCCCAACCGCGGCGGCGCCGCAGGCCGCCGCCGGATCAGCCACCGAGGTGCCCCGTGCCCAGACGCTCGTTCTGTCGCTCTCCGACTTTGTCAACCAGTTCCCCGACGTCGGCGTGATGAATCCGTTTGTGATCGGCGCGACTCGCAATGGCTGGCAGTTCGCCTTCGAGCCGCTCTACTTCTACAACATGTGGCACACGGACCAGGTGTGCGGAGCACCCGGGGTCGCCTGCAAAGACGGCGAGATCCCCTGGCTGGCCGAGAGCTACAGCTACAACGCCGACTCCACCGAGTTGACAATCAAGCTGCGCCAGGGGGTGACATGGAGCGACGGACAGCCCTTCACCGCTGACGACATCGTGTTCACCCTGAACATGCTCAAAAGCAATGCCCCCAAGGTGCAGTTCTCAGTGGACATGCAGACGTGGGTCAAGGACGTCACGGCGCTCGATCCGCTCACGGCAAAAATAACGCTGACCAGCGGTAACCCACGCTTTCTGTTCGACTATTTCCAGTGGCACTCGGACATTGGCGTGCCGATCGTGCCCAAGCACATCTGGCAAGGTCAGGATCCGGCGACCTTCACCAATGACGATGTCACCAAGGGTTGGCCGATTGTCACCGGACCCTGGAAGCTGACCCTGGAGAACCCCCAGCAGCGGTTCTGGGATCGGCGCGACGACTGGTGGGGCGCCAGGACCAACTTTCACCCGCTGCCAAAGATGCAGCGCGTAACCGTCTTGCCGAACTATATGGACGACAAACAACTCGAGCTGGTGACCGCCAACGAGGTGGACGCCGCCCACGGCTTCCAGACGGCCTACACGGTGCCTACAGCGCTGGCGCGCAATCCGAAGCTGATTGCCTGGACGGCGGACAACCAGCCGCCGTACGGCGCCCTGGACATCGCCACGGTGACCTCGCTTGCTTTCAATTGTTCCCGGCCGCCCTTCGACGACCCGGACATCCGCTGGGCGGTGAACCACGCCCTCAACCGCGACGAGATCGTGGCCATTGGCAGCCACGCCATCGGCGGGAAGACGATGCTGCCGTTTCCGAAATATGGGGCGTTCGTTCCCTACTGGGACGCGGTTAACGATTTGATGCAGAAGTTCCCGATCGATGCGTTTGACCTGAACATGACCGCGCAGCTCATGCAGTCCAAGGGCTACGCCAAAAACTCCGACGGTTTCTGGGCCAAGGGCGGCGACCACTTCAGCATCGTGCTGGTCGCAACGCCTCCGTTTTTCACCGACATTGCTCCGGTCATTGTCGAGCAGCTCCGCAAAGGCGGGTTCGATACATCTTTCAAGTCCCCTTCGAATGCTTCCACCCTCATCCCGCAGGGGGACATTGACGCGTGGTTCGACATTCCCGGCGGCAGCGCTCGGGACCCATACGCGACCCTGAACTTCTTGCACAGTCGCTACGCGGTAGCAACCGGGCAGCCGGCAGTGCGCGCCTACCGCTGGAAGAACACCGACTTCGACAAGCTGCTGGAGGCGATGGCGACGACCGCGCCCACCGACCCCAAGTTCGCCGCGCTGTACCACCAGGCCATGGAGATCTGGTTCCCCAACTTGCCGACCATCCCGCTGATCAACCGCTACATCTTCATCACGCCGAACACGACCTACTGGACGAACTGGCCGACCGACAAAAACCCATACATTTTGCCGTCGAGCTGGCACCGCACCGCGGGTCTCTTCATCAACACGCTGCAACCCGTCACGGCGTGACCTCGAACGTCGCGCCAACTCCCGCACTCGGATAGCGCTCGTCGAGCGGGGCGATGGCTTCGCTCGCTCGACGGGCCAGGCGGCGGTAGTATGGAGCCCTTTCAACGAGCGCGGTTCTGGTTGGAGCTGATGGCAGCTCCGGGGGAGGGCTCAACGATGACGCGGACTGCACAACGAACTGGCCCGGACAGCAGCGCAGCGGGGCACCGACTCAGCCGACGCGAGGCGTTGCGATGGCTTGGGCTGGGCGGGATCGCCCTCGGGCTGGCCGCTTGCTCGCCCACCCCCCCGCGCTCGGAACCGGCGGCGACGAGCGGCGCGCCGGCGCCGGCGCCACCTGCGGCGACCCAGGCCCCAGCCGTGCCACCCACCGCTGCACCCACCCAGGCAGCCAGGCCGACAACAGCGCCGGCCGCCATCAAGCGCGGCGGCACTTTGATTGTTGGCGCGGATGTGAATCCAGTCGGGCTTGATCCGGCGCTGACCACGGCCTTTTCATCGGTCGCCATTTACGAACAGCTGTACTCAAGCCTGCTCACCCTCGACTACAGCACCAACAAGGTCAAGCCAGATCTCGCCGAGTCGTGGACGCAGGTCGACCCGAATACGGTCGAATTCAAGCTGCGCCAGGGTGTCAAGTTCCACAGTGGTCGCGAACTGACGGCCGACGACGTCAAGTACACCTGGGACCGGTTGCTCGACCCGAAGCTCACGGTCCCACTCAAGAACTACATCGGACCCGGCGCCGAGGCTCAAGTGGTCGATAAGTACACCGTCCGGCTGAAGAATGACCCGGTCTATGCGCCGCTGGTGAGCGTCGTCGCCGATCGACGGCCGACGGCCATCGTAGACCGTGATGTGGTCGCCAAAAACGGCGATTTGCAGAACGCCGACGCTGGCAGCGGACCATTCAAGCTCGTCGAGTACACGCCCGACGTGCGCGTCGTCCTCGAGCGAAACAGCACCTACTACGAAAAAGACCTGCCGATCCTGGACCGCATCGAGTTCCGGATGATCCCTGACGAGCAGGCGCGCATCGCCGCCATCCGCGCGAGCGAAGTCGACCTGACGGTGCTCAAAGATCCCAAGACGGCGCGCCTGCTGCGCGACGAGCCGAACGTCGTGCTCAACGACGTGCCGAGCTTCTGGCGGTCGACCCCGATCATCAACGAACAGCACAAGCCGCTCGACGACGTCCGCGTCCGCCAGGCACTCAGCTATGCGACCGACCGCCAGGAGATCATCAACACCGTCTTGTTGGGCGATGGAGTGCCGACCGGGCCCATGCCACCAGGCGAGACCGAGTGGGCCATCCCGCTCAACGCCGAAAACTTCCCCACCTACCAGTACAACCCGGACAAAGCCATGCAGCTCCTCAAGGATGCCGGTGTCCAGAGCCTGAAGATCGGGATCCAGTGCGCGCCAGCGTATGCGCCAGATATCCCGACATCGCAGGTGCTCCAGAGTCAGTGGAAGAAGGTGGGAATTGACCTGCAGCTCCAACAGATGGAATGGGCCGCGGTGCTCAAGGCACAGCAAGATGCGACGTTCGACCTGAACATCACCTTCAACACCAACCGACCTGACCCCGACACATACCTCAGCGTCGCGCACAGCAAATTCATCCAGAACTGGGGCAAGTACAGCAATCCGAAAATGGACGAGCTGATCGAGCGGGGCCGGAGTACGACCGACCTGGCAATGCGCAAGCAGATCTATGCCGACGTCCAGCGCCTGTTTGGCTCGGAGGTGCCGTCGCTGTACCTGTACGTGATCAAGAACTACGAGCCGGCGCGCTCGTACGTGCGCGGCTATGTGCCAATGGCCAGTGGCTATCGCCTCGCGCTCAAGGAGACGTGGTTGGACAAGTAGCCCTCGGTGATCCGCTATATCGCCCGGCGCACACTGCTGGTCGTGCCCGTGCTGATCGGGCTCTCGTTCGTCGTGTTCCTGATGCTGCGGCTGATTCCGGGCGACGTGGTCGACGTGATCCTGGGGAGCGAGGGCTCCGCGAGCCCGGAGCGGCTCGCCGAGCTCCGCAAAATCTTCGGGCTCGACCAGCCCCTGCCCCAGCAGTACGTCGCGTGGCTCGCCAGCCTGCTCAGCGGTGATTTCGGGCGGTCGATCCGCACCAGTCGGCCGATCCTGCCCGACGTGCTGGCGCGTCTGCCGGTCACGTACCAGCTGGCCGCGATGGCGATGGTGGTGTCGCTGGTGCTGGCGGTCCCACTGGGTGTCGTCTCGTCGGTCAAGCGCTCGACCGGCGTAGATGCGTGCGTACGTGTGCTTGGACTGCTCGGCCTGTCGATCCCGAACTTCTGGCTGGCGAGCATGCTGATCCTACTGGTCTCGCAGCACTTTCGCGGTGCCCTGCCCACCTATGGGTACGTGTCTCCGGACCAGGACCTGCTGGGCAGCTTTCGCTCGCTGCTTCTCCCGGCGTTCGCGCTCGCCGCGGCCAACATGGCCATCCTGATGCGCATGACGCGCTCGAGCATGCTCGAGGTGCTGCGCCAGGAGTACGTCTTGACAGCGCGGGCCAAAGGACTGGTTGAACGACTCGTGCTGTATCGCCACGCGCTGCGGAATGCGCTCATTCCGGTGGTGACGGTCGCTGGAGTCCAGGTCGGCTACCTGCTCGGTGGCGCCGTCATCATCGAACAGATTTTCGCCCTGCCGGGGCTCGGCACACTGGTGCTGAATGGCATCAGCCAGCGCGACTATCCGGTCGTTCAGGCCGGGATGTTGTTCATCGCCGCGAGCTTCGTGCTGGTGAACCTGGCGGTGGACGTCCTGTACGCGTACCTGGATCCCAAGATTCACTATGGTTAGCGCCGCGAACTTGCCAGCCGCGGCGGAACGAACTCGTGTAGCGGTCATCGCCATCGCTCCACGACGCGGCCAGGTCTGGCGCCGCCTGGTGCACAACCAGCTGGCGGTGGCGGGCGCGCTGATGCTCTCGGCGGTGATCCTGGCCGCCATCTTCGCGCCGCAGCTCGCTCCGCTGGACCCGCTCGAGATGAACCCGACGCACTTGCTCGAGGCGCCCAGCCAGAGCCACTGGCTGGGGACGGACGAGTTCGGCCGAGACATCCTGAGCCGAGTGATCTGGGGCGCGCGGATCTCGCTGTACGTCGGCGGCATCGCCGTGACCATCGCCGTCGGGGCGGGCGTCAGCCTGGGCCTGGTATCCGGCTACTATGGCGGTCTGCTCGATGAGCTGATCGCGCGTGTGCTGGACGTGGTGTTCGCTTTTCCGTCGATTTTGCTTGCGCTCGGGATCGTGGGTGCGCTCGGACCCGGGCTGACGAATACCATGCTGGCCATCGGCATCGTCTACACACCGGTCTATGCGCGCCTCACGCGCGGGACGACGCTCTCGATCCGCCAGCGCGAGTTCGTTGCCGCGGCCACTCTGAGCGGCGCCAACGACCTGCGGATCTTACGCCGCCACATCCTGCCCAACGTGGCCGCGCCGTTGATTGTGCAGACCAGTTTGAGCCTGTCGCTGGCCATTCTGGCCGAGGCCTCCCTGAGCTTCCTGGGCCTGGGTACGCAGCCCCCCGACCCATCCTGGGGCACGATGGTCAACACTGGCCAACGTCTGATCGAGCTCTCGCCCTGGCCCGTCGTCTTCCCGGGCCTGGCGATCATCGTGGCCGTCCTCGGTTTCAACCTGCTCGGCGACGGCATCCGGGATGCGTTCGATCCCCGTCTGGCGGCGTAAGCGCGTGCGCTATCGAGTTGGGATCGACATCGGCGGAACGTTTAGCGACCTGGTCGTGCTGACGGCCGACGGGCGGGTCGAGACACTCAAGGTCTCGTCTGCCCCAGACGAGTTGATCCCCGCGTTGCTCGACGGGCTGCACACGTTGCTCGAACGCGCCGGCCTGGTCGCGGACGAGGCGGAAGCGATCGTGCACGGCACAACGGTGGCCACCAACGCCATTCTCGAGTACCGCGGCGCGCGCACCGCCTTGATCACCACGCGTGGATTTCGAGATGTACTCGAGATTCGGCGCCTGCGCGTCGGCCGACTGTACGACCTTGGCTGGGACAAACCCGCCACGCTGGTGCCCCGCCGCCTGCGTCGTGAAGTGACCGAGCGACTCGACGCCGCGGGCGGGGTCGTTACGCCGCTGGACGAAGACGACGCGACGCGGGTTGTCGAGGCGGTGCTGGCCGAAGGGATTGAGGCACTGGCGGTGGTGCTCGTGCACGCCTATGCCAACGGCGACCATGAGCGACGTATCGGCCACATCGTCGCGCAGTGCGCGCCGCGCCTGAGGTGCTCCCTGTCTTCGGAGGTGCTGCCCGAGATAGGCGAATACGAGCGCACGTCCACGACCGTCGTCAATGCCTATATCGGCCCGGTAGTGGAGCGCTACGTCGGGGCGCTGCAAGCCGGTCTGCAGGCCGCCGGCTTCGCCGCACCACTCCTCATGATGCAGTCCACCGGCGGGGTGATGCACGCCGAGTCAGCGCGACGTCGTCCAATTGAGGTCGTTGAGTCGGGTCCCGCGGCCGGCGTGGTGGCCGCCCTCGAGCTTGCGCGCCGGATGGGCGAGGTTGGTCAAAACATCATTACCGTCGATATGGGCGGAACCACTGCCAAAGCCTCCATCCTGGAAGATGGCCGGGCCTTCCAGATGGCCGAGTACGAGGTTGGCGCCGGCATCAGTGGCGGCAGTCGGCTCTTCAAAGGGGGCGGTCACCTGCTGCGCGTGCCGGCCCTGGACATCGCCGAGGTCGGCGCAGGTGGCGGTAGCCTGGTGAGCGTCGATGCCGGCGGCGGCCTGCGCGTCGGCCCTGACAGCGCCGGAGCGGTGCCGGGCCCGGTGTGTTACGGGCTCGGCAACCAGCAACCTACCCTGACCGACGCCAACCTGGTGCTCGGCTACCTGAATCCGCGGCACCTGCTCGGCGGCAGCCTGATCATCGACGCCGACGCTGCGCGCCGCCAGCTAGACGAGCGCATCGCACAGCGCCTCCGTCTCGACCTGCTGGAGACGGCGTATGGCGTCCATCTGGTGGCGGTATCGAACATGGTCCGGGTCGCGCGCGCGGTGTCCACCGAACGCGGGCGTGATCCGCGCCGTTGTGCGCTGGTCGCGTTCGGTGGCAACGGCCCGGTGCACGCCGCCGAGGTTGCGCGCCAACTCGGGATCGAACTGGTGATCGTCCCGCCCTGGCCAGGCCTGTTCAGCGCGTTCGGTCTCCTGTACGCGGAGCCGCGGCACGAGCTCGTGCAAGCCAGCCGCGGGCAACTGACGAGCACGCCGCCGCCGGTCGTATTCGCCGGACTGGACGCACTCGAGCGTGCCGCACGTGCGCGGCTGGTCGGCGAAGGGTACGCGCCCGATCGCGTGGTGCTGGAACGGTTTCTTGACCTCCGCTATCGCGGGCAGAGCTCGGAGCTGCGTATCCCCCTCGAGGGGAGCGCCGCTGAGGCGCTGGCCGACGCCGCGGGGCGCTTCGAAGCCGAGCACCAGCGCGTGTACGGCCATCATGACGGGATCGATCGGATCGAACTGGTCAATTTGCGCGTGGTCGCTCGCGCGCTGCGTGAACCGCTGACCAGAAACATGCGGCGCGTCAACGCTGGCGTGGCCGGTGCGGGATCGACCCGGCCGGCCTACTTTGGCCGCCAGCACGGCGTGCGCGACACCCGCGTCGTCGGACGCGACCAGCTCACTTTCGAGGCCCAGGTCGGGCCATTAATTGTCGAGGAATACGACGCCACCACCGTCGTGCCGCCGGACTGGTCGGCGCGCCGCGATAGCCTGGGCAACATCCTGGTGCACCCTCAGGCTCACGCTGGGCTCACATCCGGGCCGCAACGCCGCCGAGGCGCGCCATGACCATCGACCCGGTCACGCTCGAGCTGGTCAAAAACGCGGTCGAGTCGGTCGTCGACGACATGGCGCTGACCCTCATGCGCACCGCCTACTCGATGAACCTGAAGAGCTCGAACGACTTGTCGAGCGCATACTGCTCGCTCGACGGCGAGCTACTGGCCCAGGGATTCACCCTGCCGATGCAGCTCGGCTCGATCCCGGATGCGATGGCGGCGGTGGTGGCCAAATTTGGAACAAGCTTCGAGCCGGGCGATTGCGTCATCCTGAACGACCCCTATGAGGGGGGGACGCACCTGCCCGATATCTTTCTGATCAAGCCGCTCTATCTCGATGGCCAGCACGTCGCGTATTGCGCCACCATCGCCCACCACACGGATATCGGCGGTCGGGTAGCGGGTGGGAACGCTTCGGATTCGACGGAGATCTATCAGGAAGGGTTGCGCCTGCCGCCGCTCAAGCTCTACCAGCGCGGGCAGCCGAACGAGGCGGTGTTCGACATCATCAGCCGCAACGTGCGCGTGCCGGACAATCTGCTCGGCGACCTGCGCGCACAGTTGGCGGCGATTCACATCGGGGAGCGCGGCCTGCTTGAACTGGTGGCGCGCTGGGGCCACGCCGGGTTGTTCGAAGCACTGAACGAGCTGATGGCGTACACCGAGCGGCTGGCGCGCATGCAGATCGCCGCGTGGCCAGATGGGACATACACCTTCACCGACTATATTGACGACGACGGCCTGGACCCCGATCCGATTCCGATCTGTGTGTCCGTCACGGTGTGCGGCGATGCGCTCGAGGTGGATTTCGAAGGCACGGCACCTCAGGTACGTGGCGCAATCAACGCGACCGGCTCGTTCGCTCGGTCGGCGGTCTACGCCTGCGTGCGGGGACTCATGGACGCCGGCATGCCCAACAATGGCGGGTACTTCCGGCCGATCAGCGTGCGCGTGCCGGCGGGCTCCGTCATCAATCCGTATCCGCCGGCGGCCGTCGCCGCCCGGGGCTTAACGGGCTTCCGGATCGCCAACGCGATATTTGGCGCACTGGCGCAGGTGGCACCCGATCGGGTGCCGGCGTGTGAATCGGGCGGCGACACCGGCATCACCATCGGGGGCTACGACGATCAGCGCCGGCCATTTGTGTTCCTCGAGTTCCTGCACGGGTCGTGGGGCGGCCGGCCAGATCGCGATGGCATCGATGCCTGCTCCAGTCTGGTGGCGAACTTCTCCAACAATCCGATCGAGCAACTCGAGGCGGAGTTCCCGTTGCGCATCGAGCAATACGGCTTCGTCGCGGACACCGGCGGCGCCGGCAAGTACCGCGGCGGCCTGGCCATGATCCGCGACTACCGCTTCCTGGAGCGCGAGGGTGCCCTCCAGTTGCGGACCGATCGGCATCGCTTCCAACCCTGGGGGCTGGCCGGCGGTAAGTCCGGCGCGCCGTCGTCAAATTTCCTCATCAGTGGTGACCAGACTCGCCAGCTCGAGTCCAAGGCATATCTCACGCTGCACCGCGGAGATCTACTGCGACACACGCTGGCCGGCGCCGGCGGTCACGGTGACCCGCTCGAGCGTGACCCGGCGCGCGTCGCGGAGGACGTCGCCGACGGCAAGGTGTCTGCTGAGGCTGCCCGGCTGGAGTATGGCGTCGTCCTGGACCCGTCATCCGGGGAGTGCGACCCGTCGGCAACTGAATCGCTGCGCGCGCAGATGTCAAGGCCAGCAGACTGATTGACCCAGGAGCGGCATGTCTCGAGGGCTAGACGGCCACGGCTACATCTGGTCTACGACAAAAGCGAGGTCGGCGCGACGCATGGCCTCGTTCAAAGCGTGCAGTTTGGGAAGCGCCGAGCGTTCGAAGTCACCTGCGACAGCGTCGAGACGCGCAGAGAGGTCATCCAGAACCTCGCGGCCCTGCCGGGGTGGTGCGTAGTCCGCGCTATCAACGAATTCGAACAGCGCGTTCAGCTTTTCTTGAAGCCCGATCCCGTACAGTTGCGCCTCGGGGTAATGGACGTCGATCAGCCGCTCTTTGAGCGACTCGAGCTCCGCCGCGAGTGGCCCGGCCGCCGCGCGCACCACTTCACCCGCCGCACGATCGGCGGTCCGGCTCTCCCAGGCCGCAACCTGAGCCTGGAGCCGCCCGATGCGGTTGATCAGCCGATTGGTGGTTGCGATCTTCTCGAGAATGGTCTGCAAAACTTCGAACTGGACCCGGCGGTCGTCTGACGAGGACGAGACGCGCGGATCGGGTACGATGCTGAACGGCTGAACCCGCGTGTGGCCACTCACCGTGAGACGGGCCTGATAGGTACCGCTGAGGACGATCGGTCCATCGTCGCGCTGCCACGGGTCGAGGCTATCGTCGTCGAGACGCGGCGCACCCGGCAACCGCATATTCCAGACGAAGCGATTCATGCCCGCGGCAGCCGGTAGCCGTGGCTGGCCGGGCGCCGCGTTACTCGAGAAGGAGCGCAGAATGGTGTGGCCGTCGACCGACAGAATGTCCAGCGTCAGCGGGCCGTCAGGCGCATCGCGCAGGAAATAGTTGAAGTGCACCCCGGGTGCGGGGCTGCTCCCGGCGTCGAGATAGTGGCGTTCCCCCTTGATGGGCACGTAGGCGACGACCGACGTATCGACGCGGTCATAATTGACCATCGCCGGACGTGGGTTGTCGGCGAAGCGCCGCCCCGGTGTGTGCAGTCGCACGCTGGGCCGCGGCTGGAACAGGTGTTCCGCCTGGCCAACGATCTCGCCGCTGAGCTGGTGGAGCGGCGTCAGATCGTCGAGAATCCAGAACGAGCGGCCGTGGCTGGCGACCACCATCTCGACATCCTTGATCACGAGGTCGTACACCGGCACAACCGGGAAATTGCCTTTCAGCGGCTCCCAGTGCCGTCCATCGTCAAAGGAAACGTACAGTCCGGTCTCGGTACCCGCGTACAACAGCCCACGTCGGCCGGGATCCTCGCGGATCACACGCGTGAACTCGTGGCTGGGAATGCCATCGGTGATCTTCGTCCATGACTGGCCGAAGTCGTTCGTCTTGAGCAAGTAGGGAGCCGTGTCGTCCAGCTTGTAGCGCGTCGCGGCGACATAGGCAGCCGCTGGATCGTGAGGTGAGGGTTCGATGATGCTGATGAGCGCCCACTCCGGCAGGACGTCCGGCCCTGGAGTCGCGTCGCGCCAGTTTTTGCCGGCATCTTCGGAAATGTGGATGAGTCCGTCATCTGTGCCGGCCCACAGCACGCCCGCCTGGTGGGGCGACTCGGCCAGACAGTAAATGACGCAGTAGACCTCTGCACCGGTGTTGTCGCGGGTGACGGGTCCGCCGGACGGACCGAGTTTGCTCGGATCGTTGCGCGTCAGGTCCGCACTGATGACCTCCCAGCTCGCGCCAATGTCCGTCGAGCGGTGTACATGATTGCTACATGCGTACA
>Ga0070730_10001424_pt1 | contig 23173 bp, 16 predicted proteins | sample Coa_R1_3_FD_66447 | JGI IMG/M metagenome (GOLD analysis project Ga0070730, IMG submission 66447) | Surface soil microbial communities from Centralia Pennsylvania, which are recovering from an underground coalmine fire - Coalmine... | ecosystem: Environmental > Terrestrial > Soil > Unclassified ... | reverse complement strand
ATCAGAGAATGTAAGAATTCCAATACGAGCCAAAGTATGCCCCCTTTGTAACTACATACAACGACATTCTCTCCTCTCAGGTAAGGGCGGCGCCTCGCTCCCTGGGACCCACCAGAGGACCATCCTCACCCCATCAGGAGGAACATTCCAATCAAGATGGTCAGTGTACTATTGCGCTCTCACATTTCATTTGAACGCCAACTTACTAAATACAATAGTGTTACTATTGCGGGAAATCCTGCATTGGTAACGCAGTTCTATTCAAGATGTCGGGACTGTCCGCGAACGCGAAGACCCTCGTATCCGCAGCGTTGCGGCCAGAACGATCTCCTGCCTGGTAAGCGCATCGGGATGTTGCAGCCGCTGGAACAGGCGGAGCGCAGCCGTGCTTCCCAGTTCATAGACCGGCTGGGTGACAGTGGTAAGAGAAATGGCGCTGAGTGCTGCCCAGGGCATTTCGTCGAAGCCTACCACAGCTATATCATCAGGCACGCGCAGGTCGCGTAGATAGAGTGCCTCAAGCGCACCCAGCGTCATGAGATTGTTCGCGACAAAGATCGCATCAAGGGATAATCCCGCATCTAATAGCTCATTGGCGAGCTGGTGTCCACTCTCCTCTTTGAAGGAGCCATAACGCTCCAACCGGGTATCAGGTTCAATGCCCGCTTCACGTAACGCCTGGCGATAACCCTCAAGTCGTTCACGACCGGTTGTGGTGGTAAGCGGTCCAGTGATCACGCCGATACGCTGATAGCCGTTGGTAAGCAGATGAGCCACAGCCTCGCGTGCGCCTCGTACATTATCGATCAATACTGCATCAGTATCCGAACCTGCAATACGACGGTCAACAGCCACAATAGGAATATGGTGTTCGCGAAATAATTGCAGAGCGCGTTGACGTTCATTCGTGGATACCACAATAGCACCAGCCACACGCTCTGCGCACAAGACCTCAATGTACTGGCGCTCCTTCACGGGATCTTCATCGGAATTGCAGAGGATAACGCTATAGCCATTGCGCTGCGCTATATCCTCTACCCCACGAATAAGTGTAGTGAAAAAGGGGTTCTGGATATCGGTAATCAAGAGCCCAATAATGCGCGAGCGATTGGCCTGAAGGGTGCGTGCCGCGTGACTGGGTTGATAGTGTAACTCTTCGATGGCCGCACGCACTCGTGCAGCGGCCTCCGCGTTAACACGAGCTGTCCCATTAAGCACACGTGATACGGTCGAGATGGAGACCCCCGCAAGCTTCGCTACCTCCTGGATATTTGCCATATATTCTCATCTGTCTCCTTCTCAAAAGAGTAGTAATAGAAAGCCTTTTCTCGTTGTTGGCAGACTTTCTCTAAAATTATTATTGGAAGTATGAAAACCTTTTCGTAGCATCATCCCACATACCAGGATCGTTGAATATCGCTAAAGGGAGTATAGAGTAAGGATGACCTTCTTGTCAAGGTCATCTTCCATGCCTGTTTGCTTCTATTGTGGAAGAATAGAAGCAAAAATAGAGATGTGAAATTGGGCTCATTACCACTTGACGAAATGTAAACCGAGTGTGTATTATCTTTATGAGCTTCCAAATTTGAAAAGGTTTTCATAGGGATGTTATTCCCTTCAATTTGGATCATGAAAAGGTTTTCACATGAAAGCATCTCCAGTTGCAAAGGAGCAATAGGCAATGATGAGCGCAATAGCTGGAGCAGGCGATAACAAACCTCAGGATAATTCAGAGAGCAATGGTGGCATTCCTCTGCTTGAGATGGTACGGATTACCAAAAGCTTCCCTGGTGTACAGGCACTGAAAGAAGTTTCGATCAGCGTACGTGCCGGTGAAGTACGTGCTCTGCTGGGGGAAAATGGGGCCGGAAAATCAACGCTGATGAATATCCTGGATGGCGTTTTCTCTGAGTATGGAGGCGAGATCCGTCTGGATGGACATCCTGTTTCGATTCGCTCACCTCGCGATGCTCAGAAATTAGGGATAGCAATGATTCACCAGGAACTGAACCTGGTGCCTGAGCTTTCTGTCTCTGACAATATTTTCCTGGGCCGCGAGCTTCGTACGCCACTGGGGACGATTGATCTGAAGCGCATGCAACATAAAACGGCTGCATTGCTGGCCGAACTGGATGTGACGATATCATCAACCAGGCCGGTACGTATGGCGAGGGTTGCGGAGCAGCAGTTGATCGAGGTGGCTAAGGCTCTCTCGCTCAATGCACGCATTCTGATTATGGATGAGCCAACGTCAGCATTAGCAGATGCAGAGGTGCAGCGTCTTTTCAAGGTGATTCGCCAGCTCAGTGCACGAGGGGTGGCCATCCTCTACATTTCGCATCGCCTGGAAGAGTTACAGGAAATCGCCCATTCGGTGACGGTGATGCGCGATGGGGAGTTGATCGGCACGCATGCGCTGGCCGATGTTGCGCGTGCCGATTTGATCCCTATGATGGTGGGGCGCCCGCTCCAGGAGGTCTTTCCGAAAGGAGAGAGTACAGTTCGGAGAGATCAGGAACTTTTACGTGTCGAGCATCTGAGCCTGAGTGTTGACAAAGGGGGCAGCAATCGCGCTTTGCATGATCTCTCTTTCACTGTACATGCCGGGGAGATTATCGGTTTTGCCGGTTTAATGGGGGCGGGACGTACTGAGGTGCTGGAAGCAATCTTTGGTGTGCATCCACGTCGTCTGCTCAGTGGTCATGTCTATGTCAAAGGGAAACTGCTCGATGCCCGCTCGCCTCGCCAGGCGATTCGCCGTGGGCTGGCTTTTGTGACGGAAGATCGCAAGAGTCAGAGCCTGGTTACTATCCTCTCAGTTGGGTTCAATATTACCCTGGCAGCGCTACGTCGTTTTACGCGTGGCATGCTTGTCAACCAGCAGCAAGAGCAGGTTGCAGTGGTCGATGCTATCCATAACTTAAGGATTAAGACTCCAGGCTCAACTACGATGGTAAACAATCTCTCTGGTGGCAATCAGCAGAAGGTGGTGCTGGCTAAATGTCTGCTGACCAACCCGCAGGTGATTTTGATGGATGAGCCAACACGAGGCATTGATGTGGGGGCAAAGTCAGAGATTTATGAGCAAATGAGCCGGTTGGTCAGTGCTGGTATGGGGATTATTATGGTCTCTTCAGAATTGCCTGAACTGCTGGGGATGTGCGACCGCATCCTGGTTCTTAGTGATGGGCGGCTCACTGGCGAGTTCCAGCGAGGCGAGGTGACGCAAGAAATGATCCTGGAGGCCGCTACCACCCAGGAGGTGCAGGCGCATGTTAACTAAACAAAACGGCGTTCTGAATGGCGGGAAATACCCGACGTTTAGGCAGGCCAGGAAAAAGGTGAGGCGCTATGAGTGTTGATGTCGGCGATCCTTCGGTGAAACGCGAGAATATAGTCCCTTCACCACGCGAGAGATTTACACGTGTGCTGTCTGTGCTCGGCTCGCTCCAGGGCTATATCGGGCTGATCTTGATTGTGGGCTTTGGCATTCTCTCCAAGGGTGATATCTTTTGGAATGGTATCAACCTGACCAATGCTATTGGCGCGTTTTCGTCTCGTGGCATTCTGGCAGTGGGTGAGACGCTGGTGATTTTGATTGCCGGGATAGATCTCTCGGTTGGCTCTATCCTGGGCTTCTGCTCCATGACGGCCGCGCTCCTTCTGACAACGCGAGATATGAATCCAGCGCTCATTGTGCTGATCTCAATGTTGGTTGGGGCCTTCTTTGGTTTCTGTAATGGCGCCGCGACATCATGGTTGCGCATCCAGTCCTTTGTGGTCACACTGGCGATGCTCAGTATTGCGCGTGGTCTGGATCGGGAACTGAGCAACAATGTCAGCGTGGGAACACAGGTCGTCCTGGCGAATGGTCATCTGGCTCCCAACTCAGAGTCCTTCCAATTACTGGGCACTCCCGGCCACAATCTCTTTAACCTGCAGATACCGTTTATTGGTCAGGTTGGGATCTACTATCCTGTTCTGGCTTTTCTGATTGTCTGTATTATCTTTCAGTTTATCCTGTCCAGGACGCGCTTTGGTCGCCATATTTACGCTATTGGCGGCAATGAGACAGCGGCCCGACTCTCTGGCGTCAATGTGATGCTCATCAAGATTGCGGTCTTTATGCTCGCTGGTATGCTAGCGGGCTTTGCCGGGCCTATCGATGCGGCCTATAGTGCATCTGCTGATCCTCTGGCTGGGCAGTCCTTTGAATTGGATGCCATTGCGGCAGCTGTGATCGGTGGGGCCAGCCTCTCTGGCGGAAAAGGGACAATCATTGGTACGCTGGTTGGGGCTCTCATACTCACACTGCTGGACAATGTGCTTGGCCTTAACGCTGTCAGCGATAACTGGCAATTAGTGATCAAGGGCTTGATTGTAGTAGTGGCGGTAGTCTTACAACGCCCCGGTATCTTGACTACGACCTTTGCATATGTCCGTTCAATCATAGCAAAAATTCGCCCGGAAAGGGGGGGAGACAAAGAAGTCTGAGTGAATTGATGAAGCATTCTCTGTATGTATGATGGTATCATTTGTCTGAAAGAAAGGGATTCCCGCAGTGAAAAAACTCCTCCTGAGGACGCTGACTTGTGGTCTGTTCCTGAGCGTTCTTATCGCACTGACCTCCTGTGGTCAGGGACCCGCGACAAGTAGCGGTAGTGGAAATAGCGGAGGCGGATCCAAAACGTTTGTGGTTGGCTATTCACAGTCTAACAATGCTGAGCCGTATCGCGCTCAACTCAACCTGCAACTCCAGCATTACATCCAGCAGTATCCCGATCTCAAGTTGTTGCCGATCACCGATGCTCACCAGGATAGTACAACTCAGGTGAGCCAGGTCCAAAACTTTATTTCTCAGCATGTAGATGTACTGATTGTATCTCCAAATGAGCCCGATCCGCTGACTGCGCCTGTTCAGCAGGCTTGTGCTCAGCATATCCCGGTCATCATTCTGGATCGTACAGTCAATACCGATTGCTATACCGCCTTTATTGGTGGTGATAATGTGCTCATTGGTGAGAAAGCGGGGGAGGCGGCAGCCAAACTGCTGCCAAATGGCGGTAATGTGGTTGAGCTGCGTGGTATTCTGAGCGATCAGCCTCAGATTGACCGCGACAAGGGCTTCCGCCAGGGTATAGCCAGCAATCCAAATATCAAGATTATTGCTGACCGTGAGGCCAAATGGCTGAAGCCCAATGCGACCACGGTTATGCAGCAGTGGCTGAGCCAGTATCCCAAGATCGATCTGGTCTATGCTGAAAACGATCCTATGGCGCTGGGAGCCTATCTGGCCGCCACTGCTGCTGGTAGGGCGAACCAGATGAAGTTTATTGGCACTGATGGGCTGGCTATCCCTGATGGCGGTATCCGCGCGGTACAGCAGGGGCAATTGGCCGCAACCTTTGTCTACCCTACTGGCGCCAAAGAGGCCGCTGATTACGCGGAGAAAATTGTGCATCAGCAACATGTTGAGCACAAACTGGTCCTGGGCACGGTGGCCGTGACGCCAGATAATGCGGCCGACCTGTACAACCAGTATCATCTGGGTGGCTAACTGGTACACCAGGTTAATAGACTAACGTTCTGAGATAGGAGGTCCCTTGTGGATCTCCTATCCTGGAACAGTGCTCCTTAGCAAGCCCCCTCTTTTTCCTCTCTCGTTGCGGTCCACCTGGCTCTTGAGGCTATATGACAGCATTCTCTCCCATACGACTCTTGACATCCAAACTGGCTTCCATTTGTACGACTCGAAACGAGTTTTTACGGTTCCTGTGTGAGCTGAGATAAACGTGCGCCCGTTTTCTCAATCTCGAAGAGGTCACAAAACCCCTTTGAATAGTTGGGGTTTTTGACTACTCTAAAAACACAGAGTGATATGATATAATGCAGGTTGAGAGCAGACGTTGTGTGGATAGAGTCACCCGTAGCAAGGAAGGATGAAAAGTATGACAACCCGTCCCCATCATCGTCCAGGTATTCCGCCCGAAATCCTGGCACTTTCTCACGAACGCGATACCCTGCGTCGGCGTGGTCAGTACGAACGCGCTGATATCCTCAAGCGGCAGATTGAGGATGCTGGTTATGTTGTCAAGGATAATCCCCATGGCGCACACCTGGTAATTCTGCCAAGTATCGAAGTTGATGGGAAAGAAGTGTTTCGTACGGCACGTCAACTGCCCTCATTGCTCGATGAGGCTGATCGCTGTACCTTTTCGGTCAATCTTCTGGCCCAGAACAATAGTGACCAGATTCGTCGTTGTGTGGAAAGTATCGTACGATACTCGGAAACAACCAGCATAGAGATCATCCTGGTTGATAATGCCTCACAGGATGGCCTTGATCTATGGGTGGAGGCGTTCCAACAGAAGGAACTCCGCCTGCATCTGTTACGAGCAACGCGCCTTATGGGAGCAGCTGAGGCCCGAAACATTGGTCTAAAGCAGAGTCGTGGCCGCTACATTCTGCTCCTCGACGCCGGTGTAGAACTTACAGGGGATATCTTCACACCACTGGAAAAAACACTGGAGGATCGTCAAGTGGGGCTGACAGGCCTGCATGGTTTTCATACCGAGGATCTGCGCCACTTCGAAGAGAGCCAGGAGCTGGAGGTTGAGGTCATTGACTGCATGTGCATGGCCTTCAAACGCACCCTGCTCAAAGAGGCTGGCTTATTCGATGAGCGCTACCGCTTTCCGCATTATATGGATATTGATTTCAACTTTGCCATACGTGATACAGGAGCCCAGGCGGTGGTGACGCCACAACTCCCCATCACCTGCCATGCTGACCAGCGTGACGCAGGGCTGTCCGATGCTGAGCGCACACGCTTGAAAAAGCGTAATTTTTACCGTTTCCTGGAGAAGTGGGGGGATCGCGACGATTTGTTGCTAGAGCAGTAAATCACCGCCCTGAATAAAACACCTCGCAAGTGAGCCACTCTTACGAAAAAAACCTACTGAGCCGTTGGTGGGCATTGGACCTGCTAACGGCTCAGCAATTTTCTTGTCGGTAGATCAGGAGCATTCGGTCTAATTGAATGGATGAGGTAATGGCCTCGTAGGCCATTACCTCATCCATTCAATTAGCTTCTTCACTAACCTGGATTTTTCCCTTTTCTCTGGATTACGAAGAGGCGCGGTTGTGTGATATGATGTGAACACGCTCGAAACCAACCCCCATTACTGACGTGTAAGAAACGTAGCCAGGAAAGGTAGTAGTTAACCAGTGCAAACCTATAAAACACGTAAAGAGATCCCAACCTCATACACCTGGAATCTTGAAAGCATTTTCGCCCGGGACAACGATTGGGAGCGCGACTTCCAGACCATCCAGAACAGCCTCCCAGAACTAGCAGCCCTGCAGGGAACACTGAGCCAGAGTGGAGAGGCGCTGCTGACTGCATTGCAGAAACGCGACGCTATTGGCGAAAAGCTCGAACGCCTCTATGCCTATGCATCCATGCGCAAAGATGAAGATACGACGAATGGGAAGTATCAGGGCATGGCCGACCGCGCCACCCAGTTATATGTAAGCGCCTCTACTGCATTATCATACATCGAGCCGGAAATTCTGGCCCTGCCACAAGAGCAACTCGACCAGTTTGTGCAGGAAACTCCCGGTTTATTGCTCTATAAACAGCAGTTGCACGACCTCAACCGCCAACGTCCCCATGTGCGCTCCGCCGAAATCGAGGCGATCCTGGCCGCGACTGGCGAACTGAGCCAGGCTCCCAATGCTATCTTCGGTATGATTAATAATGCCGATATGAAATTACCTGCTATTCAGAGTGAGACAGGCGATGAGGTCGAGCTGACACAAGGAAATTATATCACCTATATCCGTAACAAAGACCGACGCGTGCGCAAAGACGCGTTCGAGGCCATGCATGGGGCGTTCCTCAAACAACGCAATACCATTGCTGCTACCCTCTCCTCGCAGGTGAAAAGTGATGTATTCTATACACGCCAGCGTAACTATCAGACCTGCCGCGAGCGAGCACTGGCACATAACAATATCCCTGTCAGCGTTTATGATAATCTGATCCAGGCCGTACATGAGCATATTCCCTTGCTCAATCGCTATATGCAACTACGCAAACGCTTGCTTCAGCTTGATGAGCTGCATATGTATGATCTGTATGTACCTATTGTAGAAGAGAGCGGCGACGAGCTGAGCTATCAAGAGGCGAGTGATATGGTGGTTGCCGCCCTGGCCCCCCTTGGCGAGAACTATATTACGATCCTCAAAGAAGGTTTTGCCAGACGCTGGATCGATGTCTATGAGACAACGGGCAAGCGCTCTGGGGCATACAGCGGTGGAGCATACGGCACACAGCCCTTTATCCTGCTCAACTTCCAGAATAACCGGGACAGCATGTATACGCTAGCGCACGAGCTTGGTCACTCCATGCACTCATACTTTACGCGCTCGCATCAGCCTTACCAGTATGGAGACTATACGATCTTTGTGGCCGAGGTTGCCTCGACGCTCAATGAGGGCTTGCTGACCGAGTACCTGCTAAAGCATACCACTGACCCTGCGAAGCGTTTGAGCATCCTCAACCACTCCCTGGAAGATATCCGCGGCACTCTGTTCCGACAGACGATGTTCGCGGAGTACGAGCAGCAGATACACAGCAAGGCAGAGCTGGGAGAACCTCTCACCACCGATGCGCTGAGTACGATGTATAAGGCGCTCAACGAAACATATTATGGAGGAGAATGTGTTGTTGATGATCTGATCGGTATCGAGTGGGCGCGTATCCCCCACTTCTACTTCAATTTCTATGTGTACCAGTACGCAACCGGGATCTCTGCGGCCTCCGCCCTGGTGCAGCAAATCTTACATGAGGGTCAACCGGCGGTTGATCGTTACCTTCGTTTCCTGCAGTCTGGCTCGTCCGATTATAGCATCGAGCTATTGAAAAAGGCTGGCGTCGATATGACGACACCCCAGCCAGTACGCCAGGCCCTCCAGCTCTTCGAGTCACACCTGGAGCAGATGGAGGAGCTGCTAGGATAACCCACCAGAAAGCTAACAGAAGCCAGGGAAAAACTCTCCCCTGGCTTCTTCTCTAGAATATATTTTCTATCAAGCCAGACAATCCGCGAGAATATCAGTAGGGACCTCAGATTGGGTGTCTGGAGTTGGGAATGGTTTTTTGAAAGAAAAGGCATAGGCGGTTTCGCCATGAGTACGCAGATATTCCAGACGTTCTTTCCCCTCTTCGATGGCTGGGATATGGCCTTGAGGAATCCACCAGAGTGCCATAAATGGACCATCAAAGCGTTGAAACCATTGGCGTCGCTGCTTCACTACCTGGCGATGATCGCTGGCATACACATAATTGGCGAGATCCTCAAGCGAATTCCAGACAGACATATTGACGATAATACGATCATCCTCATAAGCGCGAATAGTGGTCGCGTCTCCCTCTGGCGTCTGCAATCTCCAGATAAAACCAGGGCTGCGATCAGCCAGAGCATTAATAGTATCTAGCTGAGCAACAAATCCAGACATGAGTGGATCGGTGAGAGGGGCTAATGTACGACCAATATTGATCTGTGCGATAGAATACATGGATGGTCCTTTCTCCAAGCAATAGCACTGTTTTTTGTAAGCATACCATATTGTGAGCAAGCTAAAGGCAAATAGGCATACCCACATCTTTCATTTCACGCGTCTGATAGATTGGTACCAGAGGAAGCGGTTACAAGCTAGCTTGTATGGTGGACCGTTTCAGAGAAAAGGGACCTACAGCGCTTGTAATCATCCCTGGTGATACATTGATTGTGCCGTGTTTTATACCCGGTGTATGAAACACACATTCAAAAAGGAGAAATGTGAGATATGGGCGACAAACATAACAATCGCCGCAAAGAAGAGTTGAGGAAAGCTAAGCAGGCTGCTGAGAAAACACAGCAGGGCAAAGAGAGCACTCTCAATCCCGGTGCCCAGCCTTCTCAGGGCAACAGAGAGGAAATGAACAAGGGCCGCAGAGAACAATAAAGGCACTTCTCCTCTCAGGAGAAAAGCGACTGGAAACGCACATCAAGTGCTTCCAGTCGCTTTTTGTCCTGGTCAAACCGCTTAACTACGGGTTATCCCACGCGCGCCCCTCTTTCTCAATTAGCGTATCGGCCTCAGCTGGCCCCCAGGTGCCAGCCGGGTAAGGATAGACCGTCGAGGCGGGCATTTGCTGCCACGCGCTGGTGATAGAATCGATCACGCGCCACGAGGCCTCAATCTCATCGCGACGAATGAAGAGGGTGGAGTCTCCAATGATACAATCGGCAATGAGGCGCTCATAAGCATCAGGGGACTCGATACCAAAGGCATCCTTATAGGTAAAACCCATATCAACCGAACTTAATTGGCGGGATGCACCAGGAATCTTGGCACCGATCTTCAGCGCGATCCCCTCATCCGGCTGGATACGCATGGTCAGACGATTAGGAACCAGCCCTTTTGTCTCCGAGGGCTTGTAGAGTTGATGTGGTACCCGCTTGAATTGAATAGTGACCTCCGTACTCCGTTTGGGTAAATGCTTCCCTGTACGGATATAGAAGGGCACATCCGCCCAACGCCAGTTCTCAATAAAGAGCTTGAGCGCAACATAGGTTTCCGTTGTGGAATTGGGATTAACGCCCTTCTCCTCTTTATAGCCAATTGCCGGCTGTCCAGCGCTAGTACCTGCTGTATATTGCCCACGCACGACACGCTCTGCCACATCAGCAGGTGTAAGAGTGGGAATAGCACGCAGCAACTTGACCTTTTCGTCACGGATGGCCTCGGCGTCGAAGGCTGCGGGAGCCTCCATGGCTGTCAAACACAGCACTTGCATGATATGATTCTGAACGATATCACGGATCGCGCCCTCAGATTCATAAAATTCCGCGCGCGTGCCAATACCCAGCTCTTCCCCCACAAGGATCTGCACATGATCAATAAAATTCTGATTCCAGAGCGGCTCAAAGATCCCATTGGCGAAGCGGAATGCCAGGATATTCTGCACCGTCTCCTTGCCCATATAGTGATCGATACGATAGATTTGATCTTCGCGGAAGACACGGGAGAGGTTGCGGTTAAGCTTCTGAGCTGAGGCGAGATCATGCCCAAAGGGTTTCTCGGTGATGATACGCGTCCAGGTATCATCGCCATTACCATTGTGGCGCACTGGACGGGCCAGGCCCGCACCGCCAAGTTGATGAATAATCTCAGGATCAAGTTCCGGCGGGGTGGCTAGATAAAATAGCCGGTTCCCCTGTGTATCCTGTTCACGATCCAGTTTATCGAGAAGTTCCGCTAGTTTGACATAGCCCTCACGATCGGTAAAGTCAGCCTGGCAGTAAAACATGCGCTGGGCAAGTGACTGCTGGGCGGCATCGTCTAATTTATCATCCTCTGGCAGGTATGTATTAATAGATTGCAGAGCCATAGCGCGCCATTGCAGATCATTTAGAGGGCGGCGCGCAAAAGCCACAATACAAAAACTTTCTCGTAATGGATGATCATGGATCAGATGCGCAAGGGTGGGCAACAGTTTACGCTGCGTCAAATCACCGGTTGCTCCAAAGATAACAATCGCACAGGGAGCTGGCAGGTGCCCATCCTGCCAGATAGTGTGCGGCTTCAGTTTGCCTCCAGCCTGAACATGTTGTGTCATAAGATCGCTCCTCCCAAAAATTTTCACTCTCATAATACTATAACGCAGAAGGTATTGGAGTGGAAGGCACAAAATGTACTGGCACCCGTTGGGACCAGTTGCTTTCAGGCTGAGTGGAGTTGCCAGGAATCGCTATGAGTTACAAACAAAAATAAAATGGAGCGTTCTCTCAAACGCTCCATTTTAAGCAATGCTCCTCAACTCTGAACTTTTTGCTTATGTGGTGCACTTTCGTAGAGCGGCTTTACCAGTTTGTAGAGCCGTGAATACGTCAAGGTCAACAGGCTACAGAGCAGCACAGGAGCGAGGAGGGAAAGCGAAAGGAGCGCGAAAAGATGTATTTGAAATACGAAGAGAAATACGAACTGTAGCACAACTAACAAAGCTAGCGAGCCAGGCAAAGCAAAGAGGGAGACCACTTTCCAACGCGCTCGGAAGCGTTGGTGGAGCAACTTTTGCCGCAATTCGGCCTGTTCGCGCGCCGTCTGTTGCATTGCCATCAGATGTTGATGCTCTATCTCGACTTGCTGGCGCTCTATGTCCAGTTGCGCGACCATCTGCTTGATCCTGCTCTTGAGATAGAGAGCCTCCATCAGATGCTGATTTTCGATCTGCGTGGTATGCAGTTCTAGGGATTTCACGACGTCCTGCAAGAGGGTAGGCACCTCAGCAGAGGGTTGCTCTAATTGCTGTACGGCCCCGGCCACGATCTTACGCGCCTCTTCCTCAACGGCATCCTGGAAGCTGTGGTATAGCTCCTGGTAGCGCTGCTCGGCGCGATGATAGGCCTCCTGGATGCGATTACGCTCCTCCATCATCGCACGCAAATGGTCTTGATACTGATCTATTTCCTGCTGTTGACCATGGTGAATGATGCGAACTTCACTCTCGTGCTCAGCCTGTCTGGCAGAGTAGGCATGCATCATCTGCCGTAGCTCACTACGCGTCTCCTCCAGTTCCACACGCAGGCGCATATTTTCTTCCCGCAGATGTACCGCTTGCCGCCAGGTACTTTTGACACCAGTAGTATCAACACTGAGTTGTGGCAGGGCATCCGTTTGCTGCCGGACAGCAGAGCGCCGTCCATAGGTAACTTTGCGACGAATATCGATCCGAGGCAGCTGCTCAAACTCCTCGGTCGTCTGAGGCAACTGCGTAAACGAACCGTTCATCTGAGGCAATTGCTCAAATTCTTCGGTTGTCTGACGAATCTCCCCTATATCATCTGTTGTACGAGCGAATTCCTCAATGACTTCTGTGGGCCGTGTAATCTCCTCTGGTTGCGACATAATCTTGCTCCTCTCCCCATTCCCAGTATGCTACAGGGACGGTCGTCAATAGTGCACTGCCTGTAATTGAGACGTTATCTCTCTCCTAACTGCAATTATGCATAGAAAAATGCAGAGTTGCAAGTCTTTTTCTTATCAATTTAGCCGATATTTCGATGTTGTACAGGAAAGTCATTACCCAGGTAGCGCATAAGAAACTGCTGTATGGTTCGATGATAGTTTTGCGGGTCAAAGAGGTAGGCTCCACAGTGCCCGGCTCCTTCTACAAAGAACGTTTCCAGGGGAACATCATGGGCTTTTGCCTCAGCGGCGATCTGCCTGGCATGTTCGATAGGGATGAAGGTATCATCGCCTCCATGGATCAGTAAGATGGGGAGAGAGTGTTGCTGTAATACTGTTCTAGCACGAGCTTTCCAACGCTTGAAACTGGTATCGGGACGAGCGACTACACCAAATCCATAACGTAGACGAAAGACAACTGTGCAGGCAATCATCACAGTCCAGGAGAGCACGGGAACCAGGGAACGCAGCGATTGCAAGAGCGGTCCTCTATTACTCACTTGCATCAACCGGTACTGGATAATACGGCGAATAATATCATCAGAGCGAGCATAGGGACTATCGGCAATAATGGCAACTACATCAGAGTGAGGCGGAGTAAGCAGGGCCACTGCGGCCCCCATAGAGAACCCATAGAGGATGATTTTGCCTGGTAGCGTTTCCGGCTGTCGGCTCGCAACCACAAGGGCGGCCTCAAGATCTCGGACTTCAGCATTCCCCGCGCTCGTTATAACGCTATCGCTATCGCCATGTCCACGAAAATCAAAGAAGAAGACATTATAACCAAGACTATATTGCAGAGCGGCGGCGGCGCGCAAGTAGGAGCGGGATGTGCGATAGCCATGACACAGCACAATGGTAGGCGCGGAACATGGCTGGGCCCAGAAATCGCCACAGAGCAGTGTCCCATCAGCCGTTTTAAAGAGCAGTGAGCGCTGACAGGTACGAGGTGGTTCCTCAGAGTCCTGGGGTAATCCCCAGGTAAAAGTCATATCATGCAAGTGGTTATGTGGGCGCGAGAATTCATCGACCAGATGATTCGCGACCATTGCCAGCCCACTGGTGACCGTCAGGCCAAGAATACCTGTACTGGTTGCCAGACGAAGGGCCAACCGCTGATTCCCTGCCATAGGGGTAATTCCTTTCAAGATTTTCGCTACTCATACTACATAAGCGTAGTTAGTTTGACAGAAAAGCAAAAAAGGAGAGAGCAGAGGAAGCATGAAAGCAACGTGTGCGGATGCTTCTCTTCTCCATAGTCCCAAATAGGTGAGCCAGTCTATGGCAGGATATATCCTCCTTTAACAAGCTTATAGATGTGTCTTGCACAGTCATAGCCTGCTATTAATTATCTCTACTCTTATTGTACCTGACTTGATGTGCCACGTAAACGTTCAGGCGTGAAATTTGTGTGAACAAAAGAGCAGCGAAGATCATGAAGAAGCACGCCGAAAAGCAGCGAGGAAAGCCTCATACCAGCGCCCACTATCCTTGATAATGCGGCGTTGTGTTGGATAATCAATATAGACAATGCCAAAACGCTTACTATAGCCTTCTGCCCACTCAAAATTATCCATCAACGACCAGGTAAAATACCCTCGGAGAGGTACACCCTGCTGCAGCGCACTGGCAATAGCCTGGACATGCTCACGCAAATAAGCAACCCGTTGTGGATCCCTGACATGACCATTGCCATCCCAGCTATCATGGAAAGCAGACCCATTCTCCGTCACAAATAAAGACGCAATGCCATATTCTCGGTGCAGACGCAACAGAAGATCTGTCATGGCCTGTGGGTACACCTCCCATCCCATCTCTGTATAGGTCGAGCCAGGAATAGGGCTGACACTCTCATACTCATCCGCCAGAGGTGGTATCGGGGCCCCAAGGACAACGCGCCGCTCATAGTTGTTGACACCAAGAAAGTCGATTGGTGCAGCAATGATTGAAAAGTCACCCTCCTGAGTCGATGGTGGTATTACACTCATTGCGTCAAATAAACCATCGGGATAGCTTCCGCGAATGAGGGGATCAAGAAACCAACGATTCATAAACTTATCAGCACACTCCAGATCGCGTGCTGTCTCCACACGCTCATCGGCCGGGTAGACCGGCGTAAAATTGAGGGTGGTCCCTACCAGGGCAGTGGGGGTAATGTTGGCACGTATCCTGGGCAATGCTAAACCATGTGCGAGCAGCAGATGATGCCCCACCTGGACGGCCACCTGCCGATTCTGCATGCCAGGAGCATGAGTACCAACGCCATAGCCAAGATAAGCACTACACCACGGCTCATTCAATGTGATCCAGGCACGAACGCGATCTCCCAGGCGCCTGGCAACAATCTCCGCATACTCCGCGAAAGCATGCGCTGTTCCCCGGTTGACCCATCCCCCTTCCTTTTCTAGAGCCAATGGCAAATCCCAGTGATACAGTGTTACGAATGGCTGAATACCCTTGAGGAGCAAAGTGTCAACCAGACGGTCATAAAAATCCAGACCTTTGACGTTGACTGTTCCCCGACCTTGAGGCAGAATACGCGGCCACGCGATCGAAAAACGATATCCTCCCAACCCAAGGTGCTCCATTAGTTCCACATCCGCTGGCATCAGATGGTAATGATCAGAGGCAATCTCTCCATTCTCTCCTTGATGGACTTTGCCTGGCGTAGCCGCGAACTCGTCCCAAATAGACAGGCCGCGTCCATCTTCATACGCGGCCCCTTCAATTTGATAGGATGCTGTAGCTGCTCCCCAGAGAAAGCCACGAGGAAAGGCCTTCACCATATCAACATCCTGCAGTGACAGCGATTGGATACCATCAATATTGCTCATAGATACTGATACTCCTCTTCTTGCATAGAGATGGGGATAGTGGAGTGCCTGACCACTGGTGATGAGGGAGGAAAGGGTGAGAGCAGAAACACTACCGTACTGCTCTCACTGGTAGACAACAGACTAGGCGGCCTTCAGATGCAGGATGACGAACTCGTTATCAGGGGCGTTAAATGGCGAACCATAGTCATACGGATTACTGTCATCGGGCCAGCCGGTGACGTGAGTCGTGGTGTACTCGAACCAGCCTACATTATAGTCCAGAGGGATGGAAGGCAATTGATCGACAATAATCTTCTCCAACCCGGCAATCGCCTGCTTCTGGGCTGTGGGGTCAGCGGTCGCCAGATACTGATTAATCAACGTATCTGTGGCAGGATCTTTCCAGTGCTCCCAGTTGGTCCCGGTGGCTGTCTTCTTCGTAGCGGTGTCCCAGGTATTGGAACCTTGTAAGAAGGCTTGCAGGAAGAAGATAGGCGTCGGGCCAGCATTGGTCCAGGAGATGGCAGCATCATAATTACCGGCATCCCGGTTCCCTGTATAGACCTCGGGACTGGCCAGTGCGTTAACCTTAGCGTCGATGCCCACAGCCTTGAGATTGCTGGAAATGACTTGCAAGGAGGACACCCAGTCGTTCCAGCCATTAGGCACAATCATCGTAAAGGAGAACTTCTGGCCACCTTTGGTTAAGATGCCATCGGGGCCAGGGGTCCAACCGGCCTGTTGCAACAACTGCCTGGCAGTCGCCTGATCTAGTTTGAATTGGGCACTCTGATATTCAGAAGCAATCCAATCCTTGTTGGAAGGCAGGATGGCGCTGGGGTTGGCGGGATTGGCGTAGACGGCAGCTGTCTGGTGGATCTGGTCGCGATCGATGGCCAGGCTGATGGCTTTGCGAACATTAAGATCGCTGAACATGGGCTTGGTCAGATTCAGATAGAGCATGACCGTATTGGTACTGGGGAACCAGTGATGATAATGCGTCGGGTCCTTCTGGGTGTAGGCAGCATCATATTTGGGGTCCCAGCCAACACCGGCCCAGTCGATCTGGCCCTGTGAAATCAGCAACTGCGCGGCGGTGTTATCGTTGGTCGACAGATAGCGCAATCGGTCCACCCCGATCTTATCGGCCTGCCAGTAGTTGGGATTTTTCACCAGAGTATAGACCTGCGGAGTGAACGACTTCACCATATAAGGCCCGGTTCCTACTGGCTGACTATCGAGAGCCGTGGTAGGATCAGAGACGCTCGACCAGGCATGCTTGGAGACAATAAATTGCTGCGCGAAGGCCCAGGTCGCCGTCGAGTCAGGCTTCTGGAAGGTAATTGCGATAGTGTTGGCATCGGGAGTCGCGATACTCTTGATGATGTTGGTCCACAGGCTCTGGCTATCGAGCGCGGGATACTGCTTGAGCAGATTGAGAGTGAACATGACATCATCGGCGCTAAAGGGCTGTCCATCGCTCCATTTCACACCCTGACGGATCGTGAAGGAGATGCTGGAGGCGTCGTCGGCCAGCTTATAATCGGATGCCAACCAGGGGGTGATCTCGCCGGTCGCCCGATTTTGGAAGATCAGCGTCTCATAGATCATGCCCTGGTTCCCGGAGAGGTTGGACGCCGACTGGACCACCAGGGGATTAAAGTTGGCAGCCGTAAAGGCGCCATTGGGACTGGCAAGAATATTGATAGTAACCGGGGCCTTCGCCCCAGGCGCTGTCGTGGCGCTCGTGCCAGGGCCACCACACGCCACAAGTAACATAGCCAACATGGCTATAAGAGAGAGAACCACCATCCTGGTTTTGCCGCTTTTCCCTTGAGGAGAGAGCAACACTGAGTTGGAAGCCATTGATACCTCCTAACACAAAATAAATCAACCATTGATTTACAAGAAACAGATCATTGCTTACATACAACACATTGCCATTGATCAGGATCAAGACAGGCCACGTCCCTGGATCCAGCAGGCCCCAGGCATCCGCACTCCCAGGGGTAAACCGATCCCGTGAACGGTACCGTTCACGGTGCCGGGATCAGTTACGCAAAGATAGTGTAACTGGAGCCCGTACAATTTACAGAGAACGAAAGTAGTATTTAGGGGGTTTATTTTTGCTGTGCCTTCAGCTCAATCGAACAGCGTGTAGGGGAACTTGATCTGTATGGCTTCACCCATACGACAACGCTCTCCCTGATAGGCCTCTGGGGCAGGTCAATTCACGCGATCTCGACGTAGTGCACTCCGCCAGAGGTGGCAGAAAGGATCTCCGATGTAGGGAAGATAATAGAGGCAAGCAGCTAGACAGGACCATAAATATAGATTATAGTAGGGAATGTTAGGTAACCCTGTAGGTCTCAGAAATACGCGGTAAGCACCTGACGATGCAAAACTGATTTCGCATCTGCAGATAAAAGGGTAAGAAAACGAAGATGACTCTACCCGAACCGGAGATGAATGCCTCCTTTCTCTTTCATCTTACTCCGCTGATTGGTCGCGAGCGTGAGACAGCCACAGCGAACGCTCTACTACAACGTCCAGATGTGCGCCAATTGACCATCACCGGTACTGGCGGCGTCGGAAAAACGAGGCTGGCATTACAGGTTGCGGCAGACCTCGAGAATATTTTTCCCGATGGTGTTCGTCGCGTCGCCCTGGCACCTATCACTACACCGACCATGGTCATTCCGACTATCGCCCAGACGCTTGGACTCGTGGAAGTTGAGGAAACTCCGCTCTTTGAACGGGTGAAGAGTTATCTCCACGATAAGAAACTGCTCCTGCTCCTGGATAACTTTGAACAGGTCATAGCTGCTGCACCGCTCCTCACAGAATTACTGGCTGGTTGCCCGGCACTCAAAGTACTGGTCACCAGCAGAGAGGTACTTCACACGCGTATCGAGCACGAGTTTGTCCTTTCGCCACTGGCTTTGCCCGATTTGCAGCAAAGAGGCGATCCGGCAACCCTTTCTCAGAATGCGTCGGTGGCCCTTTTCGTAGAACGCTCCAGAGCCGTTAATCCCGACTTTCAAATTACCGAGGGAAATGCTCTCATTATTGCTGAGATCTGCACACGGGTCGATGGCCTGCCACTAGCCATCGAGCTGGCGGCAGCACGCACCAAGATCCTGCCCCTTAGTAAGCTCTTAACACGCCTGGAAAAACGCCTGCAGGTGCTCACCAATGGGGCACGTGACCTGCCCCGGCGGCAACAAACATTGCGAGAAACCCTGACCTGGAGCTATGATTTGCTGGATGAGCAGGAACAAAAGCTCTTTCGCCACCTCTCAATATTCGTTGGTGGGTGCACATTGGAAGCGGTGGAATACCTTTGTCGTGTTGCCGACGACACGACCAGCGATGTATTAACGCATGTCGCCTCCCTCGTCGACAAAAACTTACTGCAGATGATTGAGCGAGGTAACGAGGAGGCCCGCTTCATCATGTTGGAGACGATCCGCGAGTATGGGCAGGAACGACTCTCCACCTGCGGCGAAGCTGAGGTGACGCGCAACGCACATGCCAGATACTATCTGGCTCTGGCGGAAGAAGCTGAGCCCGAATTGAGGAAGGCACAACAGGTGCTGTGGCTCGATCGTCTGAAGCAGGAGCATGACAATCTGCGGGCCGCGCTCCAATGGTTCATGGAACAGAAAAACATCTCGGCTCCCCTTTCGCTCCCCTTCGGCTCCCCTTGCCCGCCGACAATGCCCGCGAACACTGCCCGCCGATTCGAGGAGGCATTACGCCTGGGAAGCGCACTCTGGCGCTTCTGGCTTATCCGTGATCACCAGGGAGAAGGCTATCAGTGGCTGGAACGAGCGCTGGCAAGCAGCGATCAATCCCAGGTGGCCCCAGCGATCATCGCTCGCGCCTGCTATGCGGCCGGGATGCTGGCTGACAGTCGAGGCTTCTATCAAAGGGGGGCCGAACTGTGGGAGAAAGGCCTGCAGATCTATCGCGCACTCCATGATCAGCGTGGGGTAGCGACCTCGCTTAATAAATTGGGGCGTTCTCGGGCACGTAATGCTCCGCTTGAGGCACATGCCCTCCAGGAAGAGAGCCTGGCTATCGCCCGCGAGCAGGGAGATGACTACGGGATTGCGGACGCATTGGCCTCGCTGGCGAAAGAAGCGGACTTCATCTCCGACCCGGGGAAAGGACGGGAACTGTGCGAGGAAAGCCTCACCATTTCCAGGCGTCTAGGCGATAAGAGGAGTATCGCATACCGGCTGGGAGACCTGGGGCAAATCATGGCCAGCATAGGAAACTATACAGCGGCCTACAACTTGCTCACCGAGAGCCTGAGCCTCCATCGAGAGATAGGCGACCGCGTAGGCATCGCCTTTGTGCTCATTCCCCTGGGCATAGTCACACTCTATATGGGAGATTACTCGGCAGCTCATACCTGGCTGGAGGAGAGCTTTGCCGTCTCTAAGGAACTGGGCAATCAAAATCAAATCGCGCAGTACCTGGGCGCATTGGGCGAAATCGCGCTACACCAGAAGGGAGAGAACGCCACCGCCCGCACACTGCTTGAGCAAAGTCTGGCGATTTTCCGCGAAATGGGCAATGAGGAAGGGATCGCCTCAAAATTATACGAGTTGGGCAATCTTGAATTTTCGCAGGGGAACTTCCTCCTCGCCCAAAAGCTACTCAATGAAAGTTTGACCCTGGCGCGACGCTCAGAGAACCGCGTCATAACCTCCTCCGCGCTACATATGCTGGGGCAGGTAGAAGCCCACAAAACCAATTTCGCCGCCGCTCGTGCCCATATGGAAGAGAGCCTGATTGTATCTCGCCAGATTGGTGATCGTTGGGTGCTCTCCTCGCGCCTGATCCAGCTTGGACTGGTACACCTCAACGATGGAGATAAAGAGCAGGCCCGGGAGTTCATCACCGAAGGCGTTCATATGGCCCAGGAAGTGGGCGACCGTCGGCAAATCACGGACGCGCTCAGCGTGATGGCGCTCCTCTACCTGAATGAAGAGGACTACGCCACCGCCCAGACACTGCTTGAAGAAAGCTGTGCGAGCAGCGATTACAATAACCGCATCTATCACCTGGCGGACTTAGGAATGCTCGCTATTCTCCAGGGAGATGTGGCCCGAGCGCGCCCGCTGGTGGAGGAAAGCCTCTCCATTTCTATGCAGATACGCAATCGCTGGTTCATCGCCTCGTGCCTGGAACGACTGGGAGAGATTTTCGTGGCGCAGAGCCAGCCAAACCAGGCAGTGCGTTTGTGGGGTGCGGCACACGCGATCCGGAACGCCATTAGCGCTCCTATGCCCCCGATCGAACGCGCTCCCTATGAGCATGCACAGTCTATTGCACGCGCGCAACTCGGCGAAGCACGCTTCAGGGCTGTGTGGTTGGAAGGGCAACATATGACTCCTGAGCAGGTACTGGCGCAAGAGGGGCGTCAGGAGACCACTCAATTGCCGAAAGAGGTACAGACCGCGCCCCTTTCATCCCCATCTCCTGACGAGCTGACCGATCGTGAAACAGAGGTGTTGCACAGTGTTGCCATGGGGCTCACAAACGCGCAGATCGCCGAACACCTGGTAATCAGTCCACGCACCGTCCAGGCTCATCTCAGTTCCATATATAGTAAAATAGGAGTGACTTCGCGGAGCGCCGCCACACGCTATGCGATTGAGCATCAGCTGGCCTGACCTTCAGCATAGATTATGCTGGATGATACTGTTGCAAAAACCGTCACCAAGTCTGCAGAAGTCTGCACTCGCTGTTGCGTTGCAGACTTTGCTAGACCCCCTTCTGAAGCCGCTTGAGGAGGCAAAGTCTGCAAGTCTGCAAGTCTGCACAACAATTTAGTAAGAGCCATTTGGTGTCGACACCATTTTCGATCGAATTCCAAAAACGTATCAAAAATGGCTTCGGAAGCCATTTTTGATTCAATAAGCTGAGCAGAGGTGGTCTCGGAGACCATTTTTGATTCAATAAGCTGAACAGGAGTGGTCTCGGAGACCATTTTTGGTACATCCTCTTATGGTCGAAGTGGTGAGGAGGAGGCGAGGATGTAGGCGATGGTTTGCACATCGAGGTAGGATGGGCCACCGTCGATGGGGTAGCCTGGGACGAGCATGGCGGTGATCTGGACGTATTTGCCAATGTATTGGCCCAGGTTGAGGGTGCGGCTGCGGAGGGCATAGAGCGTATTGCCGGACTGGTTGATAAGACGGTGAGTGCCGTACATGTAGGTAGTCACGCCGATGGGTTGGATGATGCCTGTAGCTTGAACGAAGTGCTGCCCGTCCGGTGTGGTGGAAAGGCTGTGCAGGGTATGGGCCTGGCGGTGGTGAGATGGATGACTATTGGCAGAGGCAAAAGTGTGGGCAGGAATGGTTATTGCGAGCAGAAGGGTAACAGCCGCACAGAGGGTCAGCAGGGCACGTTTGTAAATAATCATTGATTTTCTCCTTAGATAGTGCAGTCAAAGCAATCGAACAGAGTGCGATATAAAGTATTTTCCATAATCAATTATAAAAATGATGTAAAATTGTTTATGATGATATGTGAATGATGGGATGGAGGAAATGATCCTCATTGGTGCTAAGAGAGGGTGAGGGCCGGAAGCTGATAAATCAGTGGGAGGTTTCGATAAATCGACCTGTTTTGGTGATGCTGGTCCTTCTCGTGACCCCAATGGGGACCTCCGAAGAGGAAAAGTTGCCTGACAGAGCAGTAGGCATTTATGCTTATCTCTCCCCACGTTCATCAGAGGAAATCCTATGTAGAATTACGCATTTCTGCCAATGTATCCACCTGCTAGATTTGGGTATAGTTAGAGTGGGCTCTCCAACAAAGTATTTTTCTTGTGGTGAGGAGCATCAGAACATGACGCAGATGCGTATTCCACAGGTGATCGATGATTGCCTGCTCCTGGCCAAAGGCGCCAGTGTGAGAACATCTATACCGGTAGGATCTCAGAACTGGTATACCTGGCTCGCGGATGCACAGAATAGATCCTTTTCATTTAAGCATCAGCGGGGGACGTTCACCGCACGGCATGAGTGCCAGCGCAATAGTTGGTACTGGTATGCGTATCAGAAGCAGAATGGGAAAATCTGTAAAGCCTACCTGGGCAGAGCAGCAGAACTGAACCTGGAGCGACTGAACAATGTCGCGACCAGCCTCGCAGAAAAGCGCAACGCCGCCTCTGTGTATCCGCAAGGGATGACCTCCGGCCCCCAGGTCATCCCTGTGGGACGCCGGGAGGTGATCCTTGAGAGCGGCCCTCTGTATCAAGAGCGTATCCTGACAGCAAAACTCGTGCTCCCACCGCTGGCAGACAATCTGTTACCACG
>Ga0070730_10001422_pt1 | contig 23176 bp, 30 predicted proteins | sample Coa_R1_3_FD_66447 | JGI IMG/M metagenome (GOLD analysis project Ga0070730, IMG submission 66447) | Surface soil microbial communities from Centralia Pennsylvania, which are recovering from an underground coalmine fire - Coalmine... | ecosystem: Environmental > Terrestrial > Soil > Unclassified ... | reverse complement strand
TGGTTCGTCGAGCTGCTCGAGCAGATCGTTCGAGCGGGCGCTCGCGCGGAGCGTCGCGCGATGAAGGGCTCGGGCTGATGCTGCTCGTGCGCACCGCCGTCGCGCCGTCGCCGATCGAGGGCCTTGGCCTGTTCGCGCGGCAGTCGATCGCGGCCGGCGAGGTCATTGCGCGCTGGGATGGGCGCTTCGGCTGGTCGTGCACCGACGAGGAGCTTCGCGCGCTGCCGTCGCATGCGCAGGAGTTCGTGTGGCGCTACGGCTGGCGCGGCACCGATGGCCGCTGGCTCGTCAGCGTCGACAACAGCCGTTTCCTGAATCACAGCTTCGCGCCCAACACCATCGTCACCGTCGAGGCCGGAAACCAATTCGTCTCGACCGCTGCGCGCTCCATCGCCATCGGGGAGGAGATCACCGAGGACTATCGCCAGTTCGATCCCGACTTCGCCGGGTACGGAGAGGGCTGGCGGTGAAGAAGCCCGAGTGCCACATCTCGGTCTCGCGCGAGCTCGGGCAGGAGCTCGCAGAGCTCGCGCGACGCATCGACCGCCCGATGAACTTCCTCGTCGAGCGTGCGTGGCGCATCGCGCGAAAAGAGATCGTCGCCTTCGTCGAGCTGTACGAATCGATCGAGGCGGCCGCGCTGCAGGCCGAGCTGGACGACGGCGGCGGCGAGGAGATCTTGCGATGACCGCCATCGCGCCGCTCTACCCGTACCAGCGCCGCTGGATTGAGGACCGCTCGCCGCGGAAGGCGGGTCTGTGGACGCGCTCGGGCGGGAAGACGCACGCCGTCATGCTCGAGGCGGTGATCGACTGCCAGCTCGCCGACGCCGAGAAGAAGCCGGCGCCCTGGTTCTGCTTCTCGGCGGCCGAGGTGCAGACGCGCGAGATGATCCGCTACGCGGGGATCCACGCACGCGCGATCGGGCTCGCGAGCGAGATCACCAACGAAGAGCACTTCGTGCGCGACGAGCGTGGCGACGGCAAGGTCACGATGCTCGCGATCAATTTCGAGCACGGCTCGCGCATCGTCGGACTCCCCACGAACATCTTCTCGATTCGCGGCAAGCACGGCAACCTGATCGGCGACGAGGCGGGCCACTGGCCGAACGCCGAGGAGCTCTCGGGCGCCGCGATGCCGATCGCATCGCGCGAGGGGCGGAAGATCCGGCTCGTCGGCACCCCGAACGAGCGGCGCGGCCCGTTCTACGAGATCATGAGCGGCGCGCGCGAGGGCTGGTCGCTCCACCGCGTCGATGTCCACCAGGCAATCCGCGAGGGCTGCCCGATCCGGCTCGAGGACGTCTACGCGGCGATCGGGCGCGGCCGGAAGTTCAACACGGAATACGGCCTCATCTTCGAGGACGCCGAGAGCCGCCTGATCCCGATCGAGGCGATCGTGCCCTGCGAGGACGAGGGCGTTCTCGTGGTCCCGTTCCTGCGCATCGGTGGCGCGCGCGAGTGGCGCCGCTTCGTCGACGCCGACCCGCTCGAGCTCGCGCCGTCCGAGGGCTACGACCACGTGAACGCGTGGAAGCGCCTCTTCGCGCCGCTGAAAGGCAAGACGCTCTATGCCGGCTACGACGTCGCGCGGCGGCGCGATCTCGCCGTGCTCTCGATCATCGAGCCCGACGGCCCGCTCCGCCGCGTGCGTGCGCGCATCGCGTTCGAGAGGCGGAGGTTCGCCGAGCAGCGCGCGGCGCTGTGGGCGGCGCTCGAGCACTGCCGCCGCGCGTGCATCGATGCGACCGGCATCGGCGCGCAGCTCGCCGAGGAGACGGTCGAGAAGTTCGGGGAGGCGCGGGTCGAGGCGATCGACTTCGGCTCGGCGGTGAAGGAGGACATGGCGACGCGCGTTCTCCGCCAGTTCGAGGACCGTTCGATTCGCGTTCCGTCCGAGCCCGAGCTCCGTGAGTCGATCCACTCGATTTACAAGATCACGACGGCGGCGGGAAAGACGCGCTACGACGCGGACGCGACCGAGGAGACCGGCCATGCCGACGACTTCTGGGCGCTCGGCCTCGCGCTCCTCGCCGCCGGCGACGGTGCGCACGAGACCTGGATGGCGAGCGCAGGCAAGCGGGCTTGGACGCGTGAGTTCACCGACTGGCGCGGCGACGGCGCCGGCGGCGCGCGGAGGTATTTGTGAGCCGCCTCGGCATCGGCCCGGCCATGGCTGCCTTCTGGGCGTCGCAGGCGCACGGGCGTGCCTTGGAGATCCCGCGTCGCAACGAGATGGGCGAAGCGCTCCTCGCGAGGATGCGCGAGCTCACGGGCGACGAGAGCCCCGAGGCGAAGATCCCGAACGCGAGCGAGGGCCGGCCGCCGCAGACGATCATCACCATCGCGCCGTCGCGGAAGATCGCGCGCTTCTATCCGACCGACGGGCTCGATCCGCGCCGCCTGCAGGAGATCCAACGGCTCGCCGATTTTGGCACGACGTTCCTCTGGCAGGAAGTGCTCGACGACGTCGCCTGCGACGCCCACGTGCAGTCGCAGCTTCTGAAAATGAAGATGTCGGTCGCCGGCGCGCCGGTCGAGCTCGAGCCGGGGGACGAGAGCGACAAGGCGGCGGAGATCGCCGAGGCGGCCGAGCTGTTCTGGAAGCGCATCCCCGACTCGGCGCAGATGGTCGCCGACCTCCTCGACGCCGAATATCGCGGCTTCGCGGCGGTGCAGCCGGTCTGGTACGAGGACGCCGGCGCCTGGTGGATCGAGCAGTGGGAGGCGATCGAGGCGCGCTTCTTCCGCTTCGTCGAGGGGAACACGCCGCTCATCGAGACGCTCGAGAACCCCGCGGGCGAGCTCATGCCCGAGGGGCTCCTCTTCCACGCGGTGCGCGATCGCGCGGGCCTGATCTGTCGCGGCGGCGCGGGCCGCGTGATCGCGAAGCCGTGGCTCTACAAGAGCTACAACCTCATCGACGGGATGAGCTTCATCGAGCGGTTCGGCCACCCGCATGTGCAGGTCGAGCTCCCGCCGAACGTGAAGGAGGGCTCGCCCGAGCTCGAGCGCGCCAAGGGCGCCGCGCGTGCGCTCATCGCCGACCAGATCGGGCTCGTTCCCGCCGGCGTGAAGGTGACGATCCTCGAATCGATCACGAAGGCCGCGACGGTGCGCGACGTCTACCTCGCGTTCATCGAGTACCTCGACGCAGCGATCTCGAAGGCCATAAACGGCGTCACCGCGACCACTGAGCTCACCCGCACCGGCGGCGCGCTCGGCGTCGGCGGCGCGGCCGAGGTGCAGGAGCGCGCCGAGCAGCAGCTCGTCCAGCTCCGCGCCGCTCGCATTGACCAGATGCTCACGACCGACCTCATCGGCCCGTGGACGGTCTGGCACTACGGGCCGCAGGCGCCAAAGCCGCGCCTTCGCCACCTCGTCGAGCCGCCGACCGACGAGAAGGCCGAGGCCGAGACGCGGAAGACGCGCGCCGAGACGCTCAAGGTGCTCGCCTCGATGAAGATGCCGATCGCGGTGCGCCAGGTGCGCGACGAGTTCTCGCTCGTCGAGCCGGAAGCGGGCGAGGAGACGCTCGGCGTCACCGAACCGCCCGCGCCGCCGGCGCCGGGCGCCCCGCCAATTCCACCGACGGGGAACGAGGGCGAGGAGATGCGCGGCTCGGGCGTCTGCCCGAACTGCAGCTCGCACATCCTCCTCGCCGACGCGCAAAAAAAAAAGCGGGCGATGAGCTGGGGGACGTAGAGGAGATCGCCGCCCGAGCGCCCGAGCGCGCGCGAGCGGCCGTCGAAAGGCTGAACGATGAAGTGCTCGAGCTGGTCAAGCGGGAGGGTCCGATGAACGCGAAGATGGTCGTGTTCGCGCTGCTCACGTCGAGCGCGGTGCCCGAGCTCGGGCGCGCGGCGGCGGAGTCGATGCTGCGCGCCGACATGCTCGCGCGCCTCGAGGCGGCTTCGCACGCGCCCGATTCGATTCGGCTCTCGGCGATGGGGACGCCCTCGTTCGCGGGGCTCCCGTTCGAGGAGGCGAAGGCGTTCTTTCGCCGGAAGACGGCGATGACGCCGCCCGAGCTCGACGCCCTCGAGGACCGCTACAAGTCGAAGGGCTTCGGCATCGCCGGTGTGCACGCGCGCCAGGTGCTCGAGGAGGCGCACGGCGCGCTGTTCGACGCGATCGCCGACGGGGCCGCCGAGAAGGACACGCTCGCCCGCATCCGCGCCTCCTTCGCGAGCGCCGGCGTCGACTCGCCGACGTCGTTCCAGCTTCAAACGACGTTCGACAACGCCGTGCTCGGCGCCTACGCCGGCGGCCGCTACGCGCAGCTCACGCATCCCGACGTGGCGCGCGCGCGGCCGTTCTGGCAGTACCGCACCGCCGGCGACAACCGCGTGCGCCCGACGCACCAGGCGATGAACGGCCGCGTCTTCCCGTCGGACTCGCCCGTCTGGCAGACCTGGTTCCCCCCGAACGGGCACCGCTGCCGGTGCGGGGTCGAGTCGCTCTCGCGCGGCGAGCTCGAGGCCCGCGGGCTCACCGCTGCCGACGACGTGCCGGCGCGCATCGAGACCGAAGACGGCAAGCACGTGCACATGATCCCCGATCCCGGCTTTTCGGGCTCGCCGGCGACGCAGGTCGCGGCCGACGAGACGGTCGACGGGATCCGGTTCGAGGCGCGTCGCACCGGCGCGCTCAGCCAGGGCGCAGGCGATCTCAACCGCGCCGCCGATCCGACGCGCCGCCGCCGGGTCGAAGCCTTCGCAGGGCTCTCGCCCCACGACGTCGAGCGCCAGCTCGAGCGGACGCCGGTGTTCAACGTCGAGCTCGCTCGGCCGCCGCTCGCGCATGGCGAGCTCGAGGTCGACTGGCACATGTACTCGCAGAACCTCGACACCGCCGAGCAGCTCGTCACGCGGCTCGTGCAGGAGAAAGGGCTCTATCGGCTGAAAGATCGCATCGCCGTCTCCGCGCGAGCGACGTTCTTCTCGGGCTGGGATGGAGCGCACTGGCCCGATCCCGAGGTCGTCTACGACGACGCGCTAGCGCACCGGATGGGCCTCGCCGCCGGGGCGACGGTGGCGAGCTCGACCGAGTATGCCTTGCGTCTTCGGGTGCACCCCGGCGAGCTCGAGCACGCGCTCGCCTTCCTCGAGGCGAACGGCGAGCGCGGCGAGGGCAAGTCGCCCGTCCGTCGGGCGTGGGACATCCAAGACGTCCGCGTGCGCGGCGGCGCCGGTGCGCATCTTCCCGACGGCGCGAAATGGAAGCGCGCCTTTCGGAACGTGCGCGCCACCGACGGCGGCCGCGAGATCGTGACGCTCTCGCGGGGGCCGCTCCCCGGCTTCGACCGGGCGGAGGCGATCGCCGTCAACGCTTCGCTGTGGGGGGTGCTCTAGTGCTGCGCTTCGTCGCCGCGCTGCTCGTCGCGGGGGTACTTCCCGGCCATCCGGGGGCTGTCGCTGCGCACGAACGCGCCGCCGAGAAGGACGTATTCGCGGCCGTCGCGGAGCAGGAACGGTCGGCCGAGCTCGGGGTCGAAGGCTTCGGCGAGGCCGAGCTGGTCGCGGCAGGCGGCGCAGATCACCCGAACCGGGGGCAGGAGCAGCTGCGCCGCCCACGGCCCGAGGTGCTCGGTGTCCACGTCCACCGGCTCGCCACACTGGCACGGGTACAGGGCCACGGGATCAGCCTAGGCGACCGGCTCGGCGGGGTCAACCGCGCCGCCGTGATCTTTCGGCTGAGCAGACGCTCCGCTGCCGGACCCCTCGTCCATCCATTGATCCGGTTTGGCACGGCCAAAAGCGGCGTCGGGGACGCTCTGGGCACGGCGCTCCGCGTTGCGCTCGATGAGCCGGCGCTGACCATCCTCGAACTTCGCCCTGCTTTCGGGCGACATGGCCGCGAGCCGGGACGCGTGTTGGGCACGGCGCCGGTCACGGGCCACCTCGCGTGGCAGCAGGCCCTTGCCCGGCAGAAGCTCGGGGTATTTGGCTGCGATGCGCTCCCGCGTGGCGCGCTGGGCGCCACAGGGATCTTCGCCTGGCAGCTCCTCGCGCTCGGCAGCTCGGGGATCGAGCGGGCAGACGTTGCACGAACAGGACTCGAACGACGGGCACTCGCGGAAGGGCTCTCGCATGGGGGGCTCCTTGCGTACGCGGCGCAGCTGCCGCGCGAGCCCCGTCTTCTACGGGAAGGAAGCTACCCTACCAAACGTTTTCAACCGCGAAATACCCTTCCGTTCTCTCACCGCGGGCCCGTCGGCCACCGCGCCACGAAAAACGCTTTTCAGGAGGTCGCGTAAATGCAGCCAGTCACCGATGCGGGGCTGATCCTGTCCGCGCGCCATGCGGTTGCGGTCGCCAAGCCGACCGTGCACCAGGAGCTCGACGACTTCATCGTCGTCAACCCGCTGAACGGGGATCTCCTCGCGACCGCGCTCGTCAACGCGGCCGCCATCCACGACGCGCTCGTCTCGCACTTCGCCGACGCGGGCGCGACGGCCATCGTCGATGCGCCGCACCGCCTGGCCGACGCCGGCGCCGAGGTCGCCGCGCTGATCGCCGCCGGTCACCCGGCCGACCAGCCCGGTCTCATCGCCTGGATCGCGCTCGCGAAGGCGGCGCTCATCGCCCACGGCAACCGCGCGGGCGTCCACTTCACGAACGACGCCGGCGCCGGCGGCACCGGCTTCGCGCTCGCCCACGATCCGCCGGTCTCCGTCGGCGACTGCAACGACGATCTCGCCTCGCTCAAGACCGGCTACAACACGCACGTCGATCTCGCGAGTCTCCTGTGAGCGGGGGCGTGCACAAGGAGAGGGCGTTCCACGTCGTCGAGGGCCTCGCGCTCTTCTCGGCCGGCGTCGCCGACGGGAAGGCGGCGCCCGCCGAGATCGAGATCATCCGCGAGGGCCAGATCGCCGACGGGCCGAAGCCGATCCCGATCACGAGCGAGCACATCCGGGAGATGGTCGCGAACTTCTCGGCGCTCGTCGACGAGCCGCCGGTCGATCGCGAGCACGAGAGCGCGCTCGCCTTCAACGAGGCCGGCGCGCGCGGCTGGGTGAAGTCGCTCCGCGCGGCGCCGTCGTCGAAGACGCCGAAGAAGCTCTCGCTGTACGGCGCGATCGACTGGACCGCCGAAGGAACCGACGACGTCGTCGGCAAGCGCTACCGCTACGTCTCGGGCGGCGTGGTGTGGCAGCGGAAGGATCCGGAGACCGGCAAGTCGCTCGGCGCGGCGCTCGATCACGTCGCGCTCGTCAAGAACGCTCGCGTGAAGGGCATGGCGCCCCTCACGCTTTCTGCCGGCGCCGCCGGCGAGGAGAATCCCATGAACGAAGAGCTCAGAAGCAAGCTCGTGCTCCTCTTCGGCGCCGCGAAGGACGCCGACGAGGTCGTGCTGCTGTCGCACGTGCAGAAGTACGAGAAGGAGATCGTCGCGATCGCGAGCGGCAAGGGCGCGCCGCTCCTCTTCCTCGGTGCGGAGCCGCTCGCGCGGCTCGGCCTCGACGGGGCCGCGACGTTCGTCGAGGTGAAGGGCAAGATCAACGAGCTCGCGGGCAAGGCGGGCGAGCTCGTGACGCTCGGCGCCCGCGTGGTCGAGCTCGAGACGAAGCAGCTCGAGGCGGAGGTCGACCAGGTGATCGCGGAGTTCAAGGCGGCGCCGGCCGAGCGGGCGGAGCTGCTCGAGCTCGCGCGGTCGAACGTGAAGCTCTTCCGCGCGCTCATCAGCAAGCGCGAGCCGATGTCGCCGGGTCGCGCCGGTCTCCGCACGCCGAAGGACAAGGCGCGCGGCGACGTCGCGACCGAGAAGGCGAAGGCGCAGAAGAAGGCGATCGCCGACTTCATGGCGTCGAACAAGGACGCGACCTACACGGTCGCGCTGATGGAGTGCTCGAAGGCGGATCCGGTCCTCTTCGCGCGCGACGCGGCCGAATTCCGCACGGAGGAGGTCTAAGCCCATGAGCCAGAACATCCTCCAAGATCTCGGCCACGCGCTCATCAAGAGCTTCATCGCCGACGCCGACATCGCGCGCCACCAGGCGGTGAAGTTCGGCATCGACGAGGCGCACGTCACGCCCGCCGGCGCGAACGACGGGGCGCTCGGCTTCTCCCTCTACGACGTGAAGGCCGGGCAGGACTGCCCGGTGCATCTCGAGGGCGGCGTCGGCTATGGGATCGCCGCCGGCGCGATCCCGCCCCTCGCGAAGCTCGTCGTCGCGGCGGGCGGCCACGTGACGTCGGCCAGCGATCCGCCGGTCACGAAGATCGAGGCGGGCCTCGTGCCCGCCGCGAACTCGGCCTTGCTCGTCGAGAAGGCGCGCCAGCTCGTCGCGGTCAACGTGACGGCGGCGGGGGTGGGCAAGCCGACCGGCCCCTACGCGTTCCTGCCGAGGGGCACGGCGCCGGCGGCGAGCGGGCAGTGCTCGCTCCACGCCGACGGGACGAAGGTCGACTTCCTCGCGGGCGACGGCGTCGCCGCCGTCGACGTCGAGTACGAGCCGCTCTCCGAGCAGAACGTCGTCGCGACGGCGCTCGGCGTCGCGGCCGAAGAGGGCGACCTCATCCCGATCCTCATCAACCGCGAAAGCAAGAGGGGGCAGTAAGCCATGGCCATCGAACCCGGCTCGCTCTATCAATCGCCGCTTTTGTCCAACGTGGCGGTGAACTACAAGAACCGCACCTTCATCGCCGAGCGCGTGCTCACGCCGCTCTCGGTGCCGAAGCTCGAGTGTCAGTACCTCGAGTGGGATCGCGCGGCGCACTTCAAGCTCGCGCAGACGCGCACGACGCCGAACGCGGCGCCGGGCCAGCTCGAGCTCAAGGCGACGAAGAAGTCGTTCACGCTCGGAACGCACGCGCTGTCGGATTACACCGACGAGCAGGAGCGCGCGCTCGCCGGCCCCGGCATCGCGCTCGAGGCGTACAAGACGGAGGCGCTCACCGCCGCGATGCGGCTCCGCCTCGAGCACGACGTCGCGAGCGCGCTGCGGGATCCGACGCAGATGCCGCTCAACACGACGGTGGTGGGCAACGATCAGTGGGACGACTACGTCCACTCGGATCCGGCGTCGCAGATCCTCGAGCAGGCCGATCGGATGCTCATCAAGCCGAACGTGTTCATCGGGGGCCGGCGCGTGATCACGGCGCTCCGCCGCCACCCGAAGATCCTCGACGTCACGAAGTACACCGAGCGCGGCAAGGTCTCGATGGAGGCGCTCGCCGACTACCTCGAGGTCGACGAGATCCTGACCGGCGAGGCGTTCGTCGACACGGCGGCGCTCGGGCAGCCCGAGTCGAAAGACTACGTGTGGGGCCTCGACGCGATCCTCGGCTACCGCACGAAGGAGACGCCGTCGCCGCTCATGGACCAGCCCACGCTCGGCTACCTGCCGCGCTGGGGCACGGGCTCGATCGGGCCCGACGGCTCGGCGATGGCCGGCGCCGCCGCGGGTGCGCCGCCCTGGCGCGTCTACACCGCGCGGAACCCGTTCGTCGGCACCGGCGAGGGCTCGACCTTCGTCAAGGTGGAGACGTCGCACGGCGTGCTGCTCTCGGGCGCGGCCGTGATGGGCTACCTCTTCAAGAACGCGGTGAGCGCCTGATGGACGCCGCGTCGATGAAGAAGTACCGGGTGCGTGACGGCAACAGCATCACCATCCGGCGCGAGGGCGAGAAGAGCTCGCGCTACGTGAAGGAGGGCGAGCTCGTCGAGCTCACCGAGGAGGAAGCGCGCGCGATGCCGTGGGCGGTGATCTTGCCGCCGCCGGAGCTCACCGAGGAGGAGGCGCGCGCGATGCCGAGGGCGCCGGGCAAGGGCAAGGTCAAGTAGGTGGTGGCGCTCGGCGGCGGTGACGTGTTCGGTGGGGGGCCGGGGGGCTCCGACCACCGGGCGGGCGGCGGCGCCGCCGCCGAGCGTGCCAGTTCCTCGAAGGGGATCTGAACGAGATGTCCTACGCAGCTCGAGCGGACCTGAACCTCGACGACGTGCGCCTCGCGGAGCTCACCGACTCCGCGAACGCGCAAGGCGTCGTCGATGTCACGCTCGTGCAAAAGGCGCTCGACGACGCGACGGCGTGGATCGAGGACATGCTCCGCGGAAAGTACCTCGTGCCGCTCGTGCCGGTGCCGACGGTGATCCGGCTCGCCTGCCGCGATCTCGCCCGCTACTTCCTCTACGCACGTCGCGAGACGATGCAGATGCCCGACTCCATCCTCGACGATCACATGCGCGCGCAGAAGCTCGTCGAGTCGATCGGGCGCGAGGATTCCGACGTCGTCCTGCCGTGTCCGCGCGCACGCGCCGACACCTCGCCGTCGCCGTCGGGCGGCGGCCTCGAGCAAGGCATCCGCCGCAAGTTCGGGCGGAAGCGGGATCCGCTCGCATGAGCGTGACGCTGCGCAAGCAGATCGATACCAGCCGGTGGGAGGCGCCGCTCCGCGACGCCGCGCGCCGCGCCGGCGATCTCACGCCGGTTCACCGCCAGATCGGCGAGCTCCTCACGAACGTCGTTCACCGGAACTTCGACTCGAACGGGAACGGCCGCTGGCCGGACCTCTCGGTGTCGACGCTGATCGCGCGCGCGCGCGGCCGCACCGGGACGGCGAAGGTGTTCAAGCAGGCGCGGAAGGGCGTCGAGAGTCGCGCGCTCACGAAGCACGCCCAGACGATCATCGAGGGCGCAAAGGCGCTCATCTGGTCGGGCAGGCTCTACCGTTCGATCACCTATCTCGCCGATCGCGCGTTCGTCGAAGTCGGTTCGAACTTGAAGCAGGCCGCGCGCCTCTTCTTCGGCTCGGGGCCCGGCGTGCGGCCGGCGACGCCGGCGCGCAATCCGTTCGAGCTTCTGCCCGGTGACGAGCAGACGATCATGGAGCTCTATCGGATCTACCTCACGGGAGGGCTCACGTGAGCTACCTCGTCGAGGTCACGTGGGAGCAGATCCTGGCCGGCATGATCGCCGAGCTCACGCCGGTGCTCAACGTCGACGGCACCGATCCGACGAAGTACCTCCGCCAGCTCGACGTCTACGTCGGGCAGTTCGAGGGCGAGGAGGGCATGGTGCAGGGCGGCATCGCGGGGCGCACGCCCGCCGTGCTCGTCGATCTCGCCGGCGAGAAGTCGCTCCACTCGACGGTGGCGCGCAACTTCGATCACGTCGAGGGGACGTTCCTCGCGATATGCGCGACCGACGTGCACCGCACGCGGAAGGATCGCGAGCGCCTCTTCGCCGTGATGCGGGACGTGCGCAGGCGGCTCGGGGGCCGCCGCCTCGGCCTCCAGATCTCGGGCCTCCGCTACGACGGCCTGGTGGTGGTGGCCGAGCGGCCCCAGCTCCTCGCCTACGGTGTGAAGTTCACGACGCGCTACCACGTCGACCTCACCCGCTCGACGTCGAACGACCTCTTGCTCGAGACGACCGGAACGATCACCAACACCGACGAGCCGCCGAAGACGATCGGCGGTCTCGACCAAACCTTCTGAGGGAGGACCGGATGTCGAAGCCCAAGATGCTCTGGATCGTGGCGACGGGCGATCCCGTCCCCCGCGAAGAAGCGCCACGCCGCTACGTGACGAAAGAGGCGCCGGTCGGCGTGATCTGGAGCTGGTACTACCAGCGCCGCATCGCGACCGGCGAGCTCCGCGAAGTGTCGAAGCCGGCCGAGGCGCCGGCGGCCGTCAACCCGAAATCGGAGGCGAAGTAAGCCATGGCCCCTCAGATCGATCTCCCTCCCGAGATTTCGCGGAGCGACAAGACGCCGCGCACCGCCGTCGCCTTCGATCGCACGAGCGGCGTCAAGCAGACCTCCGACCTGCAGAAGTTCGTGCTGCTCGTCGGGCAGAAGCTCGCCGCGGGCTCGATCGCCTCGGGCGTCCCCGTCGACCTCTTCCGCGAGACCGACTCCGAGAACTTCTTCGGCCCCGGCTCGGTCCTCGACGCGATGGCGAAGGCCGCGTTCAAGGCGTACCCGCTCGTGCGGATGCGCGCCGTTGCCGTCGACGATCCGGTGGGTGCGAAGGCGACGAACACCGTCACCTTCGTCGGCACCGCGACCGGCGCCGACGGGGCGGAGCTCTTCGTCGCGGGCCGGCGCGTCGCCGCGCAGGTCTCCACCGGCGACACGGCCACGGTCATCGCGGCGGCGCTCCGCGACGCGGTGAACGCGATCGTCGATCTGCCCGTGGTCGCGACCGCGGCGGCCGGCGTCGTCACGCTCACCGCCCAGAACAAGGGCGTCGCGCCGAACGACATCTCCGTCCGCGCCGACATGCTGCTCGGCACGAGCGGCGTCACCGTCGCCGTCGGGACGGCGAAGATGACCGGCGGCGCCGGCGCGATCGACGTGACCGCCGCGCTCGCCGCGGTCGCGGCGGTGCGCCACCACGACATCGCGCTCGGCGTGAACGACGGCACGAACGCCGGCGTCCTCTCGGGCTTCCTCGATCTGCAAGGCGACGCCGAGCACTCGCACGGCCAGGTCGGCATCATCGCGGTGGCGACGCCCGCCTCGCTCGCGTCGACGACGACGCTCGCGACCACGCTCGACGGCGTGCGCATGCTCGTCTACTGGCTCGAGGGCTCGGAGAGCTGGTTCCCGACGGTGGCGGCGGCCGCCGCCGCCGTCATGTCGAGCGAGGAGGATCCGGCGAAGCCGTACAACACGCTCCCGCTCCCCGGCATCCTGCCGCCGCCGATCGCGTCGCGCCCGATCCGGGGGGAGATCACGAGCGCCCTCGCGAACGGCGTCTCGCCGCTCGTCGTCGTGCCGGGCGACCAGGTCGCGATCCTGCGCGCCGTCTCGACGCACACGCTCGACGGTGGCGGGCACCCCGACTACTCGGTGTTCGACATCATGACCATCCAGTCGTTCGACTACATGCGCGACAACATCGAGCAGATGTTCTCCGAGCGCTACGCGCGCTCGAAGTGGGCCGACGACGATCCCGACGGGCTTCTGCCGCCCGACGTCGCGACGCCGGCGAAGGTGAAGGACGACATCATCGACGTCTGCCGCACGCTCGAGCGGCTCGGCATCCTGCAGCAGGTCGAGGAGCTCAAGGACGAGATCGTCGTCAACAAGGTCGGCACCAACTGCCAGTTCTCGATCCCGGCCGACTTCGTCCAGTCGCTGCAGGAGGCGCTCGGCAAGATCGTTCTCATCCAGGCGCCGTTCGCGGCGTAACGAAAGGAGCCCGCGATGCCCACTCCCGAATACGTCGAGTTCATCAGCCTGCGCATCGGCTCGCAGGCGCTCGACGACGTGATCGTCGACGTGACCGAGTCGACGGACACGCCGACGAAGACGGTGAACACGATGAACAAGCGCCGTCGCGCCCGCGGCTACAAGCAGGGCAACACGAGCTTCGGCCTCGACGTCACCGCCGAGCAGATCGTCGACCCGAACATCCCCGACTGGGAGACGCTGGTCGCGAACCGCACCGAGTTCTCGATCACGAAGACCCCGTCAGCCGGCCCCACCGTCACCTACAGCCGCTGCCGCGCGACGAGCGCGCAGCGGAAGACCTCCGACGGCGACGGGAGCTACACGGTGAAGGTGATCGCGCTCGAGAAGAACCCGAACTAAACGCACGTTCGAATCGCACAGGAGCCCCCTTTGTCGAAATCGTTCCTCGAGAAGATCGAGCCGAGCGCGCCGCGCGCGAAGCTCGTCCCGTTCCCCGGCGCCCCCGGCGTCGAGGTGCGCCTCCGCGTCCTCGGCCAGACCGATCTCGAGCGCGCGCATCTCGAGACGGCGGAGTACTTCAAGAAGCTCGCCGCCGAAGCGAAGGCGGCGCGGCGTCCGGCGCCGCCTTCGGATCCGACGGCGATCACGTTCCTCATGCGGGAGCGCGCCGCGCTCCTCTTCCTCGCCGCGCGCGATCCCGAATCGGGCGAGGCGATCTCGCGCGACACCGACGAGCTCGCGGCGCAGCCGTCGGAGGTGATCGCCGAGCTGTACAACGAGTGGACGTCGCTGCAAGGCTCGGTCGCCGCGCGCCCAAACTCGCGCGAGGAGACCGATGCGCTCGTCGAGAATCTAAAAAAAAACATCCACTCGGTTCGGCTCGACGTGTTGCCTTCGACTTTGCTGAGCGAGCTCGTGCGTACTTTGGTGTCGCGGCTTGCGACCTCGACGACGGACAGCTCTGGTGGTTTTGCGGAATGATCGCAAGCGGCAACGAGATGCGCGCCGACGAGGACGCGCGCCGGCGGGGAAAGTCCCCGCCGAAGCGCTCCGTCTCCCGCCTCGCGCTCAAGAAGCTCGCCGAGCGGGCGAGGGCGAAGAAGCGCTCCGCCCGAGGCGGACGATGAAGGTCGGCGCGGTCGAGCTCGAGCTCGACGACTCGGGCCGCATCCTCGGCCCGAACGGTCCGCTCGAGCTGCCGGGCGCGCCGCTGTGCGGTGTGCGCCACCCCGACATCGTGGGGATCGCGTGCACGCTCCTTTTCCACGTGGAAGGGCCGCACCGCCATTCCGCGATCACGTGGGATGACGCCCCGTGACGATGGAGGCGAAGTTCCGGGTCTCGCTCGAGGGCAAGGACGAGCTCTCGCAGTTCTTCGAGCGCTCGGGGCGCGGCGCGAAGACCTTCTCCTCGATGATGCATTCGGAGCTCAGCAAGGTCGGCGCCGACCTCGGCTCGATGGTGCGCTCGACGACGAGCGCGATCGCGGGGCTCGGTGGTCTCGCCGCGAGCTTCGGCTTCGCGCAGCAAGCCCGCGGCGTGGTGGAGCTCCGCGATGCGATCCAGGGCGTCGCCGTCACCGCCGGCCTGGCGGACGATCAGATCGCGGGCCTGCGCGCGCAGATCCTCTCGGCCTCGCAGGCGACGAACCAGTTCGGCCAGGAGCTCACCGATGCGCTGGGCGCGTTCGTCGCGAAGACGGGCGACGTCGAGACCGGCCGCAAGAACCTCGAGCTGTACGGCAAGACCGCGACGGCCACGCGCGCCTCGATCGCCGACATCGCGAACATCGGCGCCGATCTCAAGAAGCTCAACATCGGCGGCGACCAGACGCGATCCTTTGCCATCCTCGCGAAGCAAGCCGACGTCGGCGCCGTCGAGCTCAAGGATCTGGCATCGCAGGGGCCGCGCCTCCTCTCGGCGTTCGGTGCGGCAGGACTGAAGGGTGAGAAGGGCCTACGCGAGGGCGGCGCGTTCGCGCAGGTGGCACAACTCGGCACCGGCAACGTCGAGCGCACATCGACGGCGGTCGAGGCGGCGTTCCGCGATGTGATGCACGCGAACAAGATGGGCAAGCTGCGGGGCTCGGGGATCGACGTACTCGATCCGAAAACGCATGAGATGCGCGACCAGGTCGAAGTCATCCTGGACATCATCCGCAAAACGAAGGGCCGCCAGGATCTGCTCACCTCCATTTTTCAGGAGGAGAGCATCCGCGCGATCAACCCGCTCGCAAAGGAGTTCCGCGAGACGGGCGGCTTCGCGACGTACGAGAAATTCCGCGACGTCTCGGGCGACGAGTCGATCATCGATTCGAAGTTCAAGCAGAACACGAACACCGCGGCTGCCCGATTCAAGCAGGCGCAGATCAAGATGCAGGGCAACGCCGACAAGAACCTCGGCGACAAGATCGATCAGCTCTCGACGCACGCCGACCTGGTCGCGGAGCTCCACCAGGGCGTGCTCGAGCACCCGCTCCTCGCCGCCGGCGGACTGGTCGGCGGCAAGCTCGCGCTCGGGGTGGGCGGCCGCGCCATTAAGGGGGCGGCTGGCGGCCTCCTCGATCGCCTCTTCCCCGGCGCCGGCGCGGCTGCGAGCGCGGTCGCCGGCGGCGACCAGGGCGACGGCTCGCGCGTCTTCGTGACCAATTGGCCCTCGAGCTTGGGCGGTGGTTCGGGCACGCTCCCTGGCGCGGCGGGCCTTGGCCTGCCGGGCGTCGGTGGCGCCGGCGGTCTCGCCGCGTCGCTCCCGCTCATCGCCTCGCTCGGCGTGGTGGTGGGCGGGATGGCCGCCCAGGTCGAGACGCTCGTCGAGCTCGGCAAAGCCTCGGCGATGAAGCAAGGGTTCGCCGTCACTGAGATCAAGCCGGAGGCGGCGGCCGAGCTGGCGGCGGCGGCGGCGGCGGCCGAAGAGCGTGGTCGCCAGGAGCGCGGGAGGGAGGGCGGCCTCCTATTATATAGAGAGGAGCAGCGCAAGAAGGACGAGGCGGCGGCCAAGGCGGCGAAGGAGGGGGCGGCGATCGCCGGGATCGGCGAGGGCACGGTCGGCGCCTACGGCGGGATGGTCACGCCGGCCCAGATGCGGGCGGCCTACAAGGGGCAGGGCTCCTACGGCCTCTCGGCCGAGCTCGTGAAGCAGCGGTTCGGCGAGCAGCAGGCGACGCTCCGCGCGATGGCGGGCGGCCTCGAGTCGGGCCTCGATACCGGCTTCGTGGGCGAGCAGACCGAGGGCGGCGCGAACATCCTCGCTGCGATCGCGCGCTCGAACCCCGAGTTCGCGGGAGCGTCGGGGAAGCGAAAGGCCGCGATCCTGCGCGCGATGGCTGGCCGGAACGATCTTGCCGGTGGCGTGAACGGCGGCCACATCGCCGCGGGCTACAACCCGTTCGCGCTCTTCAATCGCGACGGCATGACGATGCCCTCGCACGACATGACCGACCTCGGTACGCCCGAGACGGCGGCAACCGCCGCGCCGCCCGACGTCAACTTGAACCTGGTCGTCAACATCAACGGTGACGACGTCACGACCGAGGGCGACGGCACGCGCGGCGCGCGGGTGGCGGTGAAGCGCGGCGCGGGGGCCTCGAGCTGATGGCCGGCGCGACGTGGGAGGAGATCCTCCAGACGGGATCGTGGAAGGGCGTGCGCTTCGACTTCGTCTCGGTGCGCGACGAGCACGCGCGCGAGCTCGACCGGCGCGAGTATCCCGGCCGCCCCGGCCAGGAGATCGAAGACCGTACGCGCAAGGGCCTCACGATTTCGGTGCGCGCGGTGTTCGTCGAGGAGGACTATCCCGACCAGCTCAACGCCGTCTTGAAGGCGGTCGACGAGGGCGGGATCGGTGAGCTCGTGCACCCGGTGTTTGGGACGATGCAGGCCGCGGTGCAGAGCGCCATCGTCACGCACGACGCCGACGACTCCCTCGACGCGGCCATGGTCGACATCATCTTCGCCGAGCACAGCACCAACGCGATCGGGCCGTTCGAGACGTCGGAGAGCCTCGCCGCGCTGGCGAGCGCGACGCGCGCCGCGTGCGACGACGTGAACACCGCGGCCGCCAAGATGGACGCGTTCCTCTCGAGCGGGGGCACGCCGTGACGGCGATCGCCGCCGCCGCCGCGCTCGCCTCGAGCCGCTGCTCGAGCGTGACCGATCAGCTCGAGGCGGGCAGCAACGACATGAGCGCCGCCGAGATCGAGGCGCTCGTGAACGGCGCGCTGAACCTCGTCGACCAGGCACTCGCTGCGATCCCCGACTTCACCGCCGCCGAGAGCTACGACCTCGCGAACGCGCTCACCGCCATGGCGGCGCGGCTCGAGACCTACGCGCAAGCGATCCTCGAGGCGAAGCCGCCGCTCATCGAGCGCGTGGTCGCCGCCGACGCGCCGCTCCTCGTCTGGGCGCACGAGACCTACGGCGACTCGTCGCGCGCCGACGAGCTCCTGCGTCTCAACTCGATCCCTGATCCTCTTCTCGTCCCCGCCGGGACGCGGCTTCGGTGCTATGCCGTCTGACACGAGCGATCGCGTGAAGGTGGCCGTCGCCGGCGTCGAGTACTCGAAGTGGTTCGAGGTCGAGATGGACTCGGACATCTTCATGCCGGCCGATGCGTTCTCCGTGCGCGCGCGCGCGCCCGGCGCGCAGCTCGTCGGCGCCTTCCGAGAGGGCATGTCGTGCGACGTCTACGTCGGCGACGATCGCCAGATGGCGGGCGTGATCGACGACGTCGTGGTCGAAGGGACGCGCTCGGCCGAGACGCTGGCGCTCACCGGCCGCGACAAGGGCGCTTTCCTCGTCGACGGAGAGGCGGAGACGATCCGTGCAGCGAAGTATTCAGCGAAGACCCTCGCCGAGAAACTGCTCAAGCCGAGCTGGGGGATCAAGAACGTAGTCTTCTCGAACGCCCTCAACCGGAAACTGCTGCTCGGGAAAAAGGATCGGAAGTCGAAGGCCGGCACCTCGCGCAATGCGCCCGTCTTCGCCGACGGGTTCTCGCCGCGCGCGGTGACGAAGGTCGATCCGGGCCAACGCGTCGCGCAGATCCTCGATCAGCATCTTCGCCAGCTCGGGCTCATGTGGTGGCTCTCGGCGCAGGGCGATCTCTTCATCGGCAAGCCTGACTACGAGCAGGAGCCGAGCTTCTATTTCTACTCGTTCCCGCCGGGCGACAAACGCGCCGTCGACAACAACGTCGAGTCGTACACGGTCACGCGCTCCATCGGCGAGCGCTTCTCGGAGATCCGCGTCGTCGGCAATACGGCGGCCACCGGCACCGGCGCGAACATCTTCACCGGCGACTCGTCGAAGACCGGCGGCTCGTTCAAGGCGGCCGCCACCGATCCGGATCTCGTGAACCGCAACATCGAGCGCCGGATGATCTTGACCGACGGCGACGTCGCGAACGCGTCGCAGGCGAAGAACCGCGCCGAGTACGAGATGGGGAGGCGCCGACTCTCCGCGCTCACGATCAAGATCACCGTCCCCGGCTTCCGCGGGGGCCGCGACGGCTCGCGCCTCTACACCATCGACACGCTTGCGACGGTGCGCATTCCGACGGCGGGCATCGATGGGCAGTTCTACGTGGCGCAGCGGAAGTTCATCGAGACGCGCCCCAAGCGCCGCACCGAGCTCACGCTGCACGAGAAGGGTGTGTTCCTGCCATGACGCCGCTCGACGTGAAGCGGATGGTCGACGGTGCGCTCTCGCGCTTTCGCACGATGATCGAACGCGTCTCGAACGTCGTCTTCGCCGACGACGGGATCACCGCGAAAGGGATGGCCGGCGACGACGTCGGCGCCGACTGGGGCGGAGCCTACGGCTTTCAGTCGCGGCCGCCCGACGGCGGCGAGGGCGTGATCGCGAAGGTCGAAGGGCGCGGCGCGAACGCCGTGCTCCTCTCGTACCGGCATCGGCGGTACGAGCTCGCCCTCGAGAAGGGCGAGCTCGTGATGGTCGATGATCAAGGCCAGAAGGTGCACATCCAGCGCGCGCTCATCGCGCTCGTCGCCGGCGCCTCGAAGATCGAGATCAACAAGGACGGCGACGTGAACGTCGTGCCCAAGGGCGGCCAGAAGTTCAACATCGGCGAGTCGGGGCTGCAGGCGATCCCCGTCGGCGACGATCTCGAGACGCGGCTACAAACAATCGAAAACGCGATCAACAATTTCCAGTTCAACATTGCGCTCGACGCAACGACGCCGCTCACGACGACGAATGCCGTCGTCGGCGCACCCTGCACCGTCACCGCCGGCGTGCTCAAGCCACATGCGCCGATCATTTCAGGGCCACCATCGATCAAATCGACGGTCGGCTTCGTGAAGAAGTAGATGCCGATCCTCGATCGCATCGTCGACGCAGTGAGCGGCGACTTCTCGCCGGCGCCGCGGGGCGCGTTCGTCACCGACGACGTGCTTAAGAACAAGATCGCGCTCTCCTTCCGCGTGCCGCTCGGGAGCTGGGAGGGCGCGCCCTATCTCGGCCATCGCTTCGGCGAGCTCGCGCGCGACAAGATGCTCGCCGAGACGCCGCTTCGCGTGCGCGATCTCGCGCGCGCCGCCGTCGCGTGGCTCGTCGCTTCGGGCGAGCTCGACCACGTCGACGTGACGGTCGAGCAGCAGGGCCCGCAGCGCATCGCCTTCGAGGTCGACTGCTACGCGCCGGGGCGGCCGCCGTTCGATCTCGGGCCGTTCTTCGTCGTAGTCGGGGGAGGCGCCTGATGCCGTTCGATGTCCCAAGCCGCGAAGACCTCTTCGCCGAGTTCATGAACGCCATCCAGTCGGCGTTCCCCGAGAAGAACACGTCGAAGGGCTCCGATCCTTTCCGCCTCGGCCGCGTCGTCTCGGGCGCGGTGTGGTCGGTGATCGCGAAGCTCCTCTTCGCCGAGAAGAACTTGTTCCCCGACACCGCGCGCGCCGACTTCGCCGATCGCTGGGGCAATATCTTTGGCGTCCCGCGCAAGGGCGCGACGCCGTCGCACGGGACGCAGGCGCTTGCCGTCACCGGCGTCGCCGGATCGCCGGTGCCGAACGGCAGCGAGCTCGCCCACGCGGACGGCACGCTCTACCAGGTCGCAAGCGTTGGCGCCGTGCTCAACGGCGGCGGCAACGTGACCGTCGACGTGGTCGCGATCTCTACCGGCTCCGCCACGAACAAGCGCATCGGCGACGTGCTGACATTCACCGCGCCACCTGTCGGCGTCGATCCCGTTGCGACTCTCGTCGCCGATCTGGTCGATGGCGACGACACCGAGATCGATGACGCCTACGTGCCGCGCTACTCGCAAGAGATCGCCGACTCACCCGAGGGCGGCGCGGCGAAGGACTATCTCGACTGGGCGCTCGCAGTCCCCGGCGTCGCGACGGCCTATGTCTGGGCGCATCGGCGAGGTCTCGGCACGATCGATGTTGCCGTGCTCGGCGCGGGCTCGGGCGCCGCACGCATCCTCGCCGACCTCACCGCCGTGGTGAACTATATTGCAGCTCGCCGCCCGGCCGGCGTGAAGGACATCGCAGTGCTGGTTGTTACGCCCCAGTCGGTCGACGTCGCATGCGAGATCGCGATCGACGACAAGGCCGGATTCGTCTGGGATTGGGACGACGGCGGCTCATCCGCATTCATCATCACGGCGTTCAACGCGGGCACGAAAACGATCACGCTCGGCGGCGGCCTCCCCGCGGGCCTCGCGGTCGGCGATCGCCTCACGATCTCGTCGACGGGCGAGGAGGCGAAGATCACCGTCATCGACGTCGTGCACAACATCCTCACGATCGACGCGTGGCCATCCGTCGATCCGACGGTGGGCACTTCGTTCATTCGCGCGAGCGGCGACCTGGTCGTGCCGGTGCGCACCGCGCTTCTCGCGCGCTACGACTCGCTCGGGCCTGCGCGCAACACGCGTGCGGCGATCTTCTGGGATGACAGCCTGCGCATCGCGAAGCTCCTCGCTTCGGCGACCGACGTCGCCGGCGTCGTCGACGCCGATCTCACCACGCCCGGCGCGAACGTCTCGCCATCGGATCCTTTGCCCACGCAGACCACCACCGTGCCCTTGATCGTCCCGGGCTCGGTCCTGGTCACCAAGAAGGCGAGCTAGTTTGCCCGCCGGTCCTCTCTCTTACGATCGAGTGCTCGCGGCATTGCTGCGCCTAGAGCCGCCGATCTTCTATTCGCAGGATCCGAATAGCGACGTCGTCAAGGAGCTCGGCGCGATCGCCTCGGCCCTCGGGCGCGCATGTGATTCGCTCGAGCTGCTCATCCGCGACTTCCTGCCCGATCGAACGACGACGATGCTCGATCTGTGGGAGGGCGTCGCGGGCCTCCCGGTCCGCAATGGTGACGACGCCGCATTGCGCCGGGCGCGCATTCTCGCGCGCCTCCTCCGCTCGAAGGGCTACACTACGGCGCGCATTCAGCGATTGCTCGCTGGCCTTCTCGATTGCGATCCGTCGGGCGTGCTGCTCACCGAAGCAACGCGCGCCACCATCGAGGCCGCGCTCACCGCGACAGAGACGCCGCCTCTCGCGATCCCAATCCCCTCAGGCGCGCCGGGCCTCACGCGATCCTGTTATGTCCCCTGGCCGGATCTCGTCGATGCAGACGGCGTCGTCGTGACCATCCAGATCTCCGCGTGCCTCGCATCGCGTTTGACGATCACGCTTCACCACGCAGGGCGAAGCTGGATCGTCCCCAACAACAACATCGGCTTCTGGGGGACTCGCACGCTCGGCACGGCGACGGCGTTCCTCGGGGCTCCCGCCGCCGGCCCGTGGTTCTTGTCCATCGTGCGGACCCCGTCCTTCGGGCCGTCGCCGACGCTTCTCACGTGGAGCCTGCGCGTCTCGAACGATCTCGATGCGCGCTCGATCTACTACTTCTTCGTGCAGCGCGATCCAGTGCTGGCGCCGAGCGTGAATACCGACATCGCGCGCACGCAGGCGCAGCTCGTGCGATCGGCGGCGGCGGAGCTCGAGCCGCACGTGTGCGAGACGAGCGATCTGCTTTGCGACAACACGCAGTCGCTCACCGACCGCGAACCCCTGGGAGTCTGAAATGGGAAATCTTCCATACGCGCGCAACCGCACTTACGCGCCGAATCAACCCGTTCAGAGTGCCGATTTGAACGACATTCAAGACGGCATCGTTCGCGCGCACGAACAGGCGAGCGGTCGGCAGCTCGTGATCGTCGACGAGTTCGAGGAGGGGGCGCTCGCCAATCGATGGACGTCGCTCGGCTCAGTCGCGGTGGGCGATGACGGCGGCAACGTCGACGCCTGGGGCATCGTTCATCTCGACACCGTCGCCGGCGCGACGGCAGCGATCGCGCTCGCTCGACGCGTCCCGCTGGGGGCGCGCGTGTGGCGGCTCTCCTGCCTCGTGCGCTCGCCGACGCGGAGCGTGGATGCGTTGACGACTCTCGCGATCGGCGTCGGACCGCCCGGCGCGCTGACCGCCGATCCCGATGGCGCGTCGTTCACGATCACCAATGGCCAGGCGAACTGGCAATGGCGGCGATCGAGTGGCGGTGTGACGACGGGCGACTCGGGCGTCGCCTGCACGCTCGCGCCGGGCGCCGCTGCCGACTGCGCCTACCAGCACCTCGAGCTGCGCTGCGACGGCGCCACGCTCAGCTGGTTGATCGATGGCGTGGTGGTGCAGACGGCCGCAGTCCCGCCCGACGTGTTGAACGGCTGGCAGGTCAAGCTGAGGCTGTTCGTGGACGGCGCGGACGGGGGCAACACGAGCTGGAACTTCGACTCCGTCAAGCTGTGGGTTCAGCGCTGATCCGCGCCCACTTATCCACAGCCCCCCGCCTTGTTGAAGTGCTACTTTAACTTTTGGGGCGTAAGTGGCCGGTGAGCGATCGTGGGCGATCACACGCCATGGCGACCTTGGTGTGGGCCGGATTACGCCGATTTTGGCGAAACGGACACTCATTAGCGCCGAAGTGGACACTCATTCTGTCCGGCCACATCGGCGGCGGCCTGACCGAGTGGGTGCGCGACGCCGAAGCCGCCTTCGCCGGCGACTGCTG
>Ga0070730_10001421_pt1 | contig 23184 bp, 18 predicted proteins | sample Coa_R1_3_FD_66447 | JGI IMG/M metagenome (GOLD analysis project Ga0070730, IMG submission 66447) | Surface soil microbial communities from Centralia Pennsylvania, which are recovering from an underground coalmine fire - Coalmine... | ecosystem: Environmental > Terrestrial > Soil > Unclassified ... | reverse complement strand
CGCCACCGTAGCTCAGTGGTAGAGCTCTCGATTCGTAATCCTGCACGGCCGGCGCGCACCAGCGCTGGCCGTTGCACTTCAGGGGTGCGAGGTGACGAGTGCGACCGCCCACGACAATGAGCACCGAATCTCTTGGCACCACCATTGGCACCGCGTTGCGCAGGTGCATCAAAGGGCGCATACCATCAAGATAGGTTATTCATCGTAGGGGTTTCCCTGCTTGCGGTGCCAACTCCCTCTCCCTGAATTAGCGTGGTGAGCGCTCCCTCGAACGACTTGTTCGCCGGCGGTGGCGAGATGGGCGCGCTCATGCGTACCACGGATTGGTCCAGAACGAAGCTCGGTCCGGTAGAGACCTGGCCGCAAAGCCTCCGCACCATGCTGGGCGTCGTCCTCGGCAGCAGGTTCCCCATGTTGCTCTGGTGGGGCCCCGATCTGCTGCACCTCTACAACGATGCTTACCGCCCAATCCTGAGGGACAAACATCCTGCGTCGCTCGCCGCACCCGCCGCAGAGGTCTGGGCCGAGGTGTGGGACGTGGCTGGACCGATGGCCAGAAGCGTGCAGGACGGCGGTCCCGCAACGTGGACTGAGGACCTGCAGTTATTCATCAAGAGTGGGGATATGGCTGAGGAAACGTACTTCACGTTTTCCTACAGCCCTGTGCCTGGTGATGATGGACGGGTCGGCGGTCTCCTCAACACGGTCCAGGAAACCACGGTGAAGGTACGCAGCGAACGCCAGATCCGGATGTTGCACGATCTCGCCGCGCAGGCGGCCGACGCAACATCGGAGGACGAGGCGTACCGCATCGCGGCCGAGGTCCTCGCCGCGAATGAGTTGGATCTCCCCTTTGTACTGCTCTACGTTGTGAATGAAAACCCCGATGCGCCGCGGATCGTCGCCGCGAGAGGTTGGGAGAACAGGGAAGGCTCTTGGCCATTTTCTGAAGTCATCCGAACGGGACACGACGTTGTCGTGGATGACCTGTCCGCGCGCTTCGGATTACTCCCACTCAGTCGATGGAACGGACGGCTGGAACAAGCTATCGTCCTGCCGTTGTCTCGCGCCGCTCAATCGACACCGTCCGCGTTTCTGGTAGCGGGCCTCAGCCCGCACCGTGCACTCGATGATCGGTATCGCCGGTTCTTCCACGCGACCGCCGATCAGGTCGCCAACGTCGTCGCCAATGCGCGCGCGTACGAGGCCGAGAAGAAACGGGCGGAGGCGCTCGCCGAGATTGACCGCGCCAAGACGACGTTTTTCAGCAACGTCTCTCACGAATTTCGCACGCCGTTGACATTGATCCTCGGCCCCGTGGAGGACGCGCTCGCGCTCCCGACTCCGGCGCTTCAGAGCGAGAGCCTCAAGGCGATTCATCGCAGCGCACTGCGACTCCTGCGGCTGGTCAACAGTCTGCTCGATTTCGCACGCATCGAAGCCGGCCGCATGCAGCTGTCGCGGGTACGCACGGACCTCGCGACGCTGACTGCCGACCTGGCGAGCTCATTCCGGTCCTTGGTCGAACGCGCGGGGCTAAAACTTGTGGTCGAATGCCCGCGGCTGTCTGAACCGGTGTATGTCGATCCAGCCCAGTGGGAGAAGATCGTTCTTAACCTCATCTCCAACGCGTTCAAGTTCACGTTCCAGGGCGAGATCGTCATCAGTCTGGGTGCCGGCGCCGATCATGTAACGCTAACGGTACGCGACACCGGCACGGGCATTCCCGCACGCGAGCTGCCGCACATCTTTGAGCGTTTTCATCGCGTCGAAGGCGCCAAGGGACGGAGCTTCGAGGGAACAGGGATCGGTCTGTCGCTGGTGCAGGAGCTGGTCCGGCTCCACGGGGGAGCCGTGCGAGTCGCGAGCATCGAGGGGCAGGGGAGCACCTTCGAGGTCACGATCCCGACGGGCAGCCCAAACGTGTCCTCCGCACGCAGCGTCGATCGTGCGGCCCCTCCGGTTGTGACCGCGGTGGCGCCGTATCTCCTCGAGGCTGGGCAATGGATCGGGGCTGGCGAAGCAACGTTCGACGCCTCATCGATTCCAATGCAGGACGTTTCCGTCACACCGGATTCACCCAGCGCCACGCGTCCGCGGATCCTCGTCGCGGACGACAACGCGGACATGCGGGACTATCTCGCCCGGCTTCTCTCGGCGCGCTGGCGGGTGGAGGTGGTGGAGGACGGCCAGGCTGCCCTGGACTCAGCGCGCGCCAATCCTCCCGATCTGGTATTGAGCGACGTTATGATGCCGCAGCTCGACGGGGTCTCCCTGCTGCGAGAACTCCGCACGCTACCGCAGACCAGCCAAGTACCGGTCCTGCTGTTGTCCGCACGCGCCGGCGAAGAGGCGATGCTCACGGGGCTCGAAACCGGCGCCGACGACTATCTCGTGAAGCCATTCTCATCCCGGGAGCTGCTCGCGCGCGTGCAGACGCATTTAGAGCTGGCGCGCATGCGTCGCGAGTGGGCGAGCGAGCTGCAACGCGTCAACCGCGAGCTCGAAGCGTTCAGCTACTCCGTGTCTCACGACCTGCGCGCTCCGCTGCGCGCAATCGATGGGTTTAGCCAGGCTCTTGCCAGCGAGTACGCAAGCCGGCTCGACGAGCAGGGGCTGGGTTACCTCGAACGCGTGCGTTCGGCGACGCTGCGGATGGGGCAGCTTATCGAGGATCTCCTCAACCTCTCCCGGATCACGCGAGCGACGCTGAGACGCGAACGCGTCGACATGACGGCGATTGCGCGGAGGGTCCTCACGGAGCTCGGCGAGCGCGACCCTCAACGGAACGTCATATCCCGCGTGTCCGAAAGGCTCGTCGTCCAGGGTGATCCTCGGCTACTGACGGTGATGCTCGAGAACCTGCTGCGGAATGGGTGGAAGTTTACGTCGAAGCGCCCCATCGCGACGATTGAAGTCGGCAAGGTAGAAGGCGTCGAGGAGGCCGTGTTCTTCGTCCGTGACGACGGTGCTGGATTCAATATGGATTCCGCGCAGCGACTTTTTGCGCCGTTTCAGCGCCTCCACGCCGAGTCGGAGTTCGACGGCACGGGGATCGGCCTCGCCACGGTGCAACGGGTCGTCGCCCGGCACGGTGGTCGCGTGTGGGCCGAGGCTGCGATCGGCAAGGGCGCCACGTTCTTCTTTACGCTGGGTGAGACGGCAAGCTGACCGCAGTACCAGATTCCGGAGGCTGACGCTAAGTTTGGGCCTACCGCCACCGTAGCTCAGTGGTAGAGCTCTCGATTCGTAATCCTGCACGGCCAGCGCACGCCAGCGCTGGCCGTTGTGTTTGAGCGATGTGCGGTGACGCCTTCGATTGCCGGCGACGGTGGGCAACGAAACGTTTGACACCACCATTGGCACCACGAGCCAGACCGGTTGCTTGCAGTTTCGACACCCGCCGTTGAGTATTCTGTGCATGTACCAGGTAACGACAGAGCAGCGAGTCCGCATCGCCGATGTGTGTCGGCGCTTCGGCGTACGCCGACTCGATCTTTTTGGATCCGCCACGCGTCGTGAATTCGAGGAGACTCGCAGCGACCTGGACTTCCTCGTTGAATTCCTGGACGAGGGGCCGGGGCCGGGACTCGACGCGTACTTCGGCCTCAAGAGCGGACTCGAAGAAGTGCTCGGGCGCCCCGTTGATCTCGTGATGCCGGACGCGGTGACGAATCCGTACATCCGTGCGGAGATCGCCCGCGATCGCACCACGATGTATGCCGCGTGATCCTCGTGCGTTTCTCTGGGACGTTCGCCGAGCCGCCGACAATATTGCCGCATTCATTCGGGGCAGGACCGAAGCGGACTATCGGGCGCAGGCGATGCTGCATTCCGCCGTCGAGCGTCAGCTTGAGATCATTGGTGAAGCGCTGAACCAACTCGACAAGGCGGATCCTGAACTGGCCGCGCAGATTCCACATCTTCGTCAGATCGTAGGGGTCCGTAACATCCTCATTCACGGTTACGCGGTCGTGAAGCATGAACTGATCTGGCGAAGCGTCCAGGAAGACCTTCCGCAGCTCCGCACAACGGTAGATGCGCTGCTCGAGCGACGCACGGGGGACTGACACCAAAGCTCGGAGTACCGGATCGAGGGGCGCCTGACTAAGTTAGGTCGGTCGCGACGCGAGGCTCCTCGGGTTGTGGCACCACGCGGCGTAGACCTCTCGACCAACGTGGTAAACTGTTGCAGCGCAATCGCCACCGTAGCTCAGTGGTAGAGCTCTCGATTCGTAATCGAGCGGTCGTCGGTTCAAATCCGACCGGTGGCTCTCTTGACAACCCCGGACCCAGGTGGAGATTAGTCGGCCGCACATGAACCTGTCGCTCGCGCTGCTGCTCCTCGCCCTTAGTCTGCTGCTGAGCCTTACGCTCAGGAGAGGGTTCGTGGCGCGCGCGTAGCAAGATCACACCACAAGAAGTTTCGTCGCCGCGAACCCAGCCAGGTTCGCGGTTTTTTTTTCTTCAACCCGAGGAAGCCATGGTTCAGGACGTCATCATCTTCGACACCACGCTGCGTGACGGCGAACAGGCGCCGGGAAATGCGATGTCACCGGAAGTAAAGGTGCGCCTGGCTCGACAGCTGGATGCGCTCGGTGTGGACGTCATCGAAGCCGGCTTCCCGGCCGCGTCGCAGGGAGACTTCCACGGGGTACAGATGGTTGCCGAGGCGGTGCGGCGGCCCATCATCGCCGCACTGGCGCGCTGCAACGATCGTGACATCGACCAGGCGGCCGAAGCCCTGCAGGTCGCCGCGCGCAAGCGCATCCACGTCTTCATCGCCACATCCGATCTGCATCTCGAACAAAAGCTGCACATCGATCGCGCGACATGCCTGGAGAGAGTCCGCAGCTCGGTGCGGCGCGCGAAGGCTGCGACCGGCGACGTGGAGTTCTCCGCGGAAGACGCCACACGCAGCGATATCGACTTCCTCTGTGACGTGGTCAGAGCGGCCATCGCGGAAGGCGCGACAACGATCAACCTGCCCGACACCGTGGGCTATACGACGCCGGCCGAATACGCCGCACTGTTCCGCACCGTCCGCGAGCGCGTCCCCGAGACGGATCGCGTGGTGCTCAGCGCGCACTGCCACGACGACCTCGGGCTCGCCGTCGCAAACTCGTTGGCGGCGATCGAAGCGGGCGCCCGGCAAGTCGAATGCACGGTCAACGGCATCGGCGAGCGCGCCGGCAACGCCGCCCTCGAGGAAATCGTGATGGCCGGTCGCGTGCGCCCTCAGGTCGTGAGCTTCCACTGCCGGGTGAATCCGCGCGAGATCGTGCGCACGAGTCGCCAACTGTCGCACGAGATCGGCGTGTTCCCGCAGCCCAACAAGGCGATCGTCGGCCGCAACGCGTTCGCGCACGAAGCCGGTATCCACCAGCACGGCGTGCTGCAGAACGGCCTCACCTACGAGATCATCGCGCCCGAAACGGTCGGCGCCGGCGGTTCGAGCATCGTCCTCGGCAAACACTCCGGGCGCCATGCCCTCGAGCGGCGCTACCGCGAGCTCGGCTACGAACCCGACGCGACCGCACTCGATGAGCTGTACAAACAGTTCATCGCGCTCGCCGACAAAAAGCGCCAGATCCTCGATGAGGATCTCTTGACGCTCTTGCATGACGGATTTCAGCGCGCGCCCGAGGTCTACAACCTCATGTCGCTGCGGGTGACCTGCGGCACCGAAACGGCAATGGCTGAAGTCCGCATGACGGCCCCGGGGGGGGGCGGGGGAGGAGGCACGCGCGATCGCGCGGCTGTCGCCACCGGCAATGGACCGATCGCCGCCGCCTTTGCCGCGATCGGCGAAGCCGTCGGACGCAGCATCGAAGTGATCGACCTCTCGATTCAGTCGGTCACGCCGGGTCGCGACAGTCTGGGTCGAGTCGTGCTACAGGTGCGGGTCGACGGCAAGTCGCTCAGCGGTCACGGCGCGTCGACCGACGTCGTCGAGGCGAGCGCGCGTGCCCTGATCAACGCGCTCAACAAAGCCGATCACGCTGACGAGCTCGAAACCGCGGCGCTCTCGAGCAGCTACTTCTGGGGAGTGTGACCCATGAGTGAGCTCCTGACGGGCGCACAGATCCTGTGTCGGACATTGGTCGACGCGGGAGTCGAAGTGATGTTCGGCTACCCTGGCGGCGCGATCATGCCCTTCTACGACGCGCTCCACGGCCACACGGGCTTGCGTCACATCCTGGTCCGTCACGAACAGGCCGCGGCTCATGCCGCCGACGGTTATGCGCGCGCCGGCCAACGCGTCGGTGTCTGTGTCGCGACGTCCGGCCCCGGCGCGACAAACCTGGTCACCGGTCTCGCCACGGCCCACATGGACGGCTCGCCGGTGGTCGCCATCACCGGGCAGGTCGGCCGCCCAATGCTCGGCCGCGACGCATTTCAGGAGACCGACGTCGTCGGTGTGACGATGCCGGTCACCAAGCACAATGTGCTCGTCCGCGACGTCGAAGACCTCGCAGAGGACGTGCGCGAAGCGATTGCCATCGCGATGGAAGGCCGGCCCGGACCGGTGCTCGTCGATGTGCCGAAAGATGTGCAGAACCAGAAGACGGAATACCGGGTGCCGGGTCTCCGGGGTCGGGGGTCAGCAAACACCCGACACCCGACACCTGAGACCTGGAACCTGCAGCCGGTCGCCGATCTCATCGCCGCCGCCGAACGCCCCCTGCTGATGATCGGGCGCGGCGTGATCGTGAGCGGCGCGTACGCCGAAGTCCGCGCGCTCGCCGAGCGGACCGGAATCCCGGTAATCACGACGCTGCTCGGCATCAGCGGCTTCCCGCAATCGCACGAATTGCACCTCGGCATGCCCGGCATGCACGGCGAAGTGCACATCAACAAGGCGATCCAGCTCGCGGACCTGATCGTCGGGATCGGGCTGCGGTTCGACGATCGCGTGACCGGGAATATCGCGACGTTCGCGCCGAAGGCGACGATCGTGCAGGTCGACATCGATGCCGCGGCGATCGGCCGCAACGTCCCCGCGCGGGTGGGCATCGTGGGCGATGCGCGGCAGGTGATCGGGCAACTGCTGCCGTTCGTGGCGCCGCGCGATTGCCTGCCGTGGCGGCGCGAAATCGCCGAGCTCGCGCATGCGCGCACCGAGGCGTTCGCGGGTGGGCTGTCGCCCGACGTGATCCTGTCCGCGCTCGCGGACGTGACGGGCGGGCATTGCACGGTTGTCTCGGACGTCGGGCAGCATCAGATGTGGGTCGCGCAGCGCTATCCGTTCGAGCGGCCGAACACGCACATCACGTCCGGCGGGCTCGGCGCGATGGGATTCGCGGTTCCCGCCGCGATGGGCGTGCGACTGGCCCGGCCCAACGAGCCGGTCTGGGCGATCTCCGGCGACGGCGGCTTTCAGATGAACATGGCCGAAATGGCCACGATGGTGCAGGAGGGACTCGAGGTGAAGCTCGCGGTCTTCAACAACGGCTACCTCGGCATGGTGCGGCAGTGGCAGCAGTTCTTCCACGGCGGCCGCTACTCCAACACGCCGATCTGGAGTCCCGATTACGTGAAGCTCGCGGCCGCCTACGGCATTCCAGGCTTCCGCGTGAAGCGCGCCAGCGAAGTCACCGACGTGCTGCGTGAGGCAAACGCCAAGCCCGGGCCGGCGCTCGTCGAGCTGGTCATCGAGCAGGAAGCCAACGTCTTCCCGATGATCGTGCCGGGCGGCTCGTTGTCCGAGCCGCTTGAGGCGGCGCCGGTATGACCGCGACGCGCCGGACCGTGAATGTGCTGATGCGCACCGATCTGCTGACGTTGAGCCGAGCGTGTGCGGTGCTGCGGCGTCGCAACATGCCCGTGCGGGACTTCGCCGTCGATCCGCATGAACAGCCGGGCGTGTGGCGTATGTCGTGCGAGATCGATGTCGACGACGCGACGGCCCAGAATCTCGTGCTGCTGATTGAAAACGTTGTGGGCGTTAAGAAGGCGACGATAGCCCTACGATTACCCACCTCATCCGGAGAAGCCATGAGCGCACCAGTGCGCGTCTATTATGAGAAAGACACCGACCCAGCGCGGCTGCGCGACCGGGTCTTCACCATCATCGGCTATGGCAGTCAGGGGCACGCGCACGCGTTGAATCTGCGCGACTCGGGGGCGCGCGTGATCGTCGGCCTCAGACCGAATGGCGCATCCTGGAAGCGCGCGGTCCAGGATAGTCTGGATGTACGGCCCGTTGCCGACGCGGCGAACGCGGGCGACGTGATCATGATCCTCGTGCCCGATCCGGAACAGCGGGCGGTCTACGACGCCGCCGTCGCGCCGGTGCTCGGGCCGCGGAAGACACTGATGTTTGCGCACGGCTTCAACATCCACTTCGGCGAGATCGCGCCGCCGCCGTCCGTCGACGTCTCGATGATCGCCCCGAAGTCGCCCGGGCATTTGGTGCGGAGCGAGTACGAAGCGGGGCGCGGCGTGCCGGCGCTCGTCGCTATTCACCAGGATGCGACCGGACAAGCGCTCTCCAACGCGCTCGCTTACGCGCAGGGAATCGGCTGCGCGCGCGCGGGCGTGCTTGCCACCACTTTCGCCGAGGAGACCGAGACCGACCTGTTCGGCGAGCAGGCGGTGCTGTGCGGCGGCGTGACCTCACTGATCCAGGCCGGCTTCGAAACGCTGACCGAGGCCGGGTACGCGCCGGAAATGGCGTACTTCGAGTGCCTGCACGAGCTGAAGCTCATCGTCGATCTGATCTATCGCGGCGGCCTGGGCTTCATGCGCCATTCGATCAGTGACACGGCCGAGTACGGCGACCTGACGCGGGGGGAGCGCGTGATCAGCCCGGCGGTGCGCGCGGAGATGCGGCGGCTGCTCGCGGACATCCGCAACGGGACGTTCGCGAAGGAATGGATCGCGGAGTGCCGGGCCGGCGCGCCGCGCTTCAAGGAGCTGCGGAAGGCCGCGCAGGAACATGAGATCGAGGAGGTGGGCGCCCGGCTCCGTGCCATGATGCCGTGGACCGAGGAGGGCAAACGCGCCGCGGCCGAAAAGGTGACGCCGCGCCCGACGCGTCCGAAGGGTCAGGAGCGCGCGCGCGCGTGACGTCCGCGCGGACGCTGTTCGATCGCGTCTGGGACAGCCACGTCGTCCAGCAGGTGACCGACGACGTGGCGCTCCTCTACGTCGATCTGCATCTCGTGCACGAGGTGACCTCGCCGCAGGCGTTCGCGGGACTGCGCCGGGAAGGACGGCGCGTGCGCCGGCCGGAGCGCACGCTCGCGACGGTGGATCACAACGTGCCGACGGACGCGCGCGGCGGATCGCGCGCGATCGCCGACCCCGTGGCGGCGCGGCAGGTGGAGGCGCTCGACACCAACGCGCGCGACTTCGACATCGAGCTGTTCGATCTCCGGTCGCCGGGACAAGGCATCGTGCACGTCATCGGGCCGGAGCTGGGCGCCACGCAGCCCGGCATGCTGATTGTCTGCGGCGACTCACATACCTCGACGCACGGCGCGTTCGGCGCGTTCGCGCTCGGGATCGGTACGAGCGAGGTCGAGCATGTCCTGGCGACGCAGTGCATCGTTCTGCAGAAGCCGCGCAGCATGGAAGCGCGCATAACCGGGAGGCGGGAGCCGGGAGTCGGGGCGAAGGATCTCATCCTCGCGCTCATCGGCAAGATCGGAACGGCGGGCGCGGCGGGTCACGTGCTCGAGTACACGGGCGACGCCATCCGCGCGCTCTCGATGGAAGAGCGGATGACGGTGTGCAACATGTCGATCGAAGCAGGCGCGCGCGCGGGCATGATCGCGCCCGACGAGGTCACGTTCGCGTATCTCCAAGGGCGGCCCCGCGTGCACACCGGTGAATTATGGACCAGAGACGTCGAGCGGTGGCGTACGCTTCGAACCGACCCCGACGCGCGGTATGACAAACAGGTGACGCTCGACGCCTCGACGATCGGCCCGCAGGTCACATGGGGCACGACGCCCGGGATGGTCGCCGACATCACCGCACGCGTGCCCGATCCGGCGCGGTTCGCGAGCGATGCGGAGCGTCAGGCCGCGACCCGGGCGCTCGAGTACATGGCCCTCGCGCCGGGCACGCCGCTCGAGGGGCTGGCGATCGATCGCGTGTTCCTCGGATCGTGCACCAACGCCCGCATCGAAGACCTGCGCGCCGCCGCGAAGATCGTGCGGGGCAGGCACGTTGCCGCGCGCGTGCGCGCCATGGTCGTTCCCGGCTCGCAGCGCGTAAAGGCGCAGGCCGAAGCCGAAGGGCTCGATCGCGTCTTTCGCGAAGCGGGCTTCGAGTGGCGCAACTCCGGTTGCTCGATGTGCCTCGGCATGAACGCCGACGTGCTGGGCGCGGGAGAGCGCTGCGCGTCGACGTCGAACCGCAACTTCGAGGGTCGGCAGGGGCGGGGCGGCCGCACCCATCTCATGAGCCCCGTCATGGCCGCGGCCGCCGCCATCGAAGGACGCCTCGTGGACGTGCGCGGATGGTGAAGCCTTTCGTGACGCATCGTGGGCGGCTCGCGACGTTGCCGCGTCGCGACGTCGATACCGATCAGATCATTCCCAAGCAGTTTCTGAAGGGCGTCGAGCGCACCGGGTACGGGCCGGCGTTGTTCCATGATTGGCGCTACTTGCCGGATGGCTCGCCGGATCCGCGCTTCGAGCTGAACAGTCCGGCGGCGCAGGGTGCAACGATTCTGGTGGCGGGCCCGAATTTCGGCTGCGGCTCCTCGCGCGAGCATGCCGTCTGGGCCCTCGCCGATTACGGATTTCGCGCCATCATTGCGCCGTCGTTCGCCGACATTTTCACGTCCAACTGCTATCGCAACGGCCTGTTGCCCGTGCGGCTGCCCGCTGCGCAGGTCGATGCCCTGATCCGCAGCACCGAAGGCGGCCTGCACGAAATCCTGATCGACCTCGACCGGCAGATGGTCTCGGATGAGCGCGGGTTCTCGGCGCGCTTTGTAGCGGATCCGTACGGCCGAGAGTTGCTGCTGCGCGGTCTCGACGAGATCAGCCGCACGCTGCTCGAGGAAGACGGTATCGTCGCGTATGAGCGGAGACTGATATGAAGACGTACACGATCGCGGTGTTGCCGGGCGACGGCATCGGGCCCGAAGTGATCGCACAAGCGTTGCGCGTCCTGGAGGCGGTGCGCGAGCGATTCGAGCTTCGCATCCAGGTCGAAATCTTCCCGATCGGCGCTGCGGGCGTCAAAGCGTTCAATAACCCGCTCCCCCGCGAAACGCGCGCCGCGGCACTCCGCAGCGACGCGGTGCTGTTGGGCGCCGTGGGAGACCCGAGTCTCGACGGCGCGCCGCGCGAGCTGCGGCCCGAAACCGGGCTGCTCGCGCTGCGCAAGCTGCTCGGTGTCTACGCGAATCTGCGGCCCGTCTCCGTTCACCCGGCGCTGGCGGGCGTATCGCCGCTCAAGGCCGAGCGCCTGCGCGGCGTCGATCTGCTGATCGTGCGCGAGCTGACGGGTGGGCTGTACTACGGCGAGCCGAGGGGGCGCAATGGCGATCGCGCGGTCAACACGCTGTCCTACGCGGTCCCGGAAATCGAACGCGTCGCGCGGGTGGCATTCGAGGCGGCGCGAAATCGTCGGAAGCTCGTGACGTCGGTGGACAAGGCCAACGTGCTCGAGGTGTCTCAGCTCTGGAGGGAGACCGTGACGGCGGTTGCCCGTGCATATCCGGACGTGCGCCTCGAGCACTCCTACGTCGATACCGCGGCGATGCGGCTGGTGAGCGATCCCGCGTCGCTCGATGTCGTGCTGACCGAAAATCTGTTCGGCGACATCCTCAGCGACGAGGCGGCCGTACTCGCCGGCTCGCTCGGCCTTTTGCCCTCGGCGTCTTTAGGCGACGGGCCGGGATTGTTTGAGCCGGTACACGGCTCGGCGCCGCCGCTTGCGGGCAAAGACGTCGCCAATCCGCTCGGCGCGGTCGCGACCGTGGCGATGCTGCTGCGCCACGGCTTGCATCTGTTCGAGGCGGCTGACGCGGTGGATGAAGCGGTGGCGGCGACCCTGGAGTCTGGAGCCAGGAGTCAGGACATTGCACGACCCGGTGAACCCGCCGTGGGCACGAAAGAAATAGGCTCGCGCGTCGTGGATCTCGTGGTGGCTGAAGCGCTCGAGGGACTGTCGTGACCGACAATTTTCGGAGCAAAGAAATCACGGAAGGGTTGGAGCGCGCGCCCAATCGCGCGATGCTGCGTGCCGTCGGCTTCACAGACGGCGATTTCGCCAAGCCGATCGTTGGCGTTGCCAGCGCGCACAGCACGATCACTCCCTGCAACGCGGGTCTCGACCGCCTGGCCAAGCGCGCCGAGCAGACGCTGCGACAGGCCGGCGTCATGCCGCAGACGTTCGGCACGATCACCGTCAGCGACGGCATCTCGATGGGCACCGAAGGCATGCGCTACTCGCTGGTGTCGCGCGAGGTGATCGCCGACTCGATCGAGACGGCGTGCGGGGCGCAGCGCATGGACGGGCTCCTTGCGATTGGCGGCTGCGACAAGAACATGCCGGGCGCGCTGATCGCGATCGCGCGGCTCGACATTCCGGCGGTGTTCGTGTACGGCGGCACGATCAAACCCGGGCATTACGGCGGCAAGGATCTCACGGTCGTCAGCGTCTTCGAGGCGGTCGGCGCGCGCGGCGCGGGGCGGATGGGCGACGACGAGCTGCTCGAAATCGAGCGCCGTGCCTGTCCGGGTGCCGGATCGTGCGGCGGCATGTTCACGGCGAACACGATGTCGTCGGCGATCGAGGCGCTGGGGATGAGCCTCCCCGGCACGTCCACGATGGCCGCTGAGGATCAAGAGACGGCGGATGCCGCGGCGCGAGCGGCGGACGTGTTGGCGGGCGCCGTCCGCGCGCGCCGCGTGCCGCGGCAGATTCTCACGCGGAAAGCGTTCGAGAACGCCATCGCGGTCGTCATGGCGATCGGCGGCTCTACGAACGCGGTGTTGCATCTCCTGGCGATCGCGCGCGCCGCCGGCGTGCCGCTCACGCTCGATGACTTCGAAGCGGTCCGCTCACGCGTGCCTGTCCTCTGTGACCTGAAGCCGTCGGGCCGTTTCGTTGCCACCGATCTGCATCGCGCGGGCGGGATTCCGCAGGTCATGAGCATACTGTTGGCGAACGGCGTGCTGCACGGTGACGCGCTGACCATCGACGGCCGCACCGTTGCCGAGGTGCTGAAGGATGTACCCGCGGTACCGAGGTCCGATCAAGACGTCATTCGTCCCTGGGCTCGTCCGCTCGCGCCGACGGGGCACATCGTGATTTTGCGCGGCTCGCTGGCGCCACAGGGGGCGGTCGCGAAGGTCAGCGGGAACGGATCGCATGCGATGACGGGTCCCGCGCGCGTGTTCGATTCCGAAGAGTCGTGCCTCGCCGCGATTCTCGCGGGATCGATCCATGCCGGCGACGTCGTCATCATCCGCTATGAGGGCCCGAAGGGCGGCCCCGGCATGCGGGAGATGCTGGCGCCGACGGCCGCGCTGGTCGGCGCAGGACTCGGCCACAGCGTCGGGCTCATCACCGACGGCCGGTTCTCGGGCGGGACGCACGGGCTGGTCGTGGGTCACGTCGCTCCGGAAGCCGCCGTCGGCGGGCCGCTCGCGCTGGTGCGCGAGGGCGATCGCATCACGATCGATGCGGAGCGGCGCGAGGTGCGGCTCGAGGTTGCGGAAGAGGAACTGCAGTCGCGGCGCGCGCGCTGGCAGGCGCCGGCGCCGCGCTACACGACCGGGGTGCTCGCGAAGTACGCCCGCCTCGTGTCGAGCAGCAGCCAGGGAGCCGTGACCGATGCCTGAAGCCGTCGCGATTCAAGGCGAAGCCGGCTCCTTCAGCCACACGGCGGCGCTGGAAACGCACGGGCCCGATCTTCAGCTCGTGCCGTGTCCGACGTTTGTGGAGCTGTTCCGCTCAGTCGAAGTCGGCACCGCCACGACCGGCGTCGTACCGATCGAGAACACGTTGGCCGGTTCGGTACACGAGAATTACGATCTCTTAAGCGCGCACGCGCTGCACGTCGTCGCCGAGACCGAGGTGCGCATTCGTCATTGCTTGATCGCAGCGCCGCGCACGGCGCGGGAGCGCGTGCGGCGCGTGGCCTCCCATCCCGTGGCTCTGGCGCAATGCCGGCATTTCTTCCGCGCGAATCCGGACATCGTGCCCGTGCCGGCGTACGACACGGCAGGCAGCGTGCGCGATCTCATGAGCGGCGCGGCCCAAGCCGACGCGGCCATCGCGTCGAAGCTGGCCGCGGAGCTCTATGGCGGAACGGTTCTCGAAGAAGGGCTGGAAGACCACGCCGAGAACTACACGCGTTTTCTCGTGGTCGCGCGGCAGCCGGCGACCCAGGAGCGCACGCGCTCGCAGAAGACCTCGTTGATGGTCTCGCTCGGCAACACGCCGGGCTCGCTCTATCGCGCGCTCGGCGTGTTTGCGGATGGAGGATTGAACCTGACGAAAATTGAATCCCGGCCGCTGCCTGGGCGGCCCTGGGAGTACCTGTTCTATCTCGACGTCGTCGACACCGGCCAGGATCTGAACGCCGCGCTCGAGGCGCTGCGTCCCTACACGTCGAGCATCCGCGTCCTCGGCACCTACCCGGCGCGCTAGGTCTGCAGCTGGCCGGTGGTACGCTGCCTCAGTTCTGTTTGCGAACGAACTAAAGGATTCGCCCTTTTGGCGGATCAAGTCCCTAACGGCGCTGCGGAGGGATCGGCAGGACGACGCGGAAGGTGCTTCCCACATTCACGGCGGTCTCCACACTGACCTTGCCGCCGAACATGTTTTCGGTGATCTCCTTGACGACGGCTAGGCCGATGCCCGAGCCCCGCCCCGGCGGCTTGGTGGTGAAACCCGGCTCGAAGATCTTCGGCAGATTACCGGGTACGACGCCGTGTCCCTTGTCGCGCACCGCGAGGATCACGGTGTCGTCCTTGTGAGATAGGCCGATCGTTACGCGGTCGGCTCGCCCTTCACTCGCGTCCACGGCATTGCGAATCAGATTCGTCATCACTTGATACAGGGCGCTCGGATCGCCGTACAGGTACACGCCTTCGACCGCCGTATGCCACTCGAGCGCGACGCCGTGCTTGCGAGCGAGCGGGCGCTCGAGCGTGACGCACGAGCGTAGCACCGGCACGATGTCGAAGCGTGCCAGCCGCGCGACGCCGCCGAACGGCCTGTCCTGGATGGAGCGCAGGTAGTCGGCAGCCTGCTCGATACCCTTGGAGACATGGGCGAGGTCTTCGAGCATCTGGGCGCGGAAGCCAGGATCCAGTGCGGCTTCGCGGATACCATCGGCGATCAAGTCCACGTGCCCCAGCGCCACCGCCAACGGATTGCCGACCTCGTGGGCGATCACACTGGGTTGTCGCGCCAGCTCCCACAGCGCATCGGCCGGTGGAAGACGTGATCGCGCGGCAGCGTCCGAGGCGTGGAGCATACCGAGACTCAAGCCCACGAGCTCCAGAATGAGGCGATCTCGGCTGCGCCGTTCGACGCCACGCGGCGGCGGCGCGGCGGGTCGTGTACGCACGGGCGCGATGCACCAGCGGCCACCGTCCGGAAGGCGACATCCCACCCAGCGGCTATGCGCTATGATCGGCGCGCCCCACTGCCGCAGCGTATCGTCGAGATCGAGCAGGCTACCGGCCGGCGTTGGCCTCCCGTGGCTGTTGAGGAGGGCCTTCGCCTCGGATTGCTCAGAGATCTCCCACAATGTGACGACGCGTCCCGCCAGGGCGACTTCCCCCTGTCGTAAGACCTCCTGTGTGTATACGCCGTTCGTCGGCATGACCGCTCAACCTACGGTGCGAAGGGCTGCTGAATTAGGGCGTTTTTGCTGCATCGAGGGGTGTAGTTGCGGCATTGCCGGGCGGCGGCATAATACGCGGCTCACCCCCGGATCTCACGGAGACCCTCCATGAAGAAATCCAATTGGTCGCGTCGTGAATTTCTCGAAGCAAGCGCCGCCGTCGCCGGCCTCACGATCGCCGGGAAGCCGTACCGCCCCGGCGCCCGCATCGCGCCGAGCGACACCGTGCGCTTCGGCATGGTTGGCGTGGGCATGCAGGGCAACGGGTTGCTCGGCACCTCGATCCAGCTCCCGGGCGTCACGTGCGCCGCCGCCGCGGACCTCTACGACGGCCGCCACACACTGGCCAAAGAAATCGTGCGACCCGATCTGCCGACGACGCGCGAGTACCGCCGGCTCCTCGACGATAAGAACATCGACTGTATCGTCGCCGCCGTGCCCGATCATTGGCACAAACGCATGGTCGTCGAGGCGGTGAGCGCGGGAAAGGACATTTACATCGAGAAGCCGATGTCGCACACCGCCGCCGACGGTGAGGCGATGGTCGACGCGGTGAAAAAGAGCGGGCGGATTCTGCAGGTCGGCTCGCAGCGCGTCAGCTCGCAGATTTGCGCGAAGGCCAAGGAGATGGTCGCGTCGGGAATGCTCGGTGAACTGATGCTGGTCGAGGGCTGGCTCGGCCGCAACGACCCCTGCGGCGCGTGGGAGTATCCGCCGCCGCCCGATCTCTCGCTGCAGACGGTCGACTGGGACACCTGGCAGAATGACGTGCCGAAACGCCCGCTCGATCCCAACATCTTCGCGCGCTGGCGCTGCTGGAAGGAATACGGCACCGGCGTCGCGGGCGACCTGCTCGTGCACCTGATCAGCGGCATGCAGTTCATGCTCGGCATCAACGAGCCGCCGAAGCAGGCGATGTCGATGGGCGGCATCCGGCGGTGGAAGGACGGGCGCAACATGCCGGACGTGCACGCCACGCTCTACTACTACGGCGCCGACAACGTGCCCGTCTACATGCGACTGAACCTCGGCACAGAGATGCCCGAGCAGTACCGGATTCAGGGGTCGAAGGGCATCCTCGAGCTGACGGGGAACAGCCTCACGTTCTCACCGCAGAGCGGCACGGATCAGTATCCGTGCTATTACACGGGCAGCTATCCGCACGCACTGCGTGAAGCCTACCTCACCCAGTGGCACAAGGAGCATGATCTCCAGCCGGGACAGCCGCCGACGCTCGCGGAGACGGTCACGTTCACGACACCCGACTTCGACGACACCCGTCCTCACCTCTGGAACTACTTCGAGGCGGTACGCACGCGGAAGCCGGTAGTGGAGGACGTCGTGTTCGGCCGCAACGCGGCGCTCGCCTGTCACATGGCGAACGAATCGTACTTCCGCCGCGCCGCCGTCACGTGGGATGAAGCGTCGAAGACCATCAAGGGGTGAGGTGCAGCAGCACGAGTGAGTAGGCGTTGACGGGGTAAGTAGCGGCGGGTGGGTGGGCGCTGGGGCCACGCGCGGTGTCGATCAGCGCCCTCCATCCCCCCGTTGCCGGAAGCGCGAAATCGACGGCCGCGTCGCCCGCGTTGACGAGCAGCAACATGGTGTCGCCTTTGATCGGCTCGCCTTTGTCGTCCGTCTCATCGGTGGCTTCGCCGTTGATCAGCATGCCGAGGGAGCACGTCTGCGCCTTCTTCCAGTCGTCCTCGGTCATTTCGGCGCCATCCGCGCGGAGCCAGGTGAGGTCCTCGACGCCGGGGTGCTCGACGATTTGACCGCGAAAGAAGGTGCGGCGGCGCAGCACCGGGTTCTCCGCGCGAATCGCGAAGACGCGACGCGCAAATTCGAGCAGGTCCTGACGGCGCCCATCCAGCGTCCAGTCCACCCAGGTGATCTCGTTGTCCTGGCAGTAGGCGTTGTTGTTGCCCTGCTGGGTGCGCGCGATCTCATCGCCGTGCGAGATCATCGGCACGCCCTGCGAGAACGCGAGCGTCGCGAGGAAATTGCGCATCGCGCGATCGCGCGCCGCGAGGACCTGCGGATCGTCGCTTGGTCCTTCGGCTCCCCAGTTGCGGCTGATGTTGTCGCTCGAGCCGTCGGCGTTGTTCTCGCCGTTCGCCTCATTGCGCTTCTGCTCGTAGCTCACCAGGTCGTGCAGCGTGAATCCGTCGTGACAGGTGACGAAGTTGACGCTCGCGTGCGCCGCGCGCTGGGTCCACTCATAGATGTCGGCCGAGCCCGACAGGCGTGAGGCGAGATCGGGCACCTGGCCCGATTCACCTTTCCAGAACCGGCGGACGGTGTCGCGATACTTGCCGTTCCACTCCGCCCAGCCGACGGGGAATTTGCCCACCTGATAGCCGCCGGGCCCGACGTCCCACGGCTCGGCGATGAGCTTGACCTGCGAGACCACGGGATCTTGATGGATGACGTCGAAGAACGCGCTCAGCCGGTCGACGTCGTACAGCTCACGGGCGAGCACCGGCGCGAGATCGAAGCGAAAGCCGTCGACGTGCATCTCGATGACCCAGTAGCGCAGCGAGTCCATGACGAGCTGCAGCGTGTTCGGATGCCGCATGTTCAAGCTATTCCCGGTGCCGGTGAAGTCCACATAGTGGCGCGGATCGTCGGGCACGAGGTGATAGTAGGCCCGGTTGTCGATCCCCTTGAACGCCAGTGTTGGCCCGAGGTGGTTGCCTTCGGGTGTGTGATTGTAGACGACGTCGAGAATGACCTCGAGGCCGGCGGCGTGAAACGTCCGCACCATCGTTTTGAATTCGGAGACGGGATCCGCGATGGCATACCGGCAATCGGGCGCGAAGAAGCTGATCGAGTCGTATCCCCAGTAATTCGTGAGCCCGCGTTGGACCAGATAGCGCGACGGAATGCAGTGCTGAATGGGGAGCAGCTCCACGCTCGTCACGCCGAGCGCCTTGAGATGCTCGACGATGGGCTTGGCGCAAAGGCCGAGGTAGGTGCCGCGGAGTCGCTCCGCAACATTGGGGCAGCGGATCGTCATGCCTTTGACGTGGCATTCGTAGATGACCGTCTGATTCCACGGAATCTTCGGCGGCCGGTCGCCTTGCCAGTCGAAGGCGGGATCGATGACGACGCATTTCGGCATCGCGCCGCCCGAGTTGCGATCGTCCTGTTTCAGGTCTTCGTCGGGACTGCCGATCGTGTAGCCGTAGGGGGTGTCGTCCCAGCGCACGGGGCCGGTGATCGTCTTGGCGTACGCGTCGAGCACGAGCTTGGCGGGATTGAATCGCAATCCCCGCTTTGGGTCATACGGCCCGTGCAGACGATAGCCGTACATCTGGCCGGGGTGCGCGTCGGGGAGATAGCAGTGCCAGACCTGGTTGGTCCGCTCGGGGACGTTGATGATTCGTGATTGATCGGCTTGATCGGCGGTATCGAAGAGGCAGAGCTCGACGCCGGTCGCGTCTTCTGAGAAGAGGGCAAAATTTACCCCCTGGCCGTCCCACGTGGCGCCCAGGGGGTAAGGCTTACCCCGCCATACACGCGCGTTCATGTGCTTCGTAATTTCGCCGTGCTGCGGTCTGCTGCACAGCCTGCAGACGGATTAGTCCCTAAGGAAATGTCGGGGCGCAGCATGCTGCGCCCCGACCTTCCACGTTGTCAACCAACCCGTCAGTTACGGACGACGGCTGCCGGATTGTCCCCGCGCCCCCGGAGCTGCGGGAGCCGCCGAGGGGGAAGCGGGAGAAGCGGGCACGGCTGCGGTCCCGACTGCTCCCTTTCCAGCCGGCATCGCCGGCGTCGCCGGCGTGACCGGGCGATGGCTCAGGCCCTCGGCCTTACCGCGCGACCGCGTGGCCCGATGCGCCGCAACCTTTGCCTTCGCGGTGCTGGACGCATGCGAGTTTGGTACGCCCTGCGCTGAAAGCAGCGCGGGAACGACCACCGCCGCTGCAACCAGCAAGAATTTGCGAAGCATTGCACCCTCCGTCGAAAAAAAGGTGGCCATCAAAAACGGCCACCTGAAAGACGTCCGGCGGGGTGGTGGGGTCACACAGCGTTTCAAATCGTGGTGATCGCCGTCACGCCTCCGCGCTCAGCGTGACCTTGAATCCTTTTGCCTTCAGACTTGCGGTGAGGCCGGCTTTCTCCGTAGAGCGCATGAAGGCCTCGTCGGGATCGATCACCTTTTTCTCGACCAGCTCGAGCAGCGCGTCGTTCAGCGTCAGCATTCCCAGCTTCTTGCTCGTCTGAATGATGGACGGGATCTGAAACGTCTTGCCTTCGCGGATCAGGTTCGAGATGGCCGGCGTCGTGAGCAGGATCTCGCGCGCGGCGACGCGCCCGCCGCTGATCTTTTTGCACAAGGTCTGCGAGATCACGCCCTTGAGCGACTCCGACAACATCACGCGGATCTGCGCCTGGCGGTCGGCAGGGAACTGATCGATGATGCGATCGACGGTCGAGGCGGCGGTCGTGGTGTGCAAGGTCCCGAACACGAGATGGCCGGTCTCCGCGGTTTCGATCGCAATGGCGATCGTCTCGAGATCGCGCATCTCGCCGACCAGCACGATGTCGGGATCCTCGCGGAGTGCCGCGCGCAGCGCCGACTTGAAGCTGCCGGTATGGACGTGGACCTGGCGCTGCGTGATCAGGCATTTCTTGTTTTCATGGACGAACTCGATCGGGTCTTCGATCGTGATGATGTGATCGGTGCGCGTGCGGTTGACGAGATCGATGAGCGCGCACAGCGTCGTCGACTTGCCGGAGCCCGTGGGACCGGTGATGAGCACCAGTCCCTTCTTTAGATAGCAGAGCTTCTGGACCTCCTCCGAAAGACCCATCTCCTCGACGGTCACGACCTTCGCGGGAATCACCCGGAATACCGCCACCGGCCCCTTGCGGTCGCGCGCCGCATTGACGCGGAAGCGCGCCACGCCCCCGATCTCGTATGCGAAATCGGTATCGCCGTCTTCCTTCCATTCGCCGCGGTTGCGCTCCGGCATGATCGACAGCACGAGCAGCTCGAGGTCGTTCACGTTCAACGCCGTCCCGGACTGCCGCTTGATCTCGCCGTGCGTCCGAAACATTGGCGGCTCCCCGACCCGGAGGTGGAGGTCGGAGCTGCCCGAGCTGACCAGGGCGCGCAGCAGTTTGCCGAGCTTCTGCTCGGCGGCCTGATACTGCGAGGCTGCAAACTCGCCCGGCAATGCGCCGGGCGCGGCGGCGGGCATTTCGGGCGGCGGACTTTCGACCATCGGCGCCGCGGCAATCACCGACGCGCGCGGCGGCTTTGGCGCGGCGGCGGGCTCGGGAACCCTGGCCGCTGCCGGCGCCGCCGCTGGACGGACGGCGGTGATCGCGGCGACGGCCGGAGTCTCCGGAACGGCGGCTTGCTCCTTCGATTCGCGGCGAATGGCCGAGATGACCGCGGTCAGGCGGCCCGACTCCGGCACGATCCGCACGCGCACGAGGCCGCTGCCGGCCGCGTAGTCGAACTCGGTCTCGGACTGATGGTCGATCTTGTCCGCCGCCTCGGGCGGCGCGACTTCGACCATCAACGCGTAGATGTGCTGGTCCGTGAGCGGCTGCTTCGACACTTTGCGCGGCTTGCCGTCCTTGACCAGCGTGACCGGCTCGTCCGGCAGCAGGTACAGCTGATCGGCGCGCTCGCGCAGCATGACGTCGACGAACGGATCCAGCCGTGCCGGCATTAATCAGTCCTCAGGTCGCGCATAGAGCACATGCGCGCAATTGACGAGGTGCAGTCGATCGGCCGTCGTGATCCCAAAAAACGGTTGCGCCGATGCGTTCAGATAGTCCAGCAGGCGGGAGTGATGCTGCGGCAGCTCGAGCGTCGCCCATCCGCTCAGCTTCGACCCGTCCGCCAACGTAATCTCGAGACTCGCCTGTTTGGCGGCTGAAAGTCGCGCCGTGTCTTCCGTTTCGGGGCGCGGCACCGCCAACGTCACGGTTCGCGCCTTGGCGACGAGCAGCACGCCGCCAGGATCGTCCTTCGGCCGAAAGGGAAAGAACGCCTCAGGCCGGTTCAACATATCGAGTGCGGTCTCGGGGCCGGCGTGCTGCGGAACACGCTCCATCACGAAAATCTCCCCATCGCATTTCCCGCCACCCGCCTGAAGCAGCGTCGCCGGTACGGCGACGCGCGGCATGGCAAAGCCGGTCAACCCCCGCTCCGGCCCTTGCACGCGACCGACACCGGCGCCCGGTTGCCGCACGCGATCGTCTCGTTCATGCCGCTCACCACCGGGCCGCACGCGGTGCTGTGCGCCGTCTGGGTCGCCTCGGCGGCCGTGCTGCCGGCGGCGGTCGCGCAATTCGAGCGGCCGTTGAATTCGACGCAGACGGTGCACTCCTGCGTCGCACGCGCGGTGGACATGTAGAAGAAGATCGCGATGATCGCCGCGATAACGGCCAGCGTGATTCTCGTCGAGCGTTTCATGGGTTCTCCCCAGCCCCGGTTGTCCCGGCCCGAAGGTGGTATGCGGCGCGAATTCGCGCCAGTGGCCGGCGTCACTTAACGTGTAGGGTATGACTGGCATTCTCCGCCTCGTCATGGTCGGGCTCGATCTGCTCGCGGTCTTGCTGATCCTCGCGGCGGCATCCGCCTGGCGCGATCGTCATCACCTGAGCTCCGGTGTCGGTTTCCTCGCGGCGGCGCTGTGCCTCTCGCTCTCGCTGCTGCTGGGCGTCATTACGGTCGGCATCCACGGCTATCGCGCGTTCACAGCGGAGGCGTTGGCAGCCACGATCAAGACCGAGCCGATCGGCCCACATCGCTTTCGCGCCACCGTCATCCTGCCGGACAAGAGCCTGCACATGTTCGATCTCGCCGGCGACCAAGTCTACGTCGATGCGCACGTGCTGAAGTGGCGGCCGATCGGGACACTGCTCGGGCTCGAAACGGTATACGAGCTCGACCGGATTGCCGGACGCTACCAGGCGCTGAGCGACGAGCAAACCCAGGAGCGCACCGTCTACTCGCTGGCGACCAGCAAGCCGTTCGATGCGTTCGACATGGCGCGGCGCTATTGGGTCCTCCGTCCGCTCGTCGATGCCGAATACGGCTCGGCCACGTTCACCGGGTCGACCACGCCCGGCGGGGCGAGCTACGAAGTGCGGGTTTCGACGACGGGACTCCTAGTAAGGCCTTCCGGAACCAGGTAAGCTTCTCGCCGTGGCGGAGAAGAAGCCTAAACCCAACTACTCGAACGCGTGGCGTGAAGCGCGCGTGCTCATCTGGCGGCACCGCAGCAGGCTCTTTCTCGGGCTGGGCCTCATGTTGGTCAATCGCCTCTCGGGCCTCGTGCTGCCGTGGTCGTCGCGCTATCTGATCGATCAGGTCTTCGGGCAGA
>Ga0070730_10001420_pt1 | contig 23189 bp, 17 predicted proteins | sample Coa_R1_3_FD_66447 | JGI IMG/M metagenome (GOLD analysis project Ga0070730, IMG submission 66447) | Surface soil microbial communities from Centralia Pennsylvania, which are recovering from an underground coalmine fire - Coalmine... | ecosystem: Environmental > Terrestrial > Soil > Unclassified ... | reverse complement strand
AGGCCGTCGAGGCGGGCGCAGATGGCGGCCACCATGGGCGCCTGCGCGGCGGTCAGCACGAAGCCGGGCTGGACCTCCTGCGCGCGCTCCACGAAGAGCGCGACGGCCGGCACCTCGCGCAGCAGGGCCAGCGGAGGCAAGTGCTCCGCGTCGGGCAAGGCGAGCGGGGGCAGGGCGACCTGCTTTTCGCCGCGCAGGCGCACGGGCGCGCGGCTCGTGATCAGCACTTTCACCTGGGGCGCCGCCGCGAGCAGCTCCCCGACCACGGGTGCGGCGCGGAGGAGGTGCTCGAAGTTGTCGAGCACGAGCAGCCGGTGCTGATCCCGCAGATAGTCGTGGAGCGCCGCCTCCAGCCGGGCCGGCGGGCTGGTCAGCCCGAGGGCGTGAGCGATCGTGGGCAGCAGCAACTCTGGATCGGTAAGGGCGGCCAGCGGCACGAAGACCACGCCCTCGGCGAAATCGGGCGCCAGGCCGGCGGCGAGGGCCAGGGCGAGGCGGGTCTTGCCGATGCCGGGCGGCCCGGTCAGGGTGACCAGCCGCACCGCGGCCCGCAGCAGCAACGCGCGCGCCTGGCCGAGATCGACGCCGCGCCCGATCAGCGGGGTCAGCGGGCTGGGCAGGGGCCGGGCCCGGGGCGGGGCGGCGGGGGGCGCGGGGCCGGCCGCCGGTGCCGGGGCCGCGCCGGCCGGGGCCGCGGTGCCCCGCGCCCACTGGACGAAGGCGGCGCGCTCGGCCGGTGGGATAGCCAGGTCTTCGGCCAGCAGCTCGGCGATCTGGCGCGAGGGGTGCCGCCGGCCGGATTCGATCTTCCGGATCGTGTCCATCGAGCAGCCGACCTGGGCGGCCAGGGCTTCCTGGGTCAGATCGAGGGCCTGGCGGCGTTGCTTGAGCCACCCGCCAAAAGGAATTGTGGCAATCATTTCGTAGCCCCAGTATACCACAAAGGCCGGAGATCTCCTTGCCTTTTGGCCCCAGTAGGGCTATGATAACGCGGAGGCCCCGCCGCACTTTGCGGACGGATGGGGGGTACGTGGATGGAGGGTAGACAGATGGGGGTAGCGACGCTATGAAGATCGGGATGCTCCTCGGTACAGCCAGCGGCCAGGAGACGAAGCTGGCCGACCTGATCGCGCAGGCCCAGCAGGCCGAGCAAGCCGGGTTCGCCAGCGGCTGGTTCGCCAATATCTTCGGCGTGGATGCCATGACGGCCGCCGCGCTCTGTGGGGGCGCCACCACGCGCCTGGAACTGGGCACGGCGGTGGTGCCCACCTATCCCCGGCACCCGGTGGCGATGGCCCAGCAGGCGCTCTCCACGCAGGCGGCGGCGGGCGGGCGCTTTCTGCTGGGCATTGGCCCCTCCCATCAACCGGTGATCGAAGGCATCTTCGGCCTGTCCTATGCGCGGCCCCTGGCCCACATGCGCGAGTATCTGGCCGTGTTGGCCCCGCTCATCGAGCAGGGCACGGTCGCGTTCCAGGGCAGCGAGTTCCGGGTAGCGGCCACGCTGACCGTGCCAGGGGCGACCCCCTGCCCGATCCTGATCTCGGCGTTGGGGCCGCAGATGCTGGCCCTGGCCGGGCGCGCCTGCGCGGGGACGATCACGGCCTGGACGGGCCCCCGGACCCTGCGCGACCACATCGTGCCCCACCTCCAGGAGGCCGCCGCGCAGGCGGGCCGCCCGGCCCCGCGCGTGGTCGCCATGTTGCCGGTGGCCGTGACCAGCGATGTGGCCGGGGGCCGCGCCCGCATCTCGCGCGGCGCGCAGATCTACGGCATGCTCCCCTCCTACCGGGCTATGCTCGAGCGGGAGGGCGTGGCGGAGCCGGGCGATGTCGCCATCCTGGGCGATGCCGACGCGGTGGGTGAACAATTGGCGCAGCTGGCTGCGAGCGGAGTCACCGATTTTATCTGGGCGCCCACCCCGCTCGGCGCCGATCGGGAGGCCGGCCTGGCGGCGACCCGCGCTGTGGTGCTCCACGCGCAGGCCTGACGCGGCCGGCCAGCCCGATCCGGCCCGGCAACCTGCGCCGGGGCCGGCGGGGCTGGACACGTTGCTGCATACCAAGTTCTTTATCCCGCCACCCCGGGCGCAGCGGGTGGCGCGCGCCCGCCTCCTCGATCGCCTGCGCGCCACGCCGGCGCCGCCGGTCACCCTGGTGGCCGCGCCGGCCGGCTACGGCAAGACCACTCTGGTCGCCGACTGGATCACGGGTGACCGCCGCGTAGCGGCCTGGCTCACGCTCGACTCCGCCGAGAACGACCCCGGCCCCTTCTGGGCGGCGGTGGCCACCGCGCTGGGCACGGTGCAGCCGGCGGCGAGCGCTCGCGCCCTGGATCTGCTGCGCCAGCCCCAGCCGCCCCTCGCCGCGATCCTGACGATCCTCCTCAACGACCTGGCCACCCACCTGACGCCGGACGCGGCCGGCCGCCCGGTGCTGCTGGTGCTCGACGATTACCATCTGATTGCGGTGCGGGCCATCCACGAAATGGTCACCACGCTGATTGAGCACCTGCCGCCAGCCCTGCGGCTGGTGCTGGCCAGTCGCGCCGACCCGCCATTGCGGCTGGGCCGGCTGCGCGTGCGGGCGCAGCTCCTGGAAATTCGCACGGTGGATCTCGCCTTTGACGAAACCGAGACGCGCGCTTTCCTGACCGAGACGATGGGCCTGGCCCTCCCGACGCAGGCGGCATCCACGCTGACGGCGCGGACCGAAGGCTGGGCGGCGGCGCTCCAGTTGGCGGCGCTGGCGCTGCGGCACCAGCCCGACCCCCAGGCGTTCCTGGTCACGTTCAGTGGCAGCCATCAGCACCTGTTCGGGTATTTGGTCGAAGAAATCTTCAGCCAGCAGCCGCCGGCCGTGCAGGCGTTTTTACTGGCCACCTGCGTGCTCGATCGGATGTGCGCGGGTCTCTGTCTGGCGGTCCTCGATCCCCCCCCTCCGGAATCGGCCGCCCCGGCGGGCGGCGGGGAGGACGGCGGCCGCGTGCAGACGCTCTTGGAAGAGTTGGACGCCGCCAATCTCTTTGTCGTCGCCCTGGACACGATCGGCGAGTGGTATCGTTACCACCCGTTGTTCGCCGAGACGCTGCGCCACCAATTGCGCCAGGGGGATCCGGCCGCGGAGCAGCGTTATCGGCGGCGCGCCAGCGCCTGGTTGGCCCAGGCGGACTATGGGCCCGAGGCGATCGGCCAGGCGCTGGCCGGGCAGGACTGGGCCGCGGCGGCCGGCCTGATCGAGCATTTCGCCGATGGCGTCTGGCACCGCAGCGAGTTGGGCTTGCTGGGCGGCTGGCTGGGCGCGCTGCCGCCGTCCCTGCTGCACGAGCGCCCGCGCCTGAGCCTCCTGCAAGCCTTGCTGCTGATGCTGGGCAATCATTATGCGGCCGCGGAAGCCTGGCTGGGCGATGTCGAGCGCGGCCTGGCCCGCGAGACCGCGGCGGCCGGAGACCCCCTGGACTCCCGCGACTTGACGACTCTGCGGGGCCGGGCGGCGATGATCCACGCCCAGGTGGCCCACATCCTCCATGCCGACCTGGCGCAGGCCACGGTGTTCACCCACCAGGCCCTGGCGCAGCTGCCACCGGACGACCTGGAATGGCGCGCGATGACCCTGACGAATCAAGGGACGGCGGCCTATTTCGGCGACGATCTGGCGGGCGCCCTAGAGTCCTACGCCGCGGCCGGGGCGCTCGCCCAGCAGGCGGGCTTTTCCCTGGTGGCCTTTCTCGTGCAGGGCCGCGCCGGCAGTGTGCTGCACGACCTGGGCCGCTTACAGGCGGCGCAGGCGCTGTGTACGGAAGCCCGTCAGGGGGGCGCCGGGGCGCGCTCCGGCGATCTGCCGGGCCTCGGCCAGATCGCCTGGGTAGAAGGATTGCTGCGCTACGAAGCCGACGACCTCGCGGGCGCGGCCCAGCTCCTGGCCGAGGCCATAACGCGCGGCACCCAGGAGCAGCAGGTCTATGTGCAGGGCTTTGCCCACTTGATCGGGAGCCAGGTGCGTCTGGCGCAGGGCGATACGGCCGGGGCCCTCCAGGCGCTGGCGGCGGCCACCACGCACCTAGCCCCGGCGCCGGACGGCGCGCCCATCCTGCAGCGGGCGCTGGCCGCCTGGCAGGCCCTGGTGCTGCTGGCCCACGCCGGCCCCGCGGGCGGCCCGACCGGCGATCTCCAGGCCGCCGCCCGGCGCGGGTCGGGGGCCGGGGGACCGGAATCCCCGGAACCGCCCCTGCCGCTCGCGCATTGGATCTTCCACGCCTGGCACCTGCTTCCGGCGCACGTCCTGCTCGCGCACGGCGACCCGCGGGGGGCGCATGCCTATTTGGAGCCGCTGGGCGCCCGCGCCGAAGCCGCGGGCGCCGTTAGCTTGCTGCTGCGGGCATTGGCCCTGGATGCCCTGGCCCTGGATGCCCTGGAACGGCCCGCGGCCGCCCGCGCCACCCTGCTGCGCGCCCTCACGCTGGGCGCCGCCGGCTACGTCCGGGCGATCCTGGAAGCCGGCCCCGCCATCCGGCCGCTGCTGCATGCGCTGGTCCTGGACCTGACTCGTACGGCCGCGACCTATCCCGATCTGTTGGCTTATGCCTATCGGCTCTACGCTGCCGCCGGCGGCGACAGCCCGCCCCCCCCCACTCCGCCGCCGGCCGGGGGCGGGGCCCCGCCCCCGGCCCCGCACGACGCCATCCTGACGGACCGCGAGCTGGCGATCCTGCGTCTGCTGGGCGCGGGTTGTTCCAACCAGGAAATCGCCGACCAATTGATCATTGGCGTGAGCACCGTTAAATGGTACCTGCGCACGATCTACGATAAACTCGAGAGCGGGAATCGCACGCAGGCCGTGGCCCGCGCCCGCGCTCGCGGGCTCATCCGCTGAGCGGCCGGCCCCCCGGCGGCCCCCCGGCGCCGGGGGGCCGCCGGGCCCCGCCCCTCCCTGGCTCCCCTCCTTTTGAAGGGTTACAGATCGCCTGCCGATCTCTTATGATCGGGGCACGCCATCCCGTTTCGCAGCAGATCCTGGCGATTGTGCTGACCTCCGCTTGCTCTCAATTTCGCCATAGGAGTTGCTTATGCAGCGCAATATGACCTATCGTATCGAAATCGCCGCCACGCTCACCGCCGCCGAGTTCGGCTGGTTCGAGGACCTACAGATCTGCGCTACGCCGGGCGCCGGGACTGTTTTGCTGACCCCGCCCATTGATCAGACGGCGCTGCACGGCATCCTGGCGACATTGCGCGATCTGGCCATCCCTTTGGTGGCTGTTCAGGAAGTGGCCTACCCGCCCGGGGCCGACCGGCTGGCCGAAAGCTAGCCCGCGGGCGGGGGCTACTTGGCGATCAGGAACTTGCAGTCGCGCGCGCCCACCGCCCGGCACTCCACTTCTTCCACCCGCACGCGCTGCCCCACCAGGCGTTTCCCTAAATCCTGGCTGGCAGGTCGGTCAGAAACCGCTCCCAGCCGGCCTCTTTCAGCAGCATGGCGTACTGCGCGCCGCTGATCTCCTGGAGCGCCGCCATGGCCAGCCGGGTCGTCGTGTCGGTGAGGCCGGGTTGGTTCATGGGGCAGGTTCCTCCCTGTATAGGCCTTCAGGAGCGAACAGATCATGTAGGCAACAGGGCGTCGGTGACGGGCTCCCACGCCTGAACCGGACTGTGGGAGAGGGCTCTGCCCTCGACGCTGCTGCCGCGCGGGTGGGCCCCACTCCCGGGCCCGGTCATGCGGCGAGTATTTCGAGGGCAGAGCCCTCTCCCACAGTCCGCATGACGGCGCATCCACCCCCGTCACCACCTATGCTGGCATACTCGTGTGCTGCGCCGCTTGCCAGCCACGATCGGTCCGCTCCTGAGCTGTATAGGCCAGGCGATCCGGGGCCGGCTTACGCCCCTGGGCCATTATAGCACATTCGCCCCGACCTCCTGGCTGATCGCCGCCCCGCCGGATCTCCCGCCGTTTGGCGGGTCTCTGGCCCTCCTTTCCGCCGCTATGCTTAAGCTATCCGGTTCACTACGGAGCCGGACCAGAGCTATCATTCATCGTCATCCGGTTCCTCGCCAGGAAAGGAAGCATGCATGCACTCGCACTCTCTGGGGATCGCCATCGCGACCCCGCCGCTGCGCCTCGCCTGGCACCCCTTGCACCGCCGGCTGATCCTCACGGCTGGCCTGGGCTGGATGTTCGACGGCCTGGATCTGGCGCTGATCAGCTTCATGCTGGTCGGCCTCAGCCGCGACTGGGGCTTCGCGCTCACGACGCCCTTCCTGGGCCTGTCCTGGGTGCCCATTCCCGCGCTGATCCTCAGCGCGGGGCTGCTGGGCATGGTCGTCGGCGGCCGGATCGGAGGTCTGCTGGCCGACCGCTTCGGGCGCAAGCCGGTCTTCCAGGGGACGCTGCTGCTCTATTCCGTGGCAACCGGGCTCTGCGCGCTGATCCCCGGCCCCGCCGTGCTGGGCCTGGCCGGCAGCGCCGGTCTGCTGGCCGGCTTGCGTTTCCTGGTCGGGGTGGGCCTGGGGGCCGAGTTCCCCGCCGCCAATGCCCTGGTCAGCGAATGGGCCAGCACGCGCCAGCGCGGGCCGATGCTGACGCTGGTCGAGAGCTTCTGGCCCCTCGGCCAGGTGCTGGCGGCGGTGGCCGGCCTGGTCCTGATCGCCGGACTGCCGGGCGGCTGGCGCTGGGCCGCGGCGCTGGGCGCGCTGCCTGCGCTCTATGTCTTCTACCTGCGCCGCCACCTGCCCGAGTCGCCGCGCTACCTGGCCCAGACCGGGCAGGTGGCCGCGGCCCAGGCCGCGCTGCGCGCGGTGGGTCTGCCGGCGGCCGAGATCGCCCTGGCGACGGCCCCGGCCCCGCTGGCGGCGCCCGCCCGCTCACTGCTGGCCGGCCCGCTGGCCCGGCGCAGTGTGTTGCTCTGGGGCACCTGGGCCGGGGCCCTGTTCGGGTTCTACGGCATCAGCAGCTGGTTGCCGACCCTGCTCGGCGAACACAGCAGCCTGCTGGCCGGCTTCGGCTTGCTGCTGATCGGCAACCTGGCCTCGCTGCCCGGCACGCTCGTCACCGTCTGGCTGTTGCCGCGCTGGGGCCGCCGGCCCACCATGATTGTCGCGTTGCTCGGCGCGGCGCTGGGGGCCGGCCTCTTCTGGCTGCCGGTGGCGGGCGGGCTGTCGCTGGGGGCCACGGCCACCGAGATCTGGTCGGTCGCCTGCTTCTCCCTGATCGCCTTCAGCAGCCGTTGCGTGGCCGGGGCCACCTACACCTACACGGCGGAACTCTATCCGACACGGCTGCGCGGGCGCGGCGTGGGCGCGGCGGCGGCTTGGGGGCGGGGCGGCGCGGCGATCGGGCCGTATGTGGCCGGGCTGTGGTTGGGTACCAGCGGCCTGGGTGGCCCGCTCGGGCTATTCCTGCTCTTCGCCGGCATCTTCGGCGCGTGCGCGCTGGCCGTGGCCGTCTTCGGCGAGGAAACGGGCCACCAGGCGCTGGAGGAGAGCGCGTCCTCGGTCCATTGAGCAGGGTCCGGCGCACCCGATGCGCCTGTCATCTGTGGGGCCGCCGGCCCCCTTATTCGCTAGAGGAGTTATGATGTCGCCGCATGCTATCTCGCAGGCTATCTATTGTATCCAACTTGCCGAGCCGCTCAGCGCCGACGAGGCGCTGGCCCGCTGGTTCGCGGGCCTGACCATCTGTACCACCGCGCGGGCCGGCACCGTCTTGCTCACGCCGGCGATCGATCAGCCGGCGCTGCACGCCATCCTGGCGACCTTGCGCGATCTGGCGATCCCCCTGCGGGCGGTGCGGCATGTGCCCTGCCCCGCGGAGGGCGGCGAGGTGGCCGCGCTGGCCAGCCTCTTTGCCGACCTTTAGGGGCCGCGTCGGCCTTATGCTAGAGGGGATCGGCCGCCGTCCCCTGCTTCGTGTATGGCGCGGGGCGTGCGCCCGTTCCACGGCCCGGTATAGCTTTGGTAGAGAGGTGTCACATGTCTGCATTGGCGTATCCCACCCTGGCGCCCCGCGCATCGGCGACCCGTTCGGCGGGGCTCACGCTGAATCCCGATATTATGCGCCGCCGGCGGTTTCTCAACAGCTTGCTGACGGGGATGATCGGTCTCTCCGCCTTGTTCATCCCGGTCGGCGTGTTGGATAACAGCATCCCCGAAGCGCTGGCGATCAGTGCCGCCCTGGCCGGGATGGTGCTCGCGCGCTATATCAGCGGGCGGGGCTACCCCACCCCGGCGGCCTATTTGTTTGCCGCGATCTGCTGCGCGATCGTGACCGCGATTATGGTCACGCGGGCGAGCGCGTTCGCCGCCCTAACCTATGCGCCCTATCTCTATACGGTTCCGGTCCTCACGGTCGGGATCGCCGCCCATCGGCGCGCCGCCTTTGCCGTGGCGACGCTGACGACGGCGATCATGATCGCGACCGATCTCCTGCTGCCCCATTTAGCGCGCTTTGAGCTCCAGGCCGACGGGCACCTGCATGCCCTGGGCTCGCAACCGGAGAGCACGACCCTCGCGACGATCGGCATCCTGCTGTTTCTCTGCGCCTTTATTGCCTACACGCTGGAGCGGGTGATCGTGACGGCGCTCCGCGATACGGATCATCTGGCGACGGATCTGGCGCAGGCCGAGGCGCAGATCACGCAGCGGGCGCGGGATACGCAGCTGGCCGCCACCGTCCGGGCGCAATCCACGGCCCTGGCGGCGACCGTCCAACAGCAAAGTACCACCGCCGCCGAGCAACTGGCCGCCTTGCAGGAGATCAACGCGACCGTGGAGCAGCTGGCCGTGACCGCGCGCCAGATCGCGAACGCCGGGCAGGATGTGCAGCACGGGGTGGCGGCCGTGCTCCAGCGGGTGGACCGGGGCCGCGAAAGCGACACGGCCACCAGCCGCAGTGTCGAGCATCTCAACACCCAGGTCAGCGCTATGGCCGCCCAGGTGCAGGTCGTGGAGGGCCATGTGAGCCAGATTAATAAAATCGCCACCGTGCTGAGTACCGTGGCCGACCATATCCACCTGCTGGCCTTAAACGCGACCATCGAAGCGGCCGGCGCGGGGAGCCACGGCCGGCGCTTTGCCGTGGTCGCCCAGGAGGTCCAGACCCTGGCCCACCAGGCGCGCCAAGCGAGCGCCCAGGTGCGAGGGCAGGTCGCCGATATCCAGACCGTGACCGCCCAGGCCCTGGCGATCACGCGCCAGGGGCAGCAGGCGGCCGGCGAAGCGGTGGCCCAGGCACAGCAGACGCGCATCGTGCACGGGCAGATCGGCAGCATCGTGGGCGCGGCCCATGCCCAGGCCGAACAAATCGCGCAGGGGACCGCGCAGCAGCAGCAGGCGGCCCGCCAGGTCATGCTTACCTTGCATACTTTTATCGAATCGATGCGCGAGATGGCGGAGGGCGGGCACCGGGTGGCGAGCGCGGCGCAGCATCTCAGCAGCCTGGCGGGCGCCCTGGATGCCGATCCCACGTAGCGCCACGGCGGGACCATGGCCTTTCCCCTCCGCGCGTTCCCTGCTTTCGGCGGGGGCCGGCCCCATCTCCCGGCTGCTATGCTAGACCGGTGTTGTTCAGAGTTAGCCGTATTCTAATCCAGGAAAGCGAGGCATATCGGTGGAAATGACCATCCCGGCCCGGACCGTCCATGCGGTGCTGCACGCGGTGCGGGAAATCAGTGGCACCCAGTACCCCCACTTGCTGGAGCGCGCCGGCTGGTCGCGCTTCCAGACGAGCATTCCGCCCGAGAGCGACGCCGTAGTCGCCACGCGCGCCGAACTTGAGCTTCTGTTCGCCAATGTTTATACGCTCCTGGGCGAAGGCCTGACCCGGCTGTTTCTCCGCAATTATGGGCGGCTCCTGGGTGAGCAGCTGCTGGCGCATGCGGCGCCGGGGGGATTGGTCGCCGGCTGGGCGGCGATCCCGCCCTCGGAGCGGCATCTGGCCGCGTTTGTCGCGGTGGTCGCCCAGATCAGCACGCGCTTTTGGACGGCGGCCACCATCAGCGAAGATGCCCAGGCATATTATCTTACCTACGCCCGCTGCCCGCTCTGCGTCGGCGTGCAGGGTGCGAGCGTCCCTCTGTGCGCGACGATGGAGGCGCTCTACAGCCGCCTGGCGAAAGAGCTGCTCGGCTACCGGGTGCGGGTGGTCGAGGTCGCCTGTGCTGCCACTGGCGTGCCCTATTGCAAGGTGGCCCTGTATAAATAGGTCCTTTACCTCACCAAGGAGGGCCGCCATGCGAAGCGGCGATCCCGCCAGGGTCGCCCTCCTTTTGACGGGGGACCCGCCCCCCCATGCGCGAGTATGCTAAAGCGGTAGGGTTCACCGCTGCCACCAATCAGGAGAGATCAACCGTGTTGAACAGTGCCACTTCGTATGTCGTCTTTTCCGTGCGCGGCCACCGTCTGGCGCTGCCGCTGGCCAATGTCAAGCGCATCACGCGGGCGGCGGCGGTGCTGCCCTTGCCCGGCGCCCCGGCCCCGCTGCGCGGAGTCGTCAATCTCCAGGGCCGGCTGGTGCCCGTCGTCAGTCTCCAGCACTGGTTGGGGCTGCCCGCGCAAGAGATCCAGGTGAGCGACCAGTTTATTATCGTGCAGATCGCGGAGCGGACGCTGGTGGTCGTCGTCGATGCGGTCGCGGGCCTGTGGGACGGCCCGGCCGAGGCCGTGAGCCCCGGCGCCCAGATCGGGCCGCCGCTGGCCGGGGTGCGCGGCGTGGCGCAGCACCCTGAGGGCCTGCTCCTGGTGACCGATCTGGCCCCCTTGCTGGCGCTGGTCGACAGCAGCCCCGCCCCGATCCCGTCTCTGGCGGCGGCCCCATGATGGACCTGGCCCGACCGACCGATCTCCAGCTCAGCCCGGTCAGCGCGGCCATCGCGCAGCACCTGGGGCTGCACTTCCCGCCGGATCGCTGGGCGGACCTCGCGCGCATCCTGCACACGGCGGCTCCCGCCCTGGGCTACGCCGACGGCGCGGCGTACAGCCGGGCGTTGCTGGAGGGGCCCTGGACCGCCGCCCGGGTGGCCGCGTTAGCGCCCTATCTTACCGTCGGCGAGACCTATTTCTTCCGCGAGCCGCAGGCGTTCGAGACGCTGGAAATCGCGATCTTGCCCGCCCTGATCCAGGCGCGCCGCGCGACGAGTCGGCAGCTGCGCGTCTGGAGCGCCGGCTGCTGCACGGGTGAAGAAGCCTACTCCCTGGCGATCTGGTTGCGGCGCGTGCTCCCCGATTGGCGCGACTGGCACCTGACGATCCTGGCGACCGACCTGAACCCGCAGTTTCTGCAGCAGGCCGCCGCCGGGATTTACGGCGAATGGTCGTTCCGGGCCACCCCGGCGTGGGTCAAAGGCGGCTATTTCCAGCCCGCCGGGCCGGGCACCTATGCCCTCGATCCGGCCATCAAGCAGATGGTCAGTTTTGCGCCGCTCAATCTCGCCGGCCCCGGCTACCCCTCGGCGGCGAACAACACGGCGGGCCTGGACCTGATCTTTTGCCGCAACGTGTTGATGTATTTCACGCCCGACCGGGTCCGCCAGGTCATCCAGAATCTCCACCAGGCCCTGAGCGAAGGCGGGGTACTGGTCGTCAGCTCGACCGAGCTATCGCCGGTCCTCTTCGGCCAGTTCCGGGCCATCACCTTTCCGCGCATCACGCTCTATCGCAAAGAGGCCAGCCCGCCGCCCGCGTCCGCGCCCAGCCCGGGCGCCGCCCTGCCGGGGGTTCCCCCGCTGAGCGCGCCGCCCCTCGGCGCCGCCGATCCGCGCCCGGGCCCCCCGCGCCGCCCCGCGCCGCCGATCGTCGATGCCCGGGCGCTGGCCTTGCGGGCGCAGATCTGCGCGGATCAGGGCCGGCTGGCGGCCGCCCAGGACTGGATTGACCAGGCCATTGCCGCCGACGACCTGGATGCCGCCTACCACTACCTGCGGGCGACGATCCTGCAAGAGCAGGGCGCGGTGGCCGCGGCGCTGGACAGCTTCCGGCGGGCCCTCTACCTCGATCCCCAGTTGGCGACAGCACATTTCGCGCTCGGCCATCTGCTGCTGCGCCAGGGAAAGACCGCCGAGGCCGCGCGCCACTTCGCCCAGGTCCGCCTGTTAGCCGGAAAGGACTTGTCCCCATGACCCACCCCCGTTCCGCCGCGCGCCCGGCAATCGATTGGGCGCACATCCATCAGGTTCTGGAGACGACTCAGGCCGCGATCAGCCGCGCGGAGGCCCCGCCGCCCGCCGAAGGCGCCCGCATCCTGGAGGCGCGGGCGCGGGACCTGGCCGCCGCCCCGGCTGGGGAGAGGGATGAGACCGCGCTGACCGTCATCGCCTTCCAATTGGGCGACGAAACCTACGCGCTGGCCGTGGGGTATCTGCGCGAGGTATACCCCCTCAAGGATCTGACCCCCCTGCCGGGCACCCCCGCCTTCGTCTGCGGGATCATCAACCTGCGGGGCCAGATCCGCTCGGTCATTGACCTGCAGCGGTTCCTCGACCTGCCGGCCCCGGCCCTGGCCGCCCCCGACCAGGTCCTGATCGTCCAGGCCGGCGCGATGGAGCTGGGGATCATGGTGGACCGGGTGCTGGGCATGCAGCAGCTGCCGCCGGCCGCGCTGCAGCCGGCCCCGCCGACCCTGGCCGGGCGGGGCGCGGCCTATTGCCACGGGGTGACGGCCGCCCACATGACCGTCCTGGATGCCGGGGCGCTCCTGGCCGATCCGGCGCTCCGGGTCGACGACGCGACCTAGCCGGGTTCGCCCACTATTTCGCCCACTATTTCACATACTATTACTATAAGGAGAGTTTTCGATGAGCTGGTTTCTTAATCTCCGCACCCGCGCCAAGTTGTTCTGGAGTTTCGGGTTGCTCGTCGTCTTATTGTTGCTGATTATGGGTACGGCCTACAGCACGATCACGACCATCCAGGAATCGCAACAGCGACTCTACCACCAGGACTTCGCCATCGCCACCGATCTGCTGATTATCCGCAAAAACCTGAACGCCGAGCGGGCCGGGATGCTGACCATGCTCGTGAGCACCGACCACGCGTCCCAGCAGGCGGGCGAGGACTACATCAAACAGGAAGAGCAGGGCTTGGACGCCGCGCAACAGGAGGCGCTCACGCTCGGCGGGACCGATCCCCGGCTGGGGCCGGGCCTGCAACAGGTGCGCGATCTCTACAGCGCGTTTCTGCAAACCCTACAAACCCAGGTCGTGCCCTTGATCTACCAGGGCAAAACCGCCGAGGCGCGGGCCTTGATCCTGGGCGTCGAGAATGACCGCTACCTGAAGTTGCGCGCGACGGCCACCGACCTGGGCACCGAAACGCAAAATCGGGCGCAGGCCGCCGTGACCCAATCAGCGCAAACCGCGAACCAGGCCCTCGCCATCTTCCTGGCGATCGGCGGGGTGGCCGTGTTCGCCAGCGTCGGGCTGGGCCTGTTCCTGAATCGGATCATCGCCGCGCCGTTGACCACGATTTCCGGCCTGGCCGCGCGCATCGCGCAAGGCGAGCTGGCTGTGGACCTCACGCCGACCCGGCGGGCGGACGAGGTGGGGGAGCTGACTCGCACTTTCGCCCGCATGGTCGCCCGCCAGCAGGAGATGGCCGCGGCCATCGCGCAGATCGCCGGGGGCGATTTGCGGGTGCAAGTGGTGCCGCAGTCGGAGCGGGATGTGCTCGGCGGCGCCCTGGCGACGATGGTGACGAATCTGCGCAAGATCCTGCATGATATTGCCGAAGCGGCGAGCGTGCTGGCGGCGGCGGCGAGCGAGATCATGGCGGCGGCGACCCAGGTGGCGGCCGGGGCCACCGAAACCGCCACCGCCGTCAGCCAGACGACCACGACGGTGGAAGAAGTCAAGCAGACGGCGCAGCTCGCCAGCGAGAAGGCGCGTTACGTGGCGGACAGCGCCCAGCGGTCGGCGCAGGTGTCGCAGGCCGGCACCCGCGCGGTCGACGAGGCCATTGGCGGCATGGAGCGGATTCGGAGCCAAATGGCGCAGATTGCTGAGAGTATCGTGCGCCTGAGCGAGCAGGGCCAGGCGATCGGCGAGATCATCACCAGTGTGAGCGACCTGGCCGAGCAGAGCAACCTGCTGGCGGTGAACGCGGCCATCGAAGCGGCCAAAGCCGGCGACCAGGGGCGCGGGTTTGCGGTCGTGGCGACCGAGGTGAAGAGCCTGGCCGTGCAGTCCAAGGCGGCCACGGCGCAGGTGCGGGGGATCTTGAACGACATCCAGAAGGCGACCGGCAGCGCGGTCATGGCGACGGAGCAGGGCAGCAAGGCGGTGGAGGCCGGGGCCACGCAGTCGGGGGAGGCGGGGGAGTCGATCCGGGAGTTGGCGGCGAGCATCGGGGAGGCGACGGCCGCGGCGACCCAGATCGCGGCGAGCAGCCAGCAGCAGGTGGTGGGTATGGACCAGGTAGCCCAGGCGATGGAGAGCATCAAGCAGGCCAGCGTACAGAACGTCGCCAGCACCCGCCAGGTCGAGACCTCCGCCCAGGGCTTGCATGAACTGGGCCAGAAACTCCGGCTCGTGGTTGCCCAGTACCAGATTTGACCAGATTTGACCAGATTTGAGAGGAAGGCCGGGGATGAACGAGCAAGACGAAGCGGCGCTGCAACGGCTGCGGACTATTTTTCAGGCCGAGGCACAGGAGCATAGCCAGGCCATGACGCAGGGCCTGATCGCCTTGGAGCAGGCGGCGACCCCCGCCGCGCGCGCGGCGCTCGTCGAGACCGTGTACCGCGAGGTCCACAGTCTGAAAGGGGCCGCCCGCGTGGTCAACTTGTCGCTGATCGAGGCGCTGTGCCAGCAGTTGGAAGGGGTATTCGCCGCCTTGAAGCGCCAGGCGACCCCCGTGGGGCCGGACCTCCTCGACCTGCTGCACCAGGCGGTCGGCGTGCTGGATGCCCTGTTGCTGGCCCCGGACGCGCCACGCTCCCCGGTCGAGGAAGAATTCCTGCGCGAGCTCGATTGGCGTCTGGCCGCGGTGCCGGGGGATCTGGGCCTGGTGCCGGCGCCGGGCGGGGCGCCCGCCGCCACGAATGGGGCCGGCGGGCCGGTATGGACCGGCGCCGACGAGCGCCCGGTGTTCGGCGATACCGTGCGCATCGCTACGGCCAAGCTCGATACGCTCTTATTGCAAACCGAGGAATTGCTGGCCGTCCGCCAGACCGGCGAGCAACGGGTGGCCGAACTGCGCGCGCTGGGCACCCAACTCAGCGCCTGGCAGCGGGCCCAGGACCGCATCGGCGACGCAATGCGCACCTTCCAGCGGGCGCGGCCCCCCGCCGGGGATCGCCCCGGCCGGTCGCTCGGTCCAGGCACGACAGATCGGCTGCTGGGGGACCTCTTCGCCTACCTGGAATGGAACGCGGCACAGGTGCAAGCGTTCGGGGGGCAGGTGCGGGCGCTCGGCCAGGCGGCGGAGCACGATCAACGCACCCTGGCCGGGCTGACCGCGGCCCTGTTGGCCGGTATGAAGCAGGTGCTGATGCTGCCTGGCGCCACGCTGCTGGAGATCTTCCCCAAAATGGTGCGCGACCTGGCCCGCACGCAAGGCAAAGAGGTGGATCTGGTGATCCGGGGCGGCGAGATCGAAATAGACCGGCGCATCCTGGAGGAGCTGAAAGACCCCCTGATCCACCTGCTGCGCAACGCGCTCGATCACGGCATCGAGCGCCCGGAGGTGCGTGCGCAGGCGCACAAACCGCCCCGGGGCCGGGTGGCGATCACCATCGCGCAGTTAGATAGCAGCAAGGTCGAGATCCGCATCGCCGACGACGGGGCCGGTATTGACCGCGGCCAGGTGCAGGCCGCCGCCCGCGCGGCCGGGTGGGAGGGGGCGGACGATGCAGACGCGGCCCAGGCGCTCATTTTCCAGTCCGGGGTCTCGACCAGCCCGCTGATCACCGAGCTGTCGGGGCGGGGCCTGGGGCTGGCCATTGTCCGCGAGAAAGTCGAGAAACTGGGCGGCACGGTGTTTGTCGAGTCGCAGCCGGGCGCCGGCACCACCTTCCGCCTGGTGCTGCCGCTCACGCTCGCCACCTTTCGCGGCATCCTGGTACAGGTCGCCGGCCGGGTGTTCGTCCTGCCGACGATCAGCGTGGAGCGGGTGATCTGGGTGGATCCGGCGACCATCCGCCCGGTGGAGAACCGGGAAACGGTGCTGCTGGACGGCCAGGTCGTGGCCCTGGTGCGCCTGGCCGATCTCCTGGCGCTGCCGCGGCCCCCGGCCGGGCGGGACGCGGCCCTCGGGGGCCCGGCGGTCGTCCTGCGCGCGGGCCGCGGGCCGATCGCTTTTCTGGTGGATGCGGTGCTCGACGAACAGGAAGTGCTGGTCAAAGGGCTGGGGCCGCAACTGCTGCGGGTGCGCCATATCGCCGGGGCGACCGTGCTGGGCGGCGGGCAGGTGGCCCCCATCCTCAACATCGCCGATCTGCTGCATACGGCGACGCAAGGAGCGGCGGGGGCGGCCGCCCCCGCCGACCAGGCCGCGCCGGCGCCGCGCAAGGCGATCCTGATCGTCGAAGACTCGATCACTTCGCGGACGCTGCTGAAGAATATCCTGGAGACGGCGGGCTATGCCGTGCAAACGGCCGTGGACGGCGCCGCGGGGTTGGCGCAGCTGACGGCGGGCGCCTTCGACCTGGTCGTGTCCGACGTGGAAATGCCGCAGATGAACGGGTTCGACCTGACGATGCAGATCCGGGCCACGCCGGCGCTCGCCGATCTGCCCGTCGTGCTGGTCACATCGCTGGAATCGCGCGAAGATCGCGCGCGGGGCGCGGCCGCCGGGGCCAACGCCTACCTGGTGAAGCGCAGCTTCGACCAGAGCAACCTGCTGGACGTGATCGGCCGGCTCCTTTGAGCCTGGGAGGCGCCCTGTGATTAATGTACTGATCGTGGAAGACTCCGCGGTCGTGCGGGAGTTCCTGATCGGGATGCTCACCGCGGACCCCCAGGTGCGCGTGATCGGCACCGCGCGCAGCGGCGAAGAAGCCGTCGCCGCGGCGCAACGGCTGCGCCCCGATGTGATCACGATGGATATCCAGCTGCCCGGCATGGACGGCTTTGCGGCCACCCGGAGAATCATGGAAACCACGCCCGTGCCGATCGTGATCGTTAGCGGGACCGTGGACCCGCGGGAGGTGGCGACCACCTTCCGGGCGATGGAGGTCGGGGCGGTAGCGGTCGTCGCCCGCCCCTATGGCCTCGGCCATCCCCATCATGCCGGGACGGTGCGCGACTTGGTGCAGACGGTCAAGCTGATGGCCGAAGTGAAAGTGGTGCGCCGCTGGGCGGCGGCGGGGCCGCCCGCCGGCCCGCCCCCCGCGCCGCTGGGGGCCGCCCTCGGGGGGCGCTTCGACCTGGTCGCCATCGGCGCATCCACTGGCGGCCCGGCGGCGCTCGGCCAAATCCTGGCCGGCCTGCGCCCCGATTTCGCGGTGCCGGTGGTGATCGTGCAACACATCGCCGCCGGCTTCACGCCCGGCCTGGTCGACTGGCTGGCCCAGGCGTCCCCCTGTCCGGTGCAGCTGGCGACGGCCGGCCTGGCCCTCCAGGCCGGCCATGTCTATGTGGCCCCGGACGGTGCCCACCTGGGCGTCGGGCCGGGTGGGCGCTGCACCCTGGCGCAGGCGGCGCCCGTCTATGGGATGCGCCCCGCCGTGGCCCACCTATTTCGTTCGCTGGTGCCCTATGGTGCCCGGACGGTGGCTGTGCTGTTGACCGGGATGGGCAAAGACGGGGCCGCCGAGCTGAAAGTGCTGTACGATGCGGGCGCGACCACCATCGCCCAGGACGCGGCCAGTTCCGTCGTGCATGGGATGCCCGGCGCGGCTATTGCGCTGGGCGCGGCCCAGTATATACGCGACCCGGCGAGCATCGCCGAGTTGCTGGGCGACTTGATTCCGCCCCGGAGAATGCTATGACCCTCCAAACGACAACAACCGAAATCCTGCTGGTCGAGGACAGCCCCACCCAGGCCGCCGCCCTGGCCGCCCTGCTGATCCACCAGGGCTACGCGGTGCGGATGGCCACCAATGGCCGGGAGGCGCTGGCGATCCTGGCGCAAGACCGGCCCGCCCTGGTGATCAGCGATATTGCCATGCCGGACATGGATGGCTACACCCTGTGCCGCGCCATCAAGTGGGATACGGCGCTGGCCCAGGTGCCGGTGATCCTCATGACCTCGCAGGAGGATTCCCAGCGGGCCAGCAAGGGCCGGGGCTGCGGCGCCGACAGTTTTGTCGCCAAGCCGTATGATCCCCAATGCTTGCTCTCCAGCATCCGCCTGGCGCTCCTGCGCGCCGCCAGCCGCCGCGATCCCACTCCCTGATCCGTAGGATGCGAACCGTCATCCCGGTTCACGACGAATACCCAGAAGGATGGCCAGAAGGATGGCCGAAGGATGGCCAGAAGGATGGCCAGAAAGATGGCCAGAAAGATGGCCAGAAAGATGTCACGAAGGAGTACCGTATGAGCAGCCCGCCTATCGAAATCCTGGTCGTAGAGGATAGCCCGACGCAGGCCCTCCGCCTGGAGCAAATGCTGGTGAAGCACGGCTATGGGGTACGCGTGGCGCGCGATGGGCCCCAGGCCCTGGCCGCCCTCGCCGCGCAGCCGCCCACCCTGGTCTTGACCGACATCCATATGCCGGCGATGGATGGCTATGCCCTCTGCCGCCAGATCAAGGATGACCACCGCTTCCGCCAGGTGCCGGTGATCTTGCTGACCTCGTTGACCGACTCGGAGTGGCTCGCCAAAAGCCGCATGGCCGGGGCCGATAACTTTATCACCAAGCCCTACGATGATAAATGCCTGCTCTCGCGGATCCACTTCACCCTCGCGCGGGCCGCTTTACGGCCCGGTGTGTCGCAACTGTAGGCGAGGGCGGCCGCCCGCCTGATGGGTGACCTCGCCCGCTCCCCACCAGGCGGGGCTTGCCCCGCCTCTACACCCACCGCAATGATCGGGTCGCACCGCCGTCAACCGGCCGCCCGGTGCGATCTGGGTAACGCGCGCCTCGGCCGCGGCGGGGTCAAACTCGGGAACGCGGCCCGCATGGACCGGCGCCCGGGCGGGCGGACGCTGCAGATAGGTGCGGATGGCGTGGCGCAGCCATGGGCGCCAATGGGCGGCCAGGTCGGCGGGCCGGCGCCCCGCGCGGCGCAGCTAGTCGCGCCAGGCCTCCGTCTCGCAGTCGAGCGGGATGGCAGCCGGGCCGAGGCTGGCCGCGGTGCGCTCACTGGCCCACCAACTCAGCAACGGCTCCGTCACCGTGAATGAATCGATCACGGAGGGTGCGGGCGTACGCCCACTCTCTGGAGTCTCTGTGTTAGTCTTTGACGTAGTCTCTGTTGTAGTCTCTGGTAATGCTTGTTCAAATTTGAGCAGACCAGGTGCCGGTTTCGACAAGCCGACTGCCGGTTTCGACAGGTCGGCTGCTGATTGCGGCAGGTGGACTGCTGATTGCGGCAGGCGGACTGCTGGTTGCGACAGGTGGGCTGCGGGCGGGGGCGACTTGCGGGCACCGCCGAAACGGGGTATAGTGCAGGGGACCACACGAACGAAGGCGGGGTTCCACACACTGGACACGGTACTGCACACCAAGTTCCTCATCCCCCCGCCGCGCCCCCAGCGCGTGCAGCGGATGCGCTTGCTCGCTGGCCTGCGTGCCGATCCCCCGCCGCCCGTTACCCTGGTGGCCGCGCCGGCCGGCTACGGCAAGACCACCCTCGTCGCCGATTGGATCACCACCGATCACCGCCGGGCCGCCTGGCTGACGCTCGACAGCAGCGAGAATGAGGAGGGCGCCTTCTGGACGGCCGTGGCGACCGCGCTCGATAGCGTGCAGCCGGGGGTCAGCGCCCGCGCCCTGGCCTTGCTGCGGCAGCCGCAGCCGCCCCCCCTGCCCACGATCCTGACCGCCTTGCTCAACGACCTGACCACCCACCTCACCCCCGACGCGGCCGGGCAGCCCGTGCTCCTGGTCCTCGACGACTACCACATGATCACCCAGCGCCCGATCCACGAAACGGTCACGGCCCTGATCGAGCGCCTGCCGCCGGCCCTGCGCCTGGTGCTGACCAGCCGGGCCGACCCGCCGCTACGGCTGGCCCGGCTGCGGGTCCGCGCCCAGCTTCTGGAAGTCCGCGCGGCCGACCTCGCGTTTGCGGCCCCCGAAGTGGACACCTTTCTCACGGAGACGATGGGCCTGACCCTCCCGGCGGCGGTGGCGCCCGCCCTGCTGGCCCGCACCGAGGGCTGGGTGGCGGCGCTCCAGCTCGCCGCGCTCTCGCTGCGCACCCAGGCCGACCCGGCGGGGTTCCTGGCCAGCTTTGGCGGCAGCCATCGCCACCTGCTGGGCTATTTAGTCGAGGAGGTGTTCAGCCAGCAGCCCCCGGCGCTGCAAGCCTTTTTGCTGGCGACCTGTGTGCTCGACCGGATGTGTGCCGATCTCTGCAACGCCGTCCTGGCCCCGGCGGGCGGCGCCCAGGCGATCCTGGCAGCGCTGGACGCCGCGAATCTGTTCGTCGTGGCCCTGGACCGCCGCGGCGCGTGGTATCGCTACCATCCCTTGTTCGCGGAGATGCTCCTCCACCGGCTCCGTCAGCAGGACCCCGCCGGCGAGCGCGCCTTGCGGCGGCGGGCGAGCGCCTGGTATGAACAGGCCGGCGCGGGGGCCGAGGCCATTCAGCAGGCCCTGGCAGGATCGGACTGGGCCACGGCCGCCCGCCTGATCGAACAATTCGCGGATGATGTACGGCGGCGCGGCGAATTCGGCCTGCTGGATCGCTGGCTGGGGGCGCTGCCGGCGGCCGTGCGGGCCGCGGCCCCCGGGTTGGGCTTCTGGCAGGCTGTGCGCTTGATGATGGCCGGCCAGGCTGCCGCCGCCGAGACGCTGCTGACCGCCGTGGAGCAGGACCTCGCCCGGCTCACGGCGGCCCCCGGCGCGGAATCGCCGGCGGCGATCCGGACCCTGCGCAGCAACACGCTCGCGTTGCGTGTGCTCCTGACGCGCTACCGGCTGGGCGATCCGGCGCAGGTGGCTGACCTGGCCCGCGCCGCCCTGGACCAACTCCCGCCGGACGCCTGGGACTGGCGCGCGCTGGTGCTGGATAACCTGGCCGCCGCGCTCTATCTGGGCGACGATCTGGCCGGCGCGGGCCGGCACTACGAGGCCGCCATTGCCTTAAGCGAACAGGCGCACTATTACCTCCTAACGTTCCTCTCGCGCGCCCGGTTCGGGAGTCTGCTGGCCGATCGGGGTGAGCTACGGGCGGCGCAGGCCTACTACGTGGCGACCCGCCAGCTGGCGACGGACTGGGCGGTCCTGGACCTGCCGGCCGCTGGGCATATTGACTGGTTCGCGGCGTGCCTCCACTACGAGGCGAACGACCTGGCGGCGGCCGAGGTGGCGGTGCAGCGGGCCATCGCGCGGGCGGATGCGGGGCACCTGATCGAGCTCCAGGGCCTCGCCCACCTCACCTGGTGCCGGATCCGGCTGGCCCAGGCCGATCCGGCGGGTGCGCGGGCGGCGTTGGCCGGGGCCGAGGCGCGGCTGACGCCGCCCACGGCGCCGGGCGCGCCCGATAACGCGCGCTTGCGCGCGGCCCTGGCGGCCTGGCGAGCGACCATCGCGCTGGCGCACCCCGACCCAGAGACCGGGGGGCCGGCGGCGCCGGAACCGCCGGCGGCGGGGCCGGGCGGCCCGGTGGCGCACTGGATCTGGCGGGCGGCCCAGCTGCTGCCGGCGCGGCGGTGGTTGCAGGCCGGCGACGCCGCGGCGGCCCATGCCGACCTGGAATCGCGCAGCGCGCAGGCAGCCGCCCGTGGCGCGCAAGGGCTGCTGATCACCGTGCTGGCCCTGGATGCGCTGGCCCTGGAAGCGCAGGGGCGCCCGGCGGCGGCGCGGGCCGCCTTGCGGCGGGCGGTGCGGCTGGCGGCCGCCGAAGGGTATGTCCGCGCCATCCTCGACGCCGGCCCGGCCCTTGGCCCCTTGCTCCAGGCGCTGGCGCAGGACCTGGCGCGCAGCCCGGAGCATAATCCGGGCCTGGCGGCCTATCTGACCCGGCTCACGGCCGCGCCGGGCGCGGAGACGGGATCGCCCGCGGAGCCGGCGGCCACCGCCGCGCCCGCCGAGCTGCCGTCCGGCCCGTTCCGCGAGCCGCTGACGGCGCGGGAGCTGGCGATCCTGCGCCATCTGGCGGCCGGCGGCTCAAATCAGGAGATCGCCAACCAGTTAATCCTGGGGGTGAGCACGGTCAAGTGGTATCTGCAGACGATCTATGCGAAGCTGGAGGTCCAGAACCGGACCCAGGCCGTTGCCCGCGGGCGCGCCCTCGGTCTGATCCGCTAGCCTGGGCTCCTGGTGGCCGTTGTGGGGCGCGGCCCGGCTCTCGCCGGTTTTCTGCTATAATAGGGATATATAGTTGACGCCGCTAGTTGACTCCGCAGGCGACCGCGTCCGCACCCTCCGCCGTGCTGGGGGCTAGCGATCCTGGTTGGCGGGTCACGGAGCGCGGCCCCGAAAGCAGGCCTAGATGTCGCTGCCACGCCTTGCCCCCCCCTTCGGCCCGCGGCTGTTCACCGCGAAGACGCGCGTCCCCCTCCCGCCGCCCCACTTCCTCAGCCGGCCCCGGCTCCTCGAGTCCTTGCGCGCCCGCATTAGCGTGCACAAATTGGTGGTCGTGCTGGCGCCTTCCGGCTTTGGCAAGACCACCATGGTGGCCGAATTGGCGCGGACTCTCGCCGGGGAGGCGGCCTGGCTGACCCTCGATTCGAGCGATCAGGATCTTTCCGTCTTCGTCCATTATCTGATCGCCGCCGTGGCGCACGGGCGGCCTGGGTTTGGGGCGGATCTGCTGGCCTGGCTCGCGGCGACCCCGACCCCCGGGGACCAGATCGAGGACTGTGCGGCGATCCTGGTGGATGCGCTGGAGCAGCTGGAGGCCACCCCCCTGGTGCTCTTTCTTGACGATTTCCAGGAAGTGAGTGGCAATGCCAGTATTACCCGCTTGCTCGATCGCGTCCTGCGCTACCTGCCGCCGCCCATCCATCTCGTGCTCAGCGCGCGGCGGGAGCCGGCCCTGACGACGACCCGCTTGCTGGCCGAGCAGCAAATCAGTGGCCTGGGCGCGGACGACTTGCGCTTCACCGTGAGCGAGACGGAGCACTGGCTGGCGCTGCGCGCGGACCCGGCCACC
>Ga0070730_10001419_pt1 | contig 23215 bp, 21 predicted proteins | sample Coa_R1_3_FD_66447 | JGI IMG/M metagenome (GOLD analysis project Ga0070730, IMG submission 66447) | Surface soil microbial communities from Centralia Pennsylvania, which are recovering from an underground coalmine fire - Coalmine... | ecosystem: Environmental > Terrestrial > Soil > Unclassified ... | reverse complement strand
AGTCCTCGAACAAACCGGAACCGACTGGAAACTCGGCGGTCTCTATCTAAAAGCCGCGCAGATTGGCGGCCACGACAGCGACTGGTTCCTGAATCGCGCGCGACAGTACAAGGCAAGCGGGCAGTTGCACAATGCCTGGTTTTATTTTCTTGAAGGACGCAGCCTGGCGTCGCCGTTATCGTTTATGAGCACTCAGGCTTCCGATCGGCTCTATGATGAGTCCCAGACCATGGTCCCGGCGGACATGCCGGCGGGTGGGAAGACCGTCGACCTGCCGGCGGGGACAGGCACTTACAAACTCACGGCGGTATTTCCTGAGGCAGTAGGCAACGATCTGGATCTCATCGCGAAATATCAAACCGCCAATGCAGCGAATACGAATCAGGCTTATGCTGACAATGTCGCGATCATGAAAGCGCTCGTGACGAAATATCCGGAGATTCGCGATGCATTCGCCGGAATTGTTGCCCGCGGCGTGGATGCAACTGGCCGGGATTATGGCACCCTGCTTGCCATGAAGGACATCAAGTAGTTGGTAGTCGGTAGCGAGCCGTCAGACGATTGTCATTTCGAACGAAGTGAGAAATCTGCTGCTACTCGACAATTGCCAGTACGTCTCCTGCGTTTACCGCTGCGCCTTCGCTCACCAGAATCTTCTGAATCCTGCCCTTTTTCGGCGACTTCACTTCGTTCTGCATCTTCATCGCCTCGACCACCAGAACTCCGGTGCCAGCCTCGACCTCGGCACCTTGACTGAGGAGAATGCGCACGACTTTACCGGGCATGGGCGCGGCCAACTTCTTGGGTCCATGATCGTCCGCCGCACGAACTCGTCCCCGCAGGGATCGCGGATCGCGCACCTCCGCTGCAAAGCGCGCGCTCCCCACCCAGAGATGCGTTTCGGACCCGACCCGCTCGCACTTGATCTCGTAGGCTTTATTGCCGATGCGCAGGGAAAGTACGTCAGGACGCGCGAGAACGGCGTCTACGGCGACTTCACGTCCGTCGATGCGGCACAACCAACGCCCGTCTGTGTGGCTCAGTTCGAGGCGATGATCCTTACCGTCAATGGAAACGTCGTAAGTCATGGATACTATCGCAAACTCTCACTCCGGGATGCAGCCCTCCAGTTCGAAGCGGTTGCCTTAGGGGCGTTGCCGTTGAGGCCCGCTCGCTCGCCGCTTCCAGCCCCGGCTGCTCCCAGGACCGCAAACATGCCCGCCGCGATCACGGCAACGTCCGTTGCTTGCGGATCGATCTGTGGAACAGTTTCGTCTTTCTGCTTCAGCAGGCGATCCAGAAAACCGGTATCCAACTTCGCAGCGCAAAAATCCGGGTCATTCAGAATTCGGCGGAACAGCGAAATGTTGGTCTTGATCCCACCCACAAAATATTCATTCAATGCGCGCTTCAGCCTGCCAATCGCCTGATCGCGGTCGGTGCCATAGCCGATGAGCTTGGCCAGGAGCGGATCGTAATCCATGGGCACGTTCCAGCCCTCATACATCCCGCTGTCACGCCGGATCCCCGGTCCGGAGGGCAGCAGGAGCAGCGTAATCTTCCCCGGACTGGGAAAATAGTTATTGTCGGGATCCTCAGCGTAGATGCGGCATTCGATCGCGTGGCCGCGGATCTTCACATCCTCCTGCGTAAACGGCAGTCGTTCCCCATTCGCAATACGAATCTGCAGATGCACGAGATCCAGTCCTGTGATCAATTCCGTGACGGGATGCTCGACCTGCAATCGGGTATTCATCTCAAGGAAATAAAAGTTCTTTTGCTGGTCCACGAGGAACTCAACGGTGCCGGCATTCGTGTATCCGGCGGCCTCGGCCACGCGTACAGCAACCTCCCCCATTCGACGCCGCATGTCAGGATCGACCACGGGCGATGGAGCCTCCTCTACGACCTTTTGATGCCTGCGCTGCAGCGAGCATTCACGCTCCCCGAGGTAAACGGTGTTTCCGTGCTCATCCGCCAAGACCTGCATCTCGATGTGCCGGGGATTGACGATCGCCTTCTCGATGTAGACCTCGCTATCGCCGAAGGAGCGCTCCGCCTCGCTGCGGGCGCCTTCGAGCGCTGACTTGAGTTCCGCGGGCGAATGCACTAGGCGCATGCCTTTGCCACCGCCGCCGGCGGCCGCTTTCAGCATCACGGGATAGCCGATGCGGGCGGCCATCTGCTCGGCCTGCTCGAGCGATTCGAGCCCGCGCGACGTCCCCGGCACCAATGGCACTCCCGCGCGTTCCATGGCCTGCCGCGCCCGCGTCTTCGAGCCCATAGCATCCATAGCAGCTGCCGTGGGACCAATGAATTTCACCCCCGCCTCCGCGCAGGCTCGTGCGAATTTCGCATTTTCAGAAAGGAAACCGTAGCCCGGATGGATGGCATCTGCTCCAGAACGCTTGGCTACGTCGAGAATCTTTTGGATATTGAGATACGATTCTGCCGCCGCAGGCGCGCCGATAGGATAAGCCTCGTCGGCCTTACGAACATGCAGCGAGGCCCGGTCTACGTCGGAGTACACGGCCACCGCGGCGATTCCCATCTCATGGCAGGCGCGAATGACCCTCACTGCAATCTCGCCCCGGTTCGCGATGAGAATCTTCTTGAACATGCCCACTCGCCATAAGCGCCGTAAGCGCGGACGGCCAAACCGCTTATTGTACTGGACGCATTGCCCTGACGTACGGCGCGGCGGCCGGAAGAATGACAATGCTAGGATGATTTTCCCATGGAAACTGGTCGTAAATTTACGGCCTCCGATCATAGCCCCCATAGTGCGGGGAAGGTATCTTCTCTTTCCAACAGTCCATTTTCAGTGGCAATTGTGTTGCTGGCCGGGCTTAGCGTTCGAATTTATGAGGCTTCCGCATATTTTCTCGATCCGGATGAAGCCTTGCACACTCTGCTGGCGAGATACGATTCCGCGACCCTGACGTACAAGGCCACACTGACCACGGCCCACCCGCCTCTGCTCATCATCTTTCTGCACTACTGGCAGTGGCTGGGGCGTTCGGAATTCGTGTTGCGTCTTCCTTCCCTCGTAGCCGGCACGCTCTCCTGCTGGCTGCTGTACTTGTGGATGAGAAAAATTGCAGACGAGTCCACCGCCTTCGTCGTCCTGCTGCTCTGCTCATTCGCTCCCGCATTGATTGAGTTGTCGACGCAAGTCCGGCAGTACGCGATCCTGAACCTCTTCCTCGCCACGGCGCTCTATTGCTCAGAGCGCGCCCTGCAAGGGAAGTCCACGCTGTGGATGAACCTGTTCTCGCTCTCGCTCTGCGGGGCGGTCCTGACGCACTATTCTGCTTTTCTGTTTGTGTTCTCCATGGGCGTGTACCTGCTCGTGCGGCTGCGTCCGTGGCGCAACCGAAACAAGCTCTTTGGCGTCTGGGCAGCTGGTCAGGTGCTTGTTGCGGCGTTGTGCGCGTTCTTTCTCCTGGTTCACATTCCGCAGCTGAAGCAAGTTGGAATGCCCCAAGAGATCGCAAACACCTGGCTGCGGCGATCGATTTACCATCCCGGCGAAAGCAGTGCGCTGATTTTTCCGGCAAGACAGACTCTACGAGTGTTCACCTACCTTTTCAGCCAGGGATTGCTGGGAACGGTCGCACTACTCTTCTTTCTGAGCGGTTTCATCCTGCTGATCAGAGGTAAGAGCGCGGAGCGCGAACGTCCGTCGTCTCGCGAATTGGCCGTCCTCATCGCGACGCCTTTCGCCGTCAACTGCATTCTGGCGATTGCGGGAATTTATCCCTACGGCGGCACGCGGCACGATGTCTACCTGGCCCCTTTTGCCTTCGCTGGAATTTCTTTTGGGTTCCCTTGGAAGCCGAAGCACGTCGAGTGGAAGGTCGCCGTTACGGTGGCGTGCCTTGCCCTCTGCAATGTTTTTCCCGCGCCGCCACCGCTGATTCGAGCAAAAGATCATCGAGCGGGATTGATGCAGCAAGCGTTCGCGTCGCTAAAGACCCAGGCCCCGCCGGGTTCAACACTCTTTGTTGACTATCAGAGCGGCCTTGAACTGGGTTACTACCTCTGTGACCGCAATGTCTTGCAGGTGTTCTACCCCCTCGAACCGTTCTCGCGAATGACCTGCGGACCTTATACAGTAGTCGCACCCTCTTCACAGCAATGGCAGTTCGAGCCGGGTAACATGACGCCAGCCCTACACAATGCGGTGCAGCGTTACCAACTTCCTCCGAAATCCGTGTTGTGGCTCTTCGAGGCCGGTGCGGGCTGGATGCCGGCAGACAAGAGGAAGGTCGAGGCGGAATTGTCCTCACTCGGTTGCAAAGCGCAGCATTTCGGTGAAAACATCCGGATTTGTCCGATCACGATCGGCGACGATTCGGCTAGGTAGACACCCCGCCGTTGCAAGAGAAAAAGCCTCCCAGTGCGGAAGGCTTTCACAGCTCAAGCATGATTGGACGGAAAATCTACTTGGTCTGATCCATCGTGATCTGGCCGCCCTGGCTCTGCGCCGCTTTCTCGGCCTTCGCCTTCTTGGTAGCCAGGGTCTTGTCTACCCAGCCATCGGCAGTCTTCAGATCTGCCGCACGAGCAGCCTCATCATCACATTCCACGTCAGCACGCTCGCGATACATAAGGTTCATGTAAGCCATCGCGTCATCATAGTCCGGACGAAGCTCAATCGCTTTGTTGAGGTTGTCGATGCCTTCCTGAATGGCGGCTGCATTCTTGCCTTTCAGATCCTCGCAGGCTTTCTTCTGGTCCTTGTTTTTTGCGCTGAGATGTTCTTCTGGCTTCATCCCCAGCTTGGCGCGTTCTTCCATACGAGGCTGGTAGGCTGCCGTCCAGTCAATCACGCCGACCGAGTAGTAAGGCTCGGGATCATTGGGGTCCGCCTCCGAAGCCATGCGGTAATACTTCTTGGCATCGTCCCATTTCTTCATGTTGAGATACAGGTACGCGACGCCTTTTGCGCTATTGACCTTCTGCTCGCGAGAGGGCTTATCGTCGATCACCTTCTGGTACTCGTCGATCGCTTGCTGGGCCGTGCGCAAATTGTCGGGTGAGTCGACGCCGGGAATATATTGCGAGACGAACGCGGTCGCCAAGTACATCCGCGCGTTGATCAGCGACGGATCCAGGCGAACCGCTTCCTGGAAATGATCGATCGCCTGTTCGTAGTGATTGTCCTTATAGGCCTTGACACCCTTATTCAACTGGTCGCGGGCGCGCAGCTTGTCGCACCCCAGGGAAGAGATGAGAGCCAGCGCTACCGCCGCCAGCATCAGCAGTCGTAAGTTTCTATTCATTGCGGTATAAGTCTCCCTCGCCACAGCATCCTAGGCCCAGAGACAGCGGTTTGACAAGCGGAGCCATCTGCGGCACGAAAGCGGAACGCCTCCGTGCCGCGGGGCGAATGAGAAGAATGCGGCTCCAGGCCTTAATGAACGGGCGTTCTAGCCGCCCGCTTCGATCTTTGCGGTAATCAGGCCGACTTTGTCAACGCCTGCGGCGTGAGCGATATCGATCACGTTGGCGACGTTGGCGAAAGGAATCGAATCGTCTCCTTTTACAAACATCACCTTCTCCGCGCGCTGCTTGTAAATGTCGGTCAGACGGCCCTGCAAATTATCCCAAGTTGCGTCTTCGTCGTTGATCTTCACGCCGGGTTCCTGTCCGGGGCCGCGATCGAGCAACTGCACCACGATGGTGCGCGTCGTGTCGTTATTCTTGGGCGCGTTCGGCGGTGGCGGCTGCGGAACCAGCGCATCCAGACCTTTCGGCGTCACCGGCGAGATCACCATGAAGATGATCAGGAGCACCAGCAGCACATCGATCAGCGGCGTAACGTTGATGTTCGCACTTTGGCCGCCGTGCGAACCAAGACTCATTCCCATAGTCGTTCTCCTCTACTGCCCAGCCGTAGCCGGAGCGGGTGGTGGCGTGCCGGTCTTTTTCTGATCCGTGAGCAGTCCGAGATCGTCGACTCCAGCCGCGCGGACAGCGTCCACGACCTGGACAACGCCGCCGAACCGGGTCCGCATATCAGCCTTCACATACACACGCTTGTCGGCCTTATTCGCCAGCTTGTCTTTCACTTTGCCGGTCAAGCTGTCGACCACAATCTGCTCGCTGCCTAGATACACCTTGTTGTCCCGCGTAATGGAGACCAGTAGGGCATCTTCCTTATCGGCGTCCGGCATTTGCTCCGGGTTGTTCACCTTGGCCATGTCCACGCTGATGCCTTTCTGCAACATGGGCGTGACCACCATAAAGATGATCAGCAAAACCAGCATCACGTCGACCATTGGCGTGACGTTGATCTCCGAGCTGACCTTCGATCCTTCGTCTCTTTTTGCAATTCCCATAGATTTCTCCCGCGTTGTTCGCGGACCGTGGTCCCTCAGCCAGGAGGCCCGGCGCTGGCTCTGTACCAGCGCCGGACAAGCAACTCAGGGGTGTAGGTCTATCGCCGGACGTCGCCGCGCTTCTTCAGGAAGTAGTCGATCAATTCGCTGGACGAGTTGTCCATCTCGACGTCGAATGCTTCCACGCGGCCGGTCAGGTAGTTGAACATCATCACAGCCGGGATGGCGACGAGCAGCCCGATGGCGGTCGTGACCAGCGCTTCCGCGATACCGCCGGCGACTGCCGCCAGTCCGGTAGCCTTCTGGTTGTTGATGCCGACGAACGCGTTCAAAATGCCCATCACCGTACCGAACAGTCCCACGAAGGGAGCGGTCGAGCCGATGGTCGCAAGGCCGCCCAATCCACGCTTCAATTCCGCGTGGACGATGGCTTCGGTGCGCTCCAGTGCGCGCTTGGAGGCTTCAATGGTTTCGCCAGGGATTGCGCCCGGGCTGTCCTGGTGAGCCTTGAATTCCATCAGGCCAGCGGTAACGACCTTGGCCAGGTGGCTTTTCTTGTTGCGCTCGGCAACTTTAATGGCCTCGTCGATACGGCCATCGCGCAACGCTCCCGCCACTGCGGGGGCAAAGGCGCGTGACTGCTTGCGAGCCGCGCTATACGCCAGCCAGCGGTCAATCATGACGCCAATCGACCAGCCGGACATGATGAACAGAATGATTACTACCGTGCGAGCGACCCATCCCATCGACTTCCACAAGCCAAGGGGATCTGTTGCCAGGGTGCCGCCTTCTTGGACGACCCAAGCCGCGGCAGCGGGTACGTGACTGAGAATGACTCCTGCTACGTGAGTTGCAAACATGAGTTGCTTTCCTCCTCGGAACTCTGGAACTCTACATTACTTGGACACTATGATGCGCTTTGTGGTGCCAACCGCTGGCAAGGAACTTGACGCCGGCGGGCGTGGCGGCTTTCGCCGCCCATGCCGGACTCAATTTCATGCAGTGAAAAGCAGCGAGCCCGGGCTTTCGAAAGGCCCTTCCCTCCCACCGCTGTGGAAGAACAAGGGCCAACGCATGATTCAAAGTTGCTCAATGTGGACAGCCGCCCTCGGCTGTCCGCGGAGCGCAAGCTCCGCAATTTCCAGCTAAACGCCCGCCTGCACGGCCGAGGGCGGCCCGTGCCTACAGGACTGTTCTAGCCTCCAGCCAGCGTAAAGTTCACTTGCACCGTGGTCTCGACCTCAACCGGTTCACCGTTGAGCAAGTACGGCTTGTACTTCCACTGCTTTACGGCTTCGATCGCAGCCGGAGCCAGCATGGGATGCCCACTGATCAGCTGCAGGTTTTCGATATTTCCATCTTTGCTGATCTGCGCCTGCAGGATGACGGTGCCCTGAATACGCGCCTGGCGTGCCAGCGGCGGATAGGCCGGTGGTACCTTGCGGATCAGAAGACCCGATTGGACGCCGGAGGATACCCGCACGCGTTGCGGCGTCGCAATCTTGGGCACGGCGACCGGCGTTGAACTCAGCACGCTGCCGATCACACCGCCCATCGAGCCACCGGGCACACCACCCGGGACGCCTCCCACCACGCCAGTCGTAGCCATCACCGGCGGAGGAGCTTCGTCCTCTTTAATCATTTCGACTTTCTTTGGAATCTTCGTCGGCGTGCGCAGTTCGCCGTTCACGATGTCGGTCTGAATCTGCTTCACAATTTTTACTGGAGCCGCTGCCGGCGGCGGAGGCGGTGGAGGCGGCGGGGGGGCCACCAGGAATGTCATTAATTGCTGCTTCGGCAAGGCTTCGGTGAAGATCAGCGGGATGAGCACCATTACCCCGACAATCATGACCTGGATTGCGAACGAAACCAGGGAGGTCCATCCCCGCTTCGTTTTCAGCTTGCCACCCGATTCGATAAGACTGTCTTCAAACATGTGATTCTCCCCAAACTGTCAGACCCCTACGAATACTTAGACACCGGATACTTCTCCTTTGCTCCCAGAACTGTTGTCACGCCAGGGGCCCTGGATTTGCCGAAAAGGCGCGCTGAGCAAACCCTTCTAAAACCTTACATAAGAAGGCGTAAACCAATGAATCCTAAGCCGCCATCGGGTAACTTACCTAGCTTTACCCGGCATGGCGACGGGGCGCTTGCCCTTTTCGATCCGCCAATCCTGATATGCGACCAGGATCGGGGCGGCGATGGCAATGGACGAATACGTCCCGATGAGAATGCCGATTACCAGCGCGAGGCTGAAACCACGGAGCACCTCGCCGCCGAATAAGAATAGTGCCAGTACGGTAAGGAAGGTTAAGCCCGCTGTCAAGATGGTTCTGCTTAATGTTTGATTGATGCTCCGGTTGACGATTTCCGACAGCTTTTCCCGCCGCATGAGTTTAATGTTCTCCCGGATGCGGTCAAATACCACGATCGTGTCGTTATTGGAGTAACCAATCAGCGTTAGCAGGGCCGCGATCACGGTCAGGGAAATCTCGGTGTTGGTCAGAGAAAACGCCCCTACAGTAATCAAGGTATCGTGGAAGACAGTGATTACAGCCGCGATGCCGTAAATCCACTCAAATCGGAAGCCGAGGTAAACCAGCATTCCGAGAAGTGAATACAGAGTCGCCAGGGCAGCCTGGGTCCGCAATTGGCTTCCCACCTGAGGTCCGACTATTTCGACGTCGTCGACGTGGAAATCCGAAAGGAAAAATCCATCGGGGATGATGCCCGAGACGCCCGGATCGACGCCAGGCGCAGTTTTCAACTGATCGAAGGAGTTCAGAACACCGCCCAGCGTGTTATCGCGGTAATTCATGATGGCCTGCGTCTGCGCCGTATACCGGGCATTCGCATCCGTACCAAGATGCAGCGGATCCTTATCCATCAAATAGTTTTTGACGGTCAAAAAGCTGGCGTTATTGAGGTCGCATGCCACAGGGTTAGCCGCGCCGCACTGCTTGCCGGCCGGAACATTGCCTTCGAGCGCCTGAATGATCTTTTGCTTGCCCTGGTCGAGAGCCTGCTCATTGGTCTCGCGGACGTCAAGATCAATCAGGACCTTGTTGTACTGAGCTAAATCGTAAGGTTGGATCTTGGGGTTGTGGAGTCCCGCTCGATCCAACGCTGAGTGCACGGCCGGCACGTCGGGCTTGTGCGCAAATTTCACCTTCACGAGCGTTCCCCCGCGAAAGTCCAGACCCCACGGGATGTGATGCCAAAACAGCATCGAGAACACACCGGCGACGCTGAAGATCAGCGAAAAAGCGAGAAAATACCACTTCTTCCCAAGGAAATCGATGTTTACGTTATGAAAGAACTCCAAGTCGTGCTCCCAAACTCCTAGGTTCTAAAATTGCAAGTTCTTGCCTAAATGCTGAGCGCCTCGCCGCGCTGCTTGCGGCTTAGTACCCATTCAAAAATCACGCGCGAGACGAAAACGGCTGTGAACAGATTCGCCAGCAAGCCAAACGTCAGAGTGGTGGCGAAACCCTTCACCGGACCGGTTCCAAAGATGAACAAGATTGCCGCCGATACGATCGTGGTCACGTGGGTGTCCACGATTGTGATCCAGGCATGGCTGAATCCCTGATCCACCGCTGAGGGCGGCGTCTTGCCGTTGCGCAACTCCTCACGAATACGCTCAAAGATCAGCACATTGGAATCCACACCCATACCGACCGTCAGAATCACCCCTGCGATCCCCGGCAATGTGAGAGCGACATTTACCCCCGCCATGGTGGACCATCCCAGGAATCCCAGCAGGATGATCAGGTTCATGATCAGCGCAACGTCTGCATTAACTCCGGCCCCGCGATAGTAGATCAGCATGAAAATCAATACTGCGACCATGCCAACCACTGCGGCCCGGACGCCGGATCGAATCGAATCCGCCCCAAGGGACGGGCCCACCGTGCGCTCTTCGCGATATTCGATGCTGGCCGGCAGAGCGCCCGAGTTCAGAATCATCGCGAGATCTTTGGCAGACTGAGCGTCCATGTGGCCGCGAATCTCGACCTGGTCGCGAATGGGTTCGTCAATCGTGGCCACCTCTCTGACTTTCCCATCAAGCACAACACCGAGACTGTCCTTAACGTGCGCGGAGGTGAAGGAGAAAAAACGCTGCCCCCCCTCTCCGGTCAATTGGAAATTCACATCGGGCTGACCGTTCTGATCCGTAGTCGGACTGGCATGACGCAGGTCCTTACCGCTGATCGCTGACGAGCGTGACACAAAGTACCATTGTTCGCCCTCGGAGCGTCCGCCCAGCGTATTTCCTTGCAGCAGCATCTGGTCGATGGGAACGACGCCACCTTTCTCCTGCATCGCCGCCTGTTCGCTAGGATAGGGCCCGCCCAGCACCTGCTTGATCTCGAGCATGGCGGTGTTCTGCATGATGTCTTTCACGCGCTGCGAGTCGTCCACCCCGGGCAACTGCACCAGAATCTGATACTGCCCCAGCCCATGCTCCTGGATCGTCGGCTCGCTGACGCCTAGCGCATCGATGCGATTGCGAATCGTCTCAATCGCCTGCGTGACCGCCCGGTTTTTCAGGTCATTCAGGGCGGAAGGCTTCATCGACATGTTCCAGGAAGTCCCGCCACCACCCGTGATGTCATATTCCGGCAGCCGGTCCTGCACGATGCTGATCAGATCAGAGCGCGCCCCGGCCTGAATGCCCGACAACACGATGTGATCGGGATTCTGCGGATCCGGCTGCGAGATGTCGGCGTAGTCGATCTTGTGATTGCGCAACTGTTCTTTCATCACCTGGATCGCGTTCTGCGCGTCCACATTGACGGCATCATTGACCTTGACCTGAAGTATCAGGTGCGTGCCGCCCTTCAAATCCAGCCCGAGATGGATGTGATCGGTCAACGCGGTGAGCAAGGCCTCGCCCGAGAGGCCCTTGGGGATGCCAAAGATCCCAAACAGGAAAAACAGCATGATGGCAATGATGAATAGGGCTTGATAGAGAAGTTTCTTGTTCATAAAGAATCAGGGGCCAGGGAATAGGGTTTAGGGGCTAGTTCTTAACTAACCCCTAGCCCCTAATCCCTGAGCTCTATTTCGTCTTCACTTCTTCCTCGGTCGTCGTCACCTGCGTCACAGACGCCTTGGTGACTTCCACAACCAGATTGTTCGGAGGGACGCGCAAATGGATCGCGTCGTCCTTCAATGCCATGATGGTGCCCCGCAAGCCGCCGCTGGTCGTCACCTTGTCGCCGGTCTTGAGCTGATCGAGCATGGCGTGCCATTTTTTCTGGCGGCGCTGCTGCGGCAGAATCAAGAGGAGATAAAAAATCGCGAAAATGAAGATGAGCGGGGCAATCCCCAGCCATCCCATACCACCGCCACCGGCCTGCACTGCCAATATGTGTTGCATTTCTCGTTAGAGGTCTGAGCGGATGGTTTCCGCGAACAACCGACCCGCGCCCATTAGCGCCGCGGGAGTGTTATGTCACCACGGGGTTTGGATCGACTTCGGCCGGGGTTAATCGGCCTCAGGCTTGAATCCGGGAGTGCTCCGTTCGACGTTACGGTTTCGGCAGCGGCCGTTCATCAGACTGAAAACGGTACACTTCCCCAAGTGAGATAGAATGCCGCACGCGCCGCATAGTGTCAAGGTAGAAGCTCAGATTGTGAATCGTATTCAAGACCTGCGCCAATACTTCGTTGGATGCATAAAGATGCCGCAAGTAGGCCCGGGAATAGCGCTGGCACACGCGGCAGCCGCAGTTTGGATCGAGCGGTCCGGCGTCCAGCGAGTAGCGCGCCTGCTTGATCGAAACTTTTCCCTCCGACGTAAACAGCAGGCCATGCCGCGCCGCCCGCGTCGGCAGCACGCAATCCATCATGTCGACGCCGAGCGTCGCATATTCGACGATTTCTTCCGGCGTCCCCACTCCCATGAGATAGCGCGGCTGGTCCTTAGGAAGGTGCTCGAGCGTTGATTCCACGATCTCGCGGGTCAGTTCGCGCGGCTCCCCGACACTCAGCCCGCCGATCGCGTAGCCAGGGAATTCAATTTCGATGGTGCGCTCGGCCGATTCCTTGCGCAGTGCCCGATCCACGCCCCCCTGGACAATCCCGAATAAAGACTGAGTGTGGCCGGAAGAGTCTGGGTGCCCCGTTCTAACCGCGCCGTTTGCGGTTAGAGCGGGGATTCTTGTATCGAAGTTCCACGGAACTTTATGTTTATGCTCCTCAAAATACTTCTTGCTCCGTGCCGCCCACCGCGCCGTCAGTTCCATCGACTCGCGCACGCGCGCCGGGTCCGCCGGGTACTCCGTGCACTCATCAAACGCCATGATGATGTCGGCGCCCAATCCGATCTGCGCCTCCATCGTGCTCTCTGGAGAGAAGAAGTGCGAAGACCCGTCGAGGTGCGAGCGAAACGTCACGCCGTCTTCATTCAGCTTGCGCAGTTCGCTGAGACTGAAGACCTGGAACCCGCCCGAATCGGTGAGAATGGCCCGATTCCACGACATGAACCCGCGCAGTCCGCCCATCCGCCGGACGGTCTCGACGCCGGGCCGAAGATACAGATGATAGGTATTGCCCAGAATGATCTGCGCGCCCAGATCCTCGAGAACGTCCTGTGGCACTCCCTTGACCGAGGCGACCGTTCCCACCGGCATAAACACCGGCGTCTCGATCTCGGCATGGGGAGTGATGAGGCGTCCCGTGCGGGCTCGACCGCAGGTTTTATCGATGTGAAACGAGAGCGACATTCCTGCGATTGTAGCGCGGAGATTCAGTAATTCCCTTCGCGATGTCATCCTGAAGGGCGGCGAAGCCGGCGTGAGGGACCTTACGATCCGTTTGCACTGCCGACAACGTCAGTCGGAATGCTTCGCTGCTGGCAGCAACGACGGTCCGTTGGACGGCATCGGTGCTACTCACGATCGTGCGGTCCCTCGGACGGCTTCTGCAGTCCTCAGGATGACATCGGGAAATAGCACATAATCATTCAGCAATCGTAATGATCTCGCCACGGACTTTCTTCCGCTCGATTACCAACCGTCCCACGCTAACCGGCAGCTTGAACCGCCTCGGCCCCGCGCTGCCGGGATTGAAATAGAGCACACCGTTTCTCATTTCCTGCCTGGGAGTGTGGCTGTGCCCTGAGATCACGACGCTGAATCCAGCGGCATCAGGCTTCAGATCCAGTGCGCCGAGATCGTGCAGGATGTAGATCGAGATGCCTACGATTTCGACGACGTCTGTTTCCGGCAGCTTGCGCGCCCACACGCCTTTATCGACATTGCCGCGAATCGCGGTCACGGGTGCAATGGCAGCGAGTTTGTCGAGAATCTCAGGATCGCCGATATCGCCTGCGTGGATGATGTGGTGTGACCCGCGCAGCGCCTGAAGCGCTTCCGGCCGAAGCAGGCCATGAGTGTCGGAGATCACGCCGATGAGAACCGAGGCTGTGCGATTAGTTTCTGTCATTCCGAAGCGCCTGCACCTGGCGCGAGAAATCTACTGTTCGGCGGCGTCAGCGACTGCGGGTTCCTCGCTCCGCTCGGAATGACAAATCCATGGTGGTTTTCATTTCCCTGTCATCTTTGCGAGGAATTTCCCCACACTCACCACCGCTCGGCCAACCGTCCCGCGCCCGATCTCCTGCGTGCCATCGTGAGCTGTCACGCGCAGGATGTAAAAGCGCCCGTCGAAAGATTCGAGCACGGCTTCGGCTTTGATCATGGCGCCAATCCCGCTGGCCGCGCGGTGCTCGACGTTGATCGAGGTCCCTACGGTGATTTCGTCTCCTTCGCAATAGGGCTGCAGGGCCCGGAACGCGGCCGTCTCCATCAGCCGTATCATGTCGGGCGTCGAGTAAACCGGCGGCAGTTCGGGACGATGTGAGGTCAGCGTGTGCTCGAAGGCGACGGATTCGGACGCTTCGCCGCGAGCGCCGATCGGGATGTCTTTGGCCAAACTCTCTCCTGTCACCACGAAGGACACGAAGGGGCACAAAGGAGATCTCGCATCCCTCGTGTGACTTCGTATCCTTCGTGGTTTATGAATCCGTTCGGGCGATCAACGGTCTATGCGACCGCGGTTGCCATCCGCCGCGCCCCAATCCCGTCCAGAGCCTTCCAGAGCATGCGGGCAGCATCTTCGGCCGCATCCAAAGCAGCCTCGGCCGCCTCGGGATGCGCGGCAATCCGCTTTTCGAGTTGCCTGCGCCAGACGCGCGAGTGCTGCACATCTGCCGTCGCGTGCAGGGCGAAGTAGCCGCAGGTCTTGTCATCGGCGCCGTACATCCCGCGCAGCCCAAATTCCTTCTCTTTGGCAATCCGCGGCACCTGCGATTCGTAAGCGTAGAAAGCCGCAAGCGCCTGTTCCACTGTGCCTTCGCTCGCTACATGATGGAAGTGGCGGATCAACTGCCGGATCTCTGGCACCGGTGTATGCCACTCCAGGTTTCGGGTCGATCCCATGCCCTCGGCAAAATCCAGCCATAGATCGGAATGAGGAATCGAATCTTTGCCCGCGCTCCCCTCGACTCCCTTCTCATCGCACATGTTGGCCAGCACGGCGCGGCGAAGCTCTCCGTCCTCCAAGCGCAATCCCAAAGCGGCCAGATACGAAGGAAACGCTTCCACGTGGTGATAGTAGTCCTGCGCGTACTCGCGCAGGTCGTCGCGCGTCAGGCGTCCTGCCGACCATGCTTTGTAAAATGGGTGACAGAGAAGGTCGAATTTGGCGATGCGGGCGTCCAATTGCTCGAAGAACTCGGCGGTATTCATAATCTTCCTTTGTGGATCGGCGTGCTAGCCAATATAAGGGCGAAGGAGCCCTCCGGCAAGTGATGCCGATCACCACCGTTCGCCAAGTTGCTAGAATAAAAGCAGAAACAGATTAGGAAATTCTGAGGGGTTCCGCTCGTTTCGCTTCCCATGCAGTTCACCGAACAATTCGACGTCGTTGTGGTCGGCGCCGGACACGCCGGATGCGAGGCTGCAATGGCCGCCGCCCGCACGGGCCTGAAGACTGCCCTCTATACGCTGAATGTGGATCTGATCGCGCAGATGTCATGCAACCCCGCCGTTGGCGGAATTGCCAAGGGACATTTGGTGCGCGAGGTCGATGCCCTCGGCGGCATCATGGGCGAAATTACCGACGCAGTCGGGATCCAGTTCCGCCTGCTGAATACATCGCGCGGACCGGCGGTGTGGTCTCCTCGCGCACAATGCGATAAGCAAGCCTATCGACTCAAGATGCGCGAGGTACTTGAGTCGCAGCCGAACCTGAAGATCAAGCAGGCAGAAGTGGCGGATCTCATAGTCGCGAGCTCCGAGTCGCGAGTCCCGAGCGAACCTCCAGACTCGGGACTCGGGACTCGGGACTCCGTACTGGGAATCAAGCTGCGTGATGGCCGCACAGTCGGCGCACAGGCCGTCATCATCACGACGGGCACGTTCCTCAACGGCCTGATTCATTGCGGCGAACAGCAATATCCCGCAGGACGCTCCGGCGAACCCAATGCCGTTTTGCTCGGCGAAGCGTTGAAGAAACTCGGCTTGCGCGGAAGCCGCCTGAAGACGGGCACTCCGCCCCGCCTCGACGGGCGCACTATCGACTGGTCGCGATTTCCCGTTCAGCCCGGTGACGAAGATCCCACGCCGTTCAGTTTCCGAACTAAGCGAGTAGCGCATCACGATTCGCAGGTGCCCTGCTACATCGCCTGGACCACGCCCGAGACCCACCGAATCATTCGCGAAAACGTCCACCGCTCGCCGATGTACAGCGGCCAGATTCAGTCGATCGGCCCGCGCTATTGCCCTTCGATCGAAGACAAGATCGTCAAGTTCCCCGACAAGGAAATGCACCAGCTTTTCCTCGAACCGGAGGGACTGAACACGCACGAAATTTATGTCAACGGAATGAGCACGTCGCTTCCGGTTGAGGTGCAGCTCGCGATCCTGAAGTCGATTCCTGGCCTCGAGAACGCCGAGATGCTGCGCCCCGGCTACGCCATTGAATACGATTCGATCGATCCCACCGAACTTGATCGTACGCTCGAGACACGGAAAATTGCCCGGCTATTCCTCGCTGGCCAGATCAATGGCACCTCAGGCTACGAAGAAGCGGCATGTCAAGGACTGATGGCGGGCATCAACGCCGCGCTTCAGGTGAAGCGCGCAGTACCCCTGATTCTCGACCGCACCGAAGCCTACACGGCGATCCTGATCGATGATCTCGTCTCCAAGGGCACCAATGAGCCCTATCGCATGTTCACGTCTCGAGCGGAATTCCGGCTGCACCTGCGCATCGACAATGCCGACCGTCGCCTCACGCCGCACGGCCGCCGCGTAGGGCTTATCTCAGACGAAGCGTGGGCGGATTTCCAGGCGAAGCAAGTACGTCTCGCCCAGATGAAGAGGTTGCTGGAAACTACGCGGCTTACCCAAGAGATGCTCAACCACCTTGCACAAACCTGTCATCCCGAGCGGAGTGAGGCGAAGCCGAACGAAGTCGAGGGACCTTGTGTTCCGGCGGGCAGCGCCTTGGCTTCCGCGCAGGGCCAAACCCTCGCGCAACTGCTGAAGCGTCCAGAAGTAGCCATTGAACACCTTGCCCCGGTGTTGCGGCTTCTCGATTCGAACTTTTTCGAAAGAGGAGAAATCCGCGAAAATCCGCGTGCATCCGAGGCGCGAATTTCCTCCGAAATCCGCAACGAACTCAAGTCTGTCGAAACGGAAATCAAGTACGAAGGCTACCTGCAGCAGCAGCAGCGCGCGATGGAACGCTTGAAGAAATCCGAGCAACACTCGATCCCGGAGTGGTTCGATTACCGCTCCGTCAGCGGACTCTCCCGCGAGATGCAGGAGAAGCTGACCAAGCTGCGCCCGCGCACAATCGGCCAGGCCTCGCGCATTCCCGGCGTGACCCCGGCAGCGGTGTCGCTGGTGAACGTTTATATCGAGATTCAGGCGAGGAGACGGGAACAGGCCGCCGCGCTCTAGGCGGTAGCCTACCGAAGCTCATTGCTCTGCAGTTGTTCCGCACGCTTGAGTTCCGTCTCGGCCTCTTCTTTTCTCCCCATATCTCGATACGCCTGCCCCAGCAGGTGGTGCGTGGTGGGATTGTTGGGCTCCATGGTGACTGCATGCTTCAGCGCCAGCACAGCCAGATCATATTCGCCCTTCTTGTCGAGCACCTTGCCCATCAGGATGAACGGCACGCTCGAGGTTGAATCGAGCCGGATGGATTCTTGCAGCAAGCGCTGCGCCTGGTCGAATTTCTGCACGCGCGAATACGCATCCGCCAGTTTGTAATACGTCGCCGCATGCGCCGGATTGATCGACAATTCCGTCTGAAACTCCGTGATCGCCTCCGGCACGCGCGACTTGTATAGATAGAGTTCGCCCAGCAAGAAGTGGACCAGCGGCAATTTGGGGTCGAGCGTTACAGCTTTCTGCGCATACTCTTCGGCGATGGGATCGTATTCCTGCCGCAAAAGCATGCGCGCCGCGAACAGGTAAGCCGCGGCTGAGTCGCCCGGAACATCGAACATCCTGGCGAAAGCTTTGCGCGCCTGGTCATAGTTCTTAATCTGCAGATAACAAGTGCCCAGAATGTAGGAGGAGTCAACGTTCGCGCGCGGCATCCAACCTTGCACGCGTTCGAGCAGCGGGATCGCGTCGGCCGGATGACCGCCTGCGTAGTACGACATGCCGAGCAACTGCACCGCTTCAGTATTATTTGGATCCTCGGCGGTGGCTCGCTTCAGATACTCAATCGCTTTGGGATAGTCGCTCTTCTTGAAGTATGCCGTACCGAGTTCGAGGGCAAGCCCCTTCGCCGCGGGATCACGCGCTTCCACGCCTTGCAGTTTGGCGATACCTTCGTCAACTTTGCCGGCGTCGACCAACCTGCGCGCCGCCGAGAATTCTGCGGGAAGCTGCGCGGGTCCCGCCTGCGCTTCCGCCTGCGGAGTCTGCTGCGATACGGCTGGCGGCTCCAATCCGCACAACATCACTGCGCATGTCACGGTGAGAAAAAAGAAAAAGCGCTGCTTCATATCAGGATTAGAGCACAATCAGAGAAGTCGAGAGGCTGGGATTTGAATCCTTGTCAATGCCCATTCATCTGCTTCCGCAGCGCCTCAAGATTTTCTTTCGCGATCGGTTGATCTGGATCCAGCTGAAGCGCGCGCTCAAAATGCGCCTTCGCTTCGGGTAGCTTTCCGGTCTCTGCGAGCGCAGCTCCAAGGTTGGCCTCGACATTGGCTTCGTCTGGATGCAGTCGCAGGGCGAGTTCGAATTGTTGCGCAGCGCTAGGAAAATCTTCGAGCGAGGCCAGAGCAATTCCCAGGTTGTAGTGAGCGTCAAACGATTCGGGTTGGGCCTTCACCGCAGCTTGCAAATATTTCACCCCTTGCTCCGGATGACCCGCCGAGATCAGAGCCGCTCCCATCGCGTTGTTTGCGGTCGCATCCTGAGGGCGCAGCCGTACAGCCTCGGCATATTCGCGAATCGCACCGTCGGCATCGCTTTTCGCTTGCAGCATCGCCGCGAGATTGTAGTGCGCTTCGAAATCGGCAGGATTTTTTTCGATATCGTGCCGTGCCAGTGCTTCCTGCAACGCCATGCGGGGATCGCCTTGCGCCGGATCGAAATTCACCGGCAGCACTTGCAGCCACAGGTGGCACATCTCATCGCTCGATCGGTTTCCCGCGGCCACGCGCGCCGCTGGATGATTTGGATTCAGCGGATTCTCCTCGGAGTTGTCATAGCTATAGCGCAGGCTGACGGTCGTTCCTTTGAGTAACCGCACCGGCTGTTCGTATCGATAGACGGCCTGCCAATTCAAATTCCAGTGTGGAATGTGAATCAGCATCTCCCTGGTTCCGTCAGGCAGGGTGGCGAACGCCTGAATGTCCTTTCCCAAATAGTGCGCATGCGGATAAATTGCCATCAGGTCCACATCGACCGGCAGCGTGAAATTGTCCGTGACCAGGAAATTCTTTTCCCCGGCCGGAATGTCGAGCTTCGCATCATTTTCCAGTTGCAACAGCATCGGAATCTTCGTCGCCGCCTGCGAAGTGAAATAAAGGCCGATGCTGGGCTGAATCACTTCTGGTTTGCCCGAAGGCTGCAGATGCGTGTTGAGCACCAGATCTGTGCCTTTATCCAGCCGCAACGCCATGCCTTCCGGTTCAACCTGGGGAACCGTTCCCGGCTTCCAGAACAGCAAATGACTGTCGGGATCGAACACCTGCGACTCGATGCGAATCTCCATCCCGCCAAAACCCGCGCCCGGCTCGGTTTCGCGGGCACGCAACGCACCCGCGCGATCCACAAGAATGTTGGCGTGGTGCACATAACGCTTGTCTCCAGGCCGAATTTCAACTGCCTTGACCCATCGGGTCCCTTGAATGGGCACATGAAAAATAAAATTCCAGTACGTATCCGTACCTTGCGGCGGCAGTATGAGTGGCTTTTCGGCTTTGAGAATCAGGTCAGGCTTGCCGAGCGACCAGCCCTCGACAAATTTCGGCTGCGCCGGCAGCTCGGCAGCATTGCCCTCAGCTTCGCCCTGCTCCAGCCAGGTCAGGATCAGATTGATCTGCTCATCCGACAAACGCATCTCGTCCGCGAACTTCAAGGGCTGGGGTTCCGGCAGCCACGGCGGCATCGATCGCGAACGCGTGACATCAGCGATCTGGCGGGCGTGCTTTTTTACCTCCGAATAGGTCAGCAGAGAAAAAGGCGCCGCTTCGCCGGGACGGTGACATGTCCCGCAAGAATGGAAAATGATCGGCGCGATGTCGCGGTTGAAGGTGACCTGCCCACTCGAGTTGCTCGTTTGTGGCGCCTGACGAGCATTTGGACGCGCGAAAACTTGGCCGGCAACGCAACCCGCAGCAAGCAAAATCAGAAGGAGCAAGCGAATTCGCGGGACGCTCACTCCAGATCCGAGATGTAGCATCCCACTCCCCTGACTTCGTTTCGCGCGACCGATTTGCCGGCAGCCGCGGCGCGAATCGCGTCTTCCAGTTCGTGCGTCGTCGGCGCCGGACGCGCTCGCGCAAAATCTACATACCAATCGTCAATGCGCCCGTCGTAGACAAGCTGCCGGTTCCGATCGAACACCGCGACCTCCGGCGTGATCTGCACGTGGCCGAGCTTTACCAGCACATGCTCCGGATCACGCAGTACCGGCAACCGATACCCGTATTCCGCCACCGATTTGCGGATCGCCTGCGCGCTGTCGCTCTTGTCGGGATACACCAGCCAGATACTCGCTCGATCCAAGTAGCGTTTGCTGATCTGCTGAATCACGGGAGCATAGCGGCCCGAGACCGGGCAGTCACGCCGAATGAAGACCAGCACCACGATTTTCCCGGAACCTGCGTTGAACGGGTTGACCTCGCGACCGTCGAGATCGAGCGCCTGCTGAGCGTGCGCAAGGGCGGAACAAACGAGCACGGCCGTCGCAACGCACGTGAATTGGAACCTTTTCCTCCGCGTCATAGTCAAAGCCGCACAGATATGCCCTCGATTCTAAGAGTGTCGTGCGCGAGTGTCTATCCCAGAGGGGTACGGAGGCTACAATGGCTGAAGCATGATTGCGCACCTTCGCGGAAAGCTGCTGGCTAAACATCCCAACCAGGCCATTGTGGAAACCGCCGGAGTCGGCTACGACGTCACGATCAGCGTTCCCACGTTCTCTGATCTTCCGCCGATCGGGGCTGACGTCGCCCTGCACATCCATACGCACGTACGCGAGGACGTCATTGCACTCTATGGTTTCCTCCGTCCCTCCGAGAAAGCGCTGTTTGAAAAGTTGATTTCGGTCAGCGGAATTGGGCCCAAACTCGGCATCACGATCCTCAGTGGAATGCCCGCCGACGAGATGGTGGGCGCAATTCGCGGCAATGACGTGGCCCGATTGACGCGCATACCGGGCATTGGCAGGAAGACCGCTGAGCGCATGGTGCTGGAGTTGCGTGACAAGCTGCCCGAACCAGGCCCAGCGGCAACGCCTGCGGTTGCAACTCTGAACGCTACTGAGGAAGACGTGCTCTCCGCACTTGTAAATCTAGGGTATCAACGAGCCGCGGCAGAGAAAGCTTTGGCCATTGCCAGTAAAAACGGGAAAGGCAAATCGTTTGATGCGCTATTTCGTGAAGCAATGGCCGCTTTATCCAAATAGCTACTTCCCGATGCAAAACGTGCTGAAGATCAGATTCAGAATGTCATCCGTGGTGGTCGCGCCCGTAATTGCATCCAACGGCCGCAACACGTTGTAGAGATCGAGCAGCAACATCTCGTGCGGAATCTTGCCTCCAACCGCATTCTTCGCCGCGTCCAGCGCAACCAGCGACTCGTGGATCAATCCCTGATGGCGAACATTGGTAAGAAATCCAGCCTCTGGCGGCGTTGCCGATTCTCCGCCGATATGCTGCAGGATCCCAGCCCGCAATTCGGGGATTCCTTCGCCCGTTAGAGCGGAAGTCCGGACAGAAAGCTGGGTGCCCCAGGTCTCGTCGTTTTTGCGAGACCTGGGAGTCTCCGGCCCCAGGTCGCACTTGTTCTCGACGACGATGACGGGACGACCGGCCACCATGTTCAACAATTCGGTGTCTTGCGCCGACGTCTGGTGCGACACATCGAATACAACCAAGATGAGGTCCGCGTCGGCCAGCGCCTCCATTGATTTTTGAATTCCAATGGACTCAGCTTCGTCCAGTGCCTGACGAATCCCGGCGGTATCCACGAGCTTGACCGGGATGCCTCCAATCGCGACCGTCTCGCTGACCAGATCGCGCGTGGTCCCAGGAGTCGACGTGACGATGGCGCGCTCGCGTTCCACCAGCCGGTTGAACAAACTGGATTTGCCGACGTTCGGACGCCCCACGATCGCCAGTGTTAGTCCTTCGTGCACGATCTTTCCGTAAGCAAAGCTTTCGCTGAGCTGAACCAGAGGCGCCCGTACCGTGGAGATCTGCTCAAGTATTTTCTGATCCGGCATAACCGAGACATCGTCTTCCGCAAAATCGATCCCGGCTTCGAGCATCGCAATCAGCGCCACCAACTTCTGCTTGATCGGCTGCAAGCGGCGCGAGAGCGCACCTTCAAGCTGCTGCGCCGCAACCTTGGCTTGAAACAGCGTCTGCGATTCGATCAGATCGCGTACTGCCTCAGCCTGGGTGAGATCGATGCGCCCGTTCAGAAATGCCCGCATGGTGAACTCGCCCGGCTCAGCGAGCCGCGCTCCGGCAGCCACGCATAGCTCGACTATGTGGCGCAAGACAATGGGCGATCCGTGCGCCGAAATCTCGACTACATCGTCGGTGGTGTAAGAGTGCGGCTTGGCAAAATAAGTGACGACGACCTCATCGATGCGCTCGCCCCGAGAAGAATCTGAAGGGTGCCCCGTTCTAACCGCGTTTTTTGCGGTCAGGGCGGGGATGTTGCCATTCTGAAGAAGAGGATCAATGAGTTCCCCAAATACCGCCTGGCCAGGTTCCAACTCATGCTTCAACCACAGCATCGGACGTGCGATCTCCAAAGCCCGCGACCCGGACAACCGCACTACCCCGATCCCTCCGCGGCCCGGAGGCGTTGCGATCGCGGCGATGGTATCGTCAAGGTTCACGCGCCGATTGTAAACTCGTCGTTAGTCGTTAGTCGTTGGTCGTTGGCCAAATCTGGTTCGCAAACGACGAACGACCAGCGACGAACGACGATTCAGGAGCACACCTTGTCCGTAGCCGACGAACTCTTAGCCGCCAACGAAATCTTTGCCCGTAGTTTTAATCTGGGGAATCTGCAAGTACGCCCGCGGCGTCACGCCGCCGTGCTGGCCTGCATGGACTCCCGCATCCTGTTCGAGCATTGCCT
>Ga0070730_10001418_pt1 | contig 23216 bp, 18 predicted proteins | sample Coa_R1_3_FD_66447 | JGI IMG/M metagenome (GOLD analysis project Ga0070730, IMG submission 66447) | Surface soil microbial communities from Centralia Pennsylvania, which are recovering from an underground coalmine fire - Coalmine... | ecosystem: Environmental > Terrestrial > Soil > Unclassified ... | reverse complement strand
GCGGACGCGCATGACCGGATTTATTGATTAGCGATCGAACCCCTTCCGGGTCATTCGTCTGTCGCGAGATTAATATTTCCAAATCGTCGGACAAACTAATGAGGCCGCGATCAAACATCCAATGCGCTGTGCCGGAAAGAGCGATCCCATTGCTCACGATATCTGGGCCATTCGCTTCCACTGGCCGGATATGGGCCGCAGCAACTTCGGCTCGCCCGCTTCCGTTGATGAGCTTTAGTCCCGTGATGGCGCAACGCGCATCATAAGCGCGCAGGACAACGCGACGAAAGACTCGATCGCGCAAAACCCTCGAAACAGTGATGCTAATTCGGTCGCGCTGTTGTTCAATGCGAAAGGGAGTCTGTTGTTCTTCTTCAAAACCAGACGATGGCACGTCATCGTCGAGGCGAGGTAGAAGGGGCGTCTTTTCCTCGAACCCGAGCTCGACTATTTTGTTGAAGTCGTGAGGAGAGATTGGACGGACCGCCGATTGAGCTCGCCCAGAAATCCGCCCCTGTTCATTGAGCACGCCTTGTTCGATTGGTCCCGACGCTCCGCTGAAAGGGACTGGATTAGCGAAATCGAGATAGCTTCCAGCCTCAATCAATGCGACGTACATCCCCGGGACGCTCGGGTCGGGAATGACCCGACTAACCTTTGCAATTGCAAAGTAGCCCCGTGTCTCAGTGACCTTGCGCGGTTCATAGTAGATTATCCAGTCGCCGACGCAGGCCTCAACGCGACCAAGATACTGGCTGGGAAATTGATATTGTTCGGCTGGACTATCGTCGTAGATCGAGTCTGACCGATGAATGAATACGCCAAGCCCCATGGATGTTTCAGTACGGCCTTTCCGGATCTATTCTTGTGTTCGAGCAGCGAGCAGCGCTCCAGAGTCCAGTTTCATAAGACCGCGCGGCCTTCCTCTGCCTACTCCCACTCGATCGTCCCCGGCGGCTTGCTGGTCACATCGTAGACCACGCGGTTGACGCCCTTGACCTCGTTGATAATGCGGGTCGCGACCTGGCCCAGGAACTTCATGTCGAACTGGAAGAAGTCGGCGGTCATGCCGTCGGTCGAGGTGACTGCGCGCAGCCCCACGACGTATTCGTAGGTGCGGCCATCGCCCATCACGCCGACGGTCTTGACCGGCAACAGCACCGCGAAGGCCTGCCAGATCTGGTCGTAGAGGCCGGCTTTGCGGATCTCGTCGATATAGACGGCGTCCGCATTGCGCAGGATGTCGAGCTTCTCTCTCGTGATGTCGCCGGGGCACCGGATCGCCAGGCCCGGGCCCGGGAACGGATGCCGGCCGACGAAAATCTCCGGCAGACCGAGCTCGCGGCCGAGCGCGCGGACTTCATCCTTGAACAGTTCGCGCAAGGGCTCGACCAGCTTCATGTTCATGCGCGCAGGCAAGCCGCCGACATTGTGGTGCGATTTGATGGTCACCGACGGTCCGCCCGTGAACGACACGCTCTCGATCACGTCGGGATAGAGTGTGCCCTGCGCGAGATAGTCCGCGCCACCGATCCTCTTCGCTTCCGCCTCGAACACGTCGATGAAGAGGCGGCCGATGGTCTTGCGCTTCACTTCGGGGTCAGTGACGCCTTCGAGCTCGCCCAGGAATTGCTTCGAGGCATCCACATGCACGAGCGGGATGTTGTAGTGATGCCGGAACAGATCGACCACGGTCTCAGCCTCGTTCTTGCGAAGCAGGCCGTGGTCGACAAAGACGCAGGTGAGCTGGTCGCCGATCGCCTCGTGGATCAGCACGGCGGCAACCGCCGAGTCGACGCCGCCCGAGAGACCGCAGATCACTCTTGCCTTGCCTACTTGCGCGCGGATCTTCTCGATCGCCTCCTCGCGGAAGGCATGCATGGTCCAGTCGCCGGAAAGGCCAGCGACCTTGCGCACGAAATTGCGCAGGAGTTTCGCGCCATCGGGCGTGTGCACGACCTCGGGGTGGAACTGCATCGCATAGAACTTGCGGCCGTCGTCGGCGATGACCGAGATCGGCGAGCCCGGCGCGCGCGCCACCGCGCGGAAGCCGTGAGGGAGTTTCGTCACGCGGTCGCCATGGCTCATCCAGACGTCGTAGCGGCCGCCCTTTTGCCAGACGCCGTCGAACAGCGCGCAGTCGTCGGTGACCTCGATGGTGGCGCGGCCGAATTCGCGGTGGTGCCCGCCCTCCACCGTGCCGCCGAGCTGCCGGGCCATGGTCTGCTCGCCATAGCAGATGCCGAGCACAGGCACGCCGGCATTCAGAATAGCCATTGGCGCCGCCGGCGCATTATCGTCGAGCACGGAGGCCGGACCGCCCGAGAGGATCACGCCCTTGGGCTTCATCTCGCGAAACGCGGCTTCGGCTTTCTGGAACGGCACGATCTCGCAGTAGACGCCCTCTTCGCGAACGCGGCGGGCAATGAGCTGGGTGACCTGGCTGCCGAAATCGACAATCAGAATCTTGTCATGCGCCGAGGCCACGTGGGGCGACGACGACTCGCGTGCTTTCTGTGCGGCTGTCATGGACAGCAGATACGCGACGGGGAACGAAGCCGCAACCCTTTGGGGGCCGTCATGGCCGGGCTTCCACGTCTTTCGGGCCGATGCGACCGCCATTCGGCTTTGCGTCGTCATTCCGGGACGATGCGAAGCATCGAACCCGGAATCTCGATATTCCGGGTTCGCCCTTCGGGCGCCCCGGAATGACGGATTATGTTTGCCGGCGCAGCACCGAAACGAAAAAGCCGTCGGTTCCGGTTCGCCGTGGCGTCATCAGCCACCCTTCGGGAAAACGCAGTGCGGCTTTCGCGAACGCCTCGGCCTTATCCCAGAGCACCGAAGCCGTCTCTTCCGGCGGGGCAACCACAAACTCGGGATGGCGTGCGACGAAGGCGCGGACCTGCCCGGCGTTCTCCTCCGACAACACCGAGCAGGTGATGTAGGCGATCCGCCCTCCCGGCTTGACCATGGCCCTCGCGCGGTCCAGCACCTCGATCTGATCCTTGATGCGGATTTCCAGCGCACCGGGCCGCATCCGCCATTTCGCATCGGGGTTGCGCCGCCAGGTGCCTGTCCCCGAGCAGGGCGCGTCGATCAAAACGAGGTCTGCGGAAGCCTTGATGTCGGCTACGGGATCATCGGCGCCCCTGGGCGTGCGCACTTCGGCGTTGTGGACGCCGGCGCGCGACAAGCGCTCATGGATCGGCGCTAGCTGGCGCTTGTCGTGGTCGGTTGCGATCAGTCTGCCCTTGCCTTGCATCATCGCGGCGAGCGCCAGCGTCTTGCCGCCGGCGCCGGCGCAGAGATCGATCACCTGCTCGCCGGGTTTTGCCGCGGAAAACAACGCCGCCAGCTGCGAACCCTCATCCTGCACTTCAACAAGGCCCTTGATGAAGTCTTCTTCGGCATGGATGCCGGGATTGCGAGCGTCCGCGCCGAGCTCGATACGCAAGCCCAGCGGCGACCACGGCGTCCCAGCCGCGCCGAGATGTTTGAGCGATGCCAAAACTTTCTCGCGCCTGGCTTTCAGCGTGTTGACGCGGAGATCAAGCGGTGCGCGGCTAGCCATTGCAGCAGCTTCTCGTGCGCGATCGTCGCCAAAGACTTTTGCCAGATGGGGATCGAGCCATTCCGGATAATCACCGGCGATCGGCGCCGGCGCTCCCTCGGTGGAGCGCGAGGCGAGCGCGCTCCTCTCGGCATCGGTCAATGGCTGAGGCGCGAATCGGCTGCCGTCGCAGAGCGCCGAAATCGCGGCAAGGTCCATGCCGCGCTCGACCTTGAGCATGCCGAGCACGCGCGCGCGGGGGCTATCGTCATCCATCACCCAGGCGCTCGAGGCGCGCCGGCGCAGCACGTCCCAGACGAGGCCCGCAATCGCGGCGCGATCGCCGGAGCCCGCGAAGCGATGCGACGTGCCCCAATCCTTCAACGCTTGCGCCGCAGGCGCGCGTTGCGCCTCGATGGTGTCGATCAGCTCGATCGCGGCGGAGAGCCGGGCAGCGGGAGTCATCTCAAAGCTTTCTCGTCAAAACGCGCGATGATCGCCTAAGGCAACAGGATTTTTGCGGCGAAATAAATCCACAACACCAGCACGACCAGCGCGCCGGCAAACCAGGCGAGCGAGCGCCTCTGCAAATCGTTGGATGTCACAAAGATCCAGGCATGGACAAGGCGAGTCACCACAAACACCCAGGACAACATCACAATGACCAGGTCGGTATGGCGGAGCGGCAGCGCCAGAGCGATCAACACATAGAACAGCACCGGGACTTCGAACTGGTTGGCGAAGCAGTTGCCGATCTGGGTGGCGCGGACCGGCCAGTTTTGCTGGCGGAGCGCAATGTCCTTGGGCTTGACCTCGCCGCCGGAGAGCGCACGGCTGCGGGAAATGGCCATCGCAAACAAGAGGTAGAACGTCAGCGCGATTTGAACGAAGACCGGCAACAGAACCATTTGAATCGACATGAGAATCCTCTCCCGAGCGACGTGAGCGCCAATACGCCAGGCAAGGCCCGCTGACAATACAAGCCTGCGCGTGCCGTTGAACCAGCGAACGCGGAAATGCGACTAACCATCGATAGTTCAAGCCGTTTTGCCAGTTTGAGACATTAGCGGTCAGTCAGGACAATGCCGCGATGAATATCACCACCCCGCTGTTGAAGGGCGCAAGCGAGATGGCCGCCCTGCCCGGCGATACGGTCGCATCGTTTTTGAAGGCGATCGGCGACTTCACCGGCCTTTATGGCGATGGCCCGCATGGCGGGCTTGGCCTCGTAACGTCGGGGCTCGCCGGGATCGCGACTGCGCTGGCGGTGGCGATCGCGCTCACGATCTATTTTCACACAGGCGAGCGTACCGTGCGCGGCATTGCGAAGCATGGCGTTGCCGCGGTGGTCGCACTCGCCCTGGCGGCCTTTGTCATCTCCGACATGCGGCAGGCCGCGCTCGCCTATCTCGGCCTCAATCCCTCGAAGCGCGCAGTCGAGTTTGAAATCCGGATGCCGAAAACGGAGTTGTCCGCGATCTCCGACACCCAGATCGAGCTTCACACCGACCGCAACCAAAGGCTCGCCCGCGTCGAAGGCACGGCCGATGCGAATAACGGCCAAAGCGTGCTGCGCGGCGTCGTCGCCCTCGACTACCGCACCACCGACCGCGTCGTTGTCCTCAATCTACCGGGACTGGCGCAATGCGAGTTCAAGCTTCGCCTTGCCGCCGAGCCGAGCCGCTCGGCGACCTTCGGGCCCTGGCACCTGGCCGATCGCGTCGCTTTGGCGAATGGAGAAGCGGATGCTAACGCCCACGATGCCTACGCGATCCGTTATCGGGTGTTTTAAGCTGTGTTTCAAACTGCATTCTCTCCTCACGCGAAGTGTGAACTGAGCGTCATGATTCCGAAGCCGGCCCGTAATAGGATTGGGCCGGAAGGAACGAGCCATGACCCAATTTCGCCTGATGCAAATCTCCGATACCCACCTCGCCCGCCGGCTGACCAAACTTACAGCGAATTTCGATCGCGTTGCCGACTATATCGACACCACGCGCCCCCATCTCGTCGTCAACAGCGGCGATCTTGCTTTCGATGCGCCGACGAGTCCCGATGATCTCGATTACGCGCGCTCGCTGCACGACGCGTTACCCGTTCCCTGCCGCTATTTGCCCGGCAATCATGATATCGGCGACAACCCGACCCAGTTCGGGCCGGTGCCGAAGGAGCTCGTGAGCGAGAAAGGCAGGCAGGCTTATATCGCCGCGTTCGGCGACGACCGCTGGCGCTTCGAGGCCGCGGGCTGGTGCTTCATCGGGCTCAACTCGCTGGTGATGAATTCGGGCCTCGTTTCCGAGGCCGAGCAATTCGATTGGCTCGCCGGCGAGCTCGCCAGCTCTGGCGGCAAGCCGGTCGCGCTGTTCCTGCACAAGCCGATCTTCCTCAACGCGCCCGACGATCCCGAGCTCGAGTCGAGCGCGATCCGCTATGTGCCGATGCCGGCGCGGCGGCGCCTCGTCGAGATGCTGCGCACGGTCGACTTGCGGCTGGTCGCGAGCGGCCACGTGCATCAGCGCCGCGATTTCACCTTGGGCCACACGCGCCACATCTGGTCGCCCTCGGCAGGCTTCATCATCTCAGACAAGCGGCAAGAGCGCATTGGTCTCAAGGAAGTCGGCCTCGTTGAATACCGCTTCCAGCCGGACAGCTTTGAAGTCCGTCACGTCCGCGCGCCGGGCCACGTCGACGTCGATCTCGATGAGCTGTGGGCGAAGGATCCGCAAGCGCAACCGGCGGTGTCTTCGAAGGCTCCCGTTGCGATATAACCGCTGGCTCAAATCTGCGCGGCGTTCTTCAGTTCCTGTTTGATGGAGGCGAGCAGCGACTGCAGCTTCTCCGTATTGGCCGGTGTCCTCGCAAGCGTCGGCTGCGGGGCACGTGCGACGGCAACAGGTGCGGGCCGCGGAGAAGGCTTGGCCGCTGCGACAGGCGCGGGAGCTGGAACGGGATCGATGATCGGAGGCGTCGCGGGCGTCGTCGGTAGGACAGGTTCAGCGACCGTGACATCCATCAGCGCGTCAGTGGGAACCGGAGCGAGTTCCGATTCCATTTCGACGAACTCTCCATGCAACACGTCATCGCGGCGGCCCATGATGAAGAGGGTCGTCCAATAAGCAATCGCGAAGAGGATGACGCAGAAAATACTGATCTCAAACATGGCAGCACCAGTAAATTGGTGCAATGTTTCAATGTCTTGGTTCCTAGTCAAGGAACCGACATGCGATCAGAGTGCCATTTCCGCACCACTGTTGCAATTATGCTACAATTTGCAGTCACGAAAAAGCCGGGCAAAGCGGCCCGGCCTCGTTCCGTTACCCGATACCCGACGCGGCTCACGCCTTGTCCGGCCCGACGCGCACAAGCTGCTTGCCGAAGTTGGCGCCCTTCAGGAGACCCATGAAGGCGCCAGGGGCACTCTCGAGACCCTCGGTGACGAACTCCTTGTACTTCACCTTGCCCTCGCGCACCCAGCTCGACATGTCGCGCAGGAAATCTCCGTGGCGCGCGGCGAAATCGGACACGATGAAGCCGCGGAAGGTCAGCCGCTTGGTCAGGATCGCGCGCATCATGGCGCCCGCCCATTTCGGCGCGACGGCCTGGGTGTCGTTATAATGCGCGATCAGGCCGCACACCGGCACGCGCGCGAAATTGTTCAGAAGCGGAAACACCGCTTCGAACACCGCGCCGCCGACATTCTCGAAATAGACGTCGATGCCCTTCGGGCAGGCTTGCTTCAGCTTTGCTGGAAGATCGGGATCGCGATGATCGAGGCATTCGTCGAAGCCAAGCTCCTTTTTGACGAAGTCGCATTTGTCCTTGCCGCCGGCGATGCCGACCGCACGCGCGCCCTTGATCTTCGCGATCTGCCCGACCGCGGAGCCGACCGCACCGGAGGCCGCGGCAACGACGACGGTCTCGCCGGCTTGCGGCTTGCCGATGTCGAGCAGCCCCGTATAGGCCGTCATGCCGGGCATGCCGAGCACGCCGACGGCAGTCGAGATCGGCGCCAGCTTCGGATCGACCTTGGCAAGGCCCTTGCCGTCGGAGAGCGCATGCGTCTGCCAGCCGGCGCGCGCCAGCACAATATCGCCCTTGGCGAAGTTCGGATTGTTCGAGGCGATCACCTCGTTGACGGTGCCGGCTTCCATCACGCCGCCGATCGGCACCGGCGCGGCGTAGGACGGACCATCAGCCATCCGCCCGCGCATATAGGGATCGAGCGAGAGCCAGATCGTGCGCAGCAGCACCTCGCCGTTGCCCGGCGTCGGCACCGGCACGTCCTCGAGGCGAAAATCCGACGGCTTGGGTTCGCCGACGGGACGGGATGCCAGAACGATACGCTTGGCCTGGGCCATGATGTGTCCTCCTAACTGTTTCTTTCGTCATTGCGAGCGAAGCGAAGCAATCCATTCCCGTCAACGGAAAAGAATGGATTGCTTCGTCGCTTGCGCTCCTCGCAATGACGAAAAGATTAGCGCTCAAGCCAGCGAACTACACCCCGCCCGGATAGTTCGGACTTTCGCGCGTGATGGTCACGTCGTGGACGTGGCTTTCGCGCAGGCCCGCGCCGGTGATGCGCACGAACTGCGCTTTTGCATGGAAATCGGCAATATTCCGTGCGCCGACATAACCCATCGCCGCGCGCAGGCCGCCGGCAAGCTGGTGCATGACATTGGCGACCGGACCCTTGTAGGGTACCTGCCCCTCGACGCCCTCGGGCACGAGCTTGAGCGTGTCCTTGATGTCCTGCTGGAAGTAGCGGTCCGCCGAGCCGCGCGCCATCGCGCCGACGGAGCCCATGCCGCGATAGGCCTTGTAGGAGCGGCCCTGCCAGAGGAACACGTCGCCTGGCGTCTCGTCGGTGCCGGCAAGCAGCGAACCGACCATGGCGATGTCGGCGCCGGCCGCGAGCGCTTTGGCAAGATCGCCGGAATATTTGATTCCGCCATCGGCGATCACCGGCACGCCGGATTTCTTCGCGGCTTCCACTGCATCCATGATCGCGGTGAGCTGCGGCACGCCGACGCCGGCGACGACGCGCGTGGTGCAGATCGAGCCCGGACCGATGCCGACCTTGATCGCGTCCGCGCCGGAATCGATCAGCGCCTGTGCGCCTTCCTGGGTGGCGATATTGCCTGCGATCACCTGCACCTCGTTGGAGAGCCGCTTGATGCGGTTGACTGCTTCGAGCACGCGCGAGGAATGGCCATGCGCGGTATCGACCACGATCAGATCGACGCCGGCATCGATCAGCCGCTCGGTGCGCTCATAGCCGCCCTCGCCGACCGTGGTCGCCGCGGCGGCCCGCAGGCGTCCCTGCCCGTCCTTGCAGGCGAGCGGATGGGCGACCGCCTTCTCCATGTCCTTCACGGTGATCAGACCGACGCAGCGATACTGATCGTCGACCACCAGGAGCTTTTCGATGCGATGCTGATGCAGCATCCGCTTGGCTTCGTCCTGGCTCACATCCTCGCGCACCGTGACTAGGTTCTTGTGCGTCATCAGCTCCGACACCTTCTGGCGCGGATCAGTCGCAAAGCGCACATCGCGGTTGGTCAGGATGCCGACGAGTTTCCCAGGCGTGCCTTTGCCGCCGCCGGTGACGACCGGAATGCCGGAAAAGCCATGCTCTTTCATCAGGGACAGCGCGTCGGAGAGCATCGCGTCTGGCCCAATGGTGAGTGGATTGACCACCATGCCGGACTCATACTTCTTCACCTGCCGCACCTGGGCGGCCTGCGCCTCGGGATCGAAATTGCGATGAATGACGCCGATGCCGCCGGCCTGCGCCATGGCGATCGCCATGCGCGCCTCGGTGACGGTATCCATGGCGGAGGCGATGATCGGGATGTTGAGCGGGATCGCGCGGGTGACCGTGGAGCGGATGTCGACTTCTGAGGGAAGCACATCCGAATGGCCGGGCTTCAGGAGGACGTCGTCGAACGTGAAGGCTTCGCGAAAGCCCTGGAATCCCTGCGCCATCGTCAACTCCTTGTCTGCGGCCGCTCAGCCGCGATCAGCTCATTTGGGGATGAACACCGCCTTCGGCAAAACCTGCTGTTCCGCCGTCGAATCGATGCCCATCGGTGGGGGTTGACGCTGGTCGATAGCATGCTGCTGTGACGAATCAAAGCACCATGCACAGTCTTTTCATTGTCTCGTTTTCCGGCCGCCTCGGCCCTTTTTCAGCGCGGATAGCCCGGCGGCGGGCCGTAGCGGCGGATGGCGTCGACCACCTCGCGGTGCCGACGCTCCTCCCGCTTCATATGGACCGCGATCACCGCATGCGCCGAGGGCGCCAGCAGCAGGACGTGGAAAAACAACCCGAAAATCAGGCAAAATACGAGCAGAAGCAGGTTCAACATCGCCGAAAAGGGCTGCCCGTTCAGCAGCAGGCCGAGCGGCGGCAGCAGCACGGCGAGGACGTAAATCATCGTTGAGCTCCAGCCGACCATGCGAAAAGCGTCAGGCAGCATCTAGGTTTTGTCGCGCCTTCCGCAATAGCCTCTGTGACGACGGGATGATACAGCGCGTCTGCCTGCCTTTCTTACTTCCCCGGTCTTGATGAACAAACAGCGCGTCATCCCGCTCATCGTCGCCACCGCCCTGTTCATGGAAAACATGGATTCGACGGTGATTTCGACCTCGCTGCCGGCGATCGCAGCCGACATCGGCACGAGCCCGCTGACGCTGAAGCTCGCGATCACGTCCTATCTGTTGTCGCTCGCCGTCTTCATCCCCGCCTCGGGATGGACCGCCGACCGCTTCGGCGCTCGCATGGTGTTTGCGCTGGCGGTCGCCGTGTTCATGGTCGGATCGATCGGCTGCGCGCTGTCGACTTCCGTCAGCAATTTCGTGTTCGCGCGCATCCTGCAGGGCATGGGCGGCGCGATGATGACACCCGTCGGGCGGCTGGTGCTGCTGCGTAGCATCGACAAGAGCGCCCTCGTCAACGCGATGACATGGGTCACTGTGCCTGCGCTGATAGGTCCCGTGATCGGGCCGCCGCTGGGCGGCTTCATCACGACCTATTTCTCCTGGCACTGGATCTTCCTTATCAACATTCCGATCGGGCTGCTCGGCATCTTCATGGCGATGAATTTCATCGACCCGATCAAGAGCATCGACCCCGAGCGCTTCGATCTCTACGGCTTGATGCTGGCGGGCGTGGGACTGGCCGGCATCGCCTTCGGCCTGTCGGTCGCCGGCCTCAATCTGTTGCCCTGGGCCGTCATCGTCGCGCTCATCGGCATCGGCTCGATCTCGATGGCGCTTTATGTACTGCACGCGCGGAAGACAGGCTCGCCGGTGCTGGATTTCTCGCTGCTGCGGCTGCCGACGCTGCGAGCCGCGATCATCGGCGGCTTCATGTTCCGCCTTGGTATCGGCGCGTTGCCATTCCTGCTGCCGCTTCTGATGCAGGTCGGGTTCGGGCTGACGCCGTTTCAATCGGGCCTTGTTACCTTCGCCTCCGCCGTAGGCGCGATGGGCATGAAAACGCTGGCCGCACGCATCATCCGTACCTTCGGCTTCCGCAACATGATGACCGTCAACGCCGTGATCAGTGCGTTTTTCCTCGCTGCCTGTGCGCTGTTCACGGTAACGACGCCGCTGATGCTGATCTTCATCATCCTGGTGGTCGGCGGCTTTTTCCGTTCGCTGCAGTTCACCGCCATCAATACGGTCGCCTACGCCGAGATCGAGCCGGCGCAGATGAGCCGGGCCACCACGCTCGTCAGCGTCAACCAGCAATTGGCGGTGTCGGCGGGTGTTGCTCTCGGCGCAGCCTCGGTCGAGACGACGCTGTGGGTGCACCAGCAAGCCGAGCTGACCGCCAGCGCTTTCGGACCGGCGTTCCTGGTGGTCGCGCTCGTCTCGGCCGCCTCGTGCTACCTCTTCTGGCTGATGCCCGATGATGCCGGCCACGAAATCTCCGGCCGCAAGGCACTCGCGATCTCGAGCCGCAAGAGCGCGGCGAAAAGCGCCGCGCAGGAAGCAAGGGCGGTCGCGACCGAGGAGACCCAGAACGCGCGGGATCAAAGGCTGGGTTAGATCTTCGTCATTGCGAGGAGCCAACGGGTCCGCGCGAACGCGCGGCCCGATGACAGGCTCCGCGACGAAGCAATCCACACTATTTCCGCGGAGACAGTGTGGATTGCTTCGCTTCGCTCGCAATGACGGGGTTACCCGCCCCGAAACCCCGTCGCCAGCACGTAGCGCTCGGATGAATCCTGCCGGCTTGCCGCCGGTTTCACATGCTTCACGCTCGCGAAATCGCGCTTCAATTGCGCCAGCAACTCTGCATCAGCGCCGCTCTGGAACACTTTGGCCAAAAACGCGCCGCCGGGCTTGAGCACTTCGGCGGCAAAGGCGGCTGCAATCTCGACCAGGCCGACGATGCGTAGTTGATCGGTCTTGCGGTGGCCGGTGGTGTTGGCCGCCATGTCCGACATCACGATGTCGGCGCCGCCGCCCAGCATCGCCCTCAGTTTCTCCGGCGCATCGTCGGCATGGAAATCGAGCTGCGCGAAGCTGACGCCGGGGATTTCGCCCATCTCCAAGAGATCGATCGCGACCACCTTGCCCTTGCCTTCGGCGGCGCCGACGCGCTTGGCGGCGATCTGGCTCCAGCCGCCAGGCGCGGCGCCAAGGTCGACCACGGTCTGGCCCGGCCTCAGCAGGTGGTATTTGTCGTCGATCTCGATCAGCTTGTAAGCCGCACGTGAGCGAAAACCCTCGCGCTTGGCTTTCGCGACATAGGGATCGTTGAGCTGCCGCTCCAGCCAGAGCTTCGAGGAATGCTTGCGCTTGCCGCCGGTCCTGACAGTGACGTGCAGGCGGCCGGTCGTATCCTTGGCCATACGATCACCAGACGCCCAGGGCGCCGTCCTCGCGCATCATCTCGACCAGCATGCCCTCGCGCAAGCCGCGGTCGGCGACGCGCAGCCGCGGCAGGGGAAACGCCTGGCGGATGGCGTCGAGAATGGCGCAGCCCGCGAGCACCAGATCGGCACGATCGACGCTGATGCAATTGTTGCTGGCGCGTTGCTGGTAGCTCATGTTGAGCAGCCGGTCGACGGTCGCGGTGATGTCCGCGTCCTCCATCCAGATGCCGTCGATGCGGCGGCGATCGTAGCGAGCGAGATTGAGGTGGATGCCGGCCAGCGTCGTCACGGTGCCGGAGGTGCCGAGCAGATGCATGCCGGCAAGATCGCAGCCATGTTCGGCCGCGAACGGCTCGATGTAGCCCGCCACCTCCTCGACCATCCGCGTGTACGCATCCCTTGTGACATCGCGGCCCCCAAAATGTTCAGCCAGGGTCACGACGCCGAGCGGGATCGACATCCAGGCTTTTGTCCGCGGATCGGCGTTCGTCTCGGCCGGATCGCGCTCGATCCGCACCAGTTCGGTCGAGCCGCCGCCAATGTCGAACAGGATCGCACCGCGGCCTTTGGGATCGAGCAGTGGCGAGCAGCCGATCACCGCCAGCGCCGCCTCGGTCTCGCGGTCGATTACCTCGAGGCGGATGCCGGTCTCGGCGGCGACGCGGTCGCGGAAGCCATCCGCATTCGAGGCCGCACGGCAGGCTTCGGTCGCAATCAAGCGCAGGCGCTTCGCTTTCCGGAAGTGGATCTTGTCGCGGCAGATGCTAAGAGCCGCGATCGCGCGCTCGATAGCGGCCTCGCTGATGCAGCCGGTCGCGGACACGCCCTCGCCCAGCCGGATAATGCGCGAGAAGGAATCGACCACGCGAAAGCCGTCGACCGACGGACAAGCGATCAGGAGCCGGCAGTTATTGGTGCCGAGGTCGAGCGCCGCATAAACCCCGGTTCCCGGAACCTGCGCGGGGTGCGCGCTTGCCGCGAGAGGCTCCGCCATCGCGCCTGCAGCTTGCAGGACTTCGCACGGCATAGGGCCGGCGCGAAGACGCATGTCATTATTCATTCAAACTGTCTTTCCGCGACCGTGACCGGCCGGCTGGGAATGGCCTTTTCGCGGCAAAGTCTAGCAGCGCCCAAGGGGTGTGCAACAGCACCACATAGGACTATGCCTAATCTGCACGTTGTGGGGTGGCGATCCCTGCATTATTTCAGGGGAACAGGCGGAAAACCGCGCAAAATCAGGCTGATTCAATGCAAGACCACACGTCACCCTCGACTCTCGAAAACGCTATTGCAATGCAAAAATACGGTGTCGGCCAGCCGGTCCGCCGCAAGGAAGACGACACTTTGGTCCGCGGCAACGGCAAGTACACCGACGATTTCAGCCTGCCCAACCAGGCCCATGGCTGGCTGGTGCGCTCGAGCCACGCCCACGGGATCATCAAAGGCATCGACACCTCTACCGCCAGAACCATGCCCGGCGTGCTCGGCGTATGGACCGGCGCCGACCTGGCTACCGCCGGCTATAAGCCCTTCATCTGTGGGCTTCCCCTGAAAAACCGCGACGGCTCGCCGCTGTTGCAGACCAACCGCATGCCGCTTGCGACCGACAAGGTGCGCTATGTCGGCGACGCGATCGCCTTCGTCGTCGCCGAGACCGTGGCGCAGGCGCGGGATGCGGCTGAAGCCGTCCAGGTGGATATTGAAGCGCTGCCTGCCGTCACTGACGCAGAAAAAGCTGCAAAACCCGGCGCGCCGCAGCTCTACGACCACATCCCCAACAACGTCGCGCTCGACTATCACTATGGCGACACCGCCAAGATCGATGCCGCCTTTGCCAGCGCAGCGCATGTGACAAAGCTCGACATCGTCAATACGCGCGTCGCCGTGGTTCCGATGGAGCCGCGGGTGGCGCTCGGCCAATACGACAAGGCAAGCGAGCGCTACACGCTGCAGGTGCCTACCCAAGGCGTGTCCGGCAACAAGGCGATCATGGCGCGCATTCTCAACGTGCCGGCCGAGAAGGTCCGCATCCTCACCGCCAATGTCGGCGGCTCGTTCGGGATGAAGAACCTCAACTATCCCGAATATGCCTGCATCCTGCATGCGGCCAAGGCGCTCGACCGCCCGGTGAAGTGGACCGACGAGCGTTCGACGAGCTTCCTCTCCGACAGCCAGGGCCGCGCGCAGAAGATCCATGCCGAGCTCGCGCTCGATGCCGAGGGAAAATTCCTGGCGGTGCGCCTCAGCGGTTATGGCAACCTCGGCGCGTTCATCACCGGCGTCGCGCCGGGTCCGCTCTCGCTCAACACCGGAAAGAATCTCGCCAGCGTCTATCGCACCCCGCTACTTGGCGTCGACATCAAGACCGTCGTCACCAACACCACGCACATGGGCGCCTATCGCGGCGCCGGCCGGCCCGAAGCCAACTACTTCATGGAGCGGCTGATCGACCGCGCCGCCGACGAGATGGGCATCGACCGGCTCGCCTTGCGCAAGCGCAATTACATCAAGCCAGCGCAACTGCCGTTCGCAGCCGCTTCCGGTGTCACCTATGACAGCGGCGATTTCGCAGGTGTCCTCGCAAAGGCGCTGGAGGTTTCCGACCACGCCAATTTCGCTAGGCGCAAGCGCGAAAGCCGCAAGAATGGCAAGCTGCGCGGCATCGCGGTCGGCTCGTATCTCGAAGTCACCGCGCCGCCGAGCGGCGAGCTCGGCAAGATCACCTTCGATCCCGATGGTTCGGTGACGCTGACGACCGGCACGCTCGACTATGGCCAGGGCCATGCCACGCCGTTCGCGCAGGTGCTGACCGATCAGCTTGGCGTGCCCTTCGACAAGATCAGACTGCAGCAGAACGACAGCGATCTCGTCCGCTTCGGCAACGGCACCGGCGGCTCGCGCTCGATCACGGCGACGGGACAAGCGATTGTCGAGGCGTCCGCGCTCGTCGTCGAGAAGGGCAAGAAGGTCGCGTCGCATTTTCTGGAAGCTTCCGAAGCCGACATCGAATTTTCCGGTGGGCGCTTCACTATCGCCGGCACCGACCGTTCGATCGGCATCATGGAGCTCGCGGAGCGCGTGCGCGAGACCAAAATGCCCGAAGGCGTGCCCAATTCGCTCGACGTCGATCATGCGACCAAGGACACGCCGTCGACCTTCCCGAACGGTTGCCATGTCGCCGAGGTCGAGATCGATCCCGATACCGGCGTGGTCAAGGTCGTGCGCTACACCGGGGTCAATGATTTCGGCACCGTCGTCAATCCGATGATCGTGGCGGGCCAGCTTCACGGCGGCGTGGCGCAGGGCATCGGCCAGGCGCTGATGGAGGAAGTGAACTACGACACAAGCGGCCAGCCCATCACCGGCTCGTTCATGGACTATGCCCTGCCCCGCGCGGAAGATGTTCCGATGATGGAAGTCGGCGATCACCCTTCGCCGGCAAAATCCAATCCGCTGGGCACCAAGGGCTGCGGCGAGGCCGGCTGTGCCGGCAGCCTCGTCTGCGTCGTCAATGCGGTGCTCGACGCGCTCTCGGAATACGGCATCAAGTACATCAACATGCCGCTGACGCCGGAGAAGGTCTGGCGCGCGATCCAGGACGCCAAGGCGAAGGCGGCCTAGCCGTTTATCGTTACGCCTGTCGATAACAACGGAGCCGGTCTCATGCCAGCCGCCATCATCGATGATCTTCGTGCGGCGTTCGATGCGACGACGGTGTTGACCGGCGCCGACATCGATGCGCGCTATCACACCGACATGGCCGGCGTCCCGGTCGCCCCGCCGCTCGCGGTCATACGGCCGCGCTCAACCGAGGAGGTCTCGAAATTCCTCAAGCTTTGCCATCAGGCGCGCGTACCCGTGACGACGCAGGGCGGCATGACGGGCCTGGTACGCGCCACCATGCCGCTGCCCGGCGAGATGGTGCTGTCGATGGAGCGCATGAACGCGATCGAGGAGGTCGATACTGGTGGCGGGGTCGTCGTCACCCAGACCGGCGTTCCGCTGCAGCGCCTGCAGGAGCACGTCGGCGAAAGGGGCTTCATGTTCCCGCTCGACCTCGGTGCGCGCGGCAGTTGTACGATCGGCGGCAACATCTCGACCAATGCAGGCGGCAACCGCGTGATCCGCTACGGCATGACGCGCGATCTCGTGCTGGGGCTCGAGGCGGTGCTCGCCGACGGCACCGTTCTCAAGGGTGTCCGCAAGTACATCAAGAACAACACGGGCATCGACTTGAAGCAGCTTTTCGTCGGCACCGAGGGCACGCTCGGCGTGGTCACGCGCGCTGCCTTGCGTATTTTCCCAGCGCCGGCCGAGCAGCAGGTGGCGCTTTGCGCGCTTGCGAGTTTTGGCAAGGTCCGCGCGCTCCTTGACCTGGCCCGTACGCGGCTTGGCGGCGACCTCACGGCCTTCGAGGTGATGTGGAACGAATATTACCGCCTCACGACCGAGCTCGTGAAAGGCGTCGCCGCGCCGCTGCCGACGAGCCACCCGTTCTATGTTCTCCTGGAATCATCCGGCAGCGATGCCGAGCGCATCCGCAACGATCTGGAGGAAATGCTGGAACAGGCGCTTGAGCAGGAGATCATCCTCGATGCGACCATCGCAAACTCGGGCGCGGCAGCCACGGCAATCTGGAAGGTCCGCGACTCCTCGACCGAACTCGGGCGTGCGATCGGTCCCAACAGCGTCGGCTTCGATATCAGCCTCGCCATCGACAAGATGGAGGCGTTCGCCGACACGATCAAAAGCGAGCTGAAGACCAAGATCGACAAGGACGCCTATGCCATCGTGTTCGGTCACGCCGGCGACGGCAATCTGCATGTCAACGCCAAGTATCCGCCGACGGTGGACAGGAACGAGGAAGTCACGAAACTCGTGTACGGGATCACCGCCGATTTTGCCGGCTCGATCTCGGCCGAGCATGGCATCGGCCTCCTCAAGCGCCCCTACCTGAAACTCAGCCGCACCGAGGAAGAGATCGAAACCATGCGCACGCTGAAGCGCGCCCTGGATCCGCATCACATCCTCAATCCCGGGCGCATCTTCACGGTGTGAGGTGTGGTGTCGCGAAGCCAAACAGGTCGTCATGCGCGGGCTTGACCCGCCTGCGGGGCCGAAGCCCCTTCTGCGCGGCGAAGGCCCGCGCATCCATCAAAACGAGAGTCATTCCGAAGACGATGGATTGCCGGGTCAAGCCCGGCAATGACGAGTCTCTTTACGCCGCGGCCTGCTCACGGGGCTCGTAGATCGCAATGTGCCAGCAATGCGCAAGCGGCGTGGTGCCGTTGGCAACGACCAGTGCATCGAGCTCGACGAAGCGGTGGCCCTTCTTCTCGTAGTTGCCGACCACTTTTGCGCGTGCCGTGAGTTCATCGCCGACCTTGGCCGCCGCGAGAAGCTGCATCTTCGTGCCGACATGGATCCAGGGGCCGAGGATGGCGTTGTCGACCAGCACCTTGTTCATGATCCGCGGCAACAGGCCGGGATGCCCCAGCCTCTCGCGCCTGTAAATCGGATCGGTCTCGCGGATATCGCCGAGATATTCCGTCGCCGCCTCGCCAGCCCAGTCCCGCGGAATGCTACCGAGCCATTTGCCGACCTGGTAGGACGCCGCGTTGACCGGCTTGCGCTCCTTGACGGCGGCGACTGCGGTGTAATCCGCAAGAGAATACGTCGGCGCTGATGCCGGCAGTGATGCGCTGCCGGTGGCGCAGAGATCGCCCCGGCTCTGCACCTCCATGCTGAGGCCACCGGCTTCCTCGACCGCGCTTACCTCGGCGATCTCGCCATCATAGACCGGCTTCACGAACCGCGCCTCGATCAGGCCGCGCTCGAGGAAGGCGCGACCCCATTTCGCGACGGGCATGTGCAGCATGTAGGCGAGCACATCGACGCCGGGAACGAGGCCACCGGAGAAGCCGTATTTCCGCGCCACCGTATCGTCGTGGATCTTGTTTTCGGAGAATTTTGAGGTGTTGTAGGCCGAGACGCGGTGGGCCTCCATCTGCTTTGCCATCCCTGTTTCCCCGATTTTTGGCCATTTGCCTGCGATGATCGTACGCAAGGGAACAGCACTGGCAAGCCGTGTTTTGCTCGCAATCCTTGCTCGAATAGAGTACCACGCCCCGCAAAAGCTCATAGCAACCAGAGCCCATATAACGAGCAAATGCCGCCACCTCTCATCCAACTCAAGGACATCAAGCTCACCTTTGGCGGCACGCCGCTCTTGACGGGCGTCGAGCTGTCGGTGTCGCCGTCCGAGCGCGTCTGCCTGATTGGCCGCAACGGCTCCGGCAAGTCGACGTTGCTCAAGATCGCGGCGGGCCTGGTCGAGCCGGACTCCGGCAGCCGCTTCGTGCAGCCCGGCGCGACCATACGCTATTTGCCGCAGGAGCCGGATTTTGCCGAGCACAAGACCACGCTCGCTTATGTCGAGGCCGGCCTCGGGCCCGGTGACGACCACTACGCAGCGCGCTATCTGCTCGAACGGCTCGGGCTCAACGGCGACGAAGACCCCGCCCACCTTTCCGGCGGCGAGGCGCGCCGCGCGGCGCTGGCGCGGGTACTGGCGCCTTCGCCCGACATTCTGCTCCTGGACGAGCCGACCAACCATCTCGACTTGCCGACCATCGAATGGCTTGAACGGGAGCTCGACAGCCGCCGCAGCGCGCTCGTCCTCATCAGCCATGACCGCCGCTTCCTCACCAACCTCTCGCGCGCAACCGCGTGGCTTGACCGCGGCGAAATCAGGGAGATCGACCGCGGCTTTGCGGCCTTCGAATCCTGGCGCGACGAGGTGCTGGCAGAGGAGGAACGCGACCAGCACAAGCTCGACCGCAAGATCGTCAATGAAGAGCATTGGCTGCGCTATGGCGTCACGGCGCGGCGCAAGCGTAACGTCAAGCGGCTCGGCAATCTCTTTGCGTTGCGTGAGCAGCGCAAGACTTATCGGGGCACAGCCGGCAAGGCCAATCTCACCGCGGCGGAAGCCGAAAAATCCGGCCGGATGGTGATCGAGGCGAAAGGCGTCAGCAAGGCGTACGGCGAGCGCAGGATCGTCGAGAATTTCTCGATCCGGATACAGCGCGGCGACCGCGTCGGCATCGTAGGTCCCAACGGCGCCGGCAAGACCACGCTGGTGAATTTGCTGTCCGGCGCTGAGCCGATCGACAGCGGCAGCGTGCGACTTGGCGCCAATCTTGAGATGGCGACGCTCGATCAGCACCGGGAAAGTCTCGACCCCAAATCGACGCTTGCGGAAGCGCTGACCGGTGGCCGCGGCGATCATGTCATGGTCGGAGGCAAGCCCAAGCACGTCGTGAGCTACATGGAGGATTTCCTGTTCTCCCGCGAGCAGATGCGCACGCCCCTGGAAGTGCTCTCCGGCGGCGAGCGGGGGCGGCTGATGCTGGCGCGGGCGCTTGCCAAGCCGTCCAACCTGCTCGTGCTCGACGAGCCGACCAACGACCTCGATCTCGAAACCCTCGACGTGCTCGAGGAGATGCTCGGCGATTACGAGGGTACGGTGATCCTGATCAGCCACGACCGCGATTTCCTCGACCGCGTTGTCACCTCAGTGATCGCGCCTGACGGCGATGGCAGATGGGTCGAATATGCCGGCGGCTATTCCGACATGCTCAGCCAGCGCGGGTCTGATCTCAGCCGCGAGCCGGCGAAGACGCCGGCGGTTGAGGAGAGGAAGGAAGCCAAGGCCGCCGCGCCCGCACCAGCGCAAAAACGCCGGTTGAACTTCAACGAAAAGCACGCGCTGGAAACGCTGCCGAAGACGATTGCGAAGTTGCAGCAAGAGATCGCGAAGCAGCAGCGGCTGCTCGACGATCCCGAGCTCTACGCCAAGGATCGCAAGACGTTCGAGGATATCTCGCGCGCGATCGCGAAAGCGCAAGAAGAGTTGGCGTCAGCCGAAGACCGCTGGCTGGAGCTGGAAGTGTTACGTGAGGAAATCGAACAAGCATAATCCGAACGGTTTCGTCATTGCGAGCGAAGCGAAGCAATCCATACTTCACAATGAATGGATTGCTTCGTCGTGGAGCCTGTCATCGGGCCGCGCGTTCGCGCGGACCCGTTGGCTCCTCGCAATGACGAGAATACTGATACTGAACTGGAGTCGTCCCCATGACCACGCCCCTCGCCGCCAAGATCGCAAAGGAATACGGCACGCCCTGCGCCGTCATCGACATGGACAGGGTCGAGCGCAACATCGCGCGCATCCAGGCGGCCTGTGATGCCGCGGGCGTCGCCAACCGGCCACATATCAAGACCCACAAGAGCCCGATGCTGGCGAAGATGCAGGTCGCCGCCGGTGCGAAAGGCATCACCTGCCAGAAGCTGGGCGAGGCCGAGATCATGGCGGATGCCGGAATCGACGACATCCTGATCTCCTACAATCTGCTTGGCGATGAAAAGATGGCGCGGCTCGGCGCGCTGCAGGCCAAGGCGAACATGACAGTCGCCGCCGACAATTCGACAGTGATCGCGGGCCTGCCCAAGGCAGCGGAAGCCTCGGGGCGGTCGCTCTCGGTCGTGGTCGAATGCGACACGGGGAGGAAGCGCGCGGGAGTCGAGACGCCGGCCGAAGCCATTGCGCTGGCGCGTGAGATCGCCGCGTCAAAGGGCCTGCAATTTGCCGGCTTCATGCTCTATCCCACCGAAAGCGGCTGGGCGGAGGCGCAGAAATTCTACAACAAGGCATTGGCCGGCGTGCGCACGCATGGGCTCAACGCCAAGATGGTTTCGACCGGCGGCTCGCCGAATCTGAAGAATCTCGGCAAGCTCAAGGGCGCGACCGAGCATCGCCCCGGCACTTACATTTACAATGACCGCATGCAGGTCGCGGCCGGCGTCGCAAGCTGGGATGATTGTGCGCTGAACATCTATTCGACGGTGGTGAGCCGCGCCGGCCCCGAGCGCGGCATCCTCGATGCCGGCTCCAAAACGCTGACGTCCGATCCTGGTGGCGGGCTCGACGGCTTTGGCCTGATCCTCGAACATCCCGAAGCGAAAATCGCGAAGTTCGCCGAGGAGCATGGCTTCCTCGATCTTGCCCGCAGCAACGCGCGGCCCAACGTCGGCGACGTCGTGCGCATCGTGCCCAACCACGTCTGCGTCGTCGTCAACATGATGGACGAAGTGGTGATGGTGCGGGGCGAGGAGATCGTCGGCGTGCTGCCGGTGGCGGCACGGGGGAAACTTCGATGAAATCGTAGGGTGGGCAAAGGCGCACTTGCGCCGTGCCCACCGTTAATTGGCAGCCACACAACAAAGTGGTGGGCACGCTTCGCTTTGCCCACCCTACGATTTCGTCAGCCACTTTAGCGCACCCATGCCAGCCGCGGCGCCCGTCGCAAACGAGGCCTGCAGGAGATAGCCGCCGGTCGGCGCTTCCCAGTCGAGCATCTCCCCGGCGGCAAACACGCCCGGCAAACGGCGCAGCATGAAGTCGTCGTCGAGCTCATCGAACGAAATCCCGCCCGCGGTCGAGATCGCGCGCGCGATGGGCGCGGTGTCAGTGAGCCTGACCGGGACGGCGTTGATCAAGCTCGCTAGCGCTTCGGATGACATTGAAGTCAACGATTGAACAGATGAAATCGCCGTCTCCTGCAACACGCCGATCGCGACCGCCGAGAGATTGGCGGCCTTGCGCAGGAAATTGGAGAACGATTGCTTGCCGCGCGACGCGGATAGTCGCAACGCAAGCTCGCCCGTTGCAAGGTCGGGCCGCAGGGCAACCTCAAGGATCGCCTCGCCTGTTTTCGCGATCCCTTCGCGCAGCTCGGCCGAGAGCGCATAGATCGCACCGCCCTCAATGCCGCTACGGGTGATGATCGCTTCGCCGCGGATCGCGTGCGCGCCGAACTTGAATGCGACACTCTTGAGCGGCTGCCCCTCAAAGCGATCCCTGAAGAGCTCCGACCAATTCACCACGAAGCCGCAATTTGCCGGCCGCAGCGGCGTGATGATGACTCCCCTCGCCGCCAGCAGCTCGGTCCACGCTCCGTCAGAACCGAGCCGCGGCCAGCTTGCGCCACCGAGTGCGAGCACCGTGGCGCGGGCCTCCATCACGCGCAATCCTTCGGCCGTTTGAAATAGCAGGCGGCCGTAATCATCCCAGCCAATCCAGCGATGACGAAACGCAAATTGCACGCCCTGTGCGTTCAGTCGCCGCAACCAGGCGCGCAGCAACGGCGAGGCCTTGAAGCTTTGCGGAAACACGCGCCCGCTGGAGCCGACAAAGGTCGGCTGCCCCAGCGCCTCGCACCATTCGCGCAAACGATCCGGTGGAAAGGCGGATATCGCGGCGGCTAGCCACGGCGCCGCCGTGCGATAGCGCGTGAGGAACGCGGGCAACGGCTCGCTATGGGTGAGGTTGAGCCCGCCGCGCCCGGCCATCAGGAATTTGCGTCCCGCCGACGGCATGGCGTCATGGACGGTGACGCGGGCACCGCCTTGCGCCAGCACCTCCGCCGCCATCAGCCCGGCCGGGCCGGCGCCGATGACGACAACATGGTTTCTTCCTGATACCATCGTGTGAGTTTACGGCGAAGGCGTGCAACAAACACAGTCGTCATGCCCGGGCTTGACCAGGCTTGACCCGGGCATCCACGCAAATCACGCACGCGGTGCCAAAGACGTGGATGGCCGGGTCAAGCCCACGGCTGTCCGGTTTAGCTTTGGCATAGGCTGAGGCTCATCTGTCGCTGATCTTTGATGATTGGCGGAGGCGGATCGAGGAGGCGATCGATCCGCCGTCG
>Ga0070730_10001417_pt1 | contig 23224 bp, 24 predicted proteins | sample Coa_R1_3_FD_66447 | JGI IMG/M metagenome (GOLD analysis project Ga0070730, IMG submission 66447) | Surface soil microbial communities from Centralia Pennsylvania, which are recovering from an underground coalmine fire - Coalmine... | ecosystem: Environmental > Terrestrial > Soil > Unclassified ... | reverse complement strand
GTGTGGCGGCAGTGGCGGGTGTGGCGGAAGGCTTCAGAAATAGGCAAATGGTGTGGCGGGGGCAGTGGCGGAGGCCCCAACAATTGGGGGGTCAGATAGAACAAATAATTCGTATTCTGTAAAGACAACGGCGCAGACGCCAGCGCGGCGCGATAGGCGCTGGGGTTTGGCCGGACCCTTCGACACTTTTGTGTTTGCACTTAGAGCGCTTACCGCTCGAGTGTAAGGCACGGTCAACCGCGTGGCGCGCACGAAACGGCACACTCTTGCCATCGAGCGGTACGCGCTCTAGCTTACCGCTCGAGTGTAAGGCACGGTCAACCGCGTGGCGCGCACGAAACGGCACACTCTTGCCATCAAGCCGAGTGGTACGCGCTCTAGAACCGCGCGCAACGTATCTGGCGGCGCGGGCGGCCGGCGCGTTTGCGCTCGACGAAGCCGAGGCGGTGTCGCTGCACTGTCTGCAGGCCAGCGTTGATCTCAAATCGGCCTGCAGAAAGCGCAGCGTGCTGGTGGATGTGCGCCAGATGCACGGGCAGTTAACCCTGGCCGAGCGCTATGCCTACAGAGAATTCGTGGCGGTCGAGGTCGTCCGCCTCACGGCGCGCGGCGGGCCGGAAATGCGGCTGGCCTATGGAGGCCATCCACCCCTCATCGATCCGAATCGCTTTGGCATGATGGTCGCGCGCAACCGCGGCGCGCTGTTGCTGGCTACCGAAGATTTGAAGGAAGCTCTCCGCCGGCTGAGCGCCCGGCCCGCACCGGCGCAAACTTAGCACGCTCGGTAAACTATTTCCAAAAATTGAATGGGCCGCCACCGTGCTTCGCACGGTGGCGGCCCATTCAATTTTTGTCAATCGAATCCTTTAACCTTAAAACTTTGCCGCGCCCCAACAATTAGCGAGACGGGTAGAACAAATACCTTGTAGGATATTGGCATGAACATAGAACAAATGATCTATTTGATATCGCGAAGTTGCCACGCCAGCAGCCCCCCGCCGCCCGCCGGCGCGGCCTAGACCAAGGAGCCACCATGCACCGACTCACCGCTCCCGCCGCCGCGCTCCTAACCGCCCTGGCTGCCGCCGCGGCCCTGCTCGCGCTGCGCGCCCTGGTCCACGTCGGGAGCGCCATCATCGCCGCCGACCGCAATACCCGCCGGCAGTGACTGAAGCAAACTCCGCAACGCCGCGCAAGCGCGGCGCCCAGCCCCACAATGCCAACGCGCGCACACACGGCTTTTACTCCGACAGCTTCACCCTCGACGAGCTCGCACTGGTCGCCGCGCTCACCGAACAGCCGAGCCTCGACGATGAAGTGTGGATGCAGCGCGTCATGAACCGCCGCCTCCTGCAGCGCCTCACCAGCCCCAAGCCCATCACCGACGCCAAGCTGTTCAAAGTCGCCGCCGCGCTGGCGGTGGGCACCGGCCGCGTCGCGCGGCTGCTGCGTGACCGCCGATCACTACAAGGTGAAGAGTCCCCATTGGCCAAAGCCGTAGCTGAGGCGCTCGACTTACTCGCGGACGAAATGGACGAAAAGCTATGAGCCCGCTGGAAGCCGACCGCCGCCTCATGGCCCTCAGCCTGCGCCGCCTCGCCCGCCACCTGCGCGGTCAGCCCGAGCCCCCGCCCGTCCCCGATCCGGACCTCGCCCGACACATCACCAGTTGGCAGACCGACATCGAAGCCCGCATCGACCTGCTCGAAGCCCACCACGACACCGCCATCCGCCGGCAGACGCTGCTCATCCTGGCCACCATCGCCGCCGAGGCGCTGCTGGCGCTGCTCAAGCTCAAGCCATGAGCACACTCACGGACGTGACCACGCGCACGCTGTCCGACATCTATTGGTTCTCCCGCCTGGTCGTCCGCCGCCCGCTGCGCCATTACCAGCTCGCGCCGGCCCGCGCCATCGTCGACTCGGTGCTCCACCACAAGGGGCTCGAGTTCGCCGTCATGTTCCCGCGCCAGTCCGGCAAGAATGAAAGCCAGGCCCAGGTCGAGGCTTACTTGCTAAATCTCTTCCAGCGCGTGCCCGGCGCGCAGATCGTCAAAGCTCAGCCCACCATGCGGCCGCAAGGATTGAACGCCATGGCCCGCCTCGAGCGCAGCTTGCGCAACGACTGGAACCGCGGCCAGTGGTCCAAGGCCAACGGCTACCAGGTCAAGCTCGGCGAAGCCATGATCGCCTTCTTCAGCGCCAACCCCGACGCCAACACCGTGGGCGCCACCGCTTCGCTCCTGCTCGAATGCGACGAGGCCCAGGACGTGCTCGAGGCCGAATGGGAAAAGAAGTTCATGCCCATGGCGGCCTCCACCAATGCCACCGTCGTCTACTGGGGCACCGCCTGGACCCGGCGCACCTTGCTGGCCAAGGCCATCCGCCACTTGCGCGAGCTCGAAGCGCTTGACGGGGTGCAGCGCGTGTTCATCGTCACCCCCGACCAGGTCGCCGAAGAGAACCCGGCTTACGGCGACTTCATCACGCGCCAGGTGGCCAAGCTCGGCCGGCAGCACCCGCTGGTCCGCACCCAATACTTCAACGAGGAGATCGACGCCGAGGGCGGCATGTTCCCGCCGGCGCGCCGAGCCCTGATGCTGGGCAGCCACGCGCGGCAAGAGCAGCCGCAGCCAGGGCTCATCTACTGCCTGCTGCTCGACGTGGCCGGCGAGGATGAAGGGGCCACCGGGGAGCGCACCGATACGCTCGCGCTGGAGAACCCCAAGCGCGACGCGACCGTGCTCACGATCGTGGAGGTGGATCTCTCGACGCTCAGCGATCCCGTGCTGGCCGCGCCCACCTATCGCGTGGTCGATCGGCGGCTGTGGATCGGCGAGCCGCACGCCAGGCTGTATGGCGTCATCCGCGCGCTGGCCAAGGCGTGGCGCGCCCGCTACCTGGTGGCCGATGCCACCGGCGTGGGCGCCGGCCTGGTCGGCTTCCTGGCCAAAGCGCTGCCGGCGGATACAGTGATCCCCTTCACCTTCAACAGCTCGAGCAAATCAAAACTCGGCTGGGATTTCCTGGGCCTGGTCGACTCGGGCCGGTTCAAGGCGCCGGCGGACGCCGCGACCTTTTGGAAGGAATTGGAGTTCTGCCAGTTTGAAGTGATGCCCGGCCCGGGCAAGCTGCTCAGGTGGGGCGTGCCCGATGGCACCCGCGACCCGGCCACGGCTGAGCTGGTCCACGACGACACCGTGCTCAGCGCGGCCCTGTGCGCTGTGCTCGACGAGCAGCCTTGGGCCGCCGACACCGGACCCGGAACCGTGCTGCACCAGGTGGATCCGCTCGACGCGATGAGCGAGGGCTTTTAGCGTGGCCATTCACTCAACCACCACCCAGGCCACTGCAACCAAGCCCCCTTCCCCCCTTCGCGCTCTTCGCGTTCTTAGCGGTTCAATCTTTAACCGGTTCGTCGGCAAAGAGATCGCGGCCCGCGTGCAACTCGCCGTGGCCGCCCTGGACGACGCCCGCGACGCCATCATTTCGGGCCAGTCCCAGCTCGAGCGCGACCGCTTCACCGCCGACCGGGAGGAGATCCTGCGCGACGCGCTGCTGGCCTGGCGCACCAACCCGCTGGCCAAGCGCATCGTCTCGCTCACCACACAGTACGTGGTCGGGGACGGCTTCACCGTCGAGAGCAAGCACGCCGCGACGCATGAATTTATTCAGAGCTGGTGGAAGCACCGGCTCAACCGCATGCCCGTGCGCGTGGGCGAATGGTGCGACGAGCTCACAAGAAGCGGCAACCTGATCGTGCTCATCAGCACCGACGCCGCCGGCATGTCGTACGTCCGCGCCCTGCCCGCCACCCAGGTCCAGACCATCATCACCCGGCCCAACGATGTGGAGCAGCCGCTGGCCATCGTCGAGAAAATGCAGTGGGGCGCCAGCCTGGTTGCAACCGGTGTGGGCGTCCAGGGCCTGCCGCTGATGAACGCCGGCGCCACCCCCTACATGGGCGTGGACCCCACGTATGGCGTGGTCAGCACCGGCTCGGGCGACCCGATGGGCAGCCCCGGCCAGCCCAACGACGGCACCAGCCAGCCCGGGCGCGGCCCGTGGACCTGGCCGGCGTACGACGAGGCCACCGACTGCCAGAACCCCGATGGCAGCTTTCCCACCGTCGCGCTCCACTACGCCATCAACCGGCCAGTCGCGGCCGCGTGGGGTGAATCGGATCTCGCCCCGCTGCTGCGCTGGCTGGCGCGCTATGCCAACTGGCTGGAAGATCGAGCGCGCCTGAACCGGTATCGCCAGGCGTTCATGTACGTAGTCAGCGCCGCGTTTCAATCGAAGGCCGACCGCCTGGCCCGCCAGGCCGAGCTCAACGCCAACCCGCCCACCCCCGGCGCCATCCTGGTCAAGGACGACACCGAGGTCTGGGAGGTCATCGAGCCCAGGCTCAGCGCCCACGACGCCAGCGACGATGGGCTGGCGCTCAAGAAAATGATCAGCGCCGGCTCAGCCAACCCGCTGCACTTCCTGGCCGAGCCCGAGAGCGCCACCCGCACCACCGCCGAGAGCGCCGGCGGCCCCACCTTCCGCCACTACGAGCAGCGCCAAAACTATTTCATGTGGCTGCTGGCCGACGTCATCGACGTGGTCACCACCCGGCGGGCCATGGTCGATACCAAGATCGATCCGGACGCCGTGATCAACATCACCGGCACCGACATTTCCGCCCGCGACAATGGCACGCTCGCGCAAGCCGCCGGGCTGATCGTCACCGCGCTGACCAACCTGCACGACCGCCAGGTGATCGACGACGCCGAGCTGCTGCGGATGGTTTACAAGTTCTCGGGCGAAGAGATCTCCGTCGCTGAGATGCTCAAGCGCGGCAAGGCCGCCGGGGTGCCCACCTGGCCCGTCGCGCCCGCCAAACCCGGCGCGCCCGCCGGCCCGCCCGACAGACCCGACGCCGCCAGCCCCAAGGCGCCGGGCATCCGAACGATCAGCCCGGACTAGCGACCATGCCCACCAACATCCCGCTCTCCCGCTACGACCAACCCGACACCGGCTGCGGCCTGGTGCTCGTGCTCGCCGGCAGCTTCGCCGCCTGCGCGCTGATCGCCATCATTGCCGCTGTGATCGCCCACCTGTAGGGGCGGGTCTTGCGCAGCACCCTTTAGGGCAGACCCGCCCATTGTCCGAAAGGCGACTGAAAGGAAGTTCACATGCCCGGCAGCTTCAACGACCCCGCCATCACCGACCCGACCGTCGCCGCCTCCGACATCTCGCTGCTCAAGGGCCTGCTCACCGGCCAGGGCGCCAAGGCCGACGCCGCGGTCACCGATCCCACCGCCAGCGCTTCCGCCGCGGCGCTGCTCAAGGGCATCCTCACCAAGCTGGGCGAAGGCTATAAGACCACCTACCGCGCCAGCCTCAACGCCCACGCGCCGGCGGCCACCCCCACCGACTGGCTCACCATCTTAGGCAGCGCGACCAAGACCATCCGCATCACGCGCATCGTCATCGCCAGCCGCGCCACCGGCGCCGGCATCTACCGGGTCAGCGTCATCAAGTACAGCGTGGCCTACACCGGCGGCACCCCGGCCGCGGTGGCCATGATCCCGCTCGACTCGGCCAGCGCCGCGGCCACCGCCCTGGTCCAGACCTGGGCCAGCGGCCTGCCCACGCCCGGCACCCCGGTCGGCAAGCTGCTCGACGAGAGCGTCCCGCAGGCCGTGCTGGCCACGCCCACCTTCGACACCCGCCGCGAATGGAAGTTCGGCGACGCCAACGGCCAGACCTGCGTGCTGCGCGGCGTGGCCCAATACCTCGCGCTCAACTCCGCCGCCGTGGCCCTGCCCGGCGGCACCGTCTTCGACGTCACCGTCGAGTGGACCGAGGAATAGCAAGGACCCAGCACCGATGTGTTGGGCGGTGTGAAGGCGGAAGGATGAAGGATGGAAAATACAGACCATCCTTCAGCCTTCATCCTTCAGCCTTATTTTTGAAAGGATCTTTGCCATGCCCGAATACGACGCCACCAATTACCCCAAGCCCATGACCGACGACCTCACCGACGCCGAGGCCGGCCGCGACTCGAGCCCCACCCCGATGAGCAAGTGGCCCTCATCCAACGTGCTGCCCAGCACCTACGCCGGCCCGCCCCCGTCGCGCGAGTGGGAAACCAACACCGCGCACGTGATCGTCGCCAAGCCGGTCCCGGCCGTGCCCCCGCCGGCCGACGCGCCCGCGCCCGAGAAATCCATCGCGCCGCCGCCCGGGCATACGGCGCAACCGTAGGGGCGAAGCAAGCCCCATCTGCTTCGCCCATTTGAAAGGACCACCATGGCCACCACTCCATCCACCACCCCCGCCACCACCGGCGTGCTGTCCGTCATCAACTCGCGCAAGTTCTGGTTTGCGTACGTGGTGCCGCTGGCCATCTCCGGCGCCAGCCTGTATCTCAAGGTCATCACGCCCACCGAGTTCATCGCCGCCGCCACCGCCACCACCACGGTCTACGGCGCCACCGTCGCTTACGAAGACGCGCACAGCTAAGGGCAGACCTTCCATCCTTCAGCCTTCATCCTTCATCCTTGGAGATTCCCATGACCACCTTCCCATCCGCCAGCCCCGCCATCGAGCCCGCCGAGCACCCGCGCGGCGCCACGCCCTGGATCAACCCCGGCGCCCGCGCCGCCTACCCATCCGGCCCCGTGCCCGGCGACGCCCAGCCCAGGGTCATCGAGCTGCCGCCCACCGACAGCCAGGACAACCCGCAGCCCGGGCGCCCCGGCCTGCCGCAGATGCCCACCGGCCCCAACACCGCCGGCGGGGCTCACCGGCCATGACTCCCTTCCCCTTGCGGGGGAAGGGCCGGGGATGAGGGAGAACTCTATGCCCGACACCGAGCACCAGATCCAACTCTCCGCCCCCGCCACGGTCACACCCGCCGGCGAGTTCGAGATCATGGCCATCACCGCCGGCAAGGGCAACGGCTGGAGCTTCCCAGCCGCGGTGCTGCAGGCCAGCCTGCAGTTGTGGGACCACGTCGAAACGTTCGTGGACCATGGCGAGCTGACCAGCGATGGCCACTCGCTGCGCGACCTCGGCGGCGTCTGCCACTCGCCCACCTGGGACGACTTCGACCAGGGCATCAAACTGCAGTTAAAGACCAGCGGACCATCGGGGCCGCTCGTCGAGGCGCTCGGCCGCGAGCTCCTGGCCGAGACCTCACCGCACAAGCCCGGCGTTGGGTTCAGCGCCGACGTGCTCATGCTGGCCGACGCGCAGAAGGTCGTCACCAAGATCCTGCGCGTGCTGTCGCTCGACTTAGTGCTTCACCCCGCGCGCGGAGGGGCTTTCATCCGCGCTCTGAATTCGGTGCAGCCAACAACTGCCCAGGAGAATGACATGCCAGAAGTAATCGCACCACCCCCTGGCGCAGCGCCCGCTGCGCCCCCCGCTAGCGCAGATGTGGAGGCCATGCGCACCCTGCTCAACGTCCAGACCGAGCAGGCCCGCCTGGCCGCCGAAGCCAACGCCGCCGCCGCCGTCCGCGTGCAGATGTGCGCCTATCTGCTCGACAGCGGGCTCGCGGCCTCGCGCCTGCCCGCGCCGGCGCAGACCAGCATCCGCGCCCGCTTCACCGGCCAGGCCTTCGATCCCAAGGACCTGACCACCGCCATCGAGGACCAGCGCCAGCTCGTGGCCGCGCTCACCGCCGGCGCCATCGTGCAGGGGCCAGGCCGCATCTCGGCCACCTTCAACGACCGCGACCGGCTCCAGGCCGCGGTGGACGACCTGCTCGCCGCCCCCCGCGACGAGGCGTCGAAGGGCCTGGTGGTCAGCCGGCTGTCCGGCATCCGCGAGCTGTATCACATGCTCACCGGTGACTTCGACTATCACGGCGGCTTCTACCCCGACCGGGTGCAGCTGGCCACCACCGCCGACTTCACCGGCCTGGTCAAGAACGCCATGAACAAGATCATCGTCGAGCGCTGGGCCGCGCTCGGCCGCGCCGGCTACGACTGGTGGAAGAAGGTCTGCGTGGTCGAGCACTTCAATTCGCTGAAGTCGATCACCGGCACGCTGATCGGCACCGTGGGCGCGCTCCCCACCGTGGCCGAGGGCGGCGAGTACACCGAGTTCGCGGTCGGCGACAGCCCCGAGACCGCCACCTTCACCAAGTACGGCGGGTACATCCCGCTGACGCTCGAGCTGATCGACACCGACGACGCCCGCAAGCTGGCCGCCTACCCGCGCGAGCTGGCCAACGCCGCGCTGCGCAACATCTCCAAGCAGGTCGCGGCCGTCTTCACCAGCAACAGCGCCGTCGGCCCCACCATGGCCGATACCGGCGCGCTCTTCAACGCCACCGCGGTCACCACCGCCGGCGGCCACTTGAACCTGCTCACCACGGCGCTGTCCGCGGCGCAGTGGGAAGTGGTCGCGGCCGCGGTCTACAACCAGCCCATGCTCATCAAGAACACCGCCGGCAACTATGGCACCGGGCCGAAGCAGGGCATCAACCCCAAGTATCTGCTGGTGCCCCGCGCGCTCCAGCTCACGGCCAAGCAAGTCCTGTATCCGTCGCTCGAGCGCGCCACCCAGATCTACACCGAAAACATGCAGCGCGGCGAGCCAGGCGATGTGGTCACCGTCCCCGACTGGACCGACGTCACCGACTGGGCGGCCGTCTGCGATCCGCTGGTCGCGCCGGCGCTGTATGTCGGCGAGCGCTTCGGCATCACGCCCGAGATCTTCGTCGCCGGCGACGAGCTCAGCCCGGCGGTGTTCATGAATGACGAGCACCGGCTCAAGGTCCGCCACTTCCTGGCGGTGTGGGTGAATGACTTCCGCCCGCTGCACAAGGAGAACGTCGCAGGCTAAGAGCAAAAGCGTGTGTGGGTGTGTGGGTGTGTGAGTCGATCTTGCTAGGCAAGATCGTGGGTTCTAACTCACTTACCCACACGCTTCGCGCCACACACTCACTCACTTCTTTTCATTCGCGCACCACCCAAGTAGCCCGGCCCCCATGGGGCAGGAAAGGAAAACCGCAATGCAACCCGATACCGAGTTCGTCTCTTCCCTGATGCGCGCGCAAGTGCGCACCCCCGAGGGCCGCCTGCCCAGCCTGTGGGAGAAAGTCAAACGCGAAGCGAAGATCCGCTTCCGCGATCCCCAGCAGGGCGGCTATGTGCACGACACCGCCACCAGCATCTTTCTCAGCCCGCGCCAGGCCCTGCACGTCGGCGGCACCTGGACCGACACCGTGGGCAACGTCGCGCTCACCTACATGGTCCGGCGCACCGGCGCCGGCGCCACCGTGCAGCTCGTCTATGACCTGACCGGCCTGCCGCAAAACACCGTCGCGCTCAAGGGCTCCTACCTCAAGAGCATCGACGTCTGGTATGAGCTCGGCACCGCCGCGCTCACCACGCTCACCCCGGCCATCAACCTGGGCACGCTGCCCCCGGCCGCGGCCGCGACCGGCACCGCCTTTGCCGCCGTCGTCTCCGTGCCCATCACCTTCGACGCCTTCCACAACACCAACGCGCTGCGGGCCGCCATCGGCAAGCACCACATGACCATCACCATCACCACGCCCGTCTGGATGGGCCCCAACGACCTGAATTTCCTCGACACCACCATCGTCGACCCCGGCACCGCGGTCTACGACGACTATGGCATCCGCCTGAACTTCACGCTGCGCCTATGATTGGCTGAACCAGGCGGCGGAGCTTGCCCTGAGCGAAGTCGAAGGGCCCCCGCCTGCTGATCAGTAGCTGGCCTGGCCCTGGCATCCCTCCTCACCGGGGCTGGGCCGGCTCTTCCACCAACAACCGTAGGGGCGAAGCAAGCTCCATCTGCTTCGCCCATTTGAAAGGACCACACCATGCCTGACCTGGATCCCGAACTCGTGAACCTGGCGTGCAAGCTGGCCGACACCAACCCCGATCAGATCATGGCCGTCGCCTGGCGCGACGACGCCCTGGTGGTCGTCGTGCAGCCCGGCCCCAAGTACATCTTCACCGCCCAGCAGATTGCCGACGCCATCCACGGCCGCGAAGCGCCCCGCGACCGCGACCGCGAAGCCAAGCCCAAGGCCAAGAAGGCCGCTTAACCTTTTCCCACCTGCCCCCTTCTTTCCAAGGGGGTTTGTGCCTTTGTGTCTTCGTGTCTTCGCGTTAAAGGTTTAAGGTTTAACCCATGGCCATAAACAGCAGGCCACTCCCATGAGCACCCTGGCCCAGCTCGAGACCCGCATCAGCGCCCGCCTGGTGGATGCCGCCAACGCCGTCTTCTCGCTGGCCACCATCGACGAAGCGCTGCGCACGGTGCTCAGCGATTACTCCACCGCGCTGCCCCAGGCCGATGACGCCCTGGTCATCCTGCCGGGCACCGGCCGCGAGATCGCCCTCGACGGCCTGGCCAACCTCACCAGCGTGCTGGATGTGTGGTGGCCGTTCGACTCGACCACCGAGAAATGGCCCCCCAACCAGGTGGCCGGCTTCCGCGTGTGGTGGGACGACGCCCGCCCCGTGCTCTTCCTCAACACCAAGACCGCCAACCAGCCGCAGATCAATGACACCCTGCGCATCTGGTACGCCAAGCCGCACACCATCGCCAACTTAGACTCGGCCAGCATCACCACCGTCTTCCCCAACCACGAATCGATGCTGGTCACCGGCGCCGCCGGCTACACGGCCGCCAGCGGCATGATCGATCAGATCGGCACGGTGCGCGTGGACCCGGCCGAGGTGCCCGGGCTCAACCAGTGGGCGGCCGAGCGCCTGGCCGAGTGGCGCGCCTGGCTCGACGCCGTCGCCGCCAGCGCCCCCAGCTTCGGCCCGCCCTACGGCGAAGGCTGGGGCATCGACAAGTGGGATTCCAACCGCGACCGCGGGCAGAGCCGGCCCTGGCCCAACTCGTAAAACAGTATGTGAGTGTGTGGGTGTGTGGGTCTTACTCACTTACGCACACACTCACACACTCACACACGCTCTTCCCCATGAAGTCGATCAACGCGACCCTAACCGCCAACCAAAAGCTCCCCAACGGCCGGCCGTTCGCGACAGCTTCCCTGGCCGATAACAACCGCCTGCACCCCACCGCCACCGCCGCCGGCACCACCGCCGGCGACAAGACCATCGGGGTCGAGTGCGGCAGCTTCTACGTCCGCATCCGCTTCAAGGCCGGTGGCGCCAACACGCTCGAAGTCCAGAAGATCACCGACCCCACCGTGGCCAGCCAGTGGACCACCTGGTCGGCGCTGGTGGCGTCGAACGTGTACGCCGGCAACACGGTCGGGCTCTTCTGGACCGGCACCTATGCCGTGGTCGTGTGGCAGGACCAACCCACCGGCGACATCAAGTACAAGCGCTCGAGCGATGGCATCACCTGGTCAGCCACCGGCCAGGCCCGCGCCGCGCTCATCGCCCAGGCCAACAGCGCCGGGGTCTCGGGCACGTCGCCCAACTGCGGCATCATGACCGCCTACTCGGCTCAGCTCTATTGGCAGAAATACACCGACGCCACCGACACCTGGACCGCGGCCGAGAGCGCCGGCGCCACCTTCACCACCGCCACGCCAGAAGTCGCCGCCTTCCAGGACACCATCAACAACCGCTATGTCGTGGCGGTCAGCGTCGCCGGCTGGGCCACCTGGACCGCCTATGCCATCGTGCTCTACACCCGCGCAGTGAGCGCAGCCACCTGGAGCACCGGGCAGCTCGCGTTCACCGCCGCGGCCGCCAGCTTCAACGCGCTCAACTTCTCGCAGCGCCAGATCGGCGGCTACTGGTGGCTGAGCTTCTACCGCGCCCGCGCCTGGAACGTCGGCTCCGTCTCAACGTTTTTGGTCAGCGCATCGAACGATGGGCTCTTCTTCGACGACCCCACGCCCACCCCCGTTGTGGGCAACGAGTTCCTGCTCAGCATTCTGCCCGCGCCCAGCGGCGGCCAGTGGGCCAACCCTTACTTCAGCACCGAGCGCCAGATTTATCGGCTCGACACCTACACCTATTGGAGCGCCGCCGTCGTGGCCTACCACTTCACCACCGGGCTGGGCGGCTTCTAAATGCCCACCACGGGCGGCCACAGCAACCGCCATCGCAAGCAGCGCCCGCCCGGCCACCACGGGGAGGGTCACGGTCACAAGCGGCCGCCCAGGACCAAGCCGCCCCACGCCAAGCCGCCGCCCCACGGCCGGCCCCCGCCGCACGTCAAGCCCCCGCCGCACCCCAGGCCCGGCAAAGCGCCGCCCGGCCTGCCGGCGGCCGCCAGCGGCGCCTCCGCCGGCGCGCCAGGGGCGGCCGCGGCCGGGCTGGTCATCCTGCTGGACAACCGCAGCGGGCTGCTCACCGCCCCCAATCTCTACTCGCTCTTCACGCTCACGCGCGGGCTGGTCATCAATGGCGTGCAGTACGGCCAGAGCGCCGGCGTGTGGTTCGTCACCGGCTTCCGCTACCTGCTGGCCGATGGCCTGCTGGAAGTCACCGCCACCGACGTCATCGGGCTGCTGGGCTCGTGGATCTCCGACACGTCGTTCACCTATCGCGGCGCCACCGTGAAGTTCCTGGTCGAGCGCGTCTGTGCCCTAGCCGGGGTGCACACGGTCACCTTCGATGCCTTCCCCGGCTGGACCCAGGTAGTCGCCGCCTACACCCACCCCATCGGCCAGAGCGCGCTGTACTCGCTCAGCTCGCTCACGGATCTCGTGCCCTTCGAGTACGTGCCCCAGGAAGACGGCTCCCTGAAGTTCTATGTGCCCACCACCGGCCCCGCTTCGGTCTACACCTTCGGCCTCGGCGCCGGCGAGCACAACGCCTGGCTCAGCCGCGCGCCCACGTCGCTCAACTGGGGCTTTGATGCGCCGCCCTGGTTCGGCGCCGGCGACAGCATTACTTACCTGCAGGATATCGGTTCGCCGCCGCTCAACCGAGTGGCCGAGGCCATCGACCAGGGCGCGCTCAACGCCACCGGCCGGCGCCTCTCGCTGATCATCAACGACCGCCGGCTCATCACCGACCCCGCCGCCACCGCCGCGGCCAACGCGCTGCTGGTGGCCGAGCAGGAGAGCAAGCACGTGGGCATCTTCGCGGCGCCGCCAAGTTTTTCATTGGAGCCGGGGGACGTGATCAACTTCTCCGGCGCCACCTACGCCGCCACCGCCGGCCCCTGGCGGGTCGAGCAGATCGCCGAGCATTTCAACGTCAGCGGCCCCGAGCCCTTTCACCAGGTCATCAGCGTGCGAGGCACCGCATGACAATCGCGCAAGAACAAATTCAAAACAGCAATGTGGGGGCCGGGGGGGCGGGGGCCAGTCGCCAAGATCGGCGACACCCCCGCGCCCCCCACCCCCACACCCCCAACCCCCCCACGCCACAAGCAAGACAAGACCACCCGCCGGCCCTTAAGGTTTTCCGATGACCGCTGACATCCGCCGCGGCACCGTGCTGTCGTTCAACGGCGCCAACTGGACCGCCCTGGTCCAGCTCGAAGGCTCCGACGTCGAGAGCCAGATCCCCGTTGGCCAGTGGGTGCCCTCGGCCATGATGCTGGCCGCCGCCGAGGTGGCCGTGCTGGTCTTTGGCGACACCAACACCGACGACGCCGTGGTGCTCGGGCCGTATGGCGCCGTCTCACTCTGGAACTTCCCCGCCATCTCCGGCGCCGCCAACGGCCAACTATTGGTCGGCTCCGCCGGCAGCGGCCTGGTGCTCGCGCTCATCACCGGCACCGCCAACCGCGTCACCGTCACCAACGGCCCCGGCACGATCACGCTCAGCGGCCCCCAGGACCTGGCCGCCGCCAGCTCGCCCACCTTCGCCGGCGCAACGCTCACCGCCGCGCTCAAGCCGCCCTACTCCGCCGGCTCGGCCGTGTTCGCCCTCGACACCGCCGGCGGCAGCCTGCTCACCGTCGCCAACGGCGCCACCGGCACACCCAGCGGCAACCTGAATAATTTCTCGGGTCTCATCATGCTCCAGGACCTGAGCGTCACCGGCGACGCGTCGCTGTGGTTCACCGCCAACGGCGTCATGGTGCTGGTCGCGCAGTCGGGCACGCTTTTCGTGCAGAGCGCCGCGCCCGCCGCCGGCAAGGTCGGCGTGTTCGTGGCGGCGTCGGTGGTCTCGATCAAGAACGCCCAGGGCGCCAGCATCAACTTCTCCGTCACCATGCTGCGCATCCGCGCGTCGCAATAAGGAATTGTAGGCCGCGCTTGCACCCATCCTGCAGCGCTACCGCTGCAAGCTCAGCAAGCGCCAGGAGATCATCGATGGGCAGCCGAGCGACGTGCGCGTCGTCGTCGTGGCCAATGACTGACCCCGATCCGTGCCCGGGGTTGACCCCGACACCTGCAACACCGCTAAGTGCGCGTCCGTGCCCAGGGTTGAAGGGTTACGGGTCGTAGTGGGCCACCCCCGTGCGGTGCCGGGGGCCGGTCGCCGGCGCGGGCGCGGGCGCGGGAGGGTGTGCAGCATCGGAAAGGGTGAAGGGTTGACGGCCAAGACCGGCGCGCTGAGCGCCTCAGCGCCACGCCGGCCGGGCTGCTTTCCGGCGCGGCATCAAAGTTGGCGGCGCCGCGCACCCCAGCCACAATGCGGTTCGTAGGCGTTTTGTTCGGCTGCGGTGCACATCCCGTGGCGAGTAGGGGCGAAGCATCCGCGTCAACGGTGCGCGTTCGGCTCCACCTGCTGGTGCGGATGCTTCGCCCCTACGGCTGTGCTAGAATGCCTCCTTCACCGCACCCTCCATATCGCCGCAACCGGCCGGCCCACCCGGCAGGAGACCGACATGACGACATCCGCCCTCAAAGTTGAGATATTGGCCGAAGGCATGGGCCACGCGCCGCATGCTGGCGACCGGGTGGTGGTGCACTACACCGGCTGGCTGACCAATGGCAAGAAGTTCGACAGCTCGGTGGACCGCAACGAGCCGTTCGAGTTCGTCATCGGCCGCGGCCAGGTGATTCAGGGTTGGGACGAGGGCGTGGCCCAAATGCGCGTGGGCGAGCGCGCCCGCCTCACCATCCCGCCCGAGATGGGCTATGGCGCGCGCGGCGCCGGCGGCGTCATCCCCCCGAATGCCACGCTGGTGTTTGAAGTGGAGCTGCTCGAAGTAAAAGTCCAGTAAGCGAAACAGTCCAGAAAAGCCGTGCGCCGCGGGAGTTCTTCGCCCGGCACGCCAGGCCAGGCTAAACGGCCCATGAAAAAATCGCCTGGGGGCCGGCCGTCGATTTCATCGACGGCCGGCCCCCAGGCGATTTTTTCAGCAATGCATTGATTTTCGGTGGTGAGCCTGAGCAGTCAGGTTTTTATTACTTTACCAGCCCGGTCGCGATCGAGGCGATAAACACGATCACCGCCACCGACAGCGTCACCTGCAGCATCAGCAGCAGCTTGGCCCGCAATGAGAGCACCGCCGTGTCGCTCAATCCGAACTGCGTGCTGCCGCTAAAGCCCAGGAACAAATAGTCCCACAGCCCCGGCTGCCAGTTGGCCCAGCCTGGCATGGCCGCCGCCCGCTGCGGGAAGGCAAAATCAAACCGCCGCACGGTGCCGTCGCGCCGCGCGTCCGGCCCGCCGCCGTCGATCACCCAATACCAGACCCCAAACAGCACGAAGATCACGAACCACAGCACGACCGTGTCGCGCAGCAGCACGCCCACCCCGCTCTGCGGGCGCGAGAGGATGATGCTCAAGATCAGCGTCACCTTGGCAATCAGCCGCAGCGTCACCCAGGCCAGAAACAGGATGGCCGCCCGCCGCACCCAGACGTTGCGGGCCAACAGCCACAGGATGAACATCAACACGAACACCGCCACCGGCACACCCAGCTCCAGGCTCGAGGCCACCTTGTCCAGCGCGCGCAACTGCGCCAGCGGGCCGCGGGCAAACACCGCCGGCAGCGACAAGACATCCGAGAGCAAAAAGTCGTGCAGGGTCGTCAGCATCACGACCACGATCATTTCCAGCGTCGGCCCATCAAAGCGCCGCGGCGCGCTTGGGAGGATAGTCATCGCGAAGGCTCCCAGTTCTGATTATTGATGGTAATTCCGGAAAGGCCTAGGGTTGCGTCCACGCTTCGCGTGGACGCAACCCTAGGCCTTTCCGGATACTCTCGCCTCTCCGCGCAGCAGCCGCAGCGCCAGCAGCGCCAGCCATACCCAGCCCGCAATAATCCCCAGCCGCTGCAGCAGGCCCGTCGGCGCGTTAGGCACCGCGCCGGTCATGTCGAGCACCGAGCTCACGTTGGCGGCCACGAAAGACGCCAGTACCAGCAGGCCAGTGAGAATCGAATACGGCGCCCAGCCCCGCCAGCGCGGGTCCCCGGCGAAACGCCGCGCCAGCGCAAAGCACGCCAGCGGCAGCGACACAAACACCGCCAGCCCCGCCAGGCCGTGGATGGTTCCGTGCACGGTCTGCGGCGCGGGCGTGGGTACGCCGGGCGGATAACCCAGCGCCGGGTCGGTCACAAAGAGGCCGGCTACCAGCAGCCCCACGGCAAAAACGCCCAGCAGCACCGGCCCGGCCGTCATGCCCTTGCCCGGCCCCAGGCTGCCGCGCAGGCCGCCGGCGAAGAACAGCACCAGCGCCCCGCACACAATGAAATTGGCGATTTGCTCCCAACCCTGGCTGCTGGTGCCCAGCTGGCTCACAAAGTGCCGCCAGGGGTTATAGCCGGGGCGCGTCACGCCCTCAATCAGCGCCACCACCACAAAAAATACCGGGCCCACCACCCCGGCCCATAGTTGCCAGCGTCTCACAGGTCGCGCCCAGGACCATGGATCGATCGCAGCATGTCTGGCCTCCCAAGCTAGGTCTGGCCGGCCCATTATGGTGCAGGCCGCGGCCAATTTAGTACTGGCCGCGGACCATTATGGATCAAGCCGCGGCGCGGGCCAAAAACCGCCCGGGCGGGGCCCATTTCACCTCGGGGCCGAGTTTTCGCCAGCCGGACTGCCTCCCCACTCCGTGTTGCTCCGGGGGACACGTCCTCCCTGCCCCACTCCACTTCGTTCCGGGAGACGCGTCTCCCAGCCGCGAAAGACAAAGACGCGGACTGGGAGCCCAAATGAGTTTTGGCGACCAACATCGGTAAGGTTGGCCGATGATCGTTGTTGTAGGGGCGGGTCTGCCCTAAAGGGTGCTGCGCGAAGACCCGCCCCTACGATGTTGATTTTCAAAACTGATAAGGGTGCTTCGCAAAGGGGGAGCCGAAACCGAAAAATTGGCCCCTCTCCCGAAACCGTTTTTGTTTCGGGAGAGGGGGTAGGGGGTGAGGCGCTAGTCCCCGGCTAGCGCACGACGAGCGGGAAGAACAGCGCGAACGGCGTCTGCCACAGCTCGCGGCCGTGTGTGATGTCGTTGGCGGCGAAATACAGGATCGAGCCGACCAACTGTAGGTTATTCGGGTTGGACGAGGCGCCGAGGCTGGCGACATTGGCGACCATAACCGTGCCCGCCGGCGTGCCGTCGCTCTGCCACAGCTCATCGCCGTACACGCGGTCGTTGGCGCTAAAGTACACCAGGCCCAGGGCGCTGGCGGCCGTCAGGCCGGCGGGGCCGGAGCTGCCCGGGCCGATGACGATGTCCTTGACCTGCTGCGTGACAAGAGAGATGGGGTCGCTGGTCCACAGCTCGCGGCCGTGCACGCCGTCGTTAGCCGTGAAGAACAGTTTGCCGTTCAGGTTGACCAGGTCCTCGGGGCTGCCGCTATCGTGATTAGGGTTGATGTCGGCCACCTCCACCGTGCCGCCGAGTGTGCCGTCGCTCTTCCACAGCTCCACGCCATCCGTCCCATTGTCGGCGGTGAAGAACAGCTCGGTCCCGATCACGGTCAGGTTGGCCGGATTGGAGCTGCCCTGGCCTGGGTTGATGTTTTTGACCCGGCTGGCCGTGCTGCCGTCATACTTCCACAGCTCGCGGCCGGACGTTCCGTCATCGGCGGCGAAATACAGCGTGCTGGTGGTGGTCATCACCACCAGGTCGGAGGGGTCGGAGTTAGTGCCGATGCCGGGGATCGGGATGGTACCGCCGGGGGTCCCATCGCTCTGCCACAGCTGAGTGCCGTCTGGCCCATCGTTGGCGGTGAAGACCAGTTGGCCGCTCATTCTCCGCAGGTTGGCCGGGTCGGAGCTGAAGGAGATTGCGGGCGTTTTCCGGATGTCGGCCACCAGGACCGTGTGACCCGGCGCCGGATTGCCGTCGGTCTTCCACAGCTCGCGGCCGTGCACCCCATCAATGGCGGTGAAGAAGACGGTGCCGCTGATGGGCGTCAGGCTGGCCGGCTCCGAACTGTGCGTGCCGGTGAAGATGTCGGCCACCCGGACGGTGCCGGTGACGGTGCCGTCGCTCTTATACAGCTCGCGGCCGGTGGCGCTGCCATCGGTGGCCGCGAAGAACAGGGTCCCATTGCTGCCGGTGAAAGTGCCGGGCTCCGCGCCGCCGCTGCCGGCGTTGAGGTCCGTCAGCATGGTGACGGCGCCGGTGTTGTCGCGCCCAAACAGTTGGCGGCCGTCTGCGCCGTCATTGGCTGAGAAAAACAGTTTGCCGCCGGCCGTGTTGAGATTGGCCGGGTCCGAATCGGGCGCGCCCTGGTTGATATCCCAGACCCCGACGGTGCCGAGCTTTGTGCCGTTGCTGCGCCACAGCTCGCGGCCATGCACGCCGTCCTCGGCGCTAAAGAAGAGATTGCCGCCCATCACGATCAGGTTGGCAATGTTGGCGCTGCCGTTGGGATTGATGGTGGGCGGCAGGCCCCCGACCATGCTTGCCGTGCTGCCGTCGCTCGCCCACAGCTGGGTGCCGTGGGCGCCGTCGTCGGCCGCGAAATACACTATCGAGCCGATGGCCGTCAGCCCGACGGGATTGGAGTTGTTCCCGCCCGGGTTGATATCGGCGACCTGGTGAATGCTGACGGTGGAGCTGATCCACAGCTCATTGCCATACAGTCCGCCATTGGCCGCAAAGAACAGGTTGCCGTTGACGTTGGTGAGCCAGGTGGGGTTGGAGTCGCCGGCGCCGGGGTTGATGTCCCGGGCCAATGCGGCCGTGCTACCGTCGAAGCTCCACAGCTCCTTGCCGGCCGTGCCGTCATTGGCGGAGAAGTACAAGACGCCATTGATATTGATGAGCCAGGCGGGGTCAGATCCTTCGCTGGGGTTGATGCCGGTGATGCGATGCGTGCCGGCGCCGCCGAAGCCATCCGAGACCCACAACTGGACGCCGTGCGTGCCATCGTCGGCGGCAAAGTAGAGGAAATTGGAGGGCGTGACCACCGTCAGCCAGGAGGGGTTAGCGTTGTGGCCGACCGCGCCAATTCGCTTGACCATGACTGTGCCGAGGAGGGTGCCGTCGCTCTTCCACAGCTGGAAGCCGGTGGCGTCGTTGGCCGAGAAAAACAGCAGGCCTTTGTATTCCGTCAGCCAGCTCGGGCCGGCGCCGTTAGAAGGGTTGATGCGCAGCTCGGTGGCGCTGCTGCCGTCGTACACCCACAGCTGGTTGCCGTGGTTGCCAGTGACGGCGGTGAAGAACAAGTTGCCGCCCACTACGGTCAGGTTGGCGATGTTCGCGTCGCCAGCAGGGTTGATCGGGAAGCCCGCGCCGGTGACCATGTGCGTGCCGGGGCCGGTGCCGTCGCTCTGCCACAGCTGGAAGCCGTTCGCGCCGTTGCGGGCGCTGAAATATACCTTCGAGTTGAAGACGGTCAGGTCGCTGGGGTCCGAGTCACCCGCGCCGGGGTTGATGTCGGCCACCATGACGGTGTGGCCCGGCCCCGGAATGCCGTCGCTCTTCCACAACTCCACGCCGTGGACGCCGTCAGTGGCCGCGAAGAACAGCTCGGTCGAGAGTTTGACGATCCCCGGCGCCGCGGTGCGCGGGTTGGCCGGCGGCGCCGTGTCGGTGAAAGCGGAGCCGGTGTGCGCGGGCGCGGTGTTAATATCCTTCACCAGGAAGAGGATGCCGCCGGCCTGGGCGGCCGTAACCACGGCCGGCAGCAGCAGCGCCAGCAGCAGCGCCGCGGCCGGCCAGCTCCACCGCCGCGGCCAGGCGCGGCGCCAGGCTGGGCGCCCGCCGGCCCTGGGAACAGCTTTTCGATGCAGTGTGGGAATGGGTGAGCCAAACATCGAGGGTCTCCTTTCAAACATGCGGTGAGCTCGGCCAACCGCCCGCCTTGGGGATGAGGCGCGCGACCCCGACCGTGCCACCATGGGGGGCGCCAGCCTTCCAGCGTTCTCGGCCGCGCGTCCCGTTGTCCGCACTAAAAAACAAAGTGTTGCCCGCTGCCGTCAGCCACAACGGGTTAGACCCGTCGGCCGGCTTGACGTTCTTCACCCGGGCAGCGCCGGAGCCGGCCAACGGCCACAATCTGGCGCCGCCCAGGCCGCCGGCGGTGAAAACCGCCAGCCCGCCGCCCAGCGTCGACCGCCACACCAGATGGGCCGCCCCGTCGGGATGGGTCAGCTGCACCGTAGTGGTGTTCATCGGCGTACCGTCGCTCTGCCACAACTGAAGACCATGCGTGCCGTCGTTGGCCGTGAACAGCAGCGTGCCGTTGAAGTTCATCAGCCATTGCGGGCCCGAGCCATCCGCGCCATTGTGGATGTCTTTGACCAGCCTGGCCGCGCCGCCGCTATACACCCACAGCTCGTTGCCGTGCGTGCCATCATTGGCGGTAAAGAACAGGTTGGCGCCCACCACCGTCAGGTGGCTGACGGCTGACCCAACCTCAGGGCCAGTGCGGGCGTTGGCCTCCGCGCTGGCGGGGTTGATGTCCGCCACCAGGGTGGTGCCCTCCGGCGTGCCGTCGCTCTTCCACAGCTCGGTGCCGTGCAGGCCGTCGTCGGCGGCGAAGAACAGCGCCCCCTCGAACGGGGTCAGGTCGCTGGGGCTCGAGCCGGCGGGGCCGGGCCGGATGTCGCTGACCAGCCGCGTGCCCTGCCGCGCGCCGTCGCTCTTCCACAGCTCCCGGCCGTGGCCGACATCATTGGCGGCGAAGAAGAGGCTGCCACCCACCTGAGCGATGGACGGCGCCGCCAGGGGCGCGTAGACGGCCGGCACGCCGCCCGCCAGGGCCGGGCCGTTGCGCAGCAGCCCGGCGGCGGCGCTGACGAACCGCGCCAGGACGACGAGGCTGGCCGCTGGGGCCACTGCCGCGGCCAGCGGCGCCAGCAACCCCGCCAGCAGCAGCGCTGCCCGCCGGCCGGCGCGGGGCACGGGCGGCGCCGCGGCCGAGCCGGTAACCGGGTTGCGCAACGCACTCAGCATAAAGACCTCCTTTCTCCACACATGTGAACACATTTTGATTGCGCCTAGGACGCGCGTTGAAGGGTGGATTGCAGGACCACGATGGTGTAGGGGATCCAGGTCGACACGGTGTAATCGATGATTGAGGTGCCCCTGGCCGTGTCGCCGGTGGTGTAGCGGTTCAGCACGTATGGCCCATAGTCGCCCCCGTAGTCGCCCAACAGGTTAGGGCCGGCCAGGTTATCGCATTGGGCCTGCGCGTTGGTGACGGCCCGGTGGATAAAGTTGCAATAGCCGCCGTCGCGCTGGGGGTTGAAGATAGTCTGCGGCGCGCTCCACGGTCCCCATGGCTGCTGGGCGGTTCGCATGTAGATACCGCGCGGCTGGGTGGCCGTGGGATTGTTGCAGTTGTAGAGCATCAGCCAGCGCTGGAGGAAGGTGTTCCAGGTGACGCCCACCTCGCCCATGCAGTCAGTGGTCTGCGGCTGGCCGGAGGTATCCACCGACGTGTCGTGAAACAGCGGAGCGGCGTTGGCCTCGCCGGGCATGAATTGCGGCGTGCCATCGGCGTTGAGGCCGTGCCAATATTCCAGGCCAGTGGCGCTGCCCAGGCTGCCCACCGGTTTGCGCGCCAGGTAGGGCGGGCTCTTGCGATACAGGTCGCCGCCCTGGGTGCCCCAGAAATAGAGATTGCCGTCCTGGCCTGCCGCCGGCGCCAACATGACGAACCTGGCGCCCGGGCCCTGGGAGAAATCATAGGCATAGTGGAATGTGTTGCCGTCGTCATCCGATACGCCCACCACCGAGCGGGTGGAGCTGCCGAAGTTGCCCTTGCTCGGTCCGCCGTTCTGGTCCACCGGGTTGTCAGTGGCGAAGAACACATACAGATGCCCGCCATCGCTGATGCCCGCCAGCGGCACCTCGTTGGTCCGCAGCGTGATAGCCGGCTGGCCGCTGGCGCCCAGCACCACCGGGTTCTTAAAGGCGCCGTTGGCGTATTGGGTGAAGGTCAACCGCGGGCACACGCCGCTGCCGGGGGCGCCAATGGACGTATCGGTCGTGTAGGCGATGGCATCGTCGTCATCAGCCGTGCGGGGGGCGGTGCCTTGGGTGTTGGGCTTGCCGTTGAACGTGCGCGTGGGTATCGAATCGCCAAACGTGAAGAACAGCTTGCCGTCGTGCTCGAACGAATAGCCCAAATCGATCCCCATCAGCCCCCAGCGGGTTTCACTTTGGTTGGTGGTGGGTTTGTTCGTTTGCAGGTCGGTCTCGCCGATCAACTGGCACACCTTCTGGGTCGAGCCGAGCACAAAATTCACACCGCCGCTGGCAGGCGCGGACCCGGTGGAACTGGCGGCGCCGGTGGAATTGGCGGCGCCGGTAGGATTGGCCGCCGCCGTGCGGGCCGCCGCTCGCGTGGCTCGGGCGGCGGGCGTGCCTGCCCCGCCCGTGGCCGTCGTCGCGGCCGTCACCGGTGTGGCGGTGCCAGCGCCGCTCGCGGTCGGAGAGCCAGCCGGCGGGGGTGCGGTCGGCGAACCGGTCACAGCCGCGGCCACCGTGGGTGTTGCGCCCCCGATCAGCCCTGGCAGACCAACCGGGCTGCAAGCCAGCATCGCCAGCGCCCCCAGCAACACCGGCGCCGCCAACGCCGCCAGCGCCGGACGGGGGTTGTAGGCCATTCTCCCCCCTTCCCGTAAGGTCGAAGACCCCCGAGTTCCCTGCGCCCGCGCTGCCGGCGCGGGTTGCGGGTCGAAGATCCCCGCGCAGCCTACCCCCGCGCTGTTTGCGGGGGTTGCGGGTCGAAGATCCCCTCGTACTGTGTGGGGAAAAAGGGGAACCGGTGGGACCCGGTGGCTACGGCAGGTTGAGCGGCGCATCTTCCACCGTCCGGCACTGCGCGGCCACGCAGGTCGACAACTGATCCACGCGCGTCGCCAGGGCGGCCAGCAACTGCTGGTTGGCCGTGCTCACCAGGTTGTTCAGCTCGTATGGGTCTTGCACCAGGTCGTATAG
>Ga0070730_10001416_pt1 | contig 23243 bp, 20 predicted proteins | sample Coa_R1_3_FD_66447 | JGI IMG/M metagenome (GOLD analysis project Ga0070730, IMG submission 66447) | Surface soil microbial communities from Centralia Pennsylvania, which are recovering from an underground coalmine fire - Coalmine... | ecosystem: Environmental > Terrestrial > Soil > Unclassified ... | reverse complement strand
GGCGCGCTGACCGCAGAGAAACTCCACGCGGGTCACATTGCCGCGTGCCTCCCAGCGGCGGATGCTGATGCCGCCGACACGCCCGGCAGTCAGCACATGCGTGCCGCCGCAGCCAATGGCGTCCCAGTCGCCGATGGTGACGATGCGAATGTCGCTCTCGACCTTTGGCCCCCGCCGCAGGCCCAGCGCGCCGATTTCGTCCGGCGCGTAGATGCGCGCCTCGATGGGCAGGTCGTTCCAGAGGACTTCGTTGGAGGCACGCTCCACCTCGGCGGCGGCCTCCGGCGTCAGCGTCGGCAGGGCAATATCGACGGACGTATACTCGTCGCCCAGATGCCAGGAAACCGTCTCGCCCTGGCAGAGCCGCCAGAAACCGCCGGAGAGGATATGCTGGCCGCTGTGCTGCTGCATCAAATCGAAGCGGCGCTGCCAGTCGATCTCCCCGCTGACGCGCGCGCCCGGCGTCAGCCCGGCGGCCTCTGGCGCCGCGCCCAGCAGATGATAGATTTCTCCGCCAGCTTCATGCACGTCGATCACCGGGACGCCGCCCAACGCGCCGCGATCCGCAGGCTGCCCTCCGCCTTCGGGATAGAACGCGGTGGCGTCCAGTGTGACGGCAGGCTTGCCCGCGTACTCGCCGACGGCAGCGATCCGCGCCTCAAACTGGCGCAGATAGGCATCGTTCCAATACAGGCGATCAGTTGGCATAACATGGCTCTCCTGTGAGACGAATCCCCTTGACAACAGCGGATACGTGTAGCGCCGCCGTCCCTGCCTGCCACCGGCAGCTCACGGTGGGCGGCAAAGCGCATCCTCGGCTAGCGTGGGAACAGCCCGCCATCAATCGGCAGCACCTGGCCCGTCACGCTCTCAGAGCGGCAGAAGGCCACCACCTGCGCGGCCAGGTCTTCCGTCGTGGCCGAACGCCCCAGCAGCGCCAGCTTGCGAATAGTCTCCAGCATAGCAGGCGGGATACGCTGGGCCATGCGTGTGCCTTCAATCAGGCCAGGAGCGACGCAGTTGACCAGGACATCCGGGGCCAGCGCAACAGCCAGGCAGCGCGTCAGATGAATCAGCGCGGCTTTGCTCGTGGCGTAGGCCAGGCTGCTGCCGCCAGGCTGAAGACCCGCCACCGACGCGATGTTGACGATGCGCCCCCTCTTCTGCGCGCGCATCGGGCGGGCCACCGCCCGCGCCAGCAGATATGGCCCGCGAACATTGGTCGCGTACATCCGGTCCCAGACCTCCGGCGTCAGCGCGTCCAAATCGGGGAAAGGGATGCCGATGTTCCAGCCCGCGTTGTTCACCAGGATGTCGAGATGCCCGAAGTGTTGCACTGTCGCAGCGACCGCCTCTTCCGCCATCGTGGCATTGGTCTGGTCAAGTTGAACAGTGAATGCCTGACAGCCCAGCGCCTGCACCGCGGCAGCCGTCTGTTCGGCGCGCTCGCGCTCGCCCACATAGCTAACCGCGACGGAGACGCCCTCTTTCGCCAGCGCCTGCGCAATGGCTGCCCCCAGATCGCCGGAGCCGCCAGTAACCAGCGCCACTTTTCCTGTAAGGTCCATGCTGCGCGCTCCTCTCTTCCGCCTTTCTGCGAGGCACTATCAGGGGGCAGCTTTGCTGCCCCCTGATAGAATGATCCTCTGCTGGCTAATCGCCGACGACATTGGCCTCAACCTCTTCGCCTTCGCGCACGGAGGTTTCGGCGATCAGGCGACCGATGGTGGCCGAGGCGCGGCGCTCCAGCCACTCGTGGAAGACACTGCGGTGGATGAAGCCGTCCGCCCCCTTGGTTGGCGTGTACTTAAAGATATGCTCGTGGATGGTCTGGATCGCCGCGTCGTGGCTGCTCAGCAGCGCCTTGTTGGCAACCTCCAGCAGTTCGTTCTGTATCTCGCGCAGCACTTCCACGAAGCGCGCAGGCGTCTCGAAGTGCAACTGCGCCGCGTCGAAGTGCGCGCAGCCCTTCTGAATCAACTGCGCTAGCATATACTGCCCGCTGAGCGCGTCGCAGTTCTCATTGGGATGCGCCGCGTAGGGATAGCGCAGCGTGCGGTCGGCAATGATGAACATGGCGGCCATCTCATAGATTTCAGCGTAGGGATGGCTGGTCTGGGCGAGTTCGAAAAGCTTGAGCGCCGCGCCCGTCTCCACGCGCGCCTCTTCAAACGCGCCGCCCGCGACGGTATCCAGCAGCGAGTGGAAATATTGCAGCGGCATCACGCCCTGGCGATGGAACCACTCGTGGAAGACCGTCTTACAGGGCACCGCCAGGTTGAGTTCTTCGAGCGTGGCCTGGCGCAGCCGCGTGAACGTCTTGGGCGCAATCACCTGCTCCATCAGCGGCTGGGTGATGCGTTTGCCGCGCAGGGCGTTCTTGGAGGTGAAGAAGATCGCAAACGTATCGGGGCGGCCAACCGGACCGGCCAGGCATTCCGTAAAGAAGACAATGCAGTTGCTGTTCGGGCCAAAGCCGCTGCTGGCATCGAGCATGCGCACAATCTGAAGCAGCGGGCAATCGTAGATGCGCCGCAGTTCCAGGGCAGGCGCGCCCTCTTTGCGCTGGTAGAGAACAATCTCCAGGCGATGGTCGGGGGAATAGTTGACCGTGCTAGTGACGGTGAAGATAATATCCTCGTGGCCTTCGGGCACGTCCTCATAGTTAGCGGCCAGATGCGCGATCTGCGGCTCAGTATCCAGCCCGGCGCGCAGCCAGTCGTGCATATCGGCCAGCCCATGCGGCAGGTTGGGGTACTCGCTCGCATGTGGCTCCAGCATCTGGATCAGGTGCGTCAGAATGCCGCGCGCTTCATCCAGGTGGGCGCCATCCACCGCGCCACTAGGCAGTTGAAACGGCTGAAAGCGATCAACCAGGGCAATCGCCTGGGAGAGTTGCTCGTGGTCCATAGGGGTCTTACTCCTCCTCTCGTACAGCAGGCCAGGCAGCCATCGGAACTTCCTGGCGCAGAACGACTCGTGCGTGTATGATACTCCATCCTGGCCGCGAACGCAACGGCCAAGCAGCCGTCCCTTGTACCACCAGCTTCTAGCCGGACCGTCCTGAGGTGGGGATGTGGCGCTGGCCGTTCGGCTCGCCCAGAGCAAAGCCCTGCTACGTCTCCTCCTGGGCATCGAGCGAGCCAACGCTATACGTGCCGCAAGAGGGGCAGCGCATGACTTTCCGTCCGCCGGGCGCTTCCGGCTGCTCTGGCGTCTCCGCGCGTCCGGGCGCGGCCTCCGGCTGGGGCGCGAGCAGCGATTGATCTTCAGCCGTATAGGGCCGCCCGCAGACGGGGCAGCGTTGCAGCGAGCCAGGGTCTTGCTGCGCGCTGGCAGGCACGCGAATCAGTGACCCGCCGGTGTCGCTACCACGCGCATCATTGGGGTGGTCTGATTCATTGGAGGCCGACAGATGGGCCATAACGCGCTCCTGTTGTTTTTTTATGCACGCCGGACAGCACTGCCTCAGAAACGCTGTCAGTACCAGGTATCTGAGCAGACATCCACAGCGATTGCGCCCTCCTCTGCTCTTACTATCCTAACGCAACAGTTCCAGCCCTGGTCACGCGCAATAGGAGGAGCATCTGATCGCCCCCCTTCCGCAAAAACACAACGCTTGACAGCCAGAGCAACCGAGGCTATACTTTGCTCAACGCTTGCAGCATCTGATCGCGCAGCGCATGGCGCCTTAGCACACAACCAGAAACGCGCGGCGCCGCCAGTCTACGAAACTAGCGGCGCCACTACCCCACCTCCCGACAAGGCCAGGAGACACGGCCAGAGGCATTCTATCATGCGATAGACCTTCAACGGCCATCTCCTGACAGGCTGGGACGAACGACTCGCCAGGCGGCAGGTCTAATGCAGGCGCCTGGTCTCACGGGGCAGCGATAATCCCCGCCTCGTGAGACCGCGTGCTGATACTGCCGTTCCATTCACCTGCCGAATCGTTGGGCGGCGCGTGCCTTCGCTCGCTTGGCCTCTTCCTGGCGATTCTTCGGGGCTGCGGTCGATTCGAGCGAGCCGAGAAGCCGACCCGCGATCCTGGCGATGTCGTCAACTGCTGCCTGGAAAGCGGCCTCGTTCGCCCTGGATGGGGTCTTGAAACCGCTGATCTTCCTCACAAATTGCAGCGCTGCCGCACGCATCTCTTCCTCAGTGGCGGGCGGCTCAAAGTTAAAGAGCGTCCGAATGTTTCTACACATCCTCTTTGCCTCAGTCATCAATCGCCTGGTAGGCCAACGTCCCGAATATGCTACTTGTCGTACCTGTTGAGGCGGTTTACAGATGCGAAACTCACGACAGATGACGCCTCGCAGGATATAGCTCTCTTCTGATTCTTCTCCAGATTTTCGGAAAGCCGCCCATCGAGAGGCGTAACGCGGCGCCTTCAAGAGCGAGGCGCTTCCCCTGATGGAAGAAGCGCCTCGTGAAACGAGTATACACTAACCGTTCGGTGATGTTTCACGTGAAACATCCATACCAACCATGCAGCAGTGTTTCACGTGAAACATTCAATGGATCGGCAATACTCCCACAGAGAGGCGCACATATTCGTCGCTGTAGCCAAAGCCAGAGCCAGGCACGCCCGCGATGCCCGTTTTCTCAAAGAGCGAGAAGACATCCTCGCCAGGACGAAGCTGGCTCCAGTTATAGACCGTCGTTCGGTCATCCAGATGCACCTGCCTGAACAGGTGATATTCCGCGTCGAGGCGTTGCAGTTGGTCGATCAGCCGGGTGCGCCGCAGCGCGTAGAGCCTGCGCAGCTTCTCCTCCAGCCAGGGGCGCTCGCGGAAGAGGTCTAGATAGGCCATGAAGCGCAGTTGCCATTCGCCCGGCAGCGCGGCGGTGGAGTTGGTCCACGCCGGGGCCAGGAGCGGGGCCAGTTCCTCGCCGCCCACCGAAACCCAGCCGAGGCGGTCGCCGGTCAGCGAGTGCGTCTTGGAGAGGCTGCTGACAAAGATGCACTGTCGCAAGACCTCCGGCGGCGCGAAGGCGCGCATGCGCTCGCGGTCCTCTTCCGGCACGCCCGTGCCCACATAGGCCACATCGGCCAACACCCAGAGGTCGCGCCCGCGTCGGACCACCTGCTGCGCCACCTCCAGCAGCGCCGTCAATTCCTGACGACTATACGCAAAAGCCGTCGGGTTATTGCTGATCGTCAAATAGAGCAGGCGCAGATCAGGCGCGTCTTCCAGCGCCTGCGCAAGCTGCGGCGGCGTCAGCTTGAAGCCATCCTCAGGCCGCGTCATCACCCGATGCAGCCGATAGCCATAGGTCTTTGCCTGCCATTCCGGCACATTGAAGCCCGGCGCGGGAAAAAGCGCCGCCTTCTGTGTCTCGCCGCGTGTCATCAGAATGTGCGAAACGCCGCGCAGCGTCTTATCCACCCCATCCATCGCGCCGATAGAGAGATAGACTCGCTCCGCCGGAATGGCGATGCCCCACTCCGCCATCTCCTCCGCCAGCCAGCCGCGTAAGACTGGATTGCCGATGCCATAAATATCGTAGAGGCGCACATCAATGCCCTGGCCGAGCAACGCGCGCTCACGCGCCTGCATCTGCTCACGCAGCCAGAGATACGTCTCGCCGGAAGAGACGCGCCCATGTAAGACTTCGCTGGGCAGCGCCAGCCCAAACTCGTCGGCCAGCGCGCTATAGTCGTTCTCGCTATCCCGCTCGGTCACACCGCGCAGGTCTACATCGCCAATCGTGCGGTTGGCGATCTCGCTGGTAATCAGCGCGTCGGGTATGCCAAGCTGGCGCGCCTGGTGTTGTAACTCTGCCACCATCCGCGCCATCACCCGGATAGGCGCCGCACCGCTTGCCACCAGCGGGCGATAGCGCGCTGTCGCCTCCTGGCGCAATTGCGCGAGCAGGCGGCGCTGTTCAAGCTCCTGGGGTGAACGGGCTGAGGGAATGGCGGAAGGGGAACCAGTGGAATGCTGAGGGATCGAGGGCTGAGGGAGTACAAGCGGACCAACATCCGCCTGACTAAGCGGTGGTTCATTCAGGGAAGGTGTGGTCGGAACGGCAGGATTGTCTAGCCGCGCTGCCTTCATTGGCTGGGCCGCTGATTCCCGCGTGACTGCCATACGACACTCCTTTACTGTACCATGCAGCAGCTTTCCGAGGCGCGGCCCCATTGCCGTGCCTGCAAGGGGCACTATAACACAAATGGAAGCAGGATGGAAGCAATGACCGAACGTTGACACCATGGTCGGCGCTATGCTAGTATCTCAATATCTATTGAGATACTAGCATAGCGCCAGAGAATGGAAAGGAAACGCTCTTGCTCACCAGCGACGCTTTGCGCTCTCACCTCCCTGATAAAGAGGAGGCGCGTGAGGTAGCGGCAGTCTTGCGGGTACTATCTGACCCAACGCGCCTGCGCATTTACCTGCTGCTGCGCCAGGGCGAGACCTGCGTGTGTGAACTCGCCAGCCTGCTGGGGCTGGCGGAGAATCTGGTATCCCATCACCTGGGCGCCTTGCGGCGCGCGGCGCTGGTTCAGGATCGGCGCGATCCTGCCGACGCCCGCTGGGTCTACTACCAACTCAACAAAGATACCCTCCAGCGGCTCGCGCGGGAACTAGGCAGTCTCTTTGATCCGCAGACAGTGGGCGTGCGCATCCCGACCTGTGGACCCGCAGCGCTCCTGATGCCCCGGCGCAAGGAAGCCGCGCCGACAACAGCGCCAACGTCTTCCCAATAAACGGCGCCCACAGCCTGGGGCGCATACACCACGCCCAATAGCTCAACGGGCGTTGAGCTACCCTGGCAGCGCCGCTATGTTCTGTTAGAAGGAGGCCCAATGTCCACGCCGCTTCCACCGCTCACTGCCAACACACAAGCGCAGCAGGCGCCTCCGCGCCCACAGCCAGCGGCAGCCGAAACACCACCGCTGCTTGTGGCCTGCATAGCCGAGGGGATAGGAACCTTTGGATTAGTCTTTGCAGGCTGCGGAGCGATCATGGTCAACACGCTCGCCGGCGGCCAGGTCACACATGTGGGCGTTGGGCTGGTCTTTGGCCTGGTGATTGCCGCGATGATTTACGCCACCGGCCACCTCAGCGGCGCGCATCTGAATCCCGCTGTGACACTGGGTTTCGTGCTGGCGCGACACTTTCCGCTGCGGCGGCTCGTTGGGTATTGGCTGGCCCAACTGATCGGCGCAACCGGCGCGACGCTCACCCTGCGCTTCTTGCTTGGCAATACGGCGCACCTGGGCGCCACCCTCCCCAGTAGAAGCGAGGGAGCCTGGCAGGCATTCTGGCTAGAAGTCATCCTGACTTTTTTCCTCATGTTTGTCATTATGGCTGTAGCGACAGATACCCGCGCCGTCGGGCAAGCCGCCGCGCTGGCTATCGGAGCAACAGTGGGTCTGGAGGCATTGTTCGCTGGACCCATCAGCGGAGCCTCGATGAACCCCGCGCGCTCGTTGGGTCCAGCGCTCATCAGCGGGGTCTGGACAGCACAGTGGGTTTATCTGCTGGCCCCCCTGATCGGCGCAGGCGGAGCCGCCCTACTCTACCGCTGGCTGCGCCTCGCCAGCCAGCCCCCCGCCAGGCAGGAAACTGTCGAGCAGCACACCACCCAATAAGGAGACAGCAGTATGGCAGAGCAACACCAACTTGAGGAGCTAGGGACCGGGCGCTCTCCACAAGCCAGCCCTCAACGTATTCTCTTTCTCTGCACGCACAATTCTTCGCGCTCGCAGATGGCCGAGGGTTTGTTGCGCGCCAGGGGCGGTGAGCGCTACGCCGTCTTCAGCGCGGGCACCCATCCCACACGTGTGCATCCGCTTGCCATCCGGGCGATGGCCGAAGTGGGTATCGCCCTCAGTGAAGCCGCAGGCCACCGTGCAAAAGGCATCGAAGAGTTTGCCAATCAGCCCCCAATGGACCTCGTGATTACCGTCTGCAATGAAGCGGCAGAGGAGTGCCCCTTCTTCCCCGGCGCGCATCTTCAGACCCATTGGGGCTTCTCCGACCCCAGCCAGGCCACTGGCACAGAAGAGCAGCGGCTGACCGTGTTTCGCCAGGTGCGTGATGAGATTGCCGCCCGCATCGAGACCTGGCTTCAGAGGCAAGACGCCGCCCGATAAAACCAGAAGGCGAGAACTGTTTCACGTGAACAGTTCTCGCCTAAATCAAGCAATCGGCACTGTTTCACGTGAAACAGTGCCGATTGCAACAGGGATCAGGCTGATGGCTGCGCCGTGTCTTCATCCTTACCTTGATGGGCCGGAACGCTCAAATTGACACTCTCCATCCCCTGAAGGGGCTGGGTCTTCCCGCGCCCATTGATAATCAGGTCGCCCACCGCGTGAATCTCGTCGAACGGCACGGCCAGATCGCGCCGCAGCCGCCGATCAAGCACAAAGTCGTTCTCACGCGCCTCCTTCACCTTCCCCAGCAGCGCGCCATCCACCGCGATCACCTCCATCCCAACCCCCACAGGCGTATCGTTCCCAGCCTGCCCTCTGGGCGTCAGTGGTGTCCTTTGCTCCGTCGGAGTGACAGGCGCCAGGGGAATATCGCTGGATACCTACGAATCTCCCCGTGTAGGAAAATCGCCGGGCGCCTGGAGAATGGGTTACATCTGCGCATCAGGAGAAATAACCGACTCGTTCGCCGTCTGCTCTGCATCGCTCGGAATCACCGGCGCGCTCTCCTGCATGGGCCTATCCGCCGGAATGATCGGCTCAGGCCCATGCGCGGGCGTATGGTCAGGAATGATCGGCGCGGCTTCCTGAGGGCGGGTGATCGTGTCCGACGAGATGGTCGGCGCGCTTTCCTGCGCTGGCGCCGTTGTGTGGGGAGAAATCGCCGACGCGCTTTGCATGCGCCGCGCATCGTCCTCCAATTGGGCATTGCGCGCCAGTTGATCGCCCGCCATTTGCGCGGTGCTGGCCGTTGGCGAGACCTGCAATACCTGACCCGTCGCCGCCATCTGAAGCCCTTTTTGTAGCTCCACCCTCGCCCCCATCTCCGCGCCCTGCGGTGGTCGCGCGCTCGTCGCCAACTCTGGCGCGCGACTGAAGGCCGAGCGCAGCCCCGCGGCAATCTCCAGCACGGCGTCTCTGACCCGTTCCACGACGGGCAGCATGGGCATGAACAGATGCGTCATGCCATTGTAGCGGCTCATGACCACCGGCACGTCGGCGTCTTGCAGGCGCTTGGCGTAGGCTTCGCCCTCATCGCGCAGCGGGTCGTTCTCGGCGGTAATAATCAGTGCCGGGGGTAAGCCGCGCAGATCGCTGGCGCGCAACGGCGAGGCATAGGGGTTCGCGCCTGCCGCCTCATCCGGCAGATACTGGCCCCAGAACCAACGCATCCTGTCTCGGCTGAGCGGCGAGTCGTTGGCGAACTGCTCATAGGACGGCGTATCAAAGGCATCGTTCAGTACTGGATAGATCAGCGCCTGATAAATCGGCAGTTGCGTACTACTATCCCGCGCCATCAGCGCGACGACTGTCGCCAGATTGCCGCCCGCGCTTTCGCCGCCAACAGCCACCCGGCGCGGATCGCCATCAACCGCCTCGGCGTTCGCCATCACCCATTGAGTCGCGGCGTAGGCGTCCTGCGCGGCGGCAGGGAATTGGTGTTCTGGGGCGAGACGATAGGCCACCGACACGACCAGGCATTGGGCCAGATTGGTCAACGCGCGGCAGACAGCGTCAACACTCTCCAGATCGCCGAGAACCCAGCCACCACTATGAAAGTACACCAGAATAGGGAACGGGCCATTGCCTTTCGGGCTGTAGATGCGAACGGGTATCTCGCCCCCTGGCCCCTGGATCATCTGGTCGCGCACATCGCCAACAGCCTCCGGCGTGAGGTCATCGCCGCGCTGCTGGCGGATGGCATTCACCGCATCGACCATCGTCTGGGTCTGCCGGGCCTCCTGCGGCGAAAGGGTAGTGACAGGCGGAACGCCAAAGCCCTGGTACTGCTCTAGCACTTTCCAAACATCTTTATCAATTGGCATCGATGCTGCTCCTTTGCATGGTCTGCTTTTCCTGCTATGAGGACTCCCAACCTTGTAAGGTTCTGCAACATCTATGCCCGACAGTTACGCGCTAACAAAGTGTTTCATGTGAAACGATGCCCTGCACCTTTTTATCGCCTTCTTCGTATAGAGCAATAGGAGTCAAGAAGATAGCAAACTATTCAGCCAGGAGACAGAAGATCATGCGCAAGTCGCCCCTCGCCAAAACACTCTCGTGGGTCTATGGAATCATCGCCGCCTTCACCGGGCTTTCTGTAATCATTCCCATCATCCTGGATCGGCGCGCCCAGAAGCGCAAAGAGTAGAGCAACACGCCCTTCACCGGGTTAAAAAGTGTTTCACATGAAGCACTCCGCTGGGATCGTGCAACAGCAATACATGTTTCATGTGAAACACTCTGGCGACATCCGAGCAGCAGAGCGGCTCACATCATGGGAGGCGCGAATGACCTCCCGATCTACATACGCAAACCGCGCCCCATACGCATCACCAATCGCAAGCTCCAGTAACACAGCGCGTATGCTCCGGTTTCGCTCACAGTGTTTCAGATGATCGCATGCAGCATAAGTGCTGTCTCCTATTTCACCATATACACACTTCCCCTTGAGGTGTGTGCATAACACACACATTTCCTTGAGGGTGCATAATGCACCCCGAAACTCTGATCTAGATGCGTCATGCGCCACGATTCACTCAAACTGCAAGCACGCGGGCCAGGCCTGCCGGTCCCGCGTGCTGCCTGCGAATCATGCTAAAAAGCAAGGGCCACGTAAGTTATCCACAGAGTAGAAGAATACGCTTTTTGTGGATAACTCTCGGAGAGAAAACACCTTTAGAACCATCTGAGGAAACAGCCATGTCATATACTACCGTACATCAACAGACCGCAGCAGAAGGAGAACCGCTCGTATGTCTGAAGCCAGACTACCGGGACTGCCGGAAGAGGAACGATTCGCGCTGGCGCGCCCCGGCGCGGCTCCCCAGCCCGCGTTTATCGATCTGGGCCACGCGACGTTCACAGGCCATGAGGGCAATCGCTTCACCTTCACTGGAGCCGAAAGCCGCGCCCGCGTCCGCCTGACCATCCTGGCGCCCGATCTCGCGCGCGTGGACCTGCTGCCGGAGGGTTACGCCGAGCCAGCGCCCTCCTGGGCCGTCGCGCAGCCCGACGACGCCTGGCCCGCTATCTCGCTGGAGATCACCGAGACGCCAGAAAGCCTGACCATCCGCGCGCCCGCGATGACTATCCACGTCAGTTTGCAGCCCTTTCGGCTCGCCTTTTACACGCCCGATGGCGCGCTGCTCAGCATGGACGACGCCGATGCTGGCCTGGGCATGGCGCGGCAAAACCCCGGCCCCGCTCCTTATATTGTGCAGCGCGGCGCGTGGGGCGCGCGCTGTACCAAGACCCTCCAACCCGGCGAACATTTCTTTGGCTTTGGCGAGCGCACCGAGCGCATGAACAAACGCGGCTCGCGCTTTCTGCTCTGGAACATCGATCCACACGGCCCGCACGGCGACCAGACCTGGGCGATGTATAGCTCCATCCCTTTCTTTCTCAGCCTGCGCGACCAGCATCCCACGCTCGCCTACGGCCTCTTTTTGGACAGCGCGGCGCTCACCGAGTTTGACCTGGGCGCGACGCATCCAGCGCGCCTGACCTTCGGCGTTGGCGCGGGCAATGGCGCGCTGACCTATTATTTCTTCGCCGGCTCCGGCCCTGAGCCGCTGGCAAGTATGCTAGCGCGCTATACCGAACTGACCGGGCGCATGCCCCTGCCGCCGCGCTGGGCGCTGGGCAATCATCAGTGCCGCTGGAGCTATTTTCCCGATACCTGGGTGCGCAGCCTGGCCCGCGAGTTCCGCGCCCATCAGATGCCCTGTGACGCCCTCTGGCTAGACATCGACTACATGGATGGCTACCGCGACTTCACCTGGCATCCCCACCGCTTTCCCGATCCGCAGGGATTGATCGATGAATTGCACGCGCAGGGCTTTCACGTCGTCACCATTGTGGACCCCGGCGTCAAACAAGACCCGACCTATCAGGTCTATCAGCAGGGTCTGCGCAGCGGCTACTTCTGCACGACGCCCGACGGCGAGGTCTTTCATGGCCCCGTCTGGCCTGGCATGGCCGCCTTCCCCGACTTCAGCCGCGCCGAGGCGCGCCAGTGGTGGGGCGAGCAGCACGCGGCGCTGCTCGATATGGGCGTCGATGGCATCTGGAACGATATGAACGAGCCGACGCTGACGGGCCGCTTTGCCCCCGAACTGGACGTGCCCTGGGGCAGCACGCTGGCCCCGCAAGTCCAGCACAGCGCGAGCGAGGCGACCCTGCCACACCTGGCCTTCCACAATGCCTACGGCGCGATGATGTCTCGCGCCACCTATGAAGGGCTGGAGCGCCTGCGCCCCAACGAGCGCCATTTTGTGCTGACGCGCTCAGCCTTCGCCGGAACGCAGCGCTACGCCGCCCTCTGGACCGGCGACAACTCCAGTCTCTGGGAACATCTGCGCCTGGCAATGCCCATGTGCCTGAATATCGGCCTCTCCGGTATCGCCTTTGTCGGCGTGGATGTTGGCGGCTTCTGGGGCAGCACAGACGCCGAACTGCTGACCCGCTGGTCGCAACTCGGCGCGCTGCTGCCCTTCTGCCGCAACCACAGCAGCGCCAACACGCGCCGCCAGGAACCCTGGGCCTTTGGCGAACCCTATGAGAGCAGCATCCGCCGCTCGCTCGAACTGCGCTATCGCCTGCTGCCCTACCTGACGACCCTTTTTCACGAGGCAGCCACCACTGGGGCGCCGCTCATGCGCCCGCTCTTCTGGCATCACGTGAGCGATCAAACGACCTGGGAGATCGAAGATCAATTTCTGCTGGGGCGTGACCTGCTAGCCGCCCCGGTCTATCAATCCGGCAGCAGCAACCGCCGTCTCTACCTGCCGCCGGGTGAATGGGCATATTTCTGGTCAGGCGAGCGGTTGAATGGCCCAGCCTGGGTCGAGGTGCGGGCGCCGCTGGATGAAATCCCCCTCTTCGTGCGCGCGGGCGCATTTGTGCCGCTGGGACCAGTGATGCAGCACACGGCAGAGCGCCCAACCGACCCGCTGACGCTGGCGCTTTACGTGCCCGCCACCGAGAGCGCCGACGCCTCCGCGCTGTATGAAGACGACGGCACGACCACCGACTATAGGAATGGGGCGTTCTGCTTGACGGGCTATCGCTACACCTGGAACGTTCCAGGCACACTCTCGATCACGCTGGAAGCGCCGCAGGGAACCTACCGCCCCCAGCGCCAGCGGCTCCAGCTTGAGATCCACTTGCCCTTCCCGGCCAGCCAGCCCCAGTCCTCTGTGCAGCGCGTCCTGCTGAACGGCGCGGCCCTCGCAGAGCGCCCTGCGCGTGATCCCGGTATCGGCTGGCGCGCGCGAACCACCCGCAGCGAGGTGATCGTCACCATCGCGCTCGACGAAACCTGGGAAGAGCGCACGATAGAGCTACTGCTGGATTAACGCGCAAAAAGTGTTTCACGTGAAACATTTCTGGCTCTTTGCCCTGCTCGATACCCCCGCCCGCCTGCGCGGAGCATAATGCGCCAGGACATTCTGCCTAGGCTCCTTCACCTGGGTTTATAGCCTGATACGCTGGAGGCCGTAACCAACCTCCATTCCTGTACAACTATTCCTCTGACGAAAGGGGACACGCCAGGAGGCGCTATGAGGAAGCAGCGCCTTTTGGCACGACAGAACCCGCCCAGCGCGCATGGGAAACACATCATTATATCGGGGGAAAACCATTTATGAAACTGGGACTCTTACTCAAAGCCAAGATTCTCACGCTGATCCTTGCAGGCGTGGCCGTCACCGCAGGCGGCGCTGCTATCGCCGCCGCCACGCCCGCCGGGCAGCAGGCTCTGCACGCACTCACCGGCCAAAGCCAGCCTACCCACACGCCCGCAGCCTCTCACGACAACCAGGGCCAGGACAATTCCTGCGCCGGACAGCCCGACGCGCAGCGCCTAGCGACGGAGTACGCGCTCAGCACAGCCAGCAGCAGCAACGCCATACAGGCCATCTGCGCGCTGCACGCCGGAACGTTCACGGGAACCATGCCAGATGGGACTTCAGTCACATCCAGCCGCCACTACGGCTACGGCGAGATCGACATGCTGCTGACCTATGCAAGCTATCTGGCAGCGCATGATCAGGGCAACGCCAACAGCAAGTTAACCACCGACAATGCCCGCGCCTATCTGGCAGCGGCGCTGCATAGCTGCGGCTCGACCCCGCTGGAGTCATGCCTGAGAGCCAATATCCCCAACTACCAGCCCGGCAACAGCAATGGCAATGGCAATGGCAACGGTAACGGCAACGGGAATAACAACGGGAATGGAGGAGGAAAGCCAGCGGCCACACCAACACCTCATCACTAATTCATCACATGCCCCGCAGCAGGTAGGCTTTCGCTCCAACATACGGGCCATAGCGGGGTAAGGCCCGCTGGCCGAGCGCCAACTGTACACAGTTGGCGCTCGGCCACGTCTGGCAAGCATTGACAATGGTTGTCCGCTTCTGCTATGCTTTAAGGAGACGAGGAATCCTCCCCGAAGACGCTTTCTGTCGGCCCTGCCGACATGCGAGAAGTGCGGTGATAATGGTAGCTCTTCCAGCATAGAAAGCAGTCTGGCAGACTGCCGAAGGGGAAGGTCGTATGGCTCGTCAAGCGTCTTCATCCGGCGTTGGAAAAAACTTCTTCCTGCTCTTTCTGGTCTTTTTCGCCTTCTTTGCCTTCATCAACACCGGCCTCTCGTTCATCTTCGCCTCGCTCTTCACCTTTCTGATCAGCGTACCCACCTTCTCGATGATCGCCCTCTTCGCGCTGATCTTGACCCTGGCCTACCGTCAGTATGCGGTTGAAGAAGTGCCCACCAATCAGTTGGGGCTGCTGGTCACACCCGGCGGCAGCCTCAAAGACATCCTGGAGCCTGGTCCCCGCTGGCTCTGGCTGGGGCGCGAGCGCATCAGCGGCTACCTCTCGCTGGCTCCGGTGAGCACGCAAGTATCCCTGCTGGGGCTGAAGTCCAGTGATGGCGTGGCGCTTACGCCGCTAGCCATGCTCATCACCTGGCGCACCCTGCCAGACATCCACAAGCTCTTCAAAGCCCAGTATCGCTACTCCATCTCACAGGTGGTGCTGGAAAGCCAGTGGCAGCGAGAGCGGCGCGTAGGCGAGCGCGTAGACCGGATACTCCGGCCCCGCGTGGCCCAGAAGCCGCTCAGCGACCTGGAGCAAGACCTGGGCGCCATCCAGCAGAGTGCCTTTGGACACGTCATGATCCGCGAGATCAACACTGGTCTGCTCCCAATGGGCCTGAAAGTAGAGCGGCTGGAATGTATCGGCAGCCTGACACCGCCTACCAAAGCCTCGGAGGCCGTCAAAACCATCAGCACGGCGCGCCTGAAGCTTGAAAGCCTCTTGCGCCCGCGCGCGCCCGATACGAGCCTTCAGCAGATGGACCAGCGCCTCGCCGACCTCCAGCAGCGCGCGCGCAGAGTGGAGCAGGAGATACGCGACGCCAGCCGCGCCGTCAACAACTATGTGCAGGCCATCATCGATGTGCTGGAGCCGCTCTACCAGGACGCCTCACCGAAACCGGACACGCGGGCAATGGGGGCAGCAGGCATGGCGAAAAGCCAGCGCATGAGTGAGTTGAGCCAGGAGGTTCTGGTGCTGTTGGAAGCGCTGAAGGAGACCAAAGACCTGCTCGATCAGATCAAACGCCCGCCCTTCGATCTGACGCCCGACGAACTCAACACCTTCTTTAAAGTGCTGGAGGCCATCGAGCAGAAGAAGCTCCTGCTGTCGCCGCTTTTCCCATAGATGGGCTGCCAGTTCACGAGCCGGAAAGTTTTTCCCTTGACAACACCCAGCCGAGCATGATAGAATACGCGCACAATCGAATCAATCATGCGCCAGAGACAGCAGGCGCGCCCGTTACAGGGCGCTTAATCGGAGACCGCATTCGCTCGACCCGTTAAGGGTGCTGAAAGCATTGGGGCGTTCCGGCCCGCCGAGGCGAAGAGCATACAGCAGGCAAGGCGTCTGCGCCCGCGCAGGCGGGGCGCGCCAGGCATGCGCGCTGCACATAGCACCAGGCAGCGCACAGGTGTGGGTCTTCGAGTCGGCAGGTTGGCCGCTCGATGGCCCGCTTTTTTCTGTCCGGCGCTGAGACTCCCTGGAAAGGAGGAAACACCAGACATGCCAACTCCGGCAAAAGCTGAATGGATTGAAGAGCTGGTTGAGAAACTCCAGCGCAGCAAGGCGGGCGTCTTGATCCAGACGCAGGGGTTGAAGGTCTCGGAGATTACCGATTTCCGGCGCAAGCTGGGCGCGTCCAAGGCCGATCTTCAGGTTGTCAAGAATACGCTCCTGCGCATCGCCGCTCAGCGCGCCAACGTGCAGGGGCTGACCCCGATTCTGGCCGGGCAGACGACCATCGCCCTGGGCTATGACGACGAAGTGACCATCGCCAAACTCGTCAGCGACTACGCGCGCACGCAGAAGATTATCGTGATTAAAGGCGGCATTCTGGAGCGTCGGCTGATCTCAGCCGATCAAGTCGATTCGCTGGCAAAGACGCCGCCGCGTCCCCAGCTTCAGGCCCAACTGGTGGGCAGCCTGCAAGGCCCCGCTGCCTCGCTGGTCAACCTGTTCAGCGCGCCTATGCGCGATCTGGTCTATGTGCTTCAGGCCCGCGCCGATCAAATGGGCGGCGCAGAGGCATAACCAACAAGACGGATACTGTCTGATTGACACATGTTACAAGGAGAAAACCATCATGGCCGTTGATGACATCATTGCTGAAATTGAAAAGTTGAGCGTGCTTGATCTGGTCAAGCTGTCGAAGACGCTGCAAGACAAATGGGGCGTCAGCGCCGCGCCGGTGGCAGTGGCCGCTGGCCCGGCAACGGGCGCGCCTGCTGAGGCTGCCGCGCCCGTTGAAGAGCAGACCGAGTTCAACGTGATCCTCGCCTCCATTGACCCGGCGAAGAAGATCAACGTGATTAAAGTGGTGCGCGAGATCACCCAGCTTGGCCTGAAGGAAGCCAAGGATCTGGTGGATGGCGCGCCCAAGCCGGTGAAGGAAGCCGTCTCCAAGGAAGAGGCCGCCCAGCTCAAGGCCAGGCTCGAAGAGGCTGGCGGCAAGGTTGACGTGAAGTAGCGTCGCCGCCGAACGCAAAAGAAGCCGCCTTCTGGTTTATGGACTGGAAGGCGGCTTCTTTTGCTCTTGACGTGGCACAAAGCAAACGATATACTTTGTGCAAGTGCTTCCGAGGCGGAAGGACGGTCTCGTCGCGGCAACGGCATGGCGGCGCCGGTGACTTCAGCACAGGCGCACGCCATTCACCCCGGTCCTGATAGAGCCAGGAGCTGGGGCTGGGAGCCATTCTACCACCCATTCTGGTGAAGACCTCTCAGCGACCACCTTCTGGATCGGTTCAAAGCCCGAACAAAGGATGGTCTCGTATGGCAACAGTGTATGCTCATCAGCAACTGCAAGCGTTTACCGACCGGCGCGAGGCCATCGCGCTCTTTAATTTGCTGCGGGGGCGCGATCCCAGGGAACTCAAGCCGCTCCTGCCCATCCTGACCTTCATCGCCCCCAGCGGCGCTGGCAAAAGCACGCTCATAGACTATCTGCGCGAGGAGAAATGCCGCGCGGATGGCAGCGCCGCGTTGCCCTACGCCCACCTGGACTTTAGCCTACCCCACGCGCCCAGAGACATCCTGCATATCCTCGTCGCCCTGCGCAATCAACTCCAGCGGCATCAAGATGGCAGCGGCAGAAACCTGAGCTTTCCGCGCTTCGACCTGGGCGCAGCCATCATCCTGGCGACGCCCGACGATGACGCGCTATCGCGCTCCAACCCCAAAGACCTGGAGCGCTTGCTGACCGAGGGCGCGTCGCTCTTCCATTCCCTCCATCGCAGCCACGCCGAGCTTGAGGGGGTGCTGCCCTACATCCCGGCGGTGCTGGACGCGCTGACCTGGGCCGCCGACATCAAGCCGCTGATAGCCATCCTCGCCCGCCTGGAGCGCGAGCCGGGCTGGCAGTGGTATCGTGACCACACCATCGATGTTGGTCTGCGCGGCGCCCGCTCGGTAGAAGATGTGCTGCTGCGTCTAAGCCTGCTGTGCCAGCCGGGGCGTCCAGAGCGCGACTATCTGGTAGAAGAGGTTCTCTCCGCCGCGCTGATCGCCGATCTGCTGGATACACTGGTGACGCCGGAGTCCAGAAGCCCGCGCGCCTGGGACAAGACCACCAACGCGGTCATCCTCTTCGACAGCTTCGAGGCGCTGCAACAGGAACCCGATAATCGGGCGGCGCGCCTGCTCGAATTACTGGCCCTGGCGGAGCAGCGCCTGCGCTGTCCCGAAGACCCGATCCTGCTGGTCATCGGCACGCGCAAACGCCTGCATCTGCCCGCAGAGATCGAACAGGAGCCAGCCTTTGAGGAACAGCTTGTGCCAATTCTGGCCCGGCGCTATGCCCTGAGGCGGCTGGAGGAATGGGAGGCGCAGCTCCCAGAGGAAAAGAGCGCGCTGCGGCTGAGCCAGCTCTCCCTGCCCATCTGGCTCTACGATTTCTGCCCGAAAGACGCCAGCGCCTACCTGGCACAGCTAGATGCGCAGCACGGGTCTGCCGCCTTCGCAGATGAGGAACTGGTTGACGCGATCTATGAGACGACGCACGGCCACCCGATCTACCTGGCGCTGGCAGCAGCCGCCGGGCTGGCGGCGGCGGCGCGTGGCCGAGCGCTGACGCTGGCCGACCTGGAGCCGCCGCTGGCCGACGGAGCCGCCGCGCCCGCCCCTGGGGGCGAACAGCTTACCAACGCGCTGCTTGATCTCTTCCTGCGCCAGCTTCCCGAAGAGGCGCAGCGACAGTTGATCTGCTGCGCCGCGCCGCGCGCGCTGGACGTTGGCGCCCTGCGCGCCATCCTGCAACTCTCCAGCGACAGCGAGGCGCGGGAACGCTGGGAACATTATCGCCGCCTCACCTTCATGCGCGCGATCACCCCGGAACAGATCGCCTTTCACCCTCTGGTGCGCGCGCTGTTATTGCAGCGGCTGACGCCAGCGCATACCGCGCAAAGCGCGTATCACCAGACGCATGCGCGCCTGCGCGCCTATTTCATTCAGCGCGCCAGCATGGTCGCAGCGTATGATGGGGGCATTACGAGCGAGCAGGCCCAGATTGAGGCGGCCTATCACGCTCTGGCGCTCGGCCAGCCAGAACTCGCCATCGCGCTCGCCCTGGCCGCGCAGCACAGCCAGATCGCCTACTGGTCTCCCCTGCTAGAAACCGTGTCGCAGGCGCCCAGCGACCTGGCGCCGATTGGCATCGATCAGCGCGCCTATGAGGCGGTGAATCGCGCGCGGCAGCACCGCGACCTGCACGATACCGTGACCGGGCTGGTCCTCTGTCGCTGGCTGCTGACCAGTTGCGGCAAGAACAAACTCAAGGTCGCCAGGCTGCGCTACAACCTGGCCCTGGCCTACAGCGCGCTGTTGGGGAGTGATCGGCATACCAACCTGAAGCGCGCCATCTTCTATTACCAGGCCGCGCTTAAAATCTATCAGGCCATGAGCATGGATTTTGATATGGAACGAGCGCAGAAAAGCCTGGCGATTGCGCAGAATGAACTGCGCACGCTCGCTGAAGCGCAAGGCAAAGGGCGCGATACCGTCAGTGTAGGGCCAGGTAGGTGACGAGGATCGTTGCGCCGCCCAGCAGGAAGGCCATTGCAAAGCAGACCCAGACCAGTGCCCAGAGAAGACGCTGCCCGCCCTCTTGGGGCGCGGGCTGAGTGGCCCGGCGCAGCGACCCAGGGAGCTGCGTCGTTCCCGCCGCCAGCCGATTGCCGACGGGACGGGACCAGCGCGGGCGAGGCGCCGCCTCGTCTTCTGTATCTTCGCCCCACTCCGCCCAGGCGTCTGGCTCCGCCAGGTTTGGGGAAAGCTTGCGCGTGGGGCGCGCCTGGCCGCGTGTGGTGGTGATAGAAGCAGACGCTGGCAGGCGCGCCCCACAGACGCGGCAGAGCAGCGCGGCGGTCCGGTTGCGCCCACCACAGCGCCAGCAAATGGCTGCCAACCGCTCCAGGTCGGCGCTACGCAGCGCCGGAAGGCTCTGGGTCGCCAGCGCGTGTTCGGCGCTGGCGTCTGGATAGGCGATGTCCAGGGCCGAGGGACTATCCTCCAGCCGGGTCATCTGGTCATCTGGCCCGGCGCGCTCAGCCTGGCGCCCAATGCGCCGCTCGACCAGCCAGGCGCGCGCCAGCGCGTTTTCCAGCGCGACAGACTGCTGGAAACGACGCTCCGCGTCCGCGTGCGCGGCGACCTGAATCGCCATTGCCAGCGCCAGCGAGATCGGCGGCGCGTCGGCGGCATCCTGCGCCTGCGACGCCTCTTCGGGGCGATAGAGCCGGTCCGCCACGCGGTCAACCACTGCCGCGCCGCCAGCCAGTTCTTGCAACAACACCCCCAGGCTATACACATCATCGGCAGGCTGTGGCGGCAAGGTTGGCGCGCACGCAGCCTCCGCGCTGACCGGCGGCGCATCCGCCGAAGCGCCAGCCGCCTGCTCCTCGGCGGCGACGGGCGCAGCGAAGAGGGCGCCATCCGGCGCCGCTGCCGCCGGGGGCATCTGCGCGGACATCGGCAGGGTCGGCGCCGGAGCGAACCCCGGTAGCGAGACCGACGAGGCCGAGGCGACCAGACTCAACGCGCCCAGGCTGACCAACTGCGCGGGGCCATCATCTGGCAGGGCAACGTCTGCGGCACGCAAGCCACCCAGCGCCAGCGGCGGGCGCTGCTGATGCAGATAGCCCAGGGCGCGCGCCAACTCGACCCCCAGCCGGGCAATCTCCACCGGCGGCAGCGCGGGCGCCAGGCCCGCCTGCGCCGCCTCGGCCAGCACGTCCGCCAGGGTGCGCTCGGCCAGTTCATCCATGACCACATAGCAGGCGTCGCCTTCGCAAAAATAATCATGCACACGCGGCAGGCTGGGGTGGTCCAGGCGCGCCAGCACGCGCACCTCGCGCAGAAACTGCATCGTCAGTTGCTCGCGCCCCTCCGCAGAGACCTGCGGGTCGAGCGGCAGGTAGCGCAGCGTCAGGCGTTTTTGCAGATCGGTGTGCAGCGCGGTATAGGACGCGCCCAGCAGCGACGAGCCAGCCAGCGCCGCCGGGCGCAGCGCCAGCACGCGGTACTTGCCCTGCTGAAGCTCGGCCCCTACCAGCGGATCCTCCGGCTTGTTGGGCAGGGCCAGGGTCTCCTCGTCCTCGTCCGACAGGTCCAGCGTCGCTTCGCCTTCATCGGGCAGCGGGGTCTCAGTCAACGCTGGCTCCGCCAGATCGAGCGTCAGTTCCTCCTCTGAAGGAAACGGCGGTTCGCTGAAGGGTGGTTCGGCTTCAGCGGTTGAGGTCGAAAGATGATTCATTGCTGGCACTCCTGCTTGCTTCCTGCGCACTTATTATTCAGCCAGAACGTCTCATCACACCAGAGACTTCTGGCGCATCGTATGGCCGAGGCCCAGACAACGTCAAGGGGTGGTCAAGCCCCCCAACGCGCCGCCCCTGCCAGATTCTAGGTCACTGCCCTCGCGCAGCAGAGCAAGACAGTACTTTTGGGCTGTGAACGCCTTCTCGCTTGCGCCCCAAACCTGGCAGGCGTATACTCGCGTCAACAGGTGGCAGACGGCTGAAGAGGCGCCTGAAGACATCTGCACTCCCCATTGGGGACAGCAAGCTCGCCTGCGCGAGTTGGGGCGTTCGCTCCAACAAGCGCTTTGTTCCGGGATGTCTCTGCGGAGGTATCGGCGATGCAACCGTCCAAGCACGCGCCTGTTCATCTCTCCCGGCATCATCTGGCAATCATCGTTCTTTCCCTGCTGGCAGTGGTCGGGGGCCTGGGAGGTCTGGCCCTGCTCATCCTGAACGGCAGCCAGCAAGACGCCGCAGCGCAGAATCTGGGCATTGCGCTCTGGGCGGCGCTGGCCGTCCTCGCGCTGGGCCTGGGGGCCTATGGCGTCTTGCTGCTGGCTGGGCGCATCCACGCTCTCCACTGGTTCGCCTCAGCGCGCAGCCAGGCCGAAGAAGGCTGGACGGCCCTGCTGCTGGCGGCGCTCGGCGGCATCTGGCTGCTGGTCGTCGGCGTCTGGATGCAGCCCGGCCAGCACAGCGGCTTCTGGGTGCTGGTCTGGCTGCTGGCCTCGTTCTCCTTGGGCTTCACCTCAACGCGGCGCCTGCTGGTTCGCGCCCTCATCCATTTCTTTGGGCCGAGAGAAGCAAAGGTTAGCGAGTGATGATTTTGAAAGCGATCTGGCGACCCCAACCCTGGCGCTGGGCCAGCGTGAACCAGAGCGACAGAACAGAGTCTACCAGGCCCACCTGATCGACATCGCCCAGCCAGATGGGGCGCAGGCCGACATCGGCAATCAGTTGCTCGACGACCTGGCGGGACTCGCCATCCGGGCCACAGTAGAAGAGATCGGCCTGCGCCCCATTGTAGATGGGGTCGGCAAAGTTCTCCCAGCCGAGCGTGTTGAACGCCCGATAGAGGCGCGCGTGGGGCGCGCGCGCCTGGAGAGTAGCGAAGCTGTTCGCCGGGCCGCCTCCGCCCATGCGGTTCGCCGCGTCGATGATGATCTTGCCATCAAGCTGCGCGGCGTTGGCCGTGATCGTCTCGTCCATTGCCCCGCCGGGAACGGCCAGCAGCGCTATATCGCCCACCGCCAGCGCCTCGGCCACCGAGCCGATGGTCACTTTGTCGCCCAATTCAGCCCGCAGCGCCTGGGACTTCGCGCCGGAAGGGTTGCTCACCCCAAAGCTGACTGTATGCCCGGCGGCGGCCCATTTCTTCCCGATGGTCCCGCCGATATTGCCCGCGCCAAGTACAGCAATGCGCCGTTCTGCCATTGTATCGCTCCTGATCTTCAGAGAATGCCTGGTTCCAAACAACGACACACGTCACAGTATATCTCACGAGCGACGCATTCACAGCGGATTTCAGCCGCGCCGCAGAGCGATCTAACAGTCGCGGGCGACGTGGCTGCCGGGTAACCCGCGCCTGGAGTCCCCAAGGGGACACGAAGCCTGCCTGCGCGGGCTAGGACGAACAGGTGGCCCAGGGAAAAAAGCAACAAGCATCACCCGCGTCTAGA
>Ga0070730_10001414_pt1 | contig 23248 bp, 16 predicted proteins | sample Coa_R1_3_FD_66447 | JGI IMG/M metagenome (GOLD analysis project Ga0070730, IMG submission 66447) | Surface soil microbial communities from Centralia Pennsylvania, which are recovering from an underground coalmine fire - Coalmine... | ecosystem: Environmental > Terrestrial > Soil > Unclassified ... | reverse complement strand
TGGCCTCCGGGCAAGTCGGCATAGCTGCGGGCCGCTGGTTTCAGCAGGGATGGATCTTTGATGTAAATCCCATTTGCCGTATTGCGGTGGCCTTGCCAGAGTTCGTCGGGCCGCTCCTGGTTCCATGCCACGGAAGATTTCGTTCCATACACTTCGAGGCAGAACCCATTCTTTCGTCCGGCTGAAACCTGGCTGGCTGTCATGCATCCGCGCGTACGCTCGCCCATGCGGAACACGACCGCGCCGAAATCTTCGGTATCCACCGGAGTTTCGATGTAGTCTTCTGGTCCCATGAGTTTGTTGGCAAAGGTCTCGACAGAATGTTTCGGCTGCTTGCGCGTTTTGTGAAAGGTCTGCAGATCGGCGCACAGAGAAGTCAGGCGCAATCCGGTGACGTGCTCGGCCATATCAAAAAAGTGCGATCCAATGTCTCCCATGCATCTCGAGGCGCCGGCGGCTTTTGTCTCCACGCGCCAGTTCCAGTCGGTGTCGTACAGCAGCCAGTCCTGCGAATACGTGCCCTGCACCACGAGAATCTCTCCAAGATCACCAGCTTCGCGCATGCGGCGCATCTGCTGGACCATCGGGTAGTAGCGCAGATTGTGGCAGGTGCAATTGCGGAGTTCTCTGTTGGCTGCCAGCGCCGACAGTTCTTCCGCCTCGGCTACAGTGGTGGTCAGCGGCTTTTCGCAGAGCACATGCTTTCCGGCCTCGAGCGCTTCCTTGGCCATGGAGAAGTGCTGCGCGTTGGGCGTTGTAATGTGAACCGCGTCGATCGCGGGATCGCGAAGCAGGTCGCGATAATCGGTAGTCGCGGTCGGAACGCAGAAAGCCGCGGCCAATCGCTGCACTGTTTCTTTATTTCTGCCTGCGATGCCGGCGGCTTCCACATTCTCGACGCGTTGCACCGCCTCGAGATGTACGCGGCCCATGAATCCGGTGCCAATGATTGCCGTTCTAATCGGTTTCATTTTGAGTTCCTATGCCTTCGTTAAGACCACCAGGCAGCAGCCGGCTGCTCACGAATCACAATGTTATTGAGAAAATTCGCCGCTTTGGTCAAGCCCTCGCCAGGAGACAGCAGGCTGTCTTCGTGCTCGATGGAAATCACGTGATCGTAGCCGAACATGCGCAGCGTAGAAATCAGTTCGCTCCAGAACTCGACGCCGTGGCCGTAGCCGCAGGTGCGAAAGATCCAGCTGCGATCCCTTTCCTCGGTATACGGCTTGGTATCGAGCACGCCCGCGCGCACGAGGTTCGCCGGATACAGTTGCGTGTCCTTGGCATGGACGTGAAAGATCGCATCCTGCAACACGCGGACTGCACCCACTGGGTCAATGTTCTGCCAGAAAAGATGACTGGGATCGTAATTGCATCCCACATTCTTGCCCGCGATGGAACGAAGACGCAGCAGACTCTCCGGGTTGTACACCACGAATCCTGGGTGCATTTCGACCGCGATTTTCACGCCGTGATCGGCGGCAAACCTGGCGTGTTCAGTCCAGTAGGGCGCGACCACCTCGTTCCATTGCCAGTCCAGTACGGTCCGAAAATCTGGAGGCCAGGGGCACGTTATCCAGTTCGGAGCGATCGCATTCGGCGAATCTCCCGGGCATCCCGAGAAATCGACCATAATCGATACACCGAGTTTTTCTGCCAGCAGAATGGTCTTACGGCTCACGTCGCGATGCTGCTTGCCCAGGTCCTTGTTCGGGTGCAGCGCATTGCCGTGACAACTCAAGGCGCTGATGCTGACACCGTGGTCATTCAAGACCTTTTTGAAATTTACCAGAGCTGAAGTATCTTCGAGCATCGACAACTTGCAATGTGCATCGCCTACATAATTGCCTGTTGCAAGTTCGACTGTATGGATATCGAGCTCTGCCAGTTTTTTTAGAACCGTGTCCAGCGGGACGTTCGAAAGTAATGGGGTAAAGACGCCAACACGCATAGCGATTCGGTCTCCTGAAATGACCGGGGTATTTTAGCGCAGCTTTTGGATTGGATTTCGATTGCAGAACGCCCGCTCCGCCCGAGCAGTGCGTTGTGATAACTTTATTGCCAATAATTGTCAGATCTAATGTTTTGGGGAGTTCCCTTGCGACGAACCCGAATGGCTGTGCTGCCTTGTCTGCTGTTGTCGCTGTTAACCTCTCTCATAGCTGCCCAGAATCAAGCAGGCACCGCTGCTTCCACGCCCCCACCGCCCCACGAAAAGAAGATTCACCTCAAGCACATTCTAGTGGTCGGCCAGACCAAGGGCTTCGAGCACGACTCGGTTTCACCGGGCATGGTCGCCATCTACAACATGGGTCGCGAGAGCGGTTTGTGGGAGGCCACGCTGCGCACCGACACAGAGCTCATTACAAAAAAGAGCCTGGAAAGAAATGCCAAGAATCTCGATTACTTCGACGCTTTAGTATTCGTGAGTACCACCGGTGAACTCGACCTCGACGACAGCCAGAAAAAAGACATGATGTCGTTCATCAAGGACGACGGCAAAGGATTTGTGGGCGTTCATGCCGCTCTGGATACCAATTACAAGTGGCCGGAATACGGAGAGATGATTGGCGGATGGTTCGATCAGCACCCCTGGATGACGTTTAACGCGCCCATCATCAACGAAGACCCGAATTTTCCCGCGGTTCGCCACTTTCCACACGCCTTCGTGAAGTATGACGAGATCTATCAGCCCAAAGAATGGTCGCGCGACAAGGTGAATGTGCTGCTCAGCCTCGATCCCACAAAGCTGAATTATGAAAACAATCCGCGCATTCACCGCAGCGATCATGACTTTGCCGTTGCCTGGGCCAAGATGCACGGCAAGGGCCGCGTTTTCTACTCCACCCTGGGCCATACCGAAGAGGCCTGGGGCGATCCCGACATTCGCAAAATGTATTTTGAAGCGATCCGGTGGGCTCTGGGGATGACCGACGGCAGCACGGCTTCTCATCCGCGGCCGCAAGCTCCCGGAGAAGGTCACTGAGGCTGCTGACATGAGAGTACTTCGATCAGGCGTATGTTCCGGCTCGCTGTTGGTGATCTTGTGCTTTGTCGGCCTGGCGGTTGTGGCGGCGCAGAATCCCGTTCCCAGTACGCCTCCAGGAATCCAGATCCAGCAGAGCGCTCCCGCTGCGGGCAAGTCCTATCCGCCCGAACTGGTGCAGAGCGGGGCCGCTCAGTTCCGGCAAGATTGCTCGTTCTGTCATGGCCGCGATGCTACTGGCGGCGAGACCGGCCCCGACCTCACGCGTTCCCGGGTGGTGAGAGCCGACGTTGACGGTGACAAGATCGGCCCCGTCATACGCAACGGCCGCCCCGAGAAAGGGATGCCGCCCTTTGACCGCTCCGATCAGCAAATCGCGAGCCTCGTCGCTTTCATTCACACCCAACAAAACGCGCAACAAGGGCGCGGCGGTGGACGCAAGGGCGTGGATCCCTCCGATCTGCAGACGGGCAACGCCGACGCCGGCCGGAAATATTTCGAAGGACCGGGCGGATGTGCATCCTGCCATTCCCCAACCGGTGATCTTGCCGGCATCGCCTCGCGCTATAAAGGGCTCGAACTCGAACAGCAGATGCTCTATCCCAAGCACCCGAAATCAAAAGTCACAGTAACTCTTGCTTCCGGCGAAACGGTCACCGGCACGCTGGCATACCTCGACGAGTTCACGGTTGCGCTCACGGATGCGAGTGACACTTATCGATCCTGGCGCACTCGAGACGTGCATTTCAAAGTCGACGCGCCCGTGACTGCTCACGCGGAACAGTTCAGCAAGTACACCGATGCCGACATCCATAACCTGATGGCGTATTTGCAAACTTTGAAGTAGAGGATGACTTTTATCTTCATCTCTTGTCGAGAAGTTCGAGAGATCCCCGATCTATGATGACCACAGTAAGGCATGTACTTTTGGTTGTGGGCAGCGCGTTCCTGGCTCTGACTTTCACGGCCAAGATGAGAGCGCAGGCACCCGACGAGCAAATGTTGCTGCACCCGCCCGCCAACAGTTGGCCCGGATACCACGGGGACTACTCCGGTCGACGGCACAGTTCGCTCACTCAAATTACGCCGCAGAACGTGAAGAATCTGACTCTTGCGTGGTCGTTCCAGACCAATCAGACGATTCCCATCAAGTCGTCGCCGTTGATGATCGACGGCGTTCTCTACTTCACTGCTCCCGATAACGTCTGGGCGGTCGACGCACGCTCCGGGCACCAGATCTGGCGGTTCACCTATCCACGCAGCCAGGGCGAGCACATCGGTCAACGCGGCGTCGGGATGTATAAGGGCTCCGTGTTCTTTCTATCCCCGGACGCACACCTGATCTGCCTGAACGCAAAAGATGGGATGATCCGCTGGAAAGTGGAAGTGGCTGACGTCACTAAGGGTTATTGGACCAGCATGGCGCCTCTGATCGTGGGTAACCACGTGCTCGTCGGTGTCTCCGGAGATTTTGATAATCTCAGCGGCTTCATTCGCTCGATCGATCCAGAGACCGGGGCTACCCAGTGGCAGTGGGATTCCACGCCTGCCGCCGGCACGCCAAATCAAACCACCGGCGGCATGACGTGGATGACGGGAACCTACGATCCCGATCTGAATCTTGTCTATTGGGGAACTGGAAACCCTACTCCCGTCCTGAACGGTTCCACGCGCCCGGGCGATGATCTCTACACTTGCTCCATCGTCGCCCTCAATGCTGACACCGGGAAATTAGTCTGGTCATTCCAGCCCTCGCCCCACGATACGCACGATTGGGACGCAGTCGAGACGCCGGTGCTGGTGGATGGAGACTTCCATGGCAAGCCGCGCAAAATGTTGCTGCAGACTTCGCGCAACGGCTTCTTCTTTGTCCTCGACCGCATCAATGGAAAGAGTCTGCTCACCATTCCATTCGGTCCGGTCAACTGGACGCTCGGAGTGGATAAATTAGGCCGTCCCATTCCGAATCCCGCTAAGGAGCCAGCTCCCGACGGCCGCCTGATCGCGCCCGACGAAGGCGGCATGACCAATTACCGTTCTCCCAGCTTCGATACAAAAACGGGCCTGTTCATTGTGAGCGCCCATCCCAGTTGGAGCGTTTATTTTTCCAAGCCGGCCGATGGGGTCTACGGCTGGGCGGGGGCGGACTATGACGTTTGGGGCACGGGAGTGATCGAGGCTATCGAGTACCAGACCGGGAACATCCGGTGGCGCCATGACTTGGGTGAGGAATCAGGCGCAGGCGTCCTGAGCACGGACTCTGGCCTCATCTTCGGCGGCGATGCTCACGGCAACTTCTTGGCGCTTGATTCTATGGATGGCAAAACGCTCTGGCACGCAGGTTCCGGCTCGCATATTACGAGTTCACCCATCACCTACGAACTCGATAGCCGGCAATACGTCGTAACCAGTAGTGGCGGCGTCCTATTCGCGTGGGCGCTTCCGGAGCAATGAAGCTTCATGAATGACGACGGGCCATGAATTCAAGACTCAGTGATCCAACTCGTCACTCTCGCATGTCGCTCGAAATCCCACCCGCAGCAGGCAAATAACACTGCTGCGTGTAGTCCATTACCATGCGGTCGGCATTGAAACGCCAACCCAGCGTGCGGATGGTTCGCTTCATGCGCTTGATCCAGCCTCGGGGCAGCCCATCGCGATCGCGCTGGTAATAGAGCGGGATCACTTCGTCGCGCAGCGTCCGCAATAAATCTTCGCCATCGCGCGTATCGTGAACGCTCATGTTGGAATGAGTTTTCCCGGTCCCAATCGCAAAGCCATTCACGCCGTCGTAAGCCTCGGCCCACCAACCGTCGAGTATGGAAAGATTCAGTCCGCCGTTCAGCACGACTTTCTGGCCGCTGGTACCCGAAGCTTCGAGCGGGCGGCGCGGATTGTTGAGCCATACATCTACGCCCTGCACGAAATGACGGCCAACATTGATGTCGTAGTCCTCGACAAAGACAAATTTCTCGCGGAACTTGGGATCGCGCATCAACTCCGCAATCTGCTGCAGCACGCGCTTGCCCGGCTCATCCAGCGGATGCGCCTTGCCGGCAAACACGAATTGGACGGGACGGTTGGGATCGTTCACCATCGAGGCCAGCCTCTCAATGTCGCTGAGAATGAGATTGGCGCGCTTGTAAGTTGCAAAGCGACGCGCAAACCCGATGGTGAGGGCGTCCCGGCTAAGGACCCGCTCCAAACGCTGCAATACCTCGCGGGATTCCCCGCGCCGATGCGCCTGCGAGACGGCTCGCTTGCGCACGAACTCGATCAGTTGCGACTTCAGATTGAGGTGAGTCTCCCAAAGCTCGCCATCATCCACGTTCTCGATCCCCAGCCAGATCTTCGCCTCACTGCCGCGCTGGTGCCAATCCGTCCCCAGATGACGATCGTAGAGACGGAACATCTGCGGCGCCAGCCACGAAGGAACATGCACGCCGTTGGTGATGTGCCCAATGGGGACGTCGTCTTCAGGCTTGCCGCGAAATAGCCCGGTCCACATGGCGCGCGAAACTTCGCCATGCAGCGCAGAGACCGCATTCGCCCGGCGCGAGAGCCGCAGCGCCAATACCGTCATGCAAAACGTTTCGTCGGAGTTGTTCGTGTTTTCGCGGCCGAGACCCAGCAAGCTTTCCTGCGAAAGACCCAATGCTTCACGCAGCGGACCGATGTGCTCTTCGACAAGCTTGGCGTCGAATCGATCGTGTCCGGCTGGAACCGGTGTGTGCGTTGTGAAAACCACTTCGCGCGATACTCGCGGCACGGCGGCATCAAATCCGATGCCTTCGTCTTCCATCCGCATGCGGATCGCTTCCAGCACCGCAAAGCCGCTGTGGCCTTCGTTGAGATGAAGCGCACCCGGCGTGATTCCCAGAGCCTTCAGAGCCCGGAGACCTCCAACGCCTAGCAATAGCTCCTGACGGATGCGGATGCGCAAATCTCCGCCATACAACCGGGACGTAAGCTCGCGATCTTCCGGCGCATTGCCTTCGACGTCAGAGTCAAGCAACAGCAGATCACGCCGACCCACCTTTACACGCCAGACTTTTGCCTGAAGCAGGCCGCTGCGGGTCTCAATCTCCACCACAACCGGCCGGCCATCCTTTCCGATGGCTACTTCCATGGGGAGTTGATTGACGTCAGTCTCGAGATATTCTTCGTGCTGCCACCCCCCCTGATCGAGGCGTTGCCGAAAATAACCTTGCCCGTAAAACAGGCCTATGCCGACCAGTGGAATATCGAGATCAGAGGCGCTCTTGATGTGATCGCCCGCCAACACGCCCAGTCCGCCGGAATATACCGGTAGTGATTCATGCAACCCAAACTCTGCCGAAAAATAAGCCACTGGATGCGGCCGCAGGACGCCCGCGTGCCGAGTTCCCCAGGTATGGTCGTCTTCGAGGTATTCCAGCATGCGCCGGTAGGCATAGTTCACGCGACTGTGCAGCATCAGTTCGTTAGCTCGAGTTTCGAGCTTGGCCAGAGGAATTTCAGTCAGCAGCGCCACAGGGTTGTGGTTCAGATCACTCCAGCGGGCGGGATCCAGGTCGAGGAAAAGGCTTTGCGCGTTATGGTCCCAACTCCACCATAAGTTGCGCGCCAGCGCCCACAATCGTTCCTGCAACGGGGCGATGAAGCGGTCTAACGTGCGCGCCTCGCTGACCACAGGCGCAACCTGGGTGGCGGCTTCGGTCAGCATGCGGATATCTTCCGTGCTGAAGACGCGCGCTTCCACGGTTTGGACGACCAGAACGCCCTGCAGAATCCCGCGATCGATCAGGGGCACGCCCAGAAACGACTGATAAGCATCTTCGCCGGCGTCACGGAAATATTTAAACCGCGGATGATTCTTGACCTGGCTCACAGAAACGGGCTGCACCTGCTCGGCGACGAGCCCGGTCAGGCCCTCGTGCACCGCCATCCGAAGACTGCCCACGCATTCACGGCGCAGTCCGACGGTGGCGGCCAACACAAGATTGGCACGATCCGGTTCCAGCAAATAGGCCGAACAAACATCCGTATGAAACCGCTTAGCGATGAGCGCGACGACGTTCATCAGCGTTTCCGCCGATTGCCCGCCTTCCGCCGCAAGGTTTGATATTTCCTCCAGCGAGAGCACATTATTGACTTCACTCGCACGCACGCCTTGATCCATATCCCCAGCTACCTCGAACGCGTCCAAATCGTTTTACTAAGCCTCCGTGGGACTCGATCTCAATTTTGCCATGTCCTGATGACGTCGCGGTCAGAAGGGTTTCCCTATTGTACGGTGTGGGAACGAATTCGCGAACCGTGTTTAATTTTTCAGCATTGACAGTGACCAGACACTTTCGTCGGTCGCGGTGAGCCGGGGCTCTCTAAATTGGGGACATTAGAAAAGAACCAGAGAAGATTGCTGCTTTCCGCCGGATTCCCCTCTGGTCGCCGGAACCCGCCGCAAAACTTGTTTGCTTGCTCCCCCAAGATAGAGTAGAATTTCGCCCATTCCAGCCAATCGATGGAAATCCGCGACCAGCTTCCATCGGCGACAGATCGATTTGATGAGTGCGGGAGACTGGCTCGTTCAAGAATTTTGGACCTAAGCACGGCGGGAAGGACTGCCCGCAAACCTCTGCACTTGCGAACCATGGAGTCGAGATAATGAATGGTACTGCTGCGCGATTCGTCAGGATTGGTGGAGTTTTACTAGCGCTGGTCACTTTGGGTTGGATTCTCAGTCTCCACGCTGCCAGACCCTATGAGCACGGCCTGCCGACAGACTGGAGCCACGGCCACGTTATCTTTTCGCAGCCTAGCAATGCAGAGGACGTAGCGAGAATGGCGCAAGACCCCCGCTACTGGCAGCAGTTTGTTCGCCAAAAGATGGTGAGAGTTCTTTCCATTGAGGATGGGGTTCCCAACGCAGATCCGCGTCCTGCATTTGCCACCGGCGCAGATGCTCCCGCTTCGTCCAGTGACGGCCTTTGGTCTCAAAATATGGGTGCCGGTGCCACTGTCGGCGCGGGGAACTATCCCATCAAATATTCCTTCAGCACCACGACGGCAACTTGCAGCAATGCCGCAAACCCCGATTTCGTCATCTTCAACACTGGTCTTCAAAGCTCGACGACCAAGCCAAGCATCATTGCCTACGACAATCTCTATTCGGGATGCTCCTCAATTGGCACAGTTCCAACCGTCTATTGGGCGTATAACACCACCGCACAAACTGTGCCAGGAACAATCAAAACATCCCCGATCATTTCGCTGGACGGGTCGCAGGTTGCGTTTGTGCAGACCGACGGCTTGCACGGTACCCTGGTGTTGCTGAAGTGGAAGGCAAATAATGGGACACTTGCGGTGCCAGTCGCTCCCGTATTCAAAACACCTGCGAACTATCCATCCTGTACTGCGCCTTGCATGACCACATTCATACTGCGCACCACGGCCTCGGGTCTGGGTGCCCAGACAAACGACGTAACATCCTCAATTTTCTATGACTATAGTGGCGATGTCGCATATGTCGGCGACAGCCTGGGATTGCTCCACAAATACCATCCCTTCTTTACCACTGGCACGCCAGCAGAGGTGGGATTACCATGGCCGGTTCAGGCCAACGCCGCCAATAAGACGGCCCTCACCAGCCCGGTTTACGATCATGTGACGCACAACATTTTCGTAGGTGACGCCGGTGGATACTTTGAAAGGATCAGCAGCACCACAGGGGTGGCGACGGTATCGGCGCAGGTGGACCATGGCGCCGGCCTCAGTACGGATGGCCCAATCCTGGACCAAACCTTGCAGAAGGTCTACGTGTTCTCCTCGAACGACAACGGCGCCACTTGCGGAGGACCATGTGCCGCGGTGATGCAGTTCAGCACGACTTTTGTGAGCGGCACCTCGGGAACAAAAACGACCGTTGGAAGCAGCAGTGGAACTCCCAACTTCCTTTATGCCGGCGATTTCGATGATGCCTATTACACTTCCGGCAACGCCACGGGCGCCCTTTATGTGTGTGGCAATACCGGTGCAAACCCAATCCTATATCGCGTTGGAATTACTGCTGGTGCTTTGCCCCTTGTTGGCTTGTCCATGAATACACTGACCGCGAACGGGTCGAAGGCATCCTGTTCGACGGTAACAGATGCTGCGAACCCGAATCTCGCGGGGGGAGCAGAAGAGCGCATTTTTGTTAGCACGCAGAATAACGGTCGACCGGCAGGCTGTAGCGGCAAAGGCTGCCTCATCAGTTTCGTGAACACACCCTGGCAGGCTTCGACCGCTTACGTCGCAGGCCAGGAAATTCTGAATAACCAGGCCCGTATTGAAGTCGCAATCACTTCCGGCACCTCCGGAGGAGCGACACCGGCTTGGCCCAACACGCCCGCGGCCACTATCGCGGACGGGGGCGTGACTTGGCTTGACCAGGGAAGCATTACCGCTGTCCCGCTCGGTGGCTGGGTGAGGAACCAAGCTGTCGCGTTGAACGCCCGTATCACGGACGCCAACGGTAGAGTGGAAATCGTAACGACGCCAGGCACGACTGGCGCCAACACGCCCACTTGGTCGGCATCGCCCGGCGCAACCACGACCGATGGCACTGTGACTTGGACCAATGGGTGGACACTTCCGATTTCTGCTATTCAGGCCACCGGCGGTGCCAGCGGCGTGATCATTGATAATGTCGTAGGCTCCGGCACCATGGCAGGTGCTTCTCAGGTATACTTCAGCACTCTGGGCACTCAGACGTGCACAACTGGCGGCTCAGGCGGTTGCGCCATACAGGCTTCCCAATCGGGATTAAATTAAGGTTCTCCTATGGCTACGAACAATACAATCTCGGACGATTCTCCCACTCCAACTCCCAAGAAGCCGTACGAAAAGCCGTCTTTTCGCTACGAGCAGGTTTTTGTGACCACTGCGCTTTCCTGCGGCAAGCTGGTTGGCGGTGGGGGGAGATGCCATCACGCTGCTAGTGCCTCATGACGTCTTTGTTCCATGATCCGAACGATGTGCACGCCCTCAAATGTGAACTAGCAGTCGAGGTTTTGCGCTCCTGCGGCACGCTGCGTCTGCAGGTCACTGGGTGGAGCATGCTTCCGACCGTTTGGCCCGGCGATACGCTTATGATCGAAAGCGCACGGACCAGTGGCGTGAACCAAGGCGATATTGTTTTGTTTGGCCGCGAACGCCGGCTGTTTGTTCACCGTGTGGTGAAAAAGCTTGGCAACTCGAAGTTGGTGACTTGCGGAGATGCGATGTCCGCCCCCGATCCCGTTATCGATCAGCACGAACTGCTGGGCAGAGTTTCCTCAATCCAGCGGAACGGGAGATGCATTGCACCGCGCCGCAGGCAAAGCTTTTCGGAGCGTGCAATCGCCGGTCTAGTTAGTAATTCGCAAATTGCCGCCCGCGTCCTTGTGGGTTTACGCGGGGGGCATCAAATCTGATAGCCGCTGCCAACCGGATGGGCCTGTGCCAGAGTTGACCGCTGAAGTCGATCGCCTTAGCCTCACGATTGAAATCGGGGAGATTCCGGTGCGCGTGCACACGACAGACCCTCTTTTTCTCAACTTGCTGCAAGAGCGGTATGCGGGATTTGTCAGCTCGTCCGAGCACGCGGAAATTGATTTGGAAATCGAGATCGCGCCTCCCGGCTCGGGTGATCCGGATGCGCCGGTGCATGTAAGCTGTTTTGGCGGCCGCTGGACGTTACAGCGCGGTGACTTTTTTGCCGAGTGGGAGCCTGCCAGACGCCATGGCTGGGTTCGTCAGACCGCGAATCCCTATTCCATTGACGCTGTGCTCCGAATTGTGCACACGCTTGTGCTGGCGAAACAGGGAGGGTTTCTCCTCCACGCCGCCAGTGCTATCCGCGACGGCAAAGCCTTTCTGTTCGCCGGCGTATCCGAAGCAGGGAAGACCACCATCTCTCGGCTCGCCCCGCCCGACGTAACGCTGCTCACCGACGAGATTTCGTATGTTCGCCGGCAGGGAAGCAGTTACGTTGCTTTTGGGACACCATTCACGGGCGAGCTAGCTAAGCTGGGTGAGAACGTTTCCGCGCCCATCGCCGCCTTGTACCTCCTCGCCAAAGGAGCCGAGAATCGCATTGATTCCATTGAATCCGGTGAGGCCGCTCGCTCGTTTCTTGCGAACGTACTTTTTTTCGCGAAAGATGAGCAGTTAGTACAGGCTACCTTCCATGCTGCTTTCGAATTTATCAGCCGGGTGCCCGTGTTCCGGCTCACTTTTGTTCCGGACGCCCGGGTTTGGGAGTTGATCGGATGAACAAGCTTTATATAGCACGCAGTCCGCGAGTGGCGGCGCGCAGTCTCGGCGGGGAAATGATGATCATGTCGGGCCGCGACTCCACTCTCTTCACACTCAATCAAACGGCCAGCATCTTGTGGCAGGCCGCCGACGGAACCACTCCACTGGAAGAAATCGTGCAACAGAAGATTTGCAGTGAGTTCGAAGTTGATCCCGCCGAAGCGCTGCAGGATGCCGAAACCCTGGCGCGCGAACTTGCCGGCCACCAGATTCTGCAAATTTCGGAACGGCCAATCCCGGAACCCAGCGCGGCCGGAGAAGCGCGATGAGCAATCTCCTCGAGGAGATGACCAGGAAGGCGCTGAAGCTGAATATTCCGCTTAGCGTGCAACTGGATCTCACGTATCGCTGCAACGAGCGCTGCGTGCACTGTTATCTCGATCATCAGGATTACGGCGAGATGACGACGGCCGAGATTAAGCGCCTGCTGGATGAAATGGCGGAAGCCGGTGTCTTCATTCTGACGCTCAGCGGCGGCGAGATCATGCTCCGCAAAGATTTTTTTGGGATACTCGAGTACGCACGGCAGTTGATGTTTTGCGTGAAACTCAAAACCAACGCAATATTGATTCATGAGCAAGAAGCGGCGCGAATTCGCGAACTCGGTGTCGAATCGATCCAGATCAGCATTTATTCCCATCGAGCGGAAGTCCACGATGCCATCACGCTGGTGCCGGGATCGCTGAAGCGTTCTTTGGATGCAGCCTCCTTCCTGAAATCGCAGGGACTGCGAGTGGTCATCGCCAATGTGCTCATGGTCCAGAATGTTCAAGACTATCAGGGGGTTCGCACGCTCGCTACCGAAATGGGTCTTGAATGCACGCTCGACCCGACGATAACTCCGATGATGGACGGCGACCGCTCCGTCCTCAATCTCGGTATCGATCCGAGTTCGCTGCCGCAGATTTTTCGCGACGAGGCCATCGCCGAGGACGAGGAAGTTTGCGCAATCGAAACCGGCGATGACATCTTGCAGCATCTGCCCTGCAGCGCTGGCCATACTACCTGCTACGTTTCACCCTATGGTGACGTGTACCCGTGCGTCCAATTTCCACTTCCGACCGGAAACGTACGCCAGCAAGGATTTATTGATATCTGGCGGCATTCGGATGCGATGAATGACGTTCGTTCCATCCGGCTGAAGGATTTGACTACCTGCACCTCATGCGCGCACGTAGGCTCGTGCTCGCGCTGTCCGGGCCTCGCCTACATGGAAGGCAACATGCGCGGCCCCTCGTCGCAGGATTGCGAAAAGTCTTTTGCGAAAACCGGGGTCCCGTCGGCCAACATGCTGGCGAAAAAACGCGGTGCAGCCAATCTCGTGCAGATCCGCACGATTCCAGTTCCGGCCAGCTTTCCCGGTGCCGGCGCAATCGCGTAATCTGGCTCCTGCGCTCCAACCGATCCGATGGAACGAACAAGCTCCGCACGCGGGACTGAGTGGTCGTTGCTGCGGGCAGCTTGTTCCGAGGTCGCCAGCCAGCAGGACCTCGCTCTTCTGTTACAGAAATCCATTGATTGGAAAATCCTTCTCGAGCTCGCCGGCCACCACGGTGTTCAGCCACTTCTGTATCAACGTCTGTCGAGCATGGCTGAATTAATTCCCGCTGAGGAGATGCGCGCCCTTCAGCAGAGTTATCAAACCAACCTGCACAAGGCAATGCTTCTCTCGCTGGAGTTGATCCGAATTTACGATCTCTTGTCTAGCAGCGGGTTGAAGGTGCTGGCGTATAAAGGCTTAGCTTTAGCGCAGACTGTCTACGGAGACATTGCACTGCGCCACGCCGGGGATATTGACCTGTTGATTCCTGCGTCCGATTTTGCTCGCATCCGCGATACAGTTCATGAACTCGGCTACACTCCGCATTCTCGTTTAGCGGAATCGCAGGAGCGGGCGTATCTGAAATCCGGATACGAATGCGCCTTCGATGGAACCGCGGGACCGAATCTTCTGGAACTTCAGTGGGCAATCCAGCCGCGATTTTATGCGGTAGACTTCGACATGGATGGACTGTTCCGTCGTGCGGTAACGGTTCCAGTCGCAGGACGGCCGATGCAGACGCCGTGCGCTGAAGATCTGTTCATCATTCTTTCTCTGCATGCCGCCAAACACGTTTGGGGACGCCTGATCTGGATCTGCGACCTCGCCCGCCTCATGAATTTGCCGAAGCTAAACTGGAGCTTGATTGCAGAACAGGTCAAAACCTTGCGAGTCGCGCGCATCGTGCGTGTGGGCATGCTCCTGGCAAATCGCATGCTCGCCGCTCCCATTCCTGACGCCGCAAAGGCCAGCCTGCCGCAAGATGCCCTCGCCGAGGAATTAGCTGACGAGATTTATCCCCACGTTACCAGCCGCACACCGTTTGACGTTGAATCGTTTGATTATTTCCGCCTGATGCTGCGTCTCAGAGAGGCCAAATTCGACCGCTTGCGATTTCTCTCGCGGCTTGTCTTCACGCCGGGACCCGGCGAATGGGAGGCAATCCAATTTCCCGCGCCATTATCTCCGCTTTACCGGTGGGTTCGGCTGTCCCGCCTGATGGCCCGCATGCTCCGGACCTAAATAGCGATGCCCTCGTCCATTGCCTCAACAGCTGCTGCGTCCCAATGACGCAGGTAAAGCACGTACATCGTCGCGCATCCCAGCAGTGGGATCAGCAGTCCGGCTTTTAGGGTGCCGAACCGGCTTGAGGACACGCCGACAACCCAGGGGAGCAGCCCTCCTCCCACGTTGGATAGCACGAACATTACCGATCCAACCCGAGATGAGGCCGTTCCAAATTCGTGGGACAACAACGAGATCGTGATGGGATACACGGCGGCGAGGCCCAGTCCTGTGGCACAAGCACTTCCCACGACTGCGGCCAGTCCCTGCGAAAACAGTAGTCCTGTGGTTCCTGCGCAGGCGAGGAGCAACCCTGCCTGAACCAGTTTTACTTCATGCATCGTGCGCAGCAGTGCTGGGGCTAGCCATCTGCCGATCATCAGCGCGGCATAGAAGAACGATGGAGTCATCACCGCTATTGCGAGGGTCATGCTGCCGAGGCTCTTGGAATACGATGCGATCCATTGCCCAAAAGCATTTTCGGTGCCCACATACACGAGAAACAGCACGCCGAGAAAAAGAAATGCGTTCAACTTTTGACGAACCAGTGAAAGGACCGGCGCGGCAACTTGCCGAGGCGGTACCGGTTCGACAATACGGGCGGGCATCACGGCGATTCCAATCGCCACCACGACGCAAAATACCGAAACGAATCCCAAAAAGAGAGGAATCTGATGGCTCTTCGCCGCCGCAGCCACCAGAAAGGGACAGGCTACAGCGCCCGCACTCCAGAAGAAATTGAGCAGGTTCAGGGTCGCACTTCGTCGCTCCGGATTCGCCGCCGCTACCAGCAGGTTGGCCGCGGGCACTGCCAGTCCCAACCCCGCTCCATATGCCGCAATGCAGGCGATGCCTAGCCACCGTGGTCCAGCGAGCAGCAGCGCCAGGCCGCCGGCGACCAGCCACAGTCCAGCCTTCATGGGAAAGCGAAATCCCCAACGGGAAGCCAGCACTCCCGAGAGCGCGACCGCAAACGTAGATGCCAGGTACTGGGCAGTAAAGAGCGCGCCCGCCTGCGCATAGTTCAGCGACCATCTTGCTGAAATCGTAGGCAGCATCGGGCCCAGAAGGACGGTGGCGATCCCGATCGGCACGAACGACACGTATGCCGCCAGCGTCAGAGCACGGGCACTTGCAGAGGTCTTTGCGGTTGCGGTAGCGGGCATGAAAAAGTCCTGCGCGTCGCAGTTCGCTCAGAGGCAGAGCGCTGCTTGCGATGCTAGCAGGAACCGCGGGCCTGCGCAGTGGATTCCCGCACCACGAGTTCGGGTTCGATCGCGATTTCGGAAGGATATTCCCTGTTGCCTTCGATTCGGTCCAGGAGGCATTGGGCCGCCACTTCGCCCATCCGGTTCAGCGGTTGGCGTACCGTCGTCAGACTCGGAAAATGAAAAGCCGCGCCGGGAATGTCGTCAAAGCCCATGACCGAGATATCCTGCGGCACCCGCAATCCGTGTTCCTGTAGCGCACGAATGGCGCCGATCGCCGACATGTCGTTGTAGGCGAACAACGCTGTGAAGGGTTTATGCCGCGCCAGCAGTTGCTGCGCAAATGGGTATCCCAGTTTTGGCGTGGGATCATCGGCATCGATCTGCACCGTCAACTCGGGGTCAATCTTCAATCCGATCTGCTCAGCCACCCGGCAGATTGCCTCCCAACGATCCTTCGCATCGGAACTGATGGGATTCCCTTTCATGAAAGCGATGCGTTCATGATGCAGGTCTTTTAAGTGATTCAGCGCCAGCACTGCCGCGTGTTCGTGATCCAGAACAATATTGGTCACGCCCTTCATCTTCCTGTGACCGGCAATGGCTACGGTCGGCAGCATAGGAGCTTCCTGTACTGTCGTGTCGACAGTGATGATGCCTTCTACGCCTCGTTCCGACAGCATCTGCGAATAGCGGTTCAGCAACACTGGATCATGCCGGTGTACGACGGTCAGAAAGAAATAGTCCCGGCTTCGCAAGTATTGCTCAATCCCGCTGATGATGGGCGAACTGTAAGAGTCGCCAATCTCTTCGGCGATCACTCCGATGGTGTAAGTCCGCTTGTTCCGCAGAGTGCGGGCGAAGAAATTAGGGCGGTAATTCAGTTCCTTGGCCGCCGCGCGAATTCGATTCTTCGTATCCTGCGGGATGGACCGCGCGGAGGGTGAATCATTCAGGACCGCAGATACTGTGCCGGGAGTGAGTCCCAAATACTGCGCGACTGCCTTCAGCGTGACCACGTGAGACTTTGGCCCGGGTTTTTTTAATTGCACCATGACGTTTAAGTCGTTTCAATTCACATCCGCTGTCAGTAGCATTTACCCGCAGCAGGAATTTGTCAGTGATTCCACACACGCGCTTCTGCTCCCGGATTCGACCTTATTCTGCCTCCGGAATTTCGGCATCTCATGCTTTTGCGTAACGCTCGCTGTTCGGCTTCGAGCCGCTCAACGCGAAGAAAAGTATGTACAAATAACAGATAACCGGCAGGAAGAACGCGTGATGAATACCGATGTGATCCGCAATCCATCCTTGGGCCACCGGCAAAATCGCGCCGCCGACGATGGCCATAATCATGATTCCGGAGCCGTCCCCGGTCAGCGGCCCCAGTTCCGCTACACCCAGAGTGAAGATGCTTGGGAACATGATCGAATTAAAGAAGCCAACCAGAATAATGCTGTACATGGCGACATGCCCGTTCGTCAGCATCGAAATTGCCACCAGTGCCGCTGCGCAAATGGCACAGACTCCTAGCAGGCCCCCGGTCCTTATTTTTTGCAGCAAGGCCGACCCGATGAACCTTCCCACCATCGCGCCGCCCCAGTAAAAGGCCACGAAGCTGGCAGCAACTTTTTCCGGCAGTCCCCCAATCTCGGGTTGTCCAAAATAATTTACGAGGAAGCTCCCGATCGAAACCTCCGCGCCCACGTAAACGAAGATCGCAATCGCGCCGAAGATTAAATTCGGGTGCTTCCAGATGGAGTCGCCCACCTTCTCCCCAATCTGATGTTGCGCATGCGGGATCTTGGGCAGCTTGAAACTGCCGATCGCGATGGCTAGCAACACGAGCGCGATTCCCAGGCCTACATACGGCATTTTTACGGTTGCTGCTTCATGCAAGCGGTAGGATTGCAGCACATCCGGCGCCATCGCTCGTACGTCCTCAATCCTTCGCGCTTGGGTCAAGATAAACAAGCCGCCGAAAAATGGCGCCAGAAACGTCCCCAGAGAATTGAATGCCTGTGTGAGATTGAGTCGGCTCGATGCGGTCTCTGGCTTCCCGAGCACCGTCACGTAAGGATTGGCAGCCACCTGCAAACAGGTAATCCCCGCCGCGAGCACGATCAGTGCGCCCAGAAACAGCGGATAAGAAGGAACACTGGCGGCCGGTACAAACAAAAACGCCCCCACGCCCATAGTCAGCAGCCCGACCACCATCGAGCGCTGGTACCCGATCCAATCAATAATCTTGGCCGACGGGATTGAAAAAATGAAATAAGCGCCGAAAAATGCAAACTGAATGAGCATGACCTTGGTGTAATTCAGGTCAAAAATGGGTTTCAGGTGGGGTACCAGGATGTCATTTAAGCAAGTAAGAAATCCCCACATAAAAAACAGAGTTGTCACAGTAGCCAGCGGAGCGCCGTAGCTTTGTCCGGTGCCCGTGGCAGCGGCGGATGTGCCGGTATTGGGAGCCGCGATCGCCATGAGTTGATGTCCACCCTCGATAAAGATACAAATCTGGGAACGCCGCCATCATAGCATCGCCAGCGCGCGCTTTCGCGCATTTTCTTTATGATCAGATCAGCCTTAGCCTCTACAAAATCGTTTCTCTAGAGTTGACATCTGTGCGCGCTTGCCCGACACTGCACTGTTCTCGCAACCCTTTGCCATTCTCATGCGCAGACTCGTCGTTGTTGCTATCCTCGCCCTTTTTCCTCTGATTAACCACCCTGCGCTATTTGCCCAGGACGGCGCGGTCGTGTTCAGTGATTCCACGTTTCCCGCCGCTGATTCGGTCGCCCCCTCGACTGCCCAGGTTGCTCGCCTATTTCCGGGAGCGAAGATCGTACCTGCCGATGGGCTTCCCGCGGCCCTCGCCGCATCTTCATCCCACCTTCTTGTCCTCGCTTACGGTTCCGCCTTCCCGGAGGACGCATGGCCTGCCATAAAACATTTCCTCGACGGCGGGGGAAACCTTCTGGTTCTCGGCGGCATGCCTTTCACCCGGGCCGCCTACCGCGATGCCGGCGGGTGGCACCTTCGCGACTACAGCGTGCGCTGCATCCGCCCGCTCATGATCGACCAGTATCAGGAAACTCCCGGCTCCAACGGCCTGAAGTTCGAGAGGAATCCCGAGTTGACGTTGCAGCTTCCAGCCTTCTCCTGGAAGCGCGCATTCAGTCCAGTGATCCGGCTTAGTTCAGTCGATCTCTACCATCGCGGCGGCTCCGCCGGTTCTCTTGACGCTCGCTTAGACACTCTTGCCTGGGGAGTCCAGAATGGCCGCAAGCTCTCTGCTCCGGCCATCCAGATTGATCACTATCGCAATGGCTTCGATGGTGGCCGATGGATCTTCGTGAATGCCGAGCTCACGCCCGACTTCTTCGACAACGTCAATCTGGTTCAGTCTCTGGCAGAACGCGCACTACGTGGCCAGGAAGAGTTCACCGTACGACCGGTTTTGCCACTGTATCTGCCTGGCGAGCCTATTGAATTGCAAGTGGATTGGCATCCGACCACGCCCGCAGCCGTTCCGTCTCTCAAGATCACGTCGTTCCCTGAGTCACAGCCTGGGAACCGCGCAACCACCACGATTGCGCTTCAGTCGAACGAGCCGGTTCTATTGCCCGCGCCCCCAGGCAAGGGCCTCTACATCATCGAGGCGCAACTGCTTGATGGCGACCGCATCCGTGCGATCTACCACGCCGGCGTTTGGATACGCGACCAAGACTTTCTCCGCTCGGGGCCTCATCTCACCGTCAATCGCGACTACTTTGAAGTCGACGGACATCCGCTCGCCGTCATTGGCACCACCTACATGTCGAGCGAGGTGCAACGCCTCTATTTCGACCATCCTAATGTTTATGTCTGGAATCAGGATCTCGGGCAGATTCACGACGCCGGCCTCAACATGATCCGTACGGGTTGGTGGACCGGGTGGGACAAATTTTGCGATGAAAACGGTCAGCCCTACGAGCGCACGCTCCGCACGCTCGAGGCCTATTTAATGACCGCGCGGAAATACGGCCTGCCGGTGCAATTCAATTTCTTTGCGTTCTTGCCCGATGTCCTTGGAGGAGAGAATGCCTTTCTGGATCCCCAAGCCGTTCGCCGCCAGCAAACTTTGATTTCGGCTGTCGTCTCGCGATTCCACGATGTGCCGTTTCTCGCCTGGGATCTCATCAACGAGCCCAGCTTCTCCAAGCATCTGTGGCAGACGCGCCCCAATGGCGATCCTATTGAACTCGCCGCCTGGAACGCCTGGATCAGTGCCCGATACCCTGACCGCAAAAAGCTAGCCGCGTTGTGGAACGTGCCTCCGGACTCGATTTCCGGCACGATCTCGCTTCCGACAGAAGACGAATTCTCGCCTCGCGGCATGTACGTGGGCGTCAACTCTCTTCGCCTCTACGACTACTTCCTTTTCACTCAAGAGTCGTTCGCCAAATGGGTGCGGACCATGGGTGATGCGATCCGCGGCGCCGGTTCGCAGCAGTTGGTCACAGTCGGCCAGGATGAAGGCGGCATTCAAGACCGTCTTTCCCCCGCATTCTGGGGCGCCTCTGTCGACTTCACCACCAATCATTCCTGGTGGCAAAACGACTACATCCTTTGGGATTCTCTCGCCGCCAAGCAGCCTGGCGAAGCCATGCTGATTCAAGAGACTGGACTGCAGAGAGAATTGAATCTGGACGAGATTGCGCGGCGCACGCCAGAAAACGAGGCCGCCCTCCTTGAGCGCAAAATTGCAAGCTCATTCATTCAGGGATCGGGCGCCATCGACTGGCTCTGGAATACGAATTCCGACATGACGGAGAGCAACGAGACACCGATCGGCGCGGTGCGTACCGACTATACGGAAAAGCCGGAGGCGAGCTTGATGCGCGCCTTTGGGCAATTCGCTCCTTCGCTGTCGGAGCGCCTTCGCGGCTCACATCTGCCTCCTATTGCGATCATCACGTCACAGGCCGCACAGTATTCGGTCCTGGCCGACTTCCAATTAGAAGCGCAGCGGCGCGCAGTGCGGGCGCTCGCATACTCGGCTCACTTATCCAGTTACATCGTTGCCGAAAATCAGATCGGGAAACTGGGCTCCCCCCAGCTCGCCATCCTGCCTTCGCCCCAGGCCTTGGGCGAGGCGGCTTGGAGCGCTCTTCTGAAATACGTGGAGGCAGGCGGGAATCTTCTCATTACGGGGCCGGTCGATCGCGATGAGCACTGGCAAATTGTGCTTCGAGCCGCCGGAATCGGGCTTGCCGCTCACGCTGAACCGCTCGTGTACCACAACGCGACCCTGCGGCTAGGTGGCCGTACAATCGCGCTCGACTTTGGGCAAGCTCAGCAAAACTCGCTAGACTCTCTCCGCTTTGACGATGCTTCCACGCTCAACGAGATTCCGCACGGTAAAGGCCGGATCTTCTGGGCTGCATACCCGGTTGAACTCTCTGAAGATCTCCAGTCCACCGCCGACCTCTATTCTTACGTCGCCTCACGGCTCAACATCTCTCCAATGTTTACCTCGCGTACTCCGGTACCGCAGGGCATTCTCATTTTTCCGACCGCTCTCGAAGACTCCATGCTTTATGTGCTCGCCTCTGATTCTGCTGACAATGCCACCATTCAAGTCCGCGACAATGCCACCGGCGCCGATCTCGCAATGACCCTCCCGGCTGAACACGCGGCGATTGCGGTGATCAGCAAGAAAGATAAGAAAATCGTCGCCAGATACGGCTTCGCACCGTAATCGCCGTTGCTACGGCTCATCCTCTCGGTGCTTGATAGAAAGACCCGATTCCCTTCCTCATCCGTCGAGACTAGACATTAAGGCTTGGCCGAACTCTATCCAGCGCCTGCGATGCTTTCTCGAGCGCCGAAGACGCGCAAGCCGCGCTCCCACCGTTCTCGTCGGTGGCGGTGGATCATTGGCATCGTGGCGGTAATATTTGCTACCATCGCCGTCTGCGTCCGAATCGCCATCTTGCGCGCGGAGCCCATCCTCCGCACCCGGGTCATCGAAACTCTCTCGACCCGCTTCAAGAGCCGCGTGGAACTCTCCGAACTTCACGTGTGGATCGCCAACGGAATCCACGTCGGCGGTAAGGGCCTGAAAATTTACGGCGCTACCGACCCCAATCCCTGGCAGGACGGAGTTCAGCCTCTGCTGGAGATTGGAGAATTCCGGTTTCAGACTGCTCTGCGCAATCTTTTCCGGGGACGGATGTATGTGGACACGATCTTCGTCGATGGCCTCACGGTGAATATCCCGCCCGTGAAAGATCGGCAGCAAATGAAAAACTTGCGCCGGCGTTCCGGGAAAATGAGTATCACGGTAGGGCACTTTGTGTGCGCCGGGACGAAACTCGTCATCAATACCGATCACCCGGGCAAGCCTCCTCTGGAATTCGACATCAGCAGCTTGCAGATGATTGACATGGGCCCAGCGCAGCCATTGCGCTTTGTCGCCACGCTGGTGAATCCCAAACCCGTTGGCGACATTCGATCGAATGGGCTGTTCGGACCCTTCAACGAAACCAGTCCGCGCGAGACCGCCGTTGCGGGAGCTTACTCGTTCACGCACGCCGATCTTGGAACGATTCATGGCCTTGGCGGTATTCTCTCCTCCACTGGCCAGTACGCTGGAACCCTAGGCCGAATTGAAGTCAACGGTGAAACCGATACTCCCGATTTCCGAGTGGCCGTTAGCGGACATCCCGTTCCTCTGCACACAGACTTTCACGCTGTCGTTGACGGCACCGATGGCGATACCTACCTCGACCCCGTGCAAGCACGGGTCCTGCATTCCTCATTTACTGCGGATGGGAAAGTCGTTCGCATGAATCCGCACGGGCATGACATCGAGCTGAATGTGAATATGCGGCAGGCAAGGATTGAGGATTTACTGTTGTTGGGCGTAAAGACCTCGCCACCTATCATGAGTGGTAAGGTCCGGATGCAAGCGAAGTTCAGCCTTCCTCCCGGAACCGCCGAGATCGCAGACCGGCTTAGACTGGCGGGACGCTTCCATGTTGCGGACGGATATTTCAGTAATGAAAAGGTGCAGACCCGGATCGACGGACTCAGCCTCCGGGGCCTGGGAAAGCCCAAGCTCTTGCACGATGCCGCGCAAAT
>Ga0070730_10001413_pt1 | contig 23250 bp, 27 predicted proteins | sample Coa_R1_3_FD_66447 | JGI IMG/M metagenome (GOLD analysis project Ga0070730, IMG submission 66447) | Surface soil microbial communities from Centralia Pennsylvania, which are recovering from an underground coalmine fire - Coalmine... | ecosystem: Environmental > Terrestrial > Soil > Unclassified ... | reverse complement strand
TCACCGACTGCACGAAATCTGAGGCGGAGCCAAGGCTAGCTGCATTCCCGGCGGTATCAGTTGCCTTGATCGCGGCGCCACCCCACGTCATGTGTCCAGGATCCGAGGCACCGCCGACAACCCCGAAGCCAGCGCCAAAACCGCCACCCGCGCCGGTGAACCGGGCAAGCACGAAGGACGTCGCATCGACGCGGAGCACGGTGTCTCCGCCCGCCGACGCGAGGCTCCCGTTGTTGTTGCCCGCCGCACCGCCAGTGCCGCCGGCACCCCCCGCACCGATGATCACGTCGTAGAGCGTCCCCTTAATGATCGGCACGATCTGAGCACTCTGCAGTGAACCACCACCCCCGCCGCCGCCTACGCCGAACGTACTCGTGCTTGTACCGTTCCCATATCCACCACCCCCGCCGCCGCCGCCGCCGTACCCGACGAGCAATGCGAATCCGTCGACTGGCGACGTCCACGTCGTGGACGTAGTGAAGGTCTGCGACCGGACGTAGCCCTTGAGCTGCAGGAACTGGGTGCGGTCTGCAAGCGCCTCGATCGATGCCTCGATGCTCTCCGCGGTACCGGCCTCGCCATCATCCGGCAGTGAGAAATAGGGCGTCAGCGATAGATCGCGCGCCACGCCACCGCTCACATATCCGTGGACAAACGTGACCCCGTTGAGAAGAAAGTGCGTCGGGTCAACGACCGTGATCTGCGCCGTGGTGTTCGCCTCAGTGGTCCCCACCACACCAGCGACCGTCACGAAGTCATTCGTCGCGAAGTTGTGCGCGGACGTCGTGCCGACGAGGACGAACCCACCGGATCCGCTCGCGCACGAGTTGACGGTAGCGGTGAGCTCCGTGGTGATATTATTGGGGTTGCCGCTATAGTTCTTCACGCGCCCTCACGTCTGCCATTTTTCGTAACACTGCACGGCGGTCCCTGTCCCATCGCAAAACGCTGTGAACGCATTTAGCGGCTGCTTCGCGGGCACCCAGGCGCCGCCGGAGAGCTTCCCGATGTCTCCCCAAGTGCCGTCTGGGTTGCCAGCACCCTGCGCGCTCAGAGGCGAGAACTCGTTGCTAGCGGTCCCGTCGCCACCACCGAAGGACACGATGATGCGCGGATAGTACGTACTCGCGCTCTTCCACGTCCTCAGAAGTGCGCGGACCGACTCGATGACAAAGTGCGAAGCCGATACGCCCCACGAGCCGGCGCCCCAGACGAAGTTGGGGGAGCCCCATACCGGTGCTGGCGCGATCCACGGATAGACTCCGAGGGACCAGGCAAACGTGTCTCCCGATACCGCCTTGGTATTGGCGATGATGCAGCTCGTGGAGCTGATGATCGATGTGATCTGGAATGTCCCATTGTTCGCGGCATGCGCGGCCCCGGTGATTGTAATGTACTGCTGGGGCTCCGTGAGGTTGGCGAGGCCCGTCAGAGTAGCGAAACCCGACGTGACCCCTGCAACGCCACTGCTTCCCACACTCGCAACGGTGGCGCCGGAGCCGGAGACGCCGGTAGGCACAAGGTGCTGGAAGAGCACAAGCCACGCGCGCGAGTTATGCGCAGTACCATCCCAGTTGAAGTTCTGCGGCGCGATGAGACTACGCGATGGTGGCGCGCCTTGCGGGGCCGCAAAGGTCAGCGTGTCCCATCGTGTTGCCGAGGTATTTCCGCCCACGATCGTGACATCTGGGAACGTGGCCACGACGCCCGGTTGCAGATTCGTCAGATACGCCTGTAACTGCTCCAATACCGCCACGCGCGAGCCTGCGCGCGCCCATGCATCAAGGAAATCGGGCATGCGAGCAATGAAACTGCCGTTGCTCTCCGCGGGCCCCTGCACAAGGACACGATCTGCGGCCTGCAGAGGGATAGCCGACGGATCGCCGTATCCCGGAACCCCCGCTCGCGTTGCGCTGTCACTCTTGCCCGAGAGCAAGAACAGACACGTAGACATCGCTTGCAAGTAGGCCGCACTCGGATCGTCCTGTAGGAACGCCGGCGCAAGTTCAAGGATGTTCGTGATCTGATTCTCGCCGGACATCAGACCCCAACCACGTTGATGGTGAAGGTACCCACCTGCGCATCATAGTTGGGCGCAGGGTACGGAAGGTCGGTCGTGACGCCGTTGATCGTCAGGCTGCTGACCTGTCGCACGAACGAGTTCGCGCCGGTAACAATCACGCCAGCATCGAACAGCGCGCCCTCAACGGCAGACCATGGGACGGTGCCCATGCTGCCACCTGGCGGGACGTTGCCGCCGATCGGAAACGATGCGAAGAGCGCCTGGATCGCTTTGGGAGCTGCGGCCTGGTACGTCGTCACGTAGGCCTGCGGGACTACGACCGTGGCCACGATGCTGACGGGGAAGGCCAGCGCGCTCTGCGTTCGGGCCACGTCGTTGTCGGGCACGACGTTGAGCTGGATTAGATTATCGACCTGCCCGAGGTCGGCGCCCTCGAGGGCGCCGCCGCCGGTATAGGTCCCGTTGCTTGCCGTGCCGTTGAGAGTGATCGCAGTGCCGCTCGTAACAGTACAAGTGAATGCGCCGTTCGCCGCGGTGTTGCCAAGCACACCGGAGACGATCACCGCATCGCCAGTTACAAGACCGTGCGCGGCCGCAAGCGTAAGTGCGATGGGAGTCCCGCTAGCGGCCGTCACGGCCAACTGAGAGCATCCCGGCGTAACCGGCTGACCTAACGTCGTGCTGGCGGGCGTAGCGCTGGATACGTACGTATACGTGGTGTCGTCTTGCGGGTTGGAGAAGGCGATCGCTTTGACGAGCGGCCCATTGCGCAAGGTGACGCTGGGCACTTGCGCCGCGAGAATCTTGGCGGCCGTCAGCGCAAAGTACGCGTAAGCCTGGTGCGGACCGTTCGGCGACAACGCGCCCAGCTTGAGCCTGCAGCGCGCGGCATAGTTTGGGTTGCTCTCGTAGTTCGCTGCCGACCACGGCACGAGATTGTATATGCTCACGCCCACATTTTGCGTAATGGCGTTGGTCACTTGTCCGGTCGACGCGTTCGAGGGCGGACCGGCAATGTCGGCCACCATCGTGGCCACCGTACAGGCGTACATCGTGCCGCCACTGGTCCACGTGCCGCCCGTGGACAGTGGCCCCACGATGACCGATGTGGTGGACGGCACCGATGTCACAGTGGCGAACATGCCGTTGATGCCCGTCACGCCGTTGATGCCGATGAAGTAGACGACCGACCCGATCGCAAGGCCGTGCGCGGTATTCGTATGCACGGTCGGCGACACGCCGACGTCCACGCCAACGATGGTGCCGCCGGTGCCAGGAATGGCACTGGGCGGGATACTCAGCGCGGATCGGTTGGCGTAGGTGGCGCCGGTAACAGCGTTGCCAATATGGTATGTCCCTACGCCGTATGTCTTGGTCGTGTTGCTCGTGTTGACGATCGCAAGCGGGCCAGACGCGTCGGTGGCCTGAAGCCGCTCCTCGCCGTACTGCCCCTGGCCGAGCGCGTCGAGCCATCCTGGCGCACCCGTAGGGTTCTGCGACGGGATCGACGGGTCCGGTGTGACCGGCACCGTCGTTGTCGTACCGTCGAGATTCTCGAACGTCACCGTGCCAGATGCGGCAAAGTCAAGAAAGCGACCTTGCGCCTGCACGCTGATCGTGACGTCCTCCTTGGCCAGCGAGATCGCGAGGATCGCCAGGATAGTGCGCTCTGGTGAGCCGGGCTGCCATGCGGTGGTCTCGAGCCCAAGGATCTGCGCGTTGATGATCTCCTGCGCGAGCCACGTACCCTCCGGCACCGGTACCGTCGGATCGACACTGACCCCTGATGGTGTCGGTGTGAATAGCTGCTCGATGGTCAGGTCACTCATTGGCTATGCCGCCGGTTGCAACAGAGACACTTTGAGGTTTGCTACCGAGAGCACGAGGGTGAACGGCCCGGCCTGCGTGCGAACGATGCCGCTTACCGTCAGCGTCGTCCCATCAAAAATGCACGACACGGCGCACGAAAGCACGCGCTCATCCTTCTCGGCCTCCGTGGACGCATTCTGCGCGATGTCGTTGAGCGCCCTCGTGTCCAGCTCGCCGTTGACAAACTGCAGCAAGTTGTACCCGTAGTTCGGATCGTCGATAAGTGTGCCCCGATCGATGAGCCACCGGCGCGCCACGGCCTCGCCGACGATACGGTTACCGGTCACCATGCGCGATGGGAACGTCAGGCCGGTGACGCAGCTCCACCCGCTCCCGAAGTCCGACGACATCACGCACCTCCGAAAAATGCGTTCATGATCGTCAGCGTAAGCGAATCGACGGCCCCTAGCATCACCGCAATGCAGGGCCCGGACGTGGGTGTGATCATGTCGCCCCACGTCGTGGTGAGCGCCGACGTCATCGCCGGCCCCATGGCGTTAGCTGGTCCCGAGTAGCGGTAGACGAACATGGTGGCCGATGCCTGCGCAAGGAGCGTCCCGAGTTCGATCAGAAGGTTGAATTTCGCGATCAGCCGCGCGATCGCGTCGGCCATCGCACCAAGTACGAAATCGATCTTCGGCAGTAGGTCCGACACGTTCAACTTGAACTCGAGCTGCGGAATGATGACGTCGAACGTGGGCGGCGCAACCTTGAGACTCGCGAGGAGCGCAAGGGCGCCCGAGAGCTGGGCCTCGAGGGCCGGGAGTCCCTGCGACGTGGCCTGCAGCGTCACCGGTGTAAGCACGTCGAGACCGATCTTGCCCCCATACTGCAGGCCGGCACCGAACGACAGACCACCAAAGAAGCCCTTGATGGCCGCCGTGGGTACGGCGATGTCCGCGCCGAAGATCAGCGCGTCGACGTGGCTACTCGTCGGCGTCCCATCGGGCCATTGCGTCGCGAGGGCGCTGGTGATAGCTGCACCGAGCGCGTTGCCGTTGCCAGTATACGAATATGAAAAAAGACCGATCGACGCGCTAAGGAGGCCCTCGAGTACGCCTAGTAGCCCAAAGCCGGCATTGATTTTGGCCACGAGCGTCGCTGTCGCCGCAATATCGAACGAGATCGATGGCAGGCCCAGTGAGACCGCGAGCTGCATACCGGTGATGGCGTTCTCCAGCTGCACTAGGATGCTCGCGAGGTCTGGCGGTGTCACGGACCAGAGTGCGGACAACGAGACCAACCCATTGAACTGCGACGCGATCGCCACGGCGGCTTCGCCGATGCTAAACGCCACGCTCGGGCAGAGCACCATCAAGGACTCGGACGCAATGTACGTGAGGCTCATCCTGTGAACACTTTCGCCGATCCCTGCGTGATGATCCCACTCGTTGGCGACGCGATGCTGATAGTGCCAACGAACATCGATGTGCCGTTGATCACGCCTTGAATGGGAGCCGTCGGCGGCAGAAACATCATCACCTGATCACCTACGCGCGCGACCGGGAGAATCCCGAGAGACCCCACGCCCACAATGCGCGGTTTGGTCGGATCTCGATTCAGGAACACCACCTCGCACACTATGCCGGTATCCGGCAGCGACGTCATGCCGACGATGCCTGGACTCATCGCGACGTGCGCAAGTTCTGGCAGGCCTAGATTAGTGTCCGATGGCGTGCACGACACCGTAACGTCGGGCGGCTCTCCGTCGACCCCTTGGATGACGTACTCAAAGCGGCCGCTATACGCGAGCCCCATTTCGACGATGACGGACCGGACGAGTGCGCGGAAGTCGTTCAGGATGCGATCCTTGTCGGTCGGCTGCGTCACTGGCCCTCCGTCATCACGTCGAGCCGAAGGCGTCCTTCCGCGTCGAGCGCCAGGCGTGCGCCTGCATTCAGCAATGTACCTTCGGTGTAGGGTGATACGAACGTCGCTCCAGGGAGCCACGACGCATAGTCCTCCGTGGCGATCTCAGCCCGCCCGCTTGATGGGTCGAAGTCGATCACCTGGAACGCGGTGGCAACGGACCGAGTTGGCCACGCGGACACCTGAGTTATGCCCTGCGTGTCGACGTACCAGTTGTCTACACCCACAAGACGAAGCACATCGCCGGCGAGAAGCGACCCGCCGCCAGGACGCATGCGCACATAATCCGTGCCCAACGTAGCATCATTCGTCACGATGGCCGTCTCTCCCACCTCGCGCGCGGCGTCGCCGATCACCATGCCCCGCGTTACGCCGAATGAGTGCTGGTAATGGCGAGGCGCGATGGGCCTGGACCATCCGCCGGCTCCGCCGACCAGACGTAGCGTTCTGCGTCCACCGAACGCGGACTGTCGCATGACGGCACCCGCAAGGGACAGGTTGCCAACGGTGAGCGTGATCCCAGCCGGTACGCTGTCCACGTCGGCGAGCATGACGTCTGCGGACCACGCGCCATAGAACGGAATGACCACCGCGGCACTGAGGACGGGCGCACCGGACAGCGAGGCGAAGAGCGTCATGGCAACCCCTGCGCTTTCCTCACCTCATTGATCAACTGCTGCTTCAGCGCGTCAATGACCGGGTTCGGCGGTATGCCTGGCAGTTCGTTCGGTGTGGGATTCGGCGCGGCCTTCGACGGAGTGCTGACAATGTTCTTCTTCTCGGGCGGACGCCACTCGATGTACTCGATGGTTCCTAGGTACATGCCTTTGCCCACGTGCTGCACGGGATGAATCTTATGCACTACTACGGACGTGATTTTGAGTTGCGCGAGCGCGGGGTGCGAGATGGCAAACGCCGGGGCGTCGGCCTTTGCGGGCGGCGTCTGCAACTGAGCGATGAACGACTCCCACGCGTCGAGATCGTCGGCGGTCATCAGTTGACTCGTGATGGCGCCCTCGGCGGGCGGCGCGGTCACGCGCGTGAGCGTGGCGGACGATCCGCCTTTAGGAATCTTCTTGTCCCAGCCGGTGGGTCGCTCGAACCCACGAATCCCGCCGCGTGGAATGGTGCCGGGCGCGTCTAGGCCCGCGATCGAGTAGGTCGACCAGCCATTGGGGTTCGTGATCGGGTTCGCGTTTGACGCAGCCATCACGCACCCTGCGCCAACCGCAGACGTTCAAAGAGCGACGCCACCGCCGTCTCGGTGAGCTCCAGCGCATGGGTGACGCCATCTTTCGCGGCGATCTCGATGCGCACACCGCCGTGGATCGTAACGCCGGCGCCACGTCCCGATGACCCCGGAGAGGCCTCGACCGATCCGCGCACGGACGCCACACCGATCCGTTCGCCTGCGCGCTCAACATCGCGCTCACCGGCGTGCATGCCCATGGCAATCCCGGCGGGATACTGGCGCCCAAGTCGGAAGCCTACGCGAGACGGAGAGTGGATCTCCAGCTTGGTCTCAGTGCTGACCTTTGCGGCCACCGCTCCGGCCCCGGCGGCCTTTTGCACCTCGGGAATGCCGTCCGTGATGCCTTGCGACATGCCCTTGATGAACTGGCCGCCTGCCTCGTGCCCCACACCGCCGAATGTACGGCTGGCGAAGCCCGAGACCTTCTCGAGGGCGTTGCCGAACCGCGTCAGGCCATCCGCGGCCTGCTGCATTTGCCATGCGATCATCTTCGCGAAGAGCACGACGGGTTCCAGCGCGCCGCGGATCTCCGTCCAGTTCTGCTTGACCACGATGTACGCCTGCACCGACGCAATCGCGAGGCGAAGAAAATACTCTTCGATCTTTGGTAACGCTTCTGTAGCGATGCTGAAGATGTACTTGAACGCACCGCCCATCGTTGCCTTCAGCGCGATGCCGCCGGCCTCGTTGGCGGACATCACGGACAGCATGTCCTTCAGCTGCACGAGAAATGGTTCGATCGCCTGATCCATGTCCTCGAAAGCGTCATCGATCGACTGGGACATCATCTTGCCCAGCGACTTCATCGACAGTCCCATGCGCGCCACGGGCGCGGCGCCCTTCTCGATCAGCGCATCTTGCAGTGCATCACCGAATGCGCCGGCATCTGCCGTGCCCTTCTTGAGCTGTTCGGCGAGGTCATGGGTGCTCATGTTCATGCGCTTCGCCACATCATCGACGCGGATACCCATTTCAGCGAGCGAGCCTAGGCCCTTGAGTGGGATCTTGAGCCCCTGGCTTGTCTGAGCGGCCAGCTGGATTTTCTTCGCTAGGTTCTCGAACGCCACCGCGGCGCCGGGATCGCGCATGATGGCCTGCGCACTGACGGCCGCAAGCGTCATCGTGTGCAGCGCCTCCTCACCCTCGACACCGAGCGCCATGAATTTGGCCACGAATGGGGCGAGTTCATCCTTTGTTTTCCCAAGCTGGCGCGACATGTCGCTCAGCATCTCTTCCGTAGCGCGCCCCTGCTCCTCGCCGCCTGCAAGCGCGCCGAACATGTCGATCATCGACCGCTTGGCGAGCGTGGCTTCGATCGCGAGCTCGGCGCCGCTTTGAGCGAGGCCCACTGCCAGCCCGATGGCCGCTCCCTGCACCTTGATCAGCGCACTCGCCAATTGTCCAAGCCCCGGATACACGAGATCCAGCATGCTTGCGAGGCCGGCAAGCGTGGTCGTTAGGCCTGCGATCACCTCCTTCGCCTCGCCAGATTTCGCACCCTCGCCGAACTCGCGGAGACCTTCGCCCACCTTGGCGAACGCCTCGCGCATCACTTCGGTAGGCTCCACCACCTTGGTGAATTCGTGCGCCAGCTCCGAGATGGCCGACTTATCGTGCTCCGAGTGTGCACCAAGTTCTCCCAGCGACTTCGCCGCGGTGTGCGCCGGCCCGGACATGTGGTCCTCGAGCCTGACGCCGAACCGCAGCTCCTCACTCATCGAGGCACCGTGAGCGCCCGATGCAGGTGGATCAGCACCTCTGCCACCATTCGGCCCGACGCCTCCGCGCGCAGGTCATCCTCGCCTCGGACAAGCAGCGCGAGACCATCCGCGAGACACGAGGGATAGAGCTTCATGGCGTCGAGGTGCTCCGCTATTTTTTTTCCGCCTCGTCCTGCACGACGCCAGTGAGCTGAGCGACGGCTATGCCCACCGCCTTCTCGTTGGCGAGGTACGGGTAGTCATCGAGCAGATCATTGTACGCAGCGCGCACCGCGCCCGGGTCATCGGCCACGCCATCGACCTGGACGATGAGGACGCGCTGCAGATCCTCGTCGGCACGCACCCGCTCGCCACGATTGTCGCTCGACTGCTGTTCTCGATGCGCCTGGATCTCGAGGCGCGATGGCTTTCGGAACACGAGGTCGTGTCCGTTGTAGCGCACGTGCTTCACGCGCCTATAGCGCTGCGTGAGCTGCGCGAGATGGTCAGCGGAAATTCGAGGCATGTGATCGGCGTCCACTCCACACCTCCCGAGAGGGATAGGTGGGAGCTTCGCAGCGGCGACCCGTGCTGCCCCCGGGTTCGGGCAACCCCAAACCCTTCGACGCTTACGCTAGGCTAGAGCCCAACCGCCTGCAACGGCGTTTTGAGGTCGTCGATGCCGTTGAAGCGAATCTTCAGCGGATTGAAGTCCACCGATCGCATTAGCGGCGACGGCGACCGCTTGTTGTCCGCCTTGAGGCTGTCCAGCGTGGCACCCTCGATCACGTCCTGAATGAACGTCAGCCCGTCTGCACTGTAGCCCACGAGCAACTGAAAAGGGACGTCGCCATACCCTGGCCCAAGCTTGCGCTGCAGCGCGTCCCACCATGCCAAATACAGCACGGCGTTTGCGGTATACGCGTTCTCCCCCAGCGTCTTTCCTACCGGATCCGGGTTGTTGCTGTAACCCATCTCGCGGTTGCGCGTGCGCTCGTAATTGATCTCGGTGAAGCCGCCCGTGAACTCGAGTGAGGCGATGCGCAGTAGCGTATGGCCGAATGAGTAGAGGACGCCGTTGATCAGCGGAACCTGAATGACGGGAATGCCGAGGGACATGTGGGGCGCTCCTTACGGCACCAAGTTGATCGTCTCGTTGATCGTGGTCGCGTAACCCTTGGGTACGACGCTCACAACGATGTTGATCGTCTCCGTCGTCTGCACGTTGTTCGTCTGATCTACCGTGCAGAAGGCATCGGACACGAAACTGTTGTCGGTGAGGTCTGTTTTCAGATCTCCGTCGATGGTGTTCTGCAAAGCCATCGCATCATGCGGGAACAGCGTACCGGCATCGGTGGTGCGAAGGTCGTCGTTGACCTCATTCACGCCGGTGGCGTACGCGATGTCGCAGGCTAGGTCGATGACATTACCGAGGACGAGGTTACTGTACTGCGACCCATTGGGGGCGAGGAGCGGCTCTTGTGCGATGTAGAAGCCAGCCTGTTTCTTCGGCCACGTGAGTGCCGAGATGAGGCGGGCCGCGTCCAGTCCTGGGTTCTGTCGTTCGTCGTGGTAGACGAACCCGTCCGCCGGATCGTTCGCGGGATCCACAACGATGCTCGAGAGCGCGCCATCTGAGACGCGCCCACCGCGTCGCTGCGGCGGCACGAGGACGCGGCGAACGGCATCGGCCCACGTGAGGCAGCGCCGGTACGATGGGGTACCTGCGAACTGATTGGGGAATGCGCTGGGCATATTGTAGAAGCCGCCACCCGTTGCTACGCGCTTGGCGCTGGTTGCGCCATACTGCGTCGCGAGCGAGGACATCCACGTGATTTCGCTCTCACCCGATCCGCCCCATGCCGTAGGTGCCTGCGCATCTCGCGCGTCCGTGAGCGTGCGCGTGAAGATGAAGGACTGGGTGCGAAGTGTCTCTAGATAGGTCTGGAAATTCGCGAGATCGCTGGCGCTTGATTGTCCAACGATGTGCATCGAGCCCCAGCCAGCGATAGCGTACTGGCTTGCGGCGAGGGCGAGGATTGCGTTCTGCACGCCGGCATCGTTCCACAACGGCGCCTTCGTAGAGAATCGCCATTTGTCCCCGGCCACCATCGTGCCCGCGCCGAAATTGAGCGTGATGCCAGTGTTTGGAATGGCGAGCGAGGTGGCGGTGCCAAGGTTGAGGATCGGCCCTCTGTTCCGACCTGCGGACAGCGACAGGTCGACCTGAATGCCGGCCGTGCCGATGGTGCCGCCGGTGATGCACCGGAGTTCCACGTAGTAGTCGTCCCAGGCGCCATTGTTGGAATCGAGCGTCGTTGTCAATGTCGACGTCGAACCCCCGGGCACTGTCGCCACTACGCTCGAGGCGGTGCCCTTTGTGACGATCGGCGCACCCACGCAGATCACTGTTCCGCCTGCCTGTGCCACCATCCCGGCCGCTTCGCACAACTGGCCTCCGATGAGGTTTTGCTGGATCGTGCCGGGGTTTGTGGTTGCAAACGGCACATTGGCAGCCACCAGCGCGTTGGACAGAAGCGGGCCGATCTTCACCTGGACCTTCTGCTGGGGCAGCGTGATCGCGGCAGATGCGCCGTTGTCGACGACTGTGATGTCAACGCTCGGGATGGTCATGGGGTCACCGGGGGTAGGTCGATGATGATGGCCTCCGTACTCGAGCCGGAGACGAAGTTGACGGTGATGTCACCCGCCGTGCTGGTGGGAATGAACTGCAGCGGGTTGGCAACCACGGGCTGCTCGATCTCGAACACCCCAACCCATTTCTGCCCACGCGTCGCAAGAAGCCCCGATCCTTGCGCCGATGGGTCCTCTTGCGATGCCCACTTGCCACCGAGACAACGCGCGCGATCGGGTGTGCATTTGTCCCACATGACGCCGTAAAGGATGTGGGCGAGCGCTTGCGTCATGTCGAAGTCGCCAAAGTCTGGATCCGGCGGTGTCGCGCATCCCGTGATGTGTACCTCGAACCGATGTCGCTCCGTGACGAGCTGGCGGTTCAGGAGCATGTACTTTTGCTCGGCCGTTTGCGCGGTCAGCCTCGGCGGTGTGGTGGGCGACGCGATCTGCGCGCCGTATGGCCTAAGCTCCCACGCGGCCGAATTGAGCGGAACGAATACAACGCGCGGTGTGGCAACAGCCGTCTGCATCGCAACGTTGCGGCGGCCTAGAAGAATCGAGCCGTCTGGAAAGGCCAGCTGCACCTGACCGCCACTCGAATAGACGCCACTCCCAATCGAACTGACGACATTGCCCTGAGGATCGAACGACGTCAGCGTGACCTTCGTGCCATCCGCGGGGTTTGGCGTGAGGACCCATAGCCCATTCGCCGACGTGTTGCCGCCGACACCTGAAACGATCCCGTGCATCGGGCGCGTGGACGGTGCGGGCGCTGAAAGCGTCAGCACGATGGGCGTCGCGTTCGTTGCGCCCACAACAGTGAGCGTCATCGCAACGAGGCCGGCTCGTTGGATGAGTCGCGCTGTCATCTCCAGCGACAGGAGCGAAATGAGGGCCCCGATCACGCGGCCCCCTTGAACTCGGCGCGCACCGCCGCTTCGATGGCGTTGCCCCAGCTTTCGGGCATCTCGGCGCTGGGGAGAATCGGGCGCGCGGGGCCGCTGCCCGCCGGACCATCCCATCCGGTCTGATGCGGTGCCGCGGGATGCTCGATGCTGATCGCGATGCCGGCGCCACGCATCGGTCGGACATCAAGCGTGCCTCGCATGGTGCCAGTGTCCGTCAGTGGCGGTTCGTTCGTCTGCGTGCGCTTCGCGAGCGTCACATCCTCGAGGGGCGCCCATGGTTCGCCGTACGGATCGGCGCCCTCGTTGAACTCGTCTTCTAGGAGTGCGCGGATCGACTTTGCCGCGCGCGCCGAGGCGCGCGACGGTACCGTGGCTAGGTCCGCAACCCGTTCGGCCAACTGGCCCATTCGCGAGATATCGCCATCCCAGGCACTCATGTCGACTGCCTCGCTCCGTAATACTCGGCATCGTAGAGTCCAAGCGGGGTTGTTGCGCTCGTGCCCGTACTCCAGACTCGCGAGACGGCGACGGGCAAGATCGAACCGGCGGCCGTACTCTTGAACGTGATCGATGTGCCACGCAGCGTGGTGACCTTGATGTCCCCCCCCTCACCGGTGTAGACACCCGCGAATGGCCCCTTTGGGTCGGCCGTAGTGTCACTCTTGGTGACCGCCACCGCATCGTCGTACAAAATCGTGATGTGTTTCGCCATATGCTCAACCCACCACTGGCTTTCCGCCTACGGTCTGCTGCCATCCTCGAATCGGTGACGATGTCACTTGCGGGAGATCGTGCGTCGTGTCTCCCGGCTGCGCGATGCTGGGCGTCACATCGGGGTGGATGCGTTGTGCCTGTACGCCAGGACCCCATCCTGTACCTGGCCTGTCCGGCCACCCCACGGCCTGGTAGTATCGTTCAACGATGAGGCGATCGGAACCTGCCTGAGGGGCGAACCCGATGCGTTGCGCGACGAGGTAGCAGGCCACCCACGCTGTATAGCGGCGAAGATCGTTGCCCCAACTGAGAAGCGGCAGCTGGTAGCGGCCGCGGAGATAGCTATCCATTTCCTCCGTGGCATCGAGACACGCTTGGTCCTGCACGCCGCTAGCGACCAGCGACAACATCTGCGGAGGCAGATATTGCTGAAGGTCGCTGGCGATGCAGTACGGCGTGTTCCCGGGTCCCATCGAGAGACCTCGTCAGGTACCGGAGCGGTGCGAAAGGAAGGCGTAGCTCCACGCGGGAGATTTACGGTTCCACTGCCCCCACTGGAATACGTGCCGATCGAACACGTTCGGGTCGTTCTCATTGATGCGCGGCACGGTGCGCGTGGCCTCGCGATTCAACCAGAGAAACGGCTTCATCGGCTTGGTGGTGTCGAGGAGGAAGTACTTCGTGTTTGAGGACAGGAAGTCGTTCTGAAGCGGCGTCACGCCCAGCCGCTTCAACGGGTTGTCCGCCGCGCCGACCTGGCTCGTTACCGGGGCGAAGCCTCCCCACGTCGGCGGGGCAAAGAACATGCTCTTGAGGAGCAGCTCGATCGTCACACGCATGGTCGGAGGGTGCATCAGCGTATCGTACTTGACACCCAGACGCTCGCCATCCTCGCCCTTGATGGTCATGCCGTACTCGAAAATCGTCGCAAGCGCGACTTCGCCAATGGCTCCGCCCACCGTGGTGCTGCCAACGGTCTGACCGCCCGTAGTATCGTTCGTGTAGGTGCCCTTGCTGGCGTCGTACACGTCGATCGGGTGGGCTGTGTTCCAGTGAGTCAGACCGTCGAAGCCGTTCTGTCGAGAGCCGCCGAAGACACCGTTGCCCTCGATGAGATCGCGCGTCTCGTAGTCCGGCTGGCGCTGCGCTTGGCGCGCCATGTCCGGCAGCATGCGGTAGTAAATGCCGAACTGGTCGTCGTCCAGATCGAAGCGATCGATCTCGTACGTGTTCTCGTACGGAATCATGTTGACCTGGTAGGTCTGCGCGTTCGGCTGATGTGGCTGTCTCATGCCGAACCACACGCGCATTTTCGGCATGAGGCCCGTCCAACCGGCCTCCCAGATCTTCGACTGCACCGGCAACTCGGTGCAGATCTTCTTGTAGTACGAGTCGACCGGGTCAGTGGCGTAGACCTGGCCAATCATCGTATTGATGTTGGTCACGAACGTGGCGAAGTTTGCCGGGGTGATCACGGTGCCGACCCTCCAAACGAGTTCATTTTGACCGGGTAGTAGCCAGCCGGCATCGAGGGCTCACGCGGCATCTGCGTACCGGCCGCAGGCCTAGAGTTGCCTCCGTTCGTCGCGCCCACCTTGGTCTCGTTGAGCACAAAGACCGTGGTGCCCACCGTGGACTCAGAGAGCTGGTCCGATCCGGTGCCGCTTTGAAAGAGGAAGTTGCCTCGCGCGACATCCACGTAGACGTACGTGGCCTCGGTGGTGCCCGCGCCGACGATACCCGGGCCCGTCTTGACGAATGTGCCTCCGCTGGGATCGCCGATCACGCCGATGCACGTGTCCGTGGATGCCGGCGAGCTGGCGTTCTTGAGAAGCCCGGTATTGTCCAGGAGCGCGATCGATCCCGAGTAGACCGTCACTCCGCTCGGCAACGGTGCCGCCACCGGGTCGATATGTTCGCCGACCCGAAGGATCGGTACGTCTGCAGTCAACGACATGGCCTAGCTCCTTTCCGGCGCGCGCCGGCTTCAATACCTGCCCGCGCCGTTCAGGCTGGCGCTCATTCGTTTCTGGTGCGCAGCGATCATCTCGGAGCGCAACTTTTCTCGGTCGATGCCCTCGGGGGCGCAGGACACGGCCTGCTCCACGCTCGCCGCTACCTCGGGAGGCAGGGCGCTTGCGCTGCCCTCGGGTCCGCCAGGCGCGGGAATGAGGAGCGAATCGTCATCGCTGGCGATGATGGCCTTGGGGCGCATCTCGAGGAAGGACGTCACGAACGAAAGGGGACGCTTGCCAAGATTCTTGGCTTCATGGCGCGTGATTTTATGCGCATTGAGCGCGGACGCGATCAGGTTCGCCTTCTTCTCGGCGCGCCGCTCCTTGGAGATCTGCTCTACCATCGCGAGCGCGCGCTCACCGGCCGCAAGCTTCGCCGCAAGGGCCCCCACGGCCGCTCGCCCGGTCTTGCCGGTGGCCTGCTGCGCAAGTCGCACGAGGGGCGCGGCAGCGTACTTGGCTTTCTTCGACTTCTTGGCGTCATCGTCGTCGCCCTCCTCGTCGGAGTCGTCGCCCTCGCCATCATCGTCGTCGCCCTCGCCCTCGTCCTCTTTGCGGTCGGTCTCATTGCCCTTCGCCGACTCTTCTTCCTCTTCCTCGGACTCCTCCTCTTCGGACTCCTCGTCCTCGTCGTCTTCCTCGCCCTCTTCGGTCTCGTGCTTCTCGATCGTATGCTTCTCTTTCTTGAACGCCTCAAGAGCGGCCTCGTACTTGGAGAGGCTGGCGGCAAGCGCCTTGCGCTTCTTGGGGTCCTTCTCGGCCGCGAGCTGCGCTTTGGTCTTGGTCACGAGGTTGGCGAGGTTCATCTCTTGGCTACCTTTCGTCGCGCGCGGCGCCGTTGTTTCTGAAACTGACCCAGTGTGGCTCATGTTGGCAATAGCTTTTTTCGCCTCTGTGCCACTTTTTGCCAATGTGGCGATGAGTTCATCCCACCCCATTACCCCGTCGACGAGGCGTGCCGTCTTAGCCTCGGCTCCGAGGAAGATGCCGGCCTCGTAGCCGCGCAGTTCCTTCGCGCCCAACTGGCGGACTCCGGCGACGAGGCGGAAAAACTGCTTTGCAAGACGGTCTACGCGACCCTGCTCCGCGGCGATCGCCGCATCCTCGATCGGTACATGCGGGTGGCCATCGGCCTTGCGCTTGCCGCTCGTGAGGGTGACAAACCGCACCCCCATCTTCTTGTCCGCCTCGGTGACGTCGTACATGGCGGAGATGACACCAACGCTGCCGCAGATGCCGCTCGCTGGCATGAAGATCCCCCCCTCGCACGCACACGCGAGAGCGTAGGCGGCACTCGTCGCGAGCTCGTCGACATAGGCGACAAGAGGAATGTCGGCGTCCTCACTCATGCGGCGAAGCGCATACACACACTCGTTCAGGCCCGACACTACGCCGCCAGGGGAGTCGATGCGCAGCACCACATAGTCAGGTGGCGATGGGTTCCAAGCCTTTGCTGCGGCCTCTTCCTCGCGCGAGGACCACCAGCCCACCATCGGCCGCTGGTCCTCGCCGCAGATCGCGGACGCTACGCGGCGGCGAATTGACTCGTAGGAGTCGCATCCGTAGCCCGAGTGATGGTCGAGCGACCCGCGCACGTGGACAACCGCAATGCGGCCATCGTCGCCGACGCGTTCATTGGATGGGATCGGCGTGTAGTAATCCCACCAGATCGCGCCTGGTGCGGACTGCAGGGCCTCCGGTGTGAGCGCCAAAGCTTCCCCCACGCGGACCGCGCGCTGATGCTTCTGCGGCTTCACTTGCCGAATCCTCCCATTCCTGTGGACGAGGGGGGGCTGCCGATGTCGAAGTCTGGGAGGCCGGCCAAGCCGAACTTGCTCGCGACGAACCGACGGAGTTCCTCCACGTCCTTGAACTTGATCCCTCCTCGTGCGAGCACCTCGACGGCCGTTCCGAATTGCTGGAACTGCTTTGCGTTGGCTTCGAATTCGTCGCGCGGTTCAACGTCCCAAAACGTATACGGTGCCAGATCGGGATCGCCAAAATTGAGGTACGCGAACGGGCGGGCAATCTGCTGGTGGATCGTGTGCTTCCACGCGGCCGAGTCGCGCTGCAGGCCGCTCTGACGGATGTCCATGTGCACATTGGCCGCCGCATAACTCCCGCCCTGCACCTCAGTCGTGAGGTTCTGGAAGAGGAGCGCCAGTGTGATGTCTACATCACACCGATCGATCAGCTGACCGAAGACCTCGTGTGATTTGTCAGTCGCCTCGAGCAGCTCGACATCGTAGCCATCGTTGCTTTGCGGGTCGATTCCGCGTGCGAGAAGGATGGTCGTCTCGGCACCGAGCCTCGTGAGTGCCTGGTAGAACTGCGAGCGCTCGCCAGGGTCCGCCACGGCCGGCGTCCACGCTTTGCGAATCGGCTGCCCGTGCACCTCGGAGAATCTCGCCATGTCTCGCGCCGCGAAGTGGCGCAGCATCCAAGGTTCGGCGATGGCCCGGATGGCCCCATGGATCCAGCCGCGGTAGCAGCCGAATGGCGAATGCTCGATCCATTTGCCGTTGCCCGGCACGATCGGCATCTCACCGCCTTGCGTCAGCGCGTGGTATCGTCGCCCTGGCCAGTAGAAATAATTATAGGATGGGTGCCAGGGGCGAACGCGCGGCGTCCACACGGGGCCGGTCGTATCCCAGACGAGTTGTCCGTGGCCGAAGCCCATCCCGATCCCGTACGAATGCACCTCGACAAGGCCGGCATCGGATGAGAGGCACGGCCACGCCTGCGTTCGCCAGGCCTCGAGGCATTCAGCTGCCTCCTGGGTATCATTGGCAGGCTCGAAGCGTACGGGACGGCCGAATAGGCCGGAGATGCGTGAGCCCATTGTCGCCATGATGCGCGGGTCACCGATGATCGAGTCCCATAGCTGACCACTCGACCAAAACTGCCCAGCCATATGCGCGTACAACGCTCCGCGCGCTTGATCAATTGACCAAGTGTTTTGGATCTGGACGAGGGGTAATTCGCGGACGACGAGCTCCGCGCGCGCGCGCGTCTTCTTGTCGAGCGGGTCGACGTAGCGAAACGCGGCATCGTCTTCGGGCGCCTTGCCCTTGCCGTTTCGAAAAGGTGCGGCCAGCTCCTCGAGCGCGTACCCTTCGGGCCCACCGCCCGGCGGTCCTACGCCCGAGTCCACGGCCGCCCCATTCTGCATCAGGCGGCGATGGCGAGGCTGGCGTTGAAGGGCTTGCCTACATACGTGGCCAGATCGGCCTTGAGGAACTGATCGTATCGCCACTGCTTGTAGTGGGTGGTCAGCTGACCATCGACCTGCTTGATCTCGAGGCCATTCGGAACCACCCCGCCTTCATCGATCGACTTCATCGCCTCTGGCGGCTCGGTGTAGTTCACAAGCGTTTTGACGATCTTCTGCGGGCCCTGCACCTCGCACTCGCACGTCGCGCCGGAAGGCAGACGAGAGCGGATGCGCTCATTGGGCGTAGTGCTCGCGAGCTCGCGCCACGCATCCGGCCTCGGCCCCTCGTTCTGCTTGTTGACTGCCGAGAGCGCCGCAACCGTCGCCGCCGCCGCGTCCGCCGCCGCCTTGCGCATCATCTCCTCGGCGTCCGCGCGCGTGATCATCTCGCCCTTGCCACCCTGCTCGTCGTGCTTTCCCATGGTGTGCCCTCTGGCACAACGTGGCACGCGCGCGCGGTTCAGGTCAAGACATGCCCTTGTAGGATGTGCCGAGCGTCTGGAAGCCACCGGCCACTGCGCCGCCGAGAATTCCGTCCGACAGGCTTACGAGTGCGTCCACTTCGTCATCGTCGCTGGCCTTGTCGTGTCCGCGAAAGTAGCCGATACGGTGAAGGAACCCGGGCACCCATAAGCCGCCTGATGGGACCAGGATGTCACCGTCGTTCCACCGCCTGATCGTCCTCTGCGCACGCACCAACTTGTTGTACCTCGCATGCATGTTGGCGATGGGCACACCGCGTTCGCGCAGCACGCGCGACATGCCCACCTCGGGCCCGGACATATACGAGAAGAAAGGGGCACGGCCGTACGCCGCAATGTCGGCCTTGCACGTGGACTCGATCATGTGGGCATCGATCTTGTGCCGCGTGATGTCGAGAAGGTATAACTTTGCCCCGTACGCTCGAGCGGCAACGCGCGCGAACCAATCAGATCCGTCTCCGCTCGTGAACGCCATGTCCACGCCGAACCCCTTGCGATAGGACCATGTGGGCAATTGGTCGTAGTAGGTCGCGGGACCGAATAGGTCGGCGCCCATCGGACGCGGTTCGTTCATCAACTGCGCGAACCAGAATCGCTCTGTTGGATCCTTCTCGCGCATCTCCTCGCGCATTTGCTTGAGCGCGGCTAGCGGCCATACGTCCGGCGCAAAGGCACGCTCGCTTGGCAACCCCTCATCCACGATGGCGCTCGCGTGTACATACTCCCACGCGCGCGCCTGGCGCATGAGACGCCGCCCAATGGGATCATCCGGATGCCACCGCGACATGACAAGGAGCACCGGGCCAGGCTTGCCGCGCCACATGCATCTCGCCGTATAGTGCGCGATTGCGGCATCGACGCTTTCTCTCACCTTCGGGTCCTCGGCCCCGTGTTCGTCGATCGGATCGTCGATGAGCAGCGCCGCGCAGTCGTACCCGAGGCGCGATTGCGAGGCGCTCATGATGGCCACGCCGCCACCCGCTTCGTTCTTCCACTGCGCGATCGTGTCGTTGCCCCAGACCGGCCCCACCCCCGTCTCGCGCGCGAGATCTCGGATGCGTTTGCCCACCTCGAGGGCCTTTTCGTGGGAGTGCGTCAGGTAGATGATCGCACGCGACGGATCGGCACCCAGAATGCGCACTGCACCGGCCTCCGTTGTGCGCGATTTGTAGTGGCGAATCGGCAGCGAACAGAGCCCACGTACCGCCTCGCCCGTAGCTGCGCGGTCAATGAGCTCCGCCCATTCGCGCAGATGCCACGGCGCATGAAAGTCTGGTGACAGTGCCGGGATGAGATCTAGGAGGGGCTGGTCGGCCTTGACGGAGCCGGTACGCGCGCGCTTTGCCACATGGGCAAGGCTACTCGCGGACGATCACCGCGTCGACATTCTGCTGTGGGATCCACACAGCCTCCTCACCATCGATCCACTCGCGCGTCCACGCTTTTTCAAGGTGCGTCCAGTGAAAGATCACCTCGTCCCCGATACTGAACCCCGGCGGCACCTCCGCCTCCTTGCGGGTGCGGGCCGGAGGCCCCATCGCCAGGACGCGACCGCGGTGGACAGTTCTCCGCTCCTGCTGCTCTCGGTACGTCCCTAACTCTGGAATGAGGATCGTTGTCTGCCCGTGGTACGCGCCACGATCTTCCCGGATTACGATCTGTCCCCGCATCACCCGCACGCATTCACGCATGAACCGATACCCCCAGCGCCTTCTTGGCGCATTCAACGAGGCAGTCACGACACATCCCAGCGCCCGTGACGGACTGAACTACAGGCCGACGCGTGGCGCAAAATGCGCATATTGGTGGCCGCCCGCGTCGCATTTCGATCGATTTGAAGGCCTCAACTGATCGCCACGGGCATTCGGCCAAAGGGCCGCCGAAATGTGAGCCCCACCATCCTGGACGCGACACATCGATCTCAGGGCGTGAATGCCACGGAACACTAGCTCTTCGAAGCGGGTGGTGATCGTAGCCAAGCGTCGAAGGCACCTCTACGTCATGCACGACCAGCGCTGGCACTGTATGGCATGCGGGTGTCTGATTGTGCCATAGCCACTGCATGGCAACGCCATCCTCGTTCTCACTCTCCCAGAGTCCAGACCATTCGTGTGCGAACACTAAGAGGTCCTGCAATCGGTGCCGTGGGATCATGTATGCGGGACCTGTGACCCAATACGACCGAAAGAACGGTATGGGTAGCTGGGCCGCCTCGGGCAGGGTGGTGTGCATACAAATGACATCGTTTGGAAGCACGGACGCGATCGCGTCACATGCATCTACGAACTCTGGGCACACCCTGATGTCGTCGTTCAAGAATACGATGTGCGAAGCGTCTTGCCTCGCGCCCCATGCCCACAGGCGAGGCGCCCATTCACGCGCATGCTCGCGCCATGGGCTGCAGGACACGTGCACGTGATTGACCCCGTCCACTGCGTCGAGCTGCTGCATCAGACGTTGCAGCGGCGCCGTGCGTCGGTGATCCCACTCCGCGTGCGCGATACCAATCGCGACACTCATTGCCGCACCAGCACGAAAAAGTTGTTGCGACAGTGCTCGTGCTGCGCATGCCGGGAACCCATTGACGCGCGGAGGTCCACAGAGGCCCCCCTATCGACCGCCCAGCCGAGTTCGGCGAACTTCGAAAGCCAGAACTCGCGCGGCTGAAGATTGATGTGCCCCTGGTCGTCCTCGTCCTGGCCAGGCGGTGCCGCGCTCCAAATAATCTGCGACTGCGCGGCGCCGGATACCGTAGACACGAGGCACTGACTTGACCCCTCGGGCAAGTGCTCGCCCGTCTCCGTGCAGATCGCCACATCCGCTAGCGGCGACACCTTGATGGTGTGCGTGAGATCGGCGTCAATGATCCTCACAATGCCAGCATGGTGGGCGTGACCCCATGCGTCGTACCCGGTGACCGGGTGCCCCAATTCCTGAAGCCGTTCGATCACGAACCCGAGACCGCATCCGAAGTCGACCACGCGCGTCTTCGGCGGGATCACCGCATCAATGCAATCGCCAAGGCGCCTATACGCGCTGCGGCAGCGACGCATCGTTGCCCAGAACGTCTCGTTGTACACTTCATTCATCGGCGCGCTCATAGCGACCCCAATGCCGAGTATCTAGGCTTGGCCCTCAACCACGCAGCGGTGCGTCGCTCCTCCTCGATGCCCGCTGTGTCCGCGTTGTGCTCATACGAACTCACGAAGTTGTACGTGTACAGTACATCCTTGATGTACCTGGTATGCGCGCGCGTGGCCATCTCGAGCATTGGGAACATGATCGCGTGATCTACGGCGAGCGCAAGCCAGGCACCGCGCGCGTCACGCAAATCCTCCTCCCGAATTTTCTGGAACAGCGCCGCGCGGAAGGTCTTCAGGTGCGACGCGCGCCACTGCGACCCGCGATAGTCCTCGTCGTCGTACGCCCGGCAGATTCCGGGGCGACCATCCGCATGCGCATAACTTCCGTACGTGAGCCAAACGTCGGGATTGGCGTAGTGCAACGACACGACCTCTGCGACGCGATCGTGCGCAAGCCAGTCATCACCATCGACCGATAGCACGATGTCGTCAGGCGCCAGGCCTGATACCGCGTCCCGCACGTTCTCCGTCCAGGTTCGCGGAGGGTTCTGCGTGCTGGCTTCGATGTAGCGGTGCTCGAGCGTTACTCCGTCCGGTATCCGCTGGCGCGCTACCGAGCCGATGCACATTTGCTTTGTGCGCGCGTTGAAGCCAGTGCTGACCACAACAAGCCTCATCGTAGACGCCCCAGGTCAGCCACCTCGGCGACGAACGCGTGCGTGCCCACGTGCGGAAGCGGGGCTCCCTTGCCAACGTACATCTGCACTCGCCCTCCCATTTGACGCCATCGGCGGCACGCCGCGTAGTCCTCCGAAAGTTTCTCGCGAAAGCGACGTCCGTTCACTTCTGTGACCGGCGTTCGCATCGTGTCGAAGATGTCGATCGTCTCATGCACATTATTCAGGTCGTGCGTGTCCGTGAACCAAAGCTCGTCCGCATAGTGAGACACCATTGCCTCGAGTGTCGACCGTCGCACAATCGTAAAGCCGAGGCCTACGCCCTCAACCTCGATGCAGTCGCGGACAACGGTGAGTTGTCCGGCGTCGAGATGTTCTTGGAGAGGACGATACGGGAGCATGGGTGGCAGGCGCTTGCGCGGGTATGCGGCGCCGACCCACGTGTGCCCGTTCTCCTCGGCGCGTTCGATCATTCGGCACGCGATCTCTGCGGTGCCTGCCACGTCGGAGTCCCAGAACAATAGCCAGTCCCAGCCGTCGCGCTGAAGCGCGGCCCACGTCTGCCGAGATCTCGCGCGCGTGATGTCGTCGGAGAACGCTAGGTCACCCATCAGCATGATGGCGCCGCACCGCTCGAGTGCGCGCACGCCGATGTGATAGGACCAGGCCACGGAGGCGTTGTCGGGGCTTCCTAGAACGGGCGTGGCGATGACAATCCTTGCCGGGTCGACCATTGCGCTCACGTGGAGGCGTCCTCCGCCGCGCACCGCTTGATGTCCTCGATTGCTGCCGCGTCGGTGGCATAGA
>Ga0070730_10001412_pt1 | contig 23254 bp, 26 predicted proteins | sample Coa_R1_3_FD_66447 | JGI IMG/M metagenome (GOLD analysis project Ga0070730, IMG submission 66447) | Surface soil microbial communities from Centralia Pennsylvania, which are recovering from an underground coalmine fire - Coalmine... | ecosystem: Environmental > Terrestrial > Soil > Unclassified ... | reverse complement strand
GTCGTGCTCGCGCTCGTCCGCGGCGATGACCGCCTGGAGCTGAACAAGCTCGCGGCGGCGCTTGGCGTGCCCACTCGCCCTGCAACGGACGACGAGATCCGTGCCGCGTTCGGCGCCTCGGGCGGGTCGCTCGGCCCGGTTGGCTTCGACGGCGAGATCCTGGCAGACGAAGCGCTGCGCGAGGGGCAGTTCGTTGCGGGCGCAAACCGCGACGGCTGGCATCTCCGTGGCGTGCAGGCCGGCCGCGACTTCCAGGCGCGCTTCGCCGACATCCGCGAGTCGAGGGAGAGCGACACGTGCGCTCACGACGGCGGCGCGCTGCGCTTCCAGAAGGCGATCGAGCTCGGTCACGTCTTCAAGCTCGGGACGAAGTACTCGAAAGCGCTGGGGGCCACGTTCCTCGACGAGGACGGGCAGGAGAAGCCGCTCGTGATGGGTAGCTACGGCATCGGCCTCGCGCGCACGATGGCGGCGATCGTCGAGCAGCACCATGACGAGAACGGGATCCTCTGGCCGGCGTCGGTCGCGCCGTACGACGTGCATCTCGTCGCGCTCCCCGGGGCGGAGCAGATCGCGGAGCAGGCGGCCGGTGAGCTCGCTGCCGCAGGCCTCGACGTCCTGCTCGACGACCGCGACCTGCGAGCGGGCGAGAAGTTCGCGGACGCCGACCTCATCGGCATCCCGGTTCGCGTCACGGCGGGCAAGAAGAGCCTGGAGGATGGGAAGGTCGACGTGCGAAGCCGCGCATCGGGCGAAGAGAAGCGCTTGAATGTCGCCGACTTGGGCAAGGGAATCTGACGTGGCACGACGCCGGCGGTTCAGCGAAGACCCCTTCGGGGCGACGATCGAGCAGCTGATGACGGAAGTGGGGGTGACGTACCGCGAGCTCGCGGCGCGCACCGGGCTCTCCGCCGGCTACCTCAACCACCTCGTGCACGGCAATCGGCCGGTGCCGTCGAACGACGTAGTGCGCACGCTCGCAGACGCGCTCGGCGTCGACTCGGAGCACTTCCGCGAGTTTCGGCTGCGCACGATCACCGAACGGCTCGAGGCGATGCCCGAGCTGATCGACCGCCTGTACAAGCGCCTGGGCGAGTAGGCTTTCGCAGTCGCGGGGCGTAGCGCAGCCTGGTTAGCGCGCCAGTCTGGGGGACTGGAGGTCCCGAGTTCGAATCTCGGCGCCCCGACTAGCTGAGGGAGAGGCGATCGCCGGGCTCGACGGCAGCTGCCGCGCCGGCGGCGAGCTCGATGACGACCTTCGCGCCGCGCTTGGCGGCGGTGCGCCACGGGAGCAGCCCGCGTTCGACGTGCAAGACGCATAGCTCCCGGTCGCAGAAGATCGCGTCGATCGGGAAGCGCATGAAGAACATGTGAATCGAGCCCGTCCCCGGGAAGAGCATCCCGCTGTCAGGTGGAATCGACGCGCGTCCTTGCAGGCCGACGAAGCGGTGCCACGCGTCGGCCGCGACCTCACAGCGCGCGCACACGACGGTTCCGTCGCTCTTTCGCAGTTCCGCAACACGCATCGAAATGTCCTACCCCTTATGGGCGATTTTCCACAGGGTCGAGAAAGAAAGTCGCAGACAGCCTGCTCTTACGTGCATCCACGCAACAGATCGCACACGCACCCGAGACCGCGTAGCGCAGGCCACCTCTCCCGGAAAGGAGGTGCAAGACCGCCTCATGTTCGGATTGCTCATTCAGTTCGCAAAGGACAACGCGAAGCGCGAGGAGGGACAGGCGATGGCCGAGTACGGCCTGATCCTCGCCCTGATCGCCGTCGTGTGCATCGCAGCGGTGACGCTGATCGGCACTGGCATCTCCGGAAAGCTCGGCTTCATCACGGACGCACTCAAGTAGCACGCACGCCCAGGCGGGCCTCCCTCGAGGTCCGGAATCGCAGCACCGATCGTCGAGGAGAAGACATGTACGGGTTTCTCGCTCAGTGGGTGAAGGACAACTGGCAGCGGCAGGAAGGGCAGGCAATGGCGGAGTACGGCCTGATCCTCGCCCTGATCGCCGTCGTGTGCATCGCGGCGCTGACGCTGATCGGCACCGGCATCGCCGGGAAGCTCGGCTCGATCACCAACTCGCTCAAGTAGCACGCGGGATGTGGGGCCTCGGCCGGTACCCGGGGCCCCACGTCATCGCTCCAACCTCAACGAAACGGATCGTGAAATGGGGGCTCGTGGCATTCACATCGCATCGGAACGCGGACAGGCCGCCGTCGAGTTCGCGCTCATTGCGCCGGTCCTCATCATTCTCGTGCTGGGCGTGATCCAGATCGGCATCGCGTTCAACCACTATCTGACGATCACGGACGCAGCGCGCGCCGGCGCGCGTACGGCGATTGTCGCGCGCTTTACCGGGATCAACTCGGGCGACGTCCAGACCGCGGTCCAGAACGCCGCGTCGAGCCTCGACCAGTCGCAGCTGAAGGTCACCGCCGACGATCCGACCGATCCGACGTGGACGAAGGCCGGCACCGACATCGTGGTCACCGTGACGTATCCGTACTCGATCAACCTGCTCGGCCTCGTGGTCGCCTCCGGCAACCTGACGAGCACGATGACGGAGCCGCTCGAGTGAGGGCGCGGCTCCGGTCCGAGGACGGCCAGGCGCTCGTGATCAGCATCTTGTTCCTCGTCGTCCTGCTCGCGGCGACTGCGCTGACACTCGACGTGGGGGCGTGGTATCGCGAGCAGCGCCAGGCGCAGGCGACTGCAGACGAATCGGCGCTCGCAGGCGCGCAGGCGCTTCCCACCGACACGGCGCAGGCGACGACGCTTGCGCAGCGGTACGCGCTTGCCAACGGCGGCGTCGCAGCGGCGAGCATCGACTTCCGCAGCGACTACGAACCGCACGACACGGTGCTCGTCCGCGTGAACCGGACCGCGCCGAGCTTCTTCGCGCAGCTCTTCTCGATCGCCTCCGTCCCGGTGCATGCGACCGCCGCCGCCCGCGCCGGCGTCCCGGAGCAGGTATGGGGTGCGGCGCCGATCGTCGTCAACAAGCTCCAGCCCGACCTCTCCGGCCCCGGCTGCCCGTGCTTCCACAGCGAGACGACGCTCCCGCTCGGAAAGGACGGTGCGCCGGGCGCGTTCGGCCTCGTCAACCTCGACCCGTCGGCGAACAACGGCGTGCCCAACCTCGCGAGCTGGGTTCAGAGCGGATTCGACGGCTACCTGCCGCTCGGCTCTTACGCCTCGGATCCAGGTGCGAAGTTCAACTCGGACGACATGTACGCCGCGCTCTCGGCGCGCCTCGACACCGAGCTCCTGTTCCCCGTCTACGACACGCTGTCCGGCGGCGGACAGAACGCGCAATACAACGTCATCGGCTGGGTCGCGTTCCATCTCGACGAGTTCAGCGACGACACGCACGGCAACACGGGCTGGCTGAGGGGCTACTTCACGCGCGTCATCTGGAAGGGCCTGCAGAGCTCGTCCAACCACCATCTCCCCGACTTCGGGGTTTACAGCGTCTCCCTCGTCAACTGAAGGACTGGTCATGACCTATCGCATCCGAAATCTCGTCGTCGCGATCGGGCTGGCGCTCGTGGCGATGCTGGTGACGCTCCTCTATGTCACGAACTACAAGCGATCCGTCCAGCACAGCAACGCGAGCGTCCAGGTGTACGTCGCCGCGCACGACTCGCCCGCCGGTGTCGCCGGCGCCGACCTCGTGAAGCAGCACGACCTCAAGGTGGAGACCGTGCAGCGGCGTGACGTCGTGCCGGGAGCGATCTCGGCGCCGGATCAGATCGACAACCTCGTCCTGGCCACTCCGATCTTCGCCGGCGAGCAGGTGACCATGCGCCGCTTCACCGACGTCGCCGCCCAGGGGATTCGTGCGCAGCTGAAGGGCACGATGCGCGCCGTCCAGGTCTCCGGCGATCCGAACCAACTGCTCTCCGGAACGCTCCACGCCGGCGACCACGTCGACCTCGTCGCGAATCTCCGCCTCGCTGCCAACAGCGCGGTCAACGCGACGCGCATCGTCCTGCGCGACCTGACCGTGCTCACCGGGCCGGAGGACTCGACGGTTGCGAAGGTCTCGCCCGGCGGGACGACCTCGGTGATCCTCGCGGTCACCGACACGCAGGTGCAGCGGCTGTTCTTCGTGCTGAAGAACGCCGACTGGACGCTGGAGCTCCGGCCGGTGGTCGATGCCTCCGACAGCAGCGAGCGGATCGAGACGCTCGACTCGATCCTGAAGGAGGGAGTCCGATGAGCGACACCATCCGGGTCTACTTCACCGGCGACTGCGAGGGCTTCGAGGCTCTCAGGCGGGCGCTCGCCGAGCACGACGAAATCGAGTCGGTCGGCGAGAGCGAGCACGTCGCCGCGGCGGCGAGCGCGCTCGCCGGCGGACACCTCGAGTGTGTGCTGCACGCGACGCGCGCGGCGGAGTTCCCGGCGACCGAGATCGCCGCGATCCGGGAGCAGACCCGCGCGCCAATCATCCTCGTGGCATCTGGGGGAGAGGCGGCGAGAATGCTCGAGCAGGCGCTCGAGCTCGACGTTGCCGATGTCGTCCTCCTGCCGCAGCTCCTACACAACGTCGTGTTCGCGATTCGCAAGGCGTCGCACGTGCGGCGCCAGCTGCAGACGAGTGCGCATCACGGCAAAGTCGTGACGGTCTTCTCGCCGAAGGGCGGGACCGGTAAGACGGTCGTGTCCACGAACCTCGCAGCGCTCATGGCGAAGCGGGAGGGCAAGCGAACGCTCCTGCTCGACCTCGACCTCCAGTTCGGCGACGCGGCAATCGTCCTCGGGATGGAGCCGGAGAAGACGATCTACGACCTCGTCGTCGCGCCGGGAGAGCTCGACTCCGAGAAGCTCGCCGGTTACGTCACGAAGCATCAGTCGGGCATCGACGTGCTCGCCGCGCCGATGCGGCCTGAGGACGCCGAGCTCGTGATCGAGAGCAAGGTGACCGGGCTGCTCGAGGTTGCACGCGCGTCGTACGACGTCATCGTCGTCGACACGTCGCCATTCTTCCACGGGCCGATGCTCGCGACGCTCGATCGGACGGACGAGCTTCTCGTCCTCTGCGGTCTCGACGTGCCGACGCTCAAGAACGTCCGGCTCGCGCTGCAGACGCTCGAGCTGCTGTCGTTCCCCTCGTCGCGCATCCGCTATGTAATGAACCGCGCAAGCGCGAACGTCGGGCTGAAGACACGCGAGGTAGAGGCGGGCCTGAAGGTGAAGATCGGCCACGAGCTGCCGACCGACCGTGCTGTGCAGATCTGCGTCAACCGGGGCGAGCCGGTCGTGCTCGCGGAGCCCCGATGCGAGTTCTCGCGCGCGCTCGCCGCCATGGCGAAGCAGGTCAACCCACCGACGGCGGCACGCAGGCCGGGCTCACGCCGGCGCATGCTCTCCTTCGCGAAGGCCTGACGTGGGACTGCACGATCGCCTCGCGAAGACGGTCGACGGCGTTCACGTCGCGGAGACGGGCTCGACGGAGAACGGCCGTGTCGATCCGTACGCCGAGCTGAAGGCGAAGGTCCACCACGCGTGCATCGCGAAGCTCGGCCCCGAGCTCTTCAAGGAGGACCCCGCCGATCTCGGCGACCGTGTCTACCGCGCCGTCACGGAGGAGCTGGCCGTCGACGGCACGCCGTTGACGCGGGAGGAGCGCCGCGAGCTCGTTCGCCAGCTGACGGACGACATCCTCGGCTACGGACCGCTCGAGCCGTTCCTCGGCGACGAGAGCGTCACGGAGGTCATGGTCAACGGGCCCGATCACGTCTACGTCGAGCGCGCGGGGAGGATCGAAAGAGCGGGGGCGCGATTCGTCGACGACGCGCACATCATGCGCATCATCGACAAGATCGTCTCGCAGGTCGGGCGGCGCGTCGACGAGGCGTCGCCGATGGTCGATGCCCGCCTTCCCGACGGCAGCCGCGTGAACGCGATCATCCCGCCGCTTGCGCTGACGGGACCGACGCTGACGATCCGGAAGTTCTCGCGCGACCCGTACACGATCAACGACCTGATCTCGTTCGGAACGGTCTCGGCACGCGCCGCGCAGTTTTTCGGCGCCTGCGTGAAGGGCAAGCTCAACGTCCTCATCTCCGGCGGCACGGGCACGGGCAAGACGACGACGCTGAACGCGATCTCCGCCTTCATCCCGGGCGACGAACGGATCGTGACGATCGAGGACGCGGCCGAGCTCCAGCTGCAGCAGGAGCACGTCATCACGCTCGAGGCACGGCCGCCGAATATCGAAGGGAGCGGCGAGGTGAAGATCCGAGAGCTCGTACGCAACGCGCTGCGCATGCGCCCCGACCGGATCATCGTCGGCGAGGTGCGCGGGCCCGAGACGCTCGACATGTTGCAGGCGATGAACACGGGCCACGAGGGATCGCTCACGACGATCCACGCGAACTCGCCGCGTGACGCGCTCGCCCGTCTCGAGACGCTCGTCCTCACTGCGGGCGTCGAGCTACCGCATCGCGCGATTCGTGAGCAGATCGCGAGCGCGTTCGACCTGCTCGTGCAGATTCAGCGGCTCGTCGACGGCTCCCGCCGGATCAGCCACATCTCCGAGGTGGTCGGCATGGAGTCGGACGTCATCACGCTCCAGGACATCTTCGTCGCGTCGGCGCCGAACGAAGACGACGCGGCGCGGGCGCGCAAGCTGCTGACTCCGCTCTGCGCGACGGGACTGAAGCCGCACTTCCTCGAGAAGCTCGCGGCCAACAACGTCGTCCTGCCGCCCGGCTTCTTTGCCGAGGGCGACAGCGACGTCCGGGCGGCGTTCTCAGTGAACGGATACCGAGGCGCTCAGTGAGCCGTGTGCTTCTCGCGCTCGCGGCCGCCGCTCTTGCGTTTGCGGCGCCTGCATTCGGCGCGGCGAACATCCGCATCGCCGGCGTGGACACGAGTGCGTATCCAGAGGTGCGCATAACCGTCGTCGCACCGTCCAACAGCGCTGTTCCCGGCCTCACCGAGAACGGTGGGCCCGTGTTCGGCGTGCACGCGGCGAATCTCGGGCGGGCGAAGAGCGTCGTCCTCGCCGTCGACCGGTCGCAGTCGATGGCCGGCGTGCCGATCGGCGATGCGATCGCGGCCGCGCGCGCATTCGTCGCAGCCAAGGGTACGGCCGACCGCATCGAGGTCGTCGCCTTCGGGCGAAGTGCCCTCGCACTCACGCGTTTCTCGAGTTCCACGATCGATGCCGATGTCGCGCTGCGACAGCTCGACGTCGACCGTCGGAGCGGGACGGCATTGTGGGATGCGATCGTCGTCGCGGCCCGTGGGCTGGCGCGCGAGGACTCGCCCGGCCACGTGATCCTCGTCGTCACCGACGGCCAGGACGTGTCGAGCTCCGCCTCGTTCGAGCAGGCCGTGGCGGCGGCGCAGTCGGCGCGCGCGGCGGTCTACACGGTCGGCATCGCCGGACCGTCGTTCACACCGGACCCGCTACGTGAGCTCGCGGCGCGGACCGGGGGCGAGTACCGGCAGGTTTCGTCGACTGCCCAGCTGGCGAGCCTGTACGCGTCGATCAGCCAGACGCTCTCCCGCACGTGGCAGCTGCGCTATCCGACCTCTGCTCGTCCCGGCGATCAGCTGCGAGTGACGGCGTCCATCGCGGGCCTCGGCAGCGCGACACGAGAGATCGCGGTCCCGAAGCTCGGCGTTTCCACTCAGCCGTCGGCCCCGGCAGCGTCCGTTCTGCCGGCGTCCGCGTGGCGGTCGAACGTGACGCCCGTCGTGCTCGCACTCGTCGTCGGGCTCCTCTTGTTGCTCGCATCCGCCTTCGTGATCGCCGCGCGCGGCGGCAACTGGCTCGCTGCGCGCCTCGAGCCGCATCTCGGCCCGTCGCAGCGCCGCCGGAGGAAGCGCGGCCGCGGCGCCGGCCGCGCTGCGCTCCAGCGGATCTTCGCCGCCACCGAGCAGGCGTTCGCAAACGTGAAGCAGTTCAAGGCGCTGCAGGGGTTGATCACGCGTGCGGATCTGCCGCTGCTCGCCGCCGAGCTCCTCTACGCGTGCATCGGGATCGCCGTAATCCTTGGGTTGCTTGGCACTGCCGCCGGCGTGCCTGCAGTCCTCGTCTTCGCTCTCATGCTGGTCGGCGGCGCTGCACCGATCGTGTGGGCGTCCATGAAGGCCGCTAAGCGGATCAAGGCCTTCGACAACCAGCTGCCGGACATCCTCATCACCATCGCCGCATCGCTCAAGGCGGGGCATTCGTTCCGGCATGCGCTGCAGGCCGTCGTCGACGAGGGCGCCGAGCCCGCCGCCAAGGAGTTCAAGCGCGTTCTCACCGAGACGCGCCTCGGCCGCCCGATGGACGAGGCGCTGGCGGAGATGAGTACGCGCATCGGCTCGAAGAACCTGACGTTCGTCCTGAATGCCGTCACCATTCAGCGGCAGATCGGCGGCTCGCTCGCAGGGCTCTTCGACATGGTCGCCGACACGGTCCGCCAGCGGCAGCAGTTCGCGCGGAAGGTCCGGAGCCTCACCGCGACTGGGCGGCTCTCGGCATACGTCCTAATCGGCCTTCCGTTCGTCATCGCGCTAGCCGTGACCGTGCTGAACCAGTCGTACATGCGACCGCTGTGGACCACGGCGCTCGGACACGAGCTCGTCGGAGCGGGAATGGTCATGCTCGCGACCGGCTCGGTCATCCTCAAGCGAATCGTCTCGTTCAAGGGCTGAACGGATGCTGCTGCTTGCCGCACTCATGTTCGGGCTCGCTTCCTTCCTCGTGGCTGAGGTGGCGACTCAGCCGCAGCGGCGGCGCCGCCTCGCGCTCAGGCGCGCGGCTGCGTACGGGCACATCCACCGGGCGAAGGCCATTGACGACGTCGGACGCTTCAGCGAGCGGGTCCTGGCTCCGGCGGTCAAGCGCCTCGCTGCAGTCGCCTTGCGCGTCAATCCGAAGGCGTCGGTCGAGTCCATCGGCCATCGGCTCATCGCCGCCGGTCTCTCCGGGCGGGTGTCGGCGACGCAATTCCTCGCGCTAAAGGCGGGCTTTGCGCTGGCCGGCGTCTTCCTCGCAGTGCTCTTCGGCATTGCCGGCACCGCCGTGCTCGGCATCGTGCTCGCGCCGCTGCTCGCCGCGATCGGCTTCGTGCTTCCGGACACGATGCTCTCGGTCCGCACACGTGAGCGTCGAGAGCGCATTCGCGCCGAACTGCCCGACACGCTCGATCTACTTGCGGTCTCTGTCGAAGCGGGTCTCGGTCTCGACGGTGCGATCGCGAAGCTCACCGAGCACATGAGTGGGGCGCTCGTGGACGAGTTCTCACTCACGCTCGGTGAGATGCGCATCGGCGAGAGGCGTCACGACGCGCTGAAGAAGATGGCCGAGCGTGTGCCCGCGCCCGAGGTCGCGTCGTTCGTTCGGTCGGTTGTGCAGGCCGACCAGCTTGGCATTTCGCTCGGCCGGATCCTCCGCGTGCAGGCAGCCGACTCGCGCCTCCGCCGGCAGTCGGCCGCGGAGGAGAAGGCGATGAAGGCCCCGATCAAGATGCTGTTCCCGACGGCGATCTTCATCTTCCCGTCGATGTTCCTCGTGATCCTCGCGCCGGCGCTCCTGCAACTGACCCACTACCTGAAGTGACGTACGAGACCGAAAAGGGGTTCGGCAGCGGGCTGCGCGCCGAGATCGACCGGAAGAACGGAGTCGACGAGACGGCGGACGTGGCCGTGGTCGAGCTGGAGGTCGTCGACCCGACCGACAGGGCGGCGCCCGTCGACGACGTTCCGGATGTCGACGCCGTCCGCGCAGAGCTCGAAGCATCGCTGCAGCGTGAGCGCGGGCTGCGCGAGGCGCTTCAGCATCAGATCGAGGCGTACGAGCGAGAGCTCGCCGCAGCGCGCGACGTCGCCGGCCGGGAGGCCGCGGCGGAGCAAGAGTTCGCACGCATCGAAGCCGCCCGCGCCGAGGCCGAAGAGCGGGAAGTCGTCCTGCGCATTCAGCTCGACCAGCTCGAGGCGGAGAAGAGCCAGGTCGCGGACAAGCGCACGGAGCTCGTGGCGGAGGAGGCGAGGCTCGCGGAGCTCGCCCGTCACGTCGACTCGCGATCGACGGAGCTCGAGTCCGCGGGAAACGAGCGCGCGCAAGCCGCAGCGCATCTCGCGCAGCAGCTTGCGACGATCGGCGAGCGCGAACGCGAGCTCAAACGCGAGCGCGCGGCCCTCGACGTCCGGCGCCAGGAGGAGGACGCGCGCGTCGGGGCCCGCGAGGAGGCGGTGCGCAAGCGCGAAGCCGCGACGATGCGCAGAGAACAGACCGCCGGCGAGCGGGAGCAGGCGGCGCACGCCGCGATCGCCGAGGTAGCCCTCGAGCGTTCGCGCATCCAAGAGAGAGAGGACGCGGTCGTCGCGCACGAGGCGGCCTTGGAGAAGCGGTACGACGCGCGTGAGCGCATGCTCGCGAACAGCGAAGCGGCGCTCGCCGCCCGCGAGAAGCGTCTGCGCGAGCACGGCGAGCGGCTCGAGCGCGAGCGGGCGGGCCACGGTCAGGCGTCGCAGGAGGCGTTCGCTCTGCTCGCCGAGCTCGAGCGGCGCGAAGAGCGCGTGCACGAGCGCGAGGCCAAGATGATCGAGCGCGAGGCTGCCGTCGCGACGCGCTCGGAGGAGTTGGGGCAGCTCGAGGAGACGATCCGTGTCCGCGAGGCGCGACTCGGAATCGACCTCGATCTGCGGGAGGACGTGCTCGACGACCGCGAGCGCGCGATCGCAAGCCGCGAGGCGTTGATCGCGGAGCGCGAGCGTGACCTGACGACATACGTCGGCGAGCTCCAGGACCAGTTCGCGGACAGGAGCGTCGCATGACGAGGTGAGTTTCTATGAGATAAGGACAGTATTACCGCTTGCAAAACGCCCAAAAGTGTCTTGTATCTCTCGGTACACAGTCGCACAATCCATACGCCGTCAAAGGGGTCGAGAGGAAAGCTTGTCCGCCGCACTGCACATGGGTCGCGCTGACGCAGACGCCACCGCGACGACGACGCACCAGCTCTACGAGCGCTATGGGCGTCAGATCTACGCGTACTGCCTCCATCAGCTCCGCTCGCGGGAAGAGGCCGAGGATGCAGTCCAGACGACGTTCTTGAATGCGTTCCGCAGCCTCAAGGACGGCGCCGTCACGCACGCCGAGCAGGCCTGGCTCTACAAGATCGCGCAGAACGTCTGCACTGCGCGGCGCTCGTCCTCCGCGCGCCGGCTGCGGCTGGAGACGCCAAACGACTTCGACATGCTGCAGGAGACGATTCCCGCACAGAACCGCGAGAGCGCAGTCGAGCTGATTGGCCTCGAAGAAGCGCTCGAGCGGATGCCCGAGAATCAGCGGCGGGCGATCCTCCTCCGGGAGTGGAAGGGGCTGTCGTACCGCGAGATCGGCGAGGAGCTCGAGCTCTCGCAGGCCTCCGTCGAGATGCTCATCTTCCGTGCGCGTCGAACGCTCGCCGGCGCGCTCGACCAGCCGGCAGACGAGAAGAAGCTGAAGCGCAAGGTCGGGCGCACGCTCAATCTCGGCTCTCTGGTCACGGCGCTCAAGTCGCTGCTGACCGGCGGCGCGGCCGTCAAGGCTGTCGCCCTCGCGGTCGCCGCGGGGACCATCTCGGTGACCACGAGTGCGGTCCAGCACACGATCGTTCGCTCGCGCCCGCACACGCCCGCGCACACGGCGACGACGCTGTCGGTCGCGCCGCTGGCCGCCCAAACGATCGTGCGGTCCACGAAGCCGCTGTTCGTCTCCCAGCGCACGGGCTCGCGCAGCTTGAAGGAGCAGCACGTGACGGTGACGCCCCGGTTCGGCATGCTCGGCGGCGAGGCCCACCCCGACGACGACGTGACGATTCCACCGGTCACGCTGGTCGCGCCTGTCGTCGTGCCGCCGCCCGCGCAGGAGATCCCGGTGCCTGCGCCGCCGCAACCGGTGCAGGAGAGCATCCCGGCGCCCGCAGTACCGAAGCAGCAAGACGCTCCGCCGCAGTCGACGAGCAGGCCGAGCACTCCAAGCGCTCCCACTCCGTCTCCTAAGAGCCAGGCAGGTGACGGCAACGACAAGAAGCGCAAGCCACAGGACAACGGGGGCGACCCGGCCGCGGCGCGGCCTACGACGACCGCTTCCACCACGACGGCCCCGACGAGCACGACCACACAGCAGACCGACGACCATGGGAACGGCAAAGGAAAGAAGAACCAAGATCCCGCGCCTGCGCCCGCGACCACGACTCCGACGAGCGCGACGCTGTCAATCCCGCCGCCGAGCACGACCACCGCTCCGGTGACGACGACTCCGACGCCGCCCGACGATCGCGGGAACGGGAAGCAGAGGAAGAACGAGGATCAGCCAGCCGCGACCACGCCGGCTGTCACGACGCCGACCGTCACGACGCCGACTGTCGTCGCCGCCCCACTCGCGCCGATCGATCCCGGCAGGGGCAAGGGCCACAACAAGTAGTCAGCGGATCACGTCGGCCGAGCACGATGCGACGAGCGCCCGCAGCGGATCGTCGACGCCGCGCAACTGCGGATGCGCCGTGTCGATCTCGATCGCCGGCCACGTATCGAGTCCGAGCGCGGTCGCACCTTCGTCCGACCCGATGGAGAGGAGCGCGTCGACGGAGAAGACGTCGCGCCGCCCGGACTGACGGCGTGCGATCCCGTCGAGCTCACGCAGCTCCTCGAGCGGATCGATGCGGACGTTCGAATCCGAGCCGATGCAGATGCCGATGCCGCGGTGCAAGAGACGCTCGACGGGGACGAAGCCGTCGCCGAGGTTGGACTCCGTCGTCGGGCAGACGCACACACGCGCGCCGGCCTCACGCAGGAGATCGAGCTCTGCGCCGTCGGCATGCGTCGCGTGCACGACCGTCGTGCGCGACCCGAGGCAGCCGCACTCGGCGAGCAGCTCGATGGGGCGCATGCCGTGCTCGGCGAGGCATTGCTCGATCTCGCGCGGCTGCTCGTCCGCATGGATATGCAGCGGCAATCCCTCAGCCGCCGAGTACCGGCCGAGCTGCTCGAGCCAGTCCCGCGGGCACGCACGCACGGAGTGGGGGGCGACGCCGACTCGCATCCCGGCCGCGCGGAGCTCTTCGAGCTCGCGGATGTACGCGGCGACCGAGTCCTGGCGGAAGCGCTCGATCCCGCCTCGGCCGTACGCGACGTAGAGGAGCACGAGCTCGAGACCCGTCGCGGCCGCCGCCTCGGCCGCGGCCCGCGCCTCTTCCAGGCCGAGGTAGTGGAACTCCCCGACGGCTGTGTAGCCGGCGGCCCGCAGCTCGCCGTATACGCCCCGGAAATCGGTTCTGACGCCCGCAGCCAGCTCGAGCATGAGCTCCCGCCACGCCCAGAAGTCGGCTCCCTCCGCCCGGCCGCGGAGCGCCCGCTGGAACGCATGGCTGTGGGTGTCGACGAAGCCTGGGAGTTGCAAGTCGTCCGCCACGCGCGAGAGGATACGCAGGACGTGCGGCGCCTCTTCGCGGGGGGACTCATAACCCTATATCTGGCCGCTCCGTCTTTCGCCCAAGCCGGAACGGTCGCAATCTTCTACTACCCCTGGTACGGGACGCCGCAGCATGACGGCAGTTGGGTGCACTGGAACCAGAATGCGCACACGCCGCCGCTCAACTTGTACTCGCGCTTCTACCCGGCGATCGGTCCGTACTCGAGCGCGGACGCGACGGTCGTCGGACAGCAGATGGCGGAGATTGCGACAGCGGGCATCGACGAGGTCGTCATCTCATGGTGGGGACGCGGGTCTTCGACGGACCAACGGCTACCGCTCGTGCTCACCTCGTTGCGCCGCCACCACCTGCAGGCGGCGATTCATCTCGAGCCGTATCCGGGACGAAGCCCGGCGACCGTCACGCAGGACCTGACGTACCTCGCTTCGTTCGGTATCCGCGACGTCTACGTGTACCACCCGCGCGACTTCGCCGCCTCGGACTGGGCGGCCATCCGCACGCAAGTGCCGACCTCGCTGCGCCTCTTCGCCGGGACCGATCTCGTCGGCTTCGCGGCGGCGGGAGGATTCACCGGCTTCTACACGTACGACTTCATCACCGACTCGGGAGCGAAGTTCATCCGGCTGTGCGAACAGGCGCATGCCGTCCACCTGCTGTGCGCCCCCAGCGTCGGGCCCGGATACGACGGCGTCCGCGCCGGCGAAGCGCCGACGGTCACGCTGCGGCGAAACGGACGGACGTACGACAACCTCTGGACTGCGGCGCTGCAGGCGAAGCCCGACATGATCACGATCACGAGCTTCAACGAGTGGGGGGAAGGGACGCAGATCGAGCCGGCCGTCGCCCGGCACGGCTACAACACGTATGACGGAGCGTGGGGCCTCACCGGCGTTCCTGCGCAGACGGCCTACCTGACGCGTACCGCGTACTGGGTCGGCCGTTTCCATTCCGGCAACTAGTTACTCCGTACACTTGCCCGGGATGGCCACGCGCGCTGTCCAGGCTCCGCTCGCCCGGCTGCCGAACGTGCTCACGCTCGGGCGGCTGGCGCTCATCCCGATCTTCGTCGCCTTCATGATCCAGGCGGGCGACGCCCACACATGGCGGGCAGGCGCGGTCTTCTGCGTCGCGGGGGTGACGGACCAGGTGGACGGCTTCCTCGCGCGCCTCTGGCATGTCGAGTCGCGCTTCGGCAAGATCGCCGACCCGCTCGCCGACCGGCTGATGATCGACGCGGCCGTCATCCTCCTCGTCGCGTACGGGCGGCTGCCGTGGGCGGGGCTTGTGGTCATCGCCGCCCGCGACCTCCTCCTGCTCGTGGGTTGGCGGGTGCTCGCGCCACGCGGGATCGAGCTCGACGTGAACGCTCTCGGCAAGGGCGCGACATGGCTGCTCTACCTCGCAGTCGGATTGCGGATCGTCACGCACGACGCGACGCGCTGGCCGATCTGGCTCTTCTGGATCGGCCTCGGTGCGGCCGTTGCAGCGGCGATGTTGTACGTGCGCGACGCCCGGAAAGAACTGGCTGCATCATGAAGGCCGTCGTCATGGCGGGCGGTGAGGGCACACGCCTGCGCCCGCTCACCTCGAATCAGCCGAAGCCGATGGTGCCGATCGTCGGCAAGCCGTGCATGGAGCACATCGTCGAGCTCCTGAAACGGCACGGCTTCGAGGACGTCATCGTCACCGTCGCCTTCTTGCCGCAGGCGATCCGCTCGTACTTCGGCAGCGGCGAGTCGCTGGGCGTGGACATCAGCTACTCGGTGGAAGAGTCGCCGCTCGGAACGGCGGGCTCGGTGCGGCTCGCGACCGCGCGGCTCGACGACACGTTCCTCGTCATCTCAGGCGACGCGCTGTGCGACGTCGACCTCACTCATCTCGTGCAGTTCCACCGTGAACGGAACGCCTCGGTGACGATCGGGCTCAAGTCGGTGCCGAATCCGCTCGACTTCGGCATCGTCGTCACCGACGACGAAGGCCGCGTCGAGCGCTTTCTCGAGAAGCCGTCGTGGGGCCAGGTCTTCTCCGACACGATCAACACCGGCATCTACGTCCTCGAGCCCGAGGTGCTGAAGCACGTGCCGGACGACCGGCCGTTCGACTTCGCGAAGGAGCTCTTCCCATTGCTCCTCGAGATGGGCCGGCCGATCTACGGCTGCGTCCTCGACGGCTACTGGCAGGACATCGGGAATCTCGACCAGTTCCGGCAGGCGAACTTCGACGCGCTCGACGAGAAGGTGCAGCTCGAGATCCCAGGGATCCGCATCCGCGGGAACATCTGGCTCGGCGAGGGGGTGGACCTGCACGAGCTCGGCGCGCTCGAAGGGCCGGTCTTCATCGGCAACTACTGCCGCGTCGCGCCCGACGCGTCGGTCGGCCCGTACACGGTTCTCTCCGCGAGCGTGACCGCGCGCGAGCGCGCGCGCATCTCGCGCTCGATCATCGACACGTCGACGTACATCGGGCGGAGCACAGTGATCGAAGGCGCGATCGTCGGGCGTTCGTGCGACCTGCGCTCGCATGTGCGCGTGCACCAGGGCGTCGCGATCGGAGACGAGGTCACGATCGGCGCCGAGAGCGTGATCATGCCGGACGTACGGATCTATCCGCACAAGGAGGTCGAGACCGGATCGCAGCTCTTCGAAAGCCTGATCTGGGAGTCGCGCGCGAGCACGCGCGTCTTCGGCAAGGACGGGGTCTCCGGGCTCGTCAACGTCGACCTCACCCCCGACGTCGCAGTCCGGCTGGCGGCGGCGTTCGGGACGGCGCTCAAGCGCGGCGCGCGCGTCGTCGCATCTCGAGAGGGGACGCCCGCCTGCCGGATGATCAAGCGCGCGATGATCTCCGGCCTGTCGTCGACGGGGGTGGGCATCGCCGACCTCCGCGTGATTCCCGCCGCGGTCGCGCGGCATCTCCTGAAGACCGATAACTACGCGGGCGGCTTTCACGTCGGGGTCAGCCCCAGCGACCCGGAGGCGATCCGCATCCAGTTCTTCGAGCCGCCCGGCATCGATCTCAGCACGACGATGCAACGCGAGGTCGAGAAGCACATGACGCGCGGCGAGCTGCGTCGCGTCGCGTCCGGCGAAGTCGGCACGATCTCGTATCCGGCTCGCGTGCGCGAGCGCTACGCGAGCGATCTGCTCGCGACGCTCGACGTCGAAGCGATTCGCGCGCGCGGCTTTCGCATCGTCGTCGACTACGGCTACTCGGCGGCGTCGTACGTGCTGCCGCTCGTGCTCGGCCCACTCGGCGTCGAGGCGGTCGCCGCGCACGCGTTTCCGACCGAGGGCGATCCCGACGGCACCGGCCTCGCGGCGTCGATCGCGCAGGCGAAGCGGCTCGTGCCGGCGGTCGGCGCGGATCTCGGCGCGGTCTTCGACCGCGCGGGCGAGCGGCTCTACCTCGTCGACGAGCAGGCGCACGAAGTCCCGGTCGAGCAGGCGCTGCTCCTCTACCTGCGGCTCATTGGCTCGAACGGGAAGCGCGGCAAGCTCGCGTTCCCGGTCACCGTCACGAGCCAGGTCGACCGCCTCATCGAGGGCTCCGAGCTCGAGATCGTCCGCACACCGGCCTCGCTGCCCGACCTCACGCGGGTCGCCGCGGAGGACGGCGTCGTGTTCGGCGGGGCAGTCGGCGGCGGCTACGTCTTCCCGGAGTTCCTGCCGGGCTACGACGCGGTGGCGAGCCTCGCGAACCTGCTCCAGCTGCTGGCACCGGTGGAGCGGCCGGTCTCGGAGATCGTCGCCGAGTTGCCGCGTCCGACCCTCGTCCACCGGCAGGTCGCGTGCCCGTGGGCGGTGAAGGGGCTCGTCATGCGCGTCCTCAACGAGCGGCTCTCGGGGCGTGACCTCGATCTCACCGACGGCATCAAGGTCTTCGACGAGCGCGGCTGGGCGCAGGTGCTGCCGGACCCCGACGAGCCGCTCCTGCACCTGTACGCCGAGGGGGAGACGACCGAGGTGTCCGAGGAGCTCGCCGCCGAGCTGCGTCACGTCGTCGAGGAGATCGAGCAGGGCGAGGAGACGGCGGCGCGTGCTTAGGCGGTCGCTTGCGACGCCGACCAGAAGAGGCGCCGCCGATTTACTCGGCGGCGCCGTCTAGTCTAAACTTGAGGTTGACCCTTTGGCCGAGCGAAAGGCTGCGATGGAACCGGTGCCCGATCTCGCAACGCTCTCGGACGACGAGCTGAAGCGGCTCATCGACGAGTACACGCAGGAGGAACAGGACGTTTCGTACCGGCGCCGGATCCTGCACGGCAAGATCGACATCCTGCGCGCCGAGCTCGTCGCGCGCCTGCAGAAGAGTGGAGGCCGCAGCGTGCTCGACGAGGTGAACGTCGACGCGCTGACGGAGATCCTCGCCGGCAAGGCCGCGCCACCCACGGAATGACGCGCTACGCGCCCGAGTTTGACGCGAATGTGCTCCGGCGCGATCGGGCACGTTCGCCGCGAGCAAGAGACCTCGAATGAGTCACATTTATTGCCCCGAGTGCGGCTTCCAGAACCCGGAGGCCGCGAGCTACTGCTCGAAGTGCGGGGCGCTGCTGCACGTTCCCGAGCCCGCCGAGCAGACGCAGCAGTTCAGCGCCGAGGAGGGGGCGGACCCCTTCGACACGCTCGATGACCTCGGCCTGCAAGGAGCCGCGCTCGTCGTTCGCTCCGGCGGCGGCCGCTCGGGCGAGACCTTCATGCCGAAGCACGAGCGCACGACGATCGGCCGCTCGCCCGACTGCGGCATCTTCCTCGACGACGTGACGGTGTCGCGCAAGCATGCAGTGCTCGTGGACGACGGCGGGAAGTGGCGGATCGAGGACCAGGGAAGCCTCAACGGCACGTTCGTCAACCGCGAGCGCGTCGAGACCGCGCAGCTCAGCGACGGCGACGAGCTGCAGATCGGCAAGTACCGGCTGACCTTCCTTCAGCGCTGATGTCCAGCGTCTCGACCAGAGAGCGGCTGCTCACGATCGGCTCGGTGTGCCGGAGCCTGAAGTCCGAGTTCCCCGACATCTCCATCTCGAAGATCCGCTATCTCGAGGATCAGGGGCTGCTCACCCCCAAGCGGACACGCGGCGGCTACCGGTTGTTCGACGAGGACGACGTCGAGCGGCTGGAGACGATCCTCCGCCTCCAGCGCGACGAGTTTCTGCCGCTCCGCGTCATCCGCGAGGAGCTCGCGCGCGGGGCGGGGAGAGAGCGCCGCCGCAAGCGCGCCGTGCCGCTCGGCGAGCACGAAGCCGGCATCGACCTCGACGCGCTGTGCGAGCACGCAGGCATCGACGCTCGCCGCGCGCGCGAGCTCGAGGAGTACGGGCTGCTCGTGCCGCGGCTCGAGGGAGGCCAGCGGATCTATTCGGAGACGGACGTCGACATCGCGGCGGCGTGCGAGACCCTCGCGCGCTACGGCATCGCGCCGCGCCACCTGCGCGCGTTCCGAACCGCGGCCGACCGCCAGACGAGCCTGCTCGACGCCGTCGTCGCGCCCGCGCTGCGCGCCCGCAGCCCCGAGCGCCGGCGGGCCGGCCTCGACGACCTCCAAGCGCTGGCCGAGGCGTCGCAGGACCTCGCACAGCTCCTCTTCACGCGGAATGTGCGTATGGTCGCCGGATGACCGCGATCGACCTCGAGTCGCTCATCCGCGAAGTGCCCGACTTCCCCGAACCGGGAATCGGCTTCAAGGACATCACGCCTCTGCTCGGCGACGGGCCCGCGTTGCAGCAGGCGGTCGGCGAGCTGGCGGCGTGGACGGCGGAGCGCAAGCCCGATCTCGTCCTCGGCGCCGAGGCGCGCGGCTTCTGGCTCGGTGCCGCGATCGCGTGCAAGGTCGGCTGCGGCTTCGTGCCTGCGCGCAGGCCCGGCAAGCTGCCGCCCGAGACGGTGACGGCGCGCTATCTCCTCGAGTACGGCGAGAACGCGCTCGAGGTGAACGCCGGCTCGATCGAGAAGGGCGCCCGCGTGATCATCCACGACGACGTGCTCGCGACCGGTGGGACGGTCGATGCGATCGGCGGGCTCGTCGAGCAGCTGGGCGGGACGGTCGTCGGCATCAACTTCGTGATCGAGCTCTCGTTCCTGAACGGCCGCGAGCGGCTGACCGACTACGAGCTCTTCTCGCTCATCACGTACTGAGGTAACCGCGACGTCCGGAAGGACGTTTACAACCTTGACATGTACGACCCGCTCACGAGCCGGTACACCTTCGCATGCCCATGCCATGGTGAGAGCCGCGTCTCGCTGTCGGCGTTCCGCACGCTCGAGCGGCTCGAGGGGACGGCGCATCCGGTCGTGTACCGCATCCGCTTCGCCTGCCGCTGCGGCGACGAGCACGACGGCCTCGTGACCCACGACGAGCTCGACTGGGCGCCGCTCGGGCTCGAGGGCGGCGTGTTCCTCAATCTCATGACCGCGAAGCTCGAGCCCGTGGCGGCGGAGCTGGGCGAGCTCGCCGCCGCGCACATCAAGGCGGGGGAGTGGCCCTGGAGCTTCTTCTGTTATCCGGAGGAGCGGCCGCGCCCGGTGTTCCCGTCGTCCTTCTTCCTGCTGACTCCGGGGGATGGGACCCTCGGCCTCGCCGTGCGTTGCCCGGCGTGCCAGCGGACCTCGGTCAACCTCGTCTCGCAGGAGCATGTGGACGTGCCGTTCCACAACGACCGCGAGATCGGCGTGGTCGAGCACGTCTTCCCGGACGACGCGCATGCGACCGTGGAGGAATTCCGCGCCGAGCTGTGGTCGGCGACGTTCGACGCCCGCCGCCTGGCCTTGGAATAACGCACCTCCGGGGCGGGTATCGGCGTTCCAGTGGGAGACGCTGAAACCACCGAATGAGGTGATCTGATGGGACGGTACGGCCTGTACGACGCGACCCGCGGCCTGACGACCCTTGCCGCCGCCGGCGTGGCCGGCCTGCTCCTGTGGGCCGCCACCCGGGTCGGCCAGCAGACGGACGGCCGCTACTGGGCCGAGCTCGCGATCGTCGCGGGCGCCGGCCTCGTGCTCGCGCTCTCGCAGCTCGTCGGGAACTGGACGAAGGGCCTGCGCGTGCGGATATCGCCCTCGACGTTCGCACTGGCGTTCCTCCCGGTCCTCGTCTGCGTGGGCTGGATCCTCATGGCCGGCCAGCCGGGGAACGGCTGGGAGGAGGGCAGGATCGTGTCCTGGAGCGGCGACATCGGCCTGACCGGAATCGTGCACGACCTCGCCCTGTGGCAGGGCGTGCTCGCGTTCGGGCTCGGCCTCGTGCTCGGGCTCTCGCTCGACGCGGTGCCCGAGACGATGATCGCGGCCGACGTCGAGCGGCCCGCGCCCGTCGTCGCGACGGCCGACGGACCGGCCGATCGCCGGGCCACGGACGAGCCGCTCGCAGCCGAGCGGCGCGCGGCGCATGCCGCGGAGCCGCACACGGTGACGGTCGGCCCGAAGCACGACGACACCTCGACGTAACGACGACCCCGAGGGCCGCCGGTCCTCCGGCGGCCCTCAATCCCTGCCGTCAGGGATCGTGGGCGAGGCCCTCGCGACCCGATAGACACCGGGATGGATGCGAGCGATCTCGGGCGACGGGAGGCGAGGGGGGAGGCGCTGCTCCTCGCGCACGCCTCCCGGCTCGACCCCGCCACGCCGACGGCTCGCGACCGGCTCGAAGCGATACTCGGCCCGGTGCTGGCGCGCAAGCTCGTCTTCGCGCTGAGCCAGAAAAGGCGTGTGGCCTAGGCGCTAGATCTCTTCGCCGCGGGTGCGGACGAGGAGCCAGATGCCGAGGGCGGAGACCATCGCGATGACGATCGCGAAGGCGCCGGACGACCCGACCGCGAGCAATCCGAAGTAGATGTACGCGCCGAGCGCGATCGCCCAGACGAGCGCCATCACGCCCTGGTCGATGCTCGGCGGGTGCGGAACGTGCATCGGCGGTGATCCTAACGGGGCACAAAAAAGGACCGGCGCCCGAAGGCGCCGGTCCAAAAGTTTCGCCGAGCCAGTCGCGGTTTCGTCCACAGAACCCCTCGACTTTCCGCCTCGGCCCTTGCGGGCTTCCTCGTACGGCCTATGGGCTCTGCTTCGACCTACTCCCGCGCCGCGCTCGGCGCAACTGCCAATCTAGGGGGCCTGCAAGGACCGTGCAAGGGGGCCGCACGAGGAAAAAGTCGCAGTTTGCGGATTTTGAATAGTCCACATTTCCACAGCGATCCGTGCAACTTGTGGATAACCCCGGATCACGTCCCGCAGGAGGGCGGGGGCGACGGCGCCGAAGCCGTCCTCTTCGTCCAACTTGACATAACGCCCGTTCCCGTGCGCTGACCTACACTGCCCGCGTGGAGGTCGTCCGCCGGATCCACAACCCACGCAACCGGACCTGCGGCTGCGATCCGGACTGCTGGTGCAACCGAACGGCGCTCGGACGGCTCGTCAAGTGGTGGTTCCCGGGCCGGTACTTCGGGCTGCAGCACAAGAATCGCGAGATCGAGGCGATGAAGCGCAACGGCGACGACGTCGCGCAGTGGAAGCGCGACCGGCAGGACAACTCGTAGACGTCCTCGAGACGGCCCTCTACAGCTCCGACCTCGCGGCCGCCGAGGACTTCTATCGACGGGTGCTCGAGCTGGAGCTCGAGTCGAAGGTGCCGGGCCGGCATGTGTTCTTCCGCTGTGGCGATGGGATGCTGCTCATCTTCGATCCGGCCGCGACCGCGCGCAGTGGGCCCGTCCCGTCCCACGGAGCCGCCGGTCCGGGACATGTGGCCTTTGCGGTCGAAAACGAGGACGCTCTCGCCACCTGGCCGGAGCGCCTGCGCCGTGCAGGCGTCGAGGTCGAAGCCGATGTGGAATGGCCCGGCGGCGGCCGGTCGATCTACTTCCGCGATCCGGCCGGCAACAGCCTCGAGTTGACGACGCCGCGCATCTGGGGGCTCGGCGCGACAAGCACTTGATTTAGCGAACCCCGCGTGTTTGTCTCTCCCCAGAGCGCGGAACACGGCGAGGTACGCGGATCCAGGGGGGAGCCGAGCTTTGACCGTCGAGATCGAGACCATCCTCGACATCGAGGAGGTCGCAACGCTGCTGGAGACCGCGGAAGCGGCAAGCCAGCTGCGCCACGCCGAGCTGCAGGAGGTGTTGGAGCCGCTGGAGCTCGACCCGCTCGAGGTCGACGCCGTGTACATGGAGCTCGACCGCCGCGGCATCGAGCTCGTCGAGGAGCCCGAGAAAGAGGCCGCCACCCCACCCCCGCCGCCGCTGACGCAGCCCGTCGAGTCGACAACCGACGCGCTCCAGCTCTTCCTCCGTGAAGCCGGCAAGCACCCGCTGCTGAACGCAGCGCAAGAGGTGAGCCTCGCGAAGCGGATCGAGCGCGGTGATCGCGACGCGAAGCAGCGCATGATCCAGTCGAACCTGCGCCTCGTCGTCTCGATCGCGAAGAACTACCGCAACCAAGGCCTGCCGTTCCTCGACCTCATCCAGGAGGGGACGCTCGGTCTCATCCGCGCCGTCGAGAAGTTCGACTGGCGCCGCGGGTACAAGTTCTCGACGTATGCGACCTGGTGGATCCGCCAGGCTGTCGCACGCGCGCTCGCCGACAAGGCGCGCACGATCCGCATGCCGGTGCACATCGTCGAGCGCCTGCAGAAGATGAACCGTGCCGAGCGCACGCTCTGGATGGAGCTCGGCCGTGAGCCGACGCTCGAGGAGATCGCCGACGAGGCATCGCTGCCCATCGAGCAGGCGCGCGAGGTGCGCGCGGCGGCGCGGGCGTCCGCATCGCTCGACCAACCTGTCGGCGAGTCCGACGACGCGGTGTTCGGCGACTTCGTCGCCGGCGACGATCC